>Ga0315284_10002202_pt1 | contig 27976 bp, 17 predicted proteins | sample YL17G09_16_MG_FD_203696 | JGI IMG/M metagenome (GOLD analysis project Ga0315284, IMG submission 203696) | Sediment microbial communities from Yellowstone Lake, YNP, Wyoming, USA - YL17G09_16 | ecosystem: Environmental > Aquatic > Freshwater > Lake > Sediment | place: USA: Wyoming | collected...
CGTACCTGGATTACTGGTCTGACCTGCGGCAGAACGACCTGCTGGCCGTCGAGGGCTGGGAGGATGCCTACTATGGCCAGTTCACCTACGGCTCGCAGGGGGAAGGCACGCGGCCCATCGTCGTCAGTTATGCCAGCAGCCCGCCGGCGGAGGTGTATTTCGCAGAGCAGCCGATGGAGGAGGCCCCCACGGCGGCGGTGGTCGGCGATGGCAGTTGCTTCCGCCAGATCGAGTTTGTCGGTATCCTCAAGGGTGCCCAGAACCGCGACCTGGCCCAGGCCTGGGTAGACTATATGCTGGACAAAACCTTCCAGGAGGACATCCCGCTCCACATGTTCATGTTCCCCGCCAACCAGAATGCGGCGCTGCCCGCAGTCTTCGCCAAATTCGCCCAAATCCCTGAGCACCCCGCCCAGGTAGACTATGCCGCCATCGAGAGCAACCGCGAGGCGTGGATCGAGGCGTGGACGGAGGTGGTGCTGCGGTAGGAGGGAATGAGTAGATGAGGAAATGAGTAGGTGAGGAAATGAGTAGGTGAGGAATAGACAAGGGGACAAGGAGACGAGGAGACAAAGGGATGGGGAGACAAGGAGATAGGCGCAAGCGCTCACAGCCCCCGTCTCGGGGGCGTCCCATGGGGGCAGTGCTTGCCTGGAGTGCAGCCTCCCCTGTTTCCCTTCTTACTCATCTACTCATTTACTCTATCCCCCTCACCTTCCTCTGCCTCTTCTACTTCTACCCCCTCGCCTCCATCCTCTCCCTCTCCTTCGCCCCCGAAGGGCATTTCAGCCTGGCGGCGCTGGAGAAACTGGTCCGCACGCCCTACTACCTGCACACGCTCTGGTTCACCGTCTGGCAGGCGGCGCTCTCCACGCTCCTGACGGTGGGGCTGGCGCTGCCGGGGGCCTACGTATTCGCCCGCTACGACTTCCCCGGCAAGTCGCTCGTCCAGGCGCTGACGACCGTTCCCTTCGTCCTGCCTACCATCGTCGTGGCGCTGGCCTTCACCGCCCTCGTGGGGCCGCGGGGACTGATCAACCTGGCGCTGATGGGGTTCCTGGGGCTGGACCGGCCGCCGCTCGACCTCCAGTACACGTTAGGCATCATCCTGCTGGCCCACGTGTTCTACAACTACACGCTGGTGCTGCGCATCGTGGGCACTTACTGGGCCAACCTCGACCCGCGGCTGGAGGAGGCGGCCCGCATGCTGGGGGCCAGCCGCTGGCGGGCCTGGCGCCAGGTCACGCTGCCCCTGCTGAGCCCGGCCATCGGTGCGGCGGCGCTGCTGGTGTTTGTCTTCTGCTTCACCAGTTTTGGCGTCATCCTGGTGCTCGGCGGGCCGCGCTTTGCCACGCTGGAGGTGGAGATCTATCGCCAGACGATCCAGTACCTCGACCTGCCGCTGGCGGCGGCGCTCTCCCTCGTGCAGATCCTGTTCACCTTCGCCCTGATGGCGGTCTACACCCGGTTGCAGGCGCGCGTGACGCGGCCGCTCGAGTTGCGGCCGCGCCGGGTGACCCAGCGCAGGCTGCGCCGCCCGCGCGAGTGGCTGGTCGTGGGGATCAACGTCGGGCTGATGCTGGCGCTCCTGGTGGCCCCCCTGGCGGCCCTGGTCCAGCGCTCGCTCACGCTCTCGAGCGGCGGCCGCGTTTCCCTGGTCTCCTACCGCCAGTTGTTCGAGAACCCCCGCGGTTCCGCCTTCTACGTACCCCCGGCCGCCGCCGTGCGCAACTCGCTGGCCTTCGCCCTGGCCACCGTGGCCCTCTCGCTAGTCCTGGGCCTGCTGGCCGCCACCGCCCTCACCCGCCGCCCCTCCTCCCCGTCTCCCCCTCTCCCCGTCTCCCCCTCTCCCCGTCTCCCCCTCTCCCCCTCCCTCCTCGATCCCCTCCTCATGCTCCCCCTGGGCACCTCCGCCGTGACGCTCGGCCTGGGCTACATCGTCGCGCTCGACCGGCCCCCGCTCAACCTGCGCACCTCACCGCTGCTGGTCGTGCTGGCCCACACGCTCATCGCGTTGCCCTTCGTGCTGCGCAGCATCCTGCCGGCGCTGCGCTCGATCCACCCGCGCTTGCGGGAGGCGGCGGCGCTGCTGGGGGCTTCGCCCTGGCGAGTGTGGCGGGAGGTGGACCTGCCGATCGTGGCGCGGGCGGTGCTGGTGGGGGCGGTGTTCGCCTTCACCGTCTCGCTGGGGGAGTTCGGGGCGACCAGCCTGATCGCCCGCCCGGAGCGGCCGACCATGCCGATCGCGATTTACCGCTTCCTGAGCCGCCCCGGCGCGGCGAACTATGGCCAGGCGCTGGCGATGGCTACGCTGTTGATGCTCGTTTGCACACTGGGATTTCTGGCGATTGAGCGGTTCCGCGTTGGGGAGGTGGGGGAGTTTTAGCGCGCAATGTGTCCAACTTTCCCTACAGTGACAGTCAGACTCCCCCTACAGACGGACAGCAAAGTTTGTGATAGAATAATACCCGGTTAGCTGAAGAACCTGTGGGTACACCGTGGCCACTTGCTGGCCGGTCTTGTTCCCTGACCTGGGTGAGCAACCTTCACTGATTTGACTATTGACTTTGCACAAATAGGGGTGTATGATAGTATCAGGGTACTACCAGGTCCTGCGTGAGGACAAAGAGTATGCTGACTCTCCGTTCCAGGGGGCGTTGCTTCTGGAGTGCACAATAGGGAGGATGAATGATGGACGGGGTGGATTGCAGCAATCCAGGGTACGCGCGGCACAGAGTGAGCAGCCTGAATGCTCTGCTCTTGTCACTAATACTGGGGACACTCGGGATCGTGCTTGTGCTCGCAGTCCTGGGTACGTGGACAGTTGCTTCTGCTTCCAAGAATGGCGATGCACTCAACATCTCGATCTATGCGCCTCCAGACTTCACGGCCGCTTCTGCCACCACCACAACTGTCTACGTTACTAAGACGGTCGAGCCAGATGATCCGGATACCGGCGGAATCGTGTCTATTTGCTTTACTATCACTGGATTAGAGCCCAGGAAGATTGATGTGGTTCTGGCGCAAGACGTCTCGGGGAGCATGGATGAACCGGCAGGAGAGGGGGTGACCCAGACTCGCCTGGAAGCGTCGCAGGCCGCAGCACGTGCTTTTGTGAATTCCTTGCCGGATACAGACCGGGCTGCTGTTGTTCCCTATAGTGACACTGTGTACGTGAACCGGGTCCTACCACTGACGACGACCAAGAGCAGTGTCTTGGGGGCCATTGATGATCTCATTGCCGGCGGAAATACGAATATTGGCGAAGGTATCAAAGTCAGCCATGAGGAACTGATCACCTCTCCTCGCTACGTGTCCGATACTGTCAAGACGATCATACTTCTGTCTGATGGGAAAGCCAATCGTCCTGTAGATGAGAATACGGCTAAAGAGTACGCCCGGGAACAAGCCGAAGCGGCGGCCAGGGATGATGTCAAGATCTACTCAATCGGCTTCGGCGGCGATGCCGATGGAGAGTTCTTACAAGAGATCGCCAATATTGGGGGCGGTCAATACTTCTTCGCGCCTGACGGCAGTGCTCTGGAAACGATCTATCTGGCGATTGCGTTAGAATTACATAATGTGGTCGTCGCTGACATCTTGGTATCTGGTGTAGAACTGGATTGTGCTCGGTGGCCTGAAGGCTGGTGCGTCGAAGGGGCTGGCGGAGTCACCACTGTCACTCTGCCCATTAGTGACACTTTGTTAATATCTGGCTCTGCGACTATTTGCTTTACAGCCACTGTCAATCTGGACCCCAACTATGAAGGCCCGATCAACCTACCTGGGTCTGGCATCTGCTACCTAAGTTCTGACGGAGAAACCATTTGCGAGGAGTTTGACAATCCCCCCGTCACTGTTGGTGGGCGCAAAATCACGGGCGACGTTTTCCACGACCTGAATGCCAATGGCCTGCGAGAGGACGGCGAGCGAGGTGTCCCTGGTGTAGGCGTGCAAACCAGCACGGGTTTAACCACTGTGGCAGACGCTGGTGGGAATTACGTGCTGCGCACTTCGAATGACCCCCCTATGTCAGTTGCCATCAATGTTCCGCAAGATTGGGTCGCTACTACGCCTGTTTCGGAGAACATACCGTCTACAACCGGTATCTACACTGTGGATTTTGGTATTCATAGAGAGTTCTATCTAGTCTATATACCTGTCGTCACTAGAAACTACCCCCCTGTTTATCCAATCTATCTGCCTGTTGTCGCCAGAGACTACTCCCCACCTGACCTCATCAATGGTGGATTTGAGAACGGGTGGACTGGCTGGACGCACGGAGGAAAGCTGCATCAGGCAATCACGTCATCGAATCAACACTCAGGCAATTTCTCTGCCCTCTTGGGAGATCCTGCCTATGAATGTGAGAAAGGTGTGCCAGTAGGCAGTGCTTGGGTACAGCAGGCCTTTCTTGTTCCCCATACTGCTGATCCCAGGTTCTCTTTCTCGTACGACATCTGGACTCAGGACAAGAATCCTTATCTCGCTGATGATTTCGATACCTTTGACGTCAAGATTGGCGACGCCCTGGTCTTTCGGGATGCAAAGATAACCGGCACATACGGGTGCGACCTGCTCCCGGCACAACAAGATCTGGGTTGGCTAACCAAAGAGGTCAGCCTCGCAGACTATCGCGGCCGACAAATCACGATTCGCTTCGAGAACAGGAGCTACCCTGACGGATGGTTCAACACCTGGACCTACGTGGATGACGTGCGATTCCTTCCATAGATGGTAGCGTACCACGTCAATCGGCGAACCTCGCGTAGGAGTAAGATTCCGTAACCACCACGACTGAACAGGAGAGTCCCATAGGATGTCTAGGAACACTGTGCGAGAGTCGGCAAGGGGCTTGCTAGAGTATGCACGGAAGCAGCTAGCCTTGAATTCGCGTAGGCGCTTTATCCTTCTTCTCTCCGTGCTCAACACAATGTTCTGCTGTATGATTTTGCTGTCACTACAGACCATGCAGATAGACGTCGAGAGACGAGAATTGGAGCAAGACAAAACGCAGATGGGGAGTTCTTTAGGGACCGTTGGAGCCCTGGCAACCAAGGCAGTGGAACAGGTTGTTACACTCGAGAATGAAATCAGAGAACTTCTGGAGCCCAAACCCATATCTACGGCCGTTCCGCCGACGGCCACCTCAACTTCACTGCCGCCGACGCCCGTTCCCACGCATACGATGACGCCAACTCCCGTACCACCAACACCTACCTCTACGCCCACGCCTCCACGTCCGACCCGCACTCTTGTACCACCTACATCTACGCCCGAACCCACGCCTACATCCAAGCCTCCCAAGCCTGAAGCATCTCCCACTCGTCCGTCATAGCCAACTTCTTGATGGCTCTACGCGTGCGAGTGTCCCTGTTCACAGTGTCTCACCGTTTGGGAGGAGGGAGCCTGACAGGTATTAGTAACGTGGTGCAGCTCGCTTTCCGGTTCGAGTACATCAGCGTGAGGAGGGTGACAGAGTGACTGGCAGCATTGAGTTGTCAACCCGATCTGGACATGTTTTCCGCCCTATGGAACACCTTAGAACAGCCGCTGCCTGGCTTAGAGAAGGAGCTCATATCCTTGTCCATGGCCTGCCGGGAACCGGAAAGAGCACATTTGTGCGCCAGTTGATCCTCCCGGAAGTCCGTACAGAACTGGGCCTTGATCAGGACTATCTGATGGTGTTGCTGGATGGACAGCGGTTTGCCCATCTGTCCCTTGAGCACATCTGGGGCGCAATAGTCGCAGCGCTGAACCGTTCGCGTTCAAACTTCTCAGCGGTCTGTGAAGCGGAGGATGTACAGGAGACCAGCTACGAGCATCTGGCAGATACCTTTCGTGGTCTCAGAGATCATAGGCTCGTACTGATCCTAGACCACTGCTCCAGTCTTCCCGCAGAACTTGAGGAGGGTGTGTGTAGAGGCTTGCTCTGTCTGCCCAAGAGGCATTGCCCTACTCTGGTCGTGATCCCCAAGACCGACATCTTGGAGCGTGATCAATTTGTGCCCTTACATCTTGTGCTTTCAGCTAGGCAAGCCCAGCAGTTTGTGGCTCAAGCATTCCTTCGATTGAGTGAGGATCGGACACTGGAAAACGAGTTGGCTGATGAGATCATTGGATGGGTAGGAGGGAACCTGACTCTGCTGGATTGTGCATGCCATTGGGCCCTCAAGCTCCGTACAAACCCTGTGGATGTAACGATGCGCTGGCTCTCTGGCAAAGAGGGTCAGAGGCCATTTGACAGATCGCGAATGGCGCAATACATGGCCCAGCAACTGACGAACGAGGTGCACAGGTACCCGGGAGCCAGCAGCGGGCAAGCAGGCCTCACTTTCAAGCGCATCGTGTATGAGACCTGTTTGCTCGACATGCGCCAGTTGTTTGCGAGTTGGTTGGAGACATTGGGCGAACGAGAGCAACTGATCCTGTTAACGTTGGATAGGTTACAGCCCATGGCGTCTCGATGGCCGGGCGAGGTCGCAAAACTGATAAGCAAAGGGCTCGTGCAGAGGCAGGCTGGGCGATATCTCCTCTTTCCCAAGATGTTTCATGATCATGTATCGAGGGAGCCTGCCGTGTGTAGTGCTGGCCCATTTTGCCTGGACCTGAAAAACCCCCAGATTGTCTATGTGAATGATAGGCCGTGTAACCTGTCACCTGAGCAAGCCTGTGTATTCCTTCGTCTGTTTCTAGAAAGAGATGATCCGGTACCCTGTGATGAGCTCTATGCTGATCTGCACGCTTCTTACGCCCACACTGCTGAATACAGAATGCACGGGCTAGACCAGTTATCGCTGATGGTTGTAGACTTGGAACTTGACGAGCTGCGCAGGGTTCTGAAGGTGGACAAGGAGATCCAGCGTATCCCTGCTGACAATAATGCTTCACTGAGAGGCTATCGTCTTGTTGTTTCCCCCGAAGACCGGAACGATTAGCATTTTCCCGTGTGTGGATGATGCAGCGATGCATTTGGCACAGAAAACCTACCACAAATCCACCGTTTGGCTACCATAGTGATTGTGATACTGACAGAGTTACGTGGTACAATAGCAGCAGGGTTAGTCTGATTTGCGGTGGTCTTCATATTGTGTACTCATGCCGTCGCCTAACCCGATAGGATACCGACTATGAAGTGGAAACTGAATCTGCCCCGTTACTTACTGTATGTCTACCAGGCCGTCTTGATCATTGCGGCCGGGCTAATTGTAGCCCTGGCCATACAGCCCTGGAAAGAGCTGCTCGTTTCGGAAGACCTCAGTATTCTGGGTATCTTGCTTCTTTCCGCTGTCATCGTGGAAGCCCGTCCAGTTCGTTGGACTGCCATTCAGCACATAACTCTGTCTCCTATCGTTCTCCTCCTGGCCTTTGTGCTGACCAGAGACCCTTTTCTTGTCATTGCGGTTTCTGGAGCAGGAACATTCGTCGGTTATGGCCTGCTGCGAGAGCTGCCAGCCTGTGTCCGCCAGATGCCTGGCCGTATGGTGCAGAGAATTCTCTTTTACACTGCCCAATCCATAGTGGCCACGGCGATCGTCGGTAGAGTGTACTCGCTGTGGCCCGATTCGATTCTGGTAGCTTTGATACCGAATGCGCTGGTAAGCTTCGCCTCGGTTACTGTGCATATACTCCTATCGAGAATCTTCGTGTCGTCATACAATCGGCTCATGTCTTTCTACTGGCCAAGTGACCGTTCCTTGCCTACTCCTGGTTTTCTTCTGTTTTTCCTTACAGCCATCGCCCCGTTCATTACCATGTGGTTCTATCAGGCTGGTTCTCAGACCAGCTACGTCTTGGTTGGAGTGCTTGGACGGGAAGTAGTCGAATCCCTGGCTGTTCTTGTTGTCTGGCCCCTTCTTCTGTTGTTTGTCTACGTCTTGTCGCCTTACCTGACGCTAGGCGTTGAGAGCGAGGAGACAAAGGCAGACTATGCTCGCTTCTCCCGGTACAGTGAAAAGATGCTGAACATGGCCGACATTACTGAGCTGGTAACCAGGGATATGGTAGAAGAATTCAGGTGCGACGATTGCGTTGTCTACTCCTGGAATGACAAGCGGCGAGCCCATGAACTGGAAGGAGGATGGATTGAGGGGGAAATGCATCTCCGGCGCTCGGCGGAAGCCGTGCCGGAGATTGGTTGGCCAAAGGAAGTTGACCTCGACGAGGGCGAACTGGGAAGAGAGGTTGAATGTGGCGAGTTGCGGTTCTTCCAGGGCGGTGGGGCTCGAGATTTCTTGGCGAGTGTCGGCGTTCCTGACTCTCAACGCATTTCCTCCGTCTTGCTCATTCCTCTTCACTATGGGCGCGAGGGAAGCTCTGAGCCTGTCAGGGTTGGGGTCATCATTCTGCTCAGACGGAAGGGGACATTCGCACATTCTGACCGTGTACGGGCCGCCGGCCACGTGAATCGCCGGACAACTGTGCACATCGGGCTTCGCCAGGCTCGTCTGTATCGCGATGCACAGCAGTTCTTTGCCCAGATCAACGAGTGCGTGTCCAAGTCGGGCCAAGTCCTGGCAGCTACACAGGCCCTCTTTCGACGGGGGATAGATCCCGCAAAGTTCATGACCGATATTGGCCGGGGAGTCCAGGATCACACATTGGTCCGCATCGCTGAGAGCGTCGCCCAGGGCTACCTCCCTGACATGACGAATCAGGTTTTGGATGAAGAGGGGATCAGACGGTTGTACACGCAGATCAGGCAGGACAACCCAAGTGTACCGGAGTTGACCTCCGAGATCCAAGCTGATATTCGCACTGTTGTCTCCTCCTTATTCCTGCCGTTCATGATCCCCTATCGCTGGCCCAGGCTTGAACGTGGTGAGATCACGCCTGAGATGCAGGATCTCTACAAATTCCTGGAGGGTGCTCTCAAGGCTAATACAATTGATGGAGTTATCGGCTTTGGTGCGAAGCTGGACGATCAGGATACTCTCGAACGCCTAGCCGCGGATTTTCCTGAGGTGGTGGAGCAGTTGCGGGGATTGCGGCAGGTGATTGCGGCTGTCGAGCTTTCTCGAAATCCTGAGCTCGAGAATGAAAGCCGGGTTAATCGTCTGTCTGAAGCTGTGCAGATGCTCGGTCGTGCAGATGATAGGACTTCAAAGTCCGCGGAGCACCTGATTTTGGCACAGGTCCGTAGTTCGTGGGCGACCGTGCTGAGGAACAGGATAGATGAATTGCTGGGATGGTCTGATCTTGCGATGCAGTTGGAAACTCAGACGGCCATTTTGGCTGACGAAGCGATTGTTGTTGATCTTCGCGTGAGCAACCAAGGAAGGAGTCCTGCCACCGATGTTGTCGTCCAGATCACAGCAAGCGACGAGTACGATATTCTTGACCCGGCGGATGGCAGATTCCTGGTTAAGAGGTTGGAGCCGGGCCAAAGCCATCGGTTGAGTTTCAAGGTTCACCCCAAACGTGAGGATTTCCTGCGCATAGCGTTCGGCGCCGTGTGGAGCGATCGAGTGGGAACTGATCGCAGGACTTCTGACGCAGGCAGGGTCCTTCTTCAGCCACAGGTGCAGGTATTTGTTCCCATCGAGAACCCTTACACTCCTGGCCCTCCCCTGAGACCCGGAAACCGTCTGTTTGTGGATCGCAAGGACGTCTCGAACTTTGTGCGGAGTAGTATCGGTACCAGAGGGCAGCACAACGCGCTGATACTGACCGGGCAGCGCCGCACCGGTAAGACCTCTCTGGCGCTGCATATGTCTCAAATGCTGGATCAGAACCACTATGTCGTCGTACACGTGGATGGTCAGGCACTGGGCATTGAACCTGGGACCGACCTGTTCTTACGCACTGTGGGGGATATGATCCGTGACGGACTGGAAGACTATGACGTGGAATGCGAGCCTCTTTCTCTGGATGGCACGGGACGTGGTGTGACTGAGAGATTCGAGCGGGAGTTTCTGCCGGGAGTCTTCAACGCGATCGGTGAGCGTTCACTGGTTTTGGTCTTTGACGAGTTTGAGGAATTGGGGGAGCGTGTCAGGGACGGGAAACTGGATGCCACAATATTCAAATTCCTTCGTCACCTGATGCAGCATATTCCCGACCTGGCCTTTGTCTTTGTTGGCTCACATCGTGTGCGCGAACTCACCTCAGATTATGGGTCAATCCTGTTCGACCAGGCCTTGCACAGGCAGATCGGATTCCTGGATGAGCAGGAGGCTTGGCGGCTGATCACTGAACCCCCAGGGCAGGACATCTTCGACCCCTATGCTGTGAACGAGATCATCCGGCTCACCGCTGGTCATCCCTATTTCGTGCAGCTCGTTTGTCATTACTTGGTTGATTTACGTAACCGATCTCGCTTGTCGATCATCACGGTGCAGCATGTTCGTGACGCTATCCCCGACATCCTCGTTGAGGCGGAAGGACACCTGACGTATTTGTGGCGTAGCGCTTCTCCACTAGATCAAATGGTCATGGCTTCTGCTGCACGAGTCCTGATTGGGCAGGATCTTGTGTATACCAGCGATGTGATGAGGCAGTTGACAGCCTATGGAGCAGATCAAGATCACCAAGACATCCTCTTGGCTGAAGAGGCCCTGGTCCGGCAGGAGATCCTCGAGCGACTGGATGGGGATCCACCTGGCTACAGGTTCAAAGTCGAATTGGTTCGACGGTGGGTCGAACGCAACCAACCTCTGAGCCTCGTTGTGGGGTCGTTGACAAGGGGGTAGGACGCCGTGGTGGGCAATCCATTCTACAATCGCGGCCCCATTGGAGAGCCGAGCTTCTTTTTCGATCGCCAGACCGAAGTTGGGCGAGCACTTGATCTGCTGAGGCGGGGTCAGAGTCTCTCAGTCGTCGGTCAGCGGAGAATCGGGAAGACCTCTTTCCTGCATCATATCTCCCATCCTGAGACCCTGGTCCGGCACGGTCTGAGACCAGAGGATTTCCTGTTCGCTCTTGTGGATTGCCAGGAACTCGCGTCGCGGCCCCAGAACGAGCACTATGCCCGTATCGTTGAGGCCATTGAGGATCGATTGCCCGCGAAGGGGCCAGCATCGCTGTCGGAGTTGGTGGGGGCACGCTTTGCGGGTTATGAAACGCTTAGGCAGATTGTCAGGCGTCTTCACCGGGTGGACGTTCAGGTCGTTGTTATGTTCGATGAATTTGAGTATATGACGCTCAACGCCGATCTTGATAAGAGTTTCTTCCCCAGTTTGCGCTCACTGACGGCAATGCATAATGTCGCCTTCATTACAACAACTCGCGTGCCCCTGGTTCGGTTAAGGTACGCTCGTGCGACAGATGTTGGTTCTCCATTCTTTAACTATTTCTTTCCTACTCAACTTGGTCTTTTCGAGCTGGAGTCCTGTAGGAATATGGTTCAGACATTGGTGAAGAGAGGTGAAGTCGAGCTGGATGAAGCGGTTGTCAACTGGATTGTCCAGGTGGGCGGTAACCACCCCTTTCTTACCCAGGTTGCCGGTTATTGGGCCTGGGAGCTATGGTGCGAGAAGGGTGGATTAGAGCCTCGTGATATAGAGAGACTGCAGTCGGCAGTTTATGAAGACATGGAGAGCCATTTTCTGTATTGCTGGCATCATCTCACTCAAAAGGAGCAGGAAGTGCTTGTCTCATTGCCAAGCGAATCTCGCACTCCTGCTGTAGAACGACTGATCCAACTCGGTTTGGTCGTTGAGGAGAGTGGGTGCTGCCGGCCTTTCTCCCCCTTGTTTGCAGTTTTCGTCAGCCGTCAGTCACTTCCAGATATCCTGCGTGCAGGTCCATTGCGTTTTGATCTCCGCCAACGTCAGGTTTCCGTGGGCGATCATCCAGTTGACCTGAGTCCATCCCAGTACGTGGCACTACGCTTTATGGTCGAGCGCCTGGGCCAATTAGTATCTTACGAAGAGCTGGAGCAAGAAATCTGGCCTGGGGAAGTGTATCAAGGTCCAGAACGGATCAAAGGGCTAATCAGCAAGCTCAGAACAGCACTCGGCCTGGCAGGGGAGTACATCGGGAATCGCCGTGGGTTCGGCTATGTGCTGGAGCCACCACTAGAACAACAAGTCCATGGTGTTGCATCCTCAACATAAGTGGAGCGTATCCGTTCCGACCGTTGGGTCTGGATCTCTGTGAATTCCTATCATCTGAAAAGGAGGACTCATGCAAGTCCTGGACAATCCGTACTTCCACTGGGGCCCTATCAGGGACCAGAGATATTTCCACGGTCGAGAAGAAGAGACCCGCCGGATACTGCAAGCGGTTAACCATGGGCAGTGTGTATCCTTGGTTGGCCCACGTAAGATTGGTAAGACATCTCTGCTTTTTCACCTAGAGGCTCTGAATCACGAGAGATCATCTAGTGGATGGGTAACTGCTCAGACTGCCGCCTCTGACAGGTCTGCTGTGAGGAGCATGTTTGAATTGTTACCTTCAAACCGGGAAGCAATAGCCGTTGTCGCCGAAGAAGACCGGCTATTGATTCAACGCCAGCTCGCCGAGGCACGTGAGAATCTGCGTCTCATTAAAGAACGCCAGGCAGAGTTTGTGCTCACCACCGATATACCACTCCAACTCGTCAAAGAAGAACGCCGCTTGCTTGATAGGATTGCCGAATTGGAGCAGCAGTTAGCTGAGCTAACTGTACCCGGCGGGTCTGGCCCGCGCCGAGACGACATGGGGAGAACGGCTGAGCAGTTGCGTGGAGGGTTAGACTGTGCCTGTGTTTACGTGGATGGACAGGCACATCGAGAGACCGAACCGTCGGTGCTGTATTCTGAGATCTTCCGCGGGATTGATGAAGTACGGATTGGCCGGGACAGGGAGATTCAGCCTGTAGAAGAGCCGAAAGACAAAATGAGTCTGCGGGATCTGCGACGAGCAATCAAGTCTCTCAGACGTCGAGGGATCAGACCAATCGTTCTCATTGATGAGTTCGACGACTTGTGTGAGAATCAGAATCTCGACCTCGCTTTTTTCAGTGGGCTGCGTAGCCTGGCCACACTTGAAGTTGTTTACGTGACGGCCAGTAAGCGTACGCTTTTCCAACTTGACCGCGAGAAGGAAATACTGGGGTCACCGTTCTTTAACTACTTCATGACCCTGCATGTCGGCTTGTTCGATGATGAATCAACGCTCAAGCTAATACGCGAACCCTCGGCGGAATGCGGCGTCCAATTCGACGAACAGATGGTCACAGAGATACTTCGTCTGGCCGGAAGGCACCCGTTTCTCTCACAGCAGGTGTGCCACATTGCTTTTGACATGCGTCGCGGGCAGAAAGGTGCATCAAGCGAGCAAGACCTTGAGCAGGTACGTATCAGGAGTAGACAAGAACTAGAGGAGCAGATGGCCAGTTGTTGGGATGGCCTGGAACTGGAAGAACAACAGGCTCTGTTCGGTGTGGCAACAGGTACGGCATCGCATCAGGTTTCGGAGGTGACTCTCGAGAACCTGGCGCGGCAATGCCTGCTGGTCAGAGCAAACAGTGGCTATCATATCTTCTCGACCCTATTCGAGGATTATGTAGGCAATCAGACTCGTCTTACACGCCCCCGTGAGCAGAGATGGCTAGACCGATTTCAGGACTGGGAGGAACTGGGGCGGGGAGCAACGTCCATAGTGTACAAGGCTTATCAGCCTGCACTGGACCGTTGGGTAGCGATTAAGGAGCTGATACCGCATGCTGACTTACTAGACGAGGACATTGAGCGCTTTCGCCGTGAAGCACGCTTAATTGCCCATCTGGATCATCCAAACATTCTGCCTGTCTACGATTTCTATCCAGAGGTTGACCGGGCTTATATCGTCATGAAATATGCTGCCACGGGATCATTGGCTGACCGGCTAAATAGAGCCAAACTGCCATTCGATCCAGCTAAGGCAGTTGAGATGATAATCTATGTTGGGCGTGCACTAGCATATGCCCATCGACAGGGGGTCATTCATCGCGACATCAAGCCCGCCAACGTCTTTATAGGGGATGATGATTGGCCGCTACTGGGGGACTTTGGCCTGGCACTGACCGGAGGGGAGATGCCGATGGATGAGGCAGGCATGACCGGATCATGCGAATACATATCTCCTGAACAGGCCGGCGATGCCAGGCATGCAGATGTACGAAGTGACGTATATTCTTTGGGTCTAGTGCTCTACCACCTGTTAGTCGGTCAAGTTCCCTACGCAGAAGAAGCTGATCCCATAGCTCGACTGCTGAAGCGCCTCCAGCAGGGCGTTCCGGCCCCACGGCTGAAGAATCCAAGGATCTCGAAGCAATTGGAGGACATTGTTCTAAGGTCCACGGCATCAGACCCCGGAGATCGTTACGGAACAGCGGAGGCTATGGTCGAAGATCTGGAAGCAGTACTGATCAAGGGCCTGTCCGAACAGCAAGTCGTGTTTATGGAGGAATTTGAAGGAATATCAGGAATGAAGCCACAGCCGAGGGGGCGTGCATTTCAGAAGCTTTTCGCAAGAATAGCTGGACAGCAAGGCTGGTCTCAGCAGGAAGGTGTTCGCACGTCCCACGAAGAGATGGACGTGATCATTTATCGAGAGCAAGAATGCTACCTGGTTGAGTGTAAATGGGTGAGAAACCCCATACAGGCGAGTGTAGTACGGGAGCTTCGCGGTAAGCTCGGCAATCGTGCAGATGTGAGAGGAATAATCGTGTCTATGTCAGGTTTCACTAATGGTGCTATGGATCAAGTAGAAGACTTTGCAGGTGATCGTGCCATCCTCCTCTTTGGCCCACAGGATGTCCGTTCAATGGTATTCGAGCAAGTTGCTTTCACTGAGTTGCTGAACAGAAAGTACACAGCACTGGTAGTGCGAAGAAGGGTCGTTGTCGATGAATGTCTTGCCCTGGTAGGGAGGAACCCCTGATCCGTTAGCCAGGACTCTCTGCTCTATCTCAATAGAGCCGTGGTGGTCTTTGATCTCGGCCTGGTCAACCTGGCGTTGATGGGGTTCCTGGGGCTCGACCAGCCGCCGCTCAACCTCCAGTACACGCTAGGCATCATCCTGCTGGCCCACGTGTTCTACAACTACACGCTGGTGCTGCGCATCGTGGGCACCTACTGGGCCAACCTCGACCCCCGGCTGGAGGAGGCCGCCCGCATGCTGGGGGCCAGCCGCTGGCGGGCCTTGCGCCAGGTCACGCTGCCCCTGCTGAGCCCGGCCATTGGCGCGGCGGCGCTGCTGGTCTTTGTCTTCTGCTTCACCAGTTTCGGCGTCATCCTGGTGCTCGGCGGGCCGCGCTTCGCCACGCTGGAAGTGGAGATCTACCGCCAGACGATCCAGTACCTCGACCTGCCGCTGGCGGCGGCGCTCTCCCTCGTCCAGATCCTGTTCACCTTCGCCCTGATGGCCGTCTACACCCGGTTGCAGGCGCGCGTGACGCGGCCGCTCGAGTTGCGGCCGCGCCGGGTGACCCAGCGCAGGCTGCGCCGCCCGCGCGAGTGGCTGGTCGTGGGGATCAACGTGGGGTTGATGCTGGCGCTCCTGGTGGCCCCCCTGGCGGCCCTGGTCCAGCGCTCGCTCACGCTCTCGAGCGGCGGCCGCGTTTCCCTGGTCTCCTACCGCCAGTTGTTCGAGAACCCCCGCGGTTCCGCCTTCTACGTACCCCCGGCCGCCGCCGTGCGCAACTCGCTGGCCTTCGCCCTGGCGACGGTCGCCCTCTCAGTCACCCTTGGCCTCCTGGCCGCCACCGCCCTCACCCCCCGCCCCTCCTCCCCCTCTCCCCATCGCCCCTTCTCCCCTTCTCCCCCTCTCCCCCTCTCCCCCTCTCCCCCTCCCTCCTCGACCCCCTCCTCATGCTCCCCCTGGGCACCTCCGCCGTGACGCTCGGCCTGGGCTACATCGTCGCGCTCGACCGGCCCCCGCTCAACCTGCGTACCTCCCCGCTGCTGGTCGTCCTGGCCCACACGCTCATCGCGCTACCCTTCGTCCTGCGCAGCATCCTGCCGGCGCTGCGCTCGATCCACCCGCGCTTGCGGGAGGCGGCCGCGCTGCTGGGGGCTTCTCCCTGGCGGGTGTGGCAGGAGGTGGACCTGCCGATCGTGGCGCGGGCGGTGCTGGTGGGGGCGGTGTTCGCCTTCACCGTTTCGCTGGGGGAGTTTGGAGCGACCAGCCTGATCGCGCGGCCGGAGCGGCCGACGATGCCGATCGCGATTTACCGGTTCCTGGGGCGGCCGGGGGCGGCGAACTATGGGCAGGCGCTGGCGATGGCTACGCTGTTGATGGTGGTGTGTGCGGTGGGGTTCCTGGCGATTGAGCGGTTCCGCGTTGGTGAGGTGGGGGAGTTTTAGGAGGGAGGGAAGGGAGGGAAGGGGGCAAGGGGCAAGAGGTAAGGAATAACTGTCAACGGATTCTGGGAGCGGATTGAACGAAATCAGCCACGCGGGATGCCCAATCCGTTCAATCTGTTCCCTGAATCCGATGACAGCATGCCCAAGAGACGCGACGGTCACGCTCCTGCCGGATGGCGTCGGTCAAGTCGCCGAGAGGTTTGGCTCTGACGACCAGCACCCCGCCTTTGTCAACCAGCGCAGGCATTTCACGTACTTCTGACCGGATACGCAAGCGCACGTCGCGGTTGTCCGCTTCTTCGACGATCAATGTCATCCCTGGCGATAGTCCCAGCCGACGTCGAAGTGCCGCTGGGATCAAGATATGGCCCTGATCGTCTAGAGATACCTGGATTGTCTGGCTCATCTTGTCATCCTGGCGAAGTTTGCTCTGATCTTACCCTGGGATTCGGATTTCGGCAAATGTTCAGGTCCTCGGCTGCGCAGAAGGGGGCAGGATGTAAGAAGCAGGGAGTAGGGAACAGGGAGCAGGGAGCAGGAAACAGGAAACAGGAAGCACGAAACACGGGAATTATCCTGCATCCTGCATCCTGTTTCCCACTCAGATGAGGAGGCATGGTATGAAGGTGCGGTGGATGCAGTTGATGGCCGTTCTGGTTTCTTTGGCTGCGGTCGCGGGGTATGCCTGGCTGGTCAATTGGATCGAAGAGTACCAAATGCGCGTAACGACGTACGGCGCGTTGGTTCTCCTCGCGCTGGTTGTGGTTGGGCTGCCCCTGGGCGTGGCTGAGGTGCTGATGCGGTGGCGACACAGGCCGGTGCGCCTGAAAGTGGTCAGGCTTCCTCCGGGCTTATCGGCTATGGCTTTGGCGCTCGGGGAGCAAGGGCCTATTGCCACGGCCGCGGGTGGGTTCTTGATTGGGATTGCCGTGACCAGGGCGGTACGGCTGGAGGTGCAAGTGCCTTCTTCCCCAATCTGAGCAATGAACGCCATCCCCAGCGACCCCAACCAACGTTGAAGCACCACCGCCCTGCCCCCTGCCCTCTGCTTCTTGCCTCTTGTCTCCTGCTCCTTGTCTCCCTGTCCCCTTGTCTCCTTGTCCCCCCTTCTCCTCTCCCTCCCACAGCCAATTTGTCAACTTTCCCTACACAAACAGTCAAACTCTCCCGACAGACAAAGGACGTGATTTCTGGTAAAATAACGTATTGTGTGGCACGTCAACGCGGCTGGTCATTGGAGCATCGTGCCTGTGGCGTTTCACGCCTGGCAGCGGGGTCCTGGCTCGTGTTTATACGGACCTCCGCCAGTAAGTGCTCCCCATAAGCCGAGCCTGACCTGGCAAGGTTGTCCAGCGGCGATCTCTTTGTTTCCCCCGTTGTTCAGAGGTTTGTTTAGAGGCATGCGCTACACTATTTACGCGGAGTCTGCGACAATTACGGGCAACGGTGGGTATTATGGCCGGGCTATGACTTGGCGATAGTTGCCAGGACGTACTATTGACTTTGCGACAAAAAGTGGTACAATAAGAACTGCTCGTGCACAAGAGTTCATTCTCTTTCCACATAGGAAGGCGAGTCCGTCGGGGTGGGTAGCTCAGTAGAGTAAGCCTTGGGGGCGGGGACCAGGATGCACAAACAGATAGCAGTCTCGGCTTGCAGTCTGCTTGAGGCAAAAATCTCACACTCTATAGTCTGCTTATCCTGCCATGATCGAGTAACTCGGCCAGATTTCTACGATCGTCCCCGCCCCGAGTGGTCTACTCAGTCCGTGCATCTCTGAAGAAATATCCCAGAGCGACACCGAGAGGAGTGGCGATGTAGGGTAACAATGTCGTGACAAATTTCAGCATCTGCTCGATTGTACCTGCAAGATCACTGGGAGCGCCTGGGATCGCACTTGTGATGATCAGTGTTGTGATGGTAGTTCCGTTACAAACGATGGTGAGGCCAAACAATATGAGAAGACCGTAAGCCAGCCTGCTTGCCATCGTAAAGTGAGCTCTTTTTGGCTGCCAGGGCTCATCTAGTGCAGAGATGGCCTGTTTTGCCTGTGTGTCAGTAGTTGCCTCCTCGAGGCGGACTTGCTTGTATGGGCTTTCTCTTTGTGCCATGTGGCTCTCCTTATCCGTCGTGGTGATACTGGACAATGACGTTGCGGGTTCATTGGGACAGATAAGCTCCCAGGGCTTAAATTATATACAACAGGACAATTTCTGACCATGGAGACATAAGGGATACAAAGGGTACATCTCATAATCTCTGTGCCCTCTATATCTCCGTGGCTAAAAATGTCATCTTGGGGTGGGGCTTCGCCAGGGGCTTATATAAAGTCTAAGGCAATCTGTTGGATTTCACCCCCGTGCTCGACCAGCAGACGAGCATTGGGATCTTTTTTGATGGAACGGACGAACAGGAGTAATTTTGTCGCTTTACGTAGTAGGTCAGCGATAGTTGTTCCTTCTTGCGCGGCGATCTCTTGTAGACTTTTGTAACTGTCAGTGGGAATCGCAAGATTGTAACGTGTTTGAGACATCATCCACCTCCGGTGTGTATGAAATATATAGTTTCTATACATATTATATACAAAAACGGGAATTTGTCAAGGACATCCTGAGCACTTTTGAATCGAGAGAGGAGTGCAATGCCGCACAAAAAAGATATGTGGGAGCCAGGTACGGTACTGTTTGGGTACAAAGTGCTCAAGTTTGTAGGTGAGGGGGGATGGTCCTACGTATACAAGGCTCAACACCCGGAATTGCCTTTGTTTGTGGCGATCAAGCAATTGAAGCCAGAATTAGCTAGAGATGAAGATGCCCTCCAGCGGTTTTTGCGCGAGGCGAACATCGTGGCTCAGCTCAGTCATCCCAATGTGGTGACGATCTATGATTTGCGGCATGACGAGGAGACCGGACTACACTACATTATAACCGAGTTTGCAGAAAGAGGTTCTTTGGCTGATCGGCTGCGGCAGTCACCTAAGGGTCTGCCGATTGACGAAGTTCTTCATATAGCGATGGGTATCTGCAGTGGCTTGGCGACAGCTCACCGGAAGGGTGTCGTGCATCGCGACATAAAACCTGGTAATATACTTCTGTTTGACATTGGGGAGAGCCGAAATATACCCAAGGTAAGCGACTTTGGCATTGCTAGAGCACCAGCTGTCAAAGGCTTAGATATTCCAACAACGGGCTCAGGAGTTTATGGCACACTCCCTTATATGGCTCCCGAACAATTGGATCCAGATATTGGGGTTGATCATCGGTCCGACTTGTACTCCCTGGGCATCTTGCTCTACGAACTTCTTACGGGGCAGGTTCCGTTCACTGGTGAGTCCCAAGAGATTTTTTGGGCGCATAGATTCTTGGCACCAAAGCCGCCTAGGGAGCGTAGGCCAGACATTCCGGAGGCGCTTGATCAGGTCGTGTTGTGTGCATTATGCAAAGAGAGTAAGAATCGCTATCAATCTGCTGCCGATATGCGCGAGGCACTCAGGGCGGTTGAGGATATTAAGGCTAGGAAGGATCGCCAGCACAGGTTCAAGGACCTTCTCCAGCAAGGTCTAGGGTATGTGGAAATAGGAAAGTGGGAGCAGGCGGCTGAGGCACTCAGACAGGCTGAGGCTCTTGAGCCAGAGGACGGGCAGGTGTTGGAGGGACTGCGGAAGGTGCGTGACCAACAGGAGCTTAAGCGCCTATATGATCTAGGTGTTCGGTACATGGAAGCAGAAGACTGGGAGCAGGCACGGGAATGTCTGGCGCGGGTAGTGAACCGCGACCTAAACTATGCGGGCGGACAAGCCAGAGAACAGCTGGAACGAGCGACGAAGGAGTTGAAACAACAAAGAAGTGACCGCGACCTGATGGTTCAATATCGGACGGGAATGGGGTGTTTTTCGGCACAAAAATGGGAGCAGGCGGTTACAGAACTAGAACAGGTCGTGCGGCAGAATCGGAACTTTGAGGATGCTGCTGATCGGCTGGAGGAAGCGCGCCGGTATGTGCAGGCGGATCAACTGCTCGAACAGGCAGAACGTCACGAGGAACGAGAGGAGTGGGACGAGGCTGTTGACTCTTATGAGCGTGTTGAGCAGTTGGAACCACCCCACATTGATGTGCGCGAGAAATTGAGGCAAGCTAAGAAGAAACAAGCTCAGGCTAGACATGAGCAGCAGCTCATTGACTGGTACAATGCAGGGGTACACCAGGAAACAGGTGATCTCGAGCAAGCCAGAGCGAGTTTCCAAAAGGCTTCTGATCTCCAGCGCGATTATAAGGACGTGGCGGCTCGGCTGGCAGAGGTAGAGAGGAAAATCAAGTTGAAGCAGCTCTTTGATCGGGCATCTGAATGCGAGGCTGCTTGTGATCATGAGGGGGCAATCGAGTCTTATCAAGCGATATTAGACATGGAACGGTATAATCCCGAGGTCATGAGTCGCCTGGTACGAGCTCAAAAGTGCGCAGAACGGTATGCGCGGGGAGCGCTTGGCAGGCTTGCCGTGAAGGTGGAGAACTGGTGGGATAGGCGGGATCGCCGTGTGAGAGTGGCTTTGGAAGTATTATTTGGAGTCACTGTACTGGTCTTATGTGTCAGAGGAGTAATAGGGGCAGTTCCTTTACCTCCGCCTACACCTCTGCTTACACCGACCCCGCCGACGCCAGCGGTGCTTTGCTTTGATTGCTGGCAACATGGCGGCGAGTTAGACCGGTCTGTTCGGTGCGAAGAAGATCATTGTTATGTTGTCCTTGGTAACCCCGACTATCCTTGTTATGGCGGTGTACCGGTGGGAGAAGCGTGGATGAAGCAGACTGTTCAAGTCCCACAGGTTATCAGCCCTACGCTCTCGCTAAGGTACCGCGTTTTCAGTAATGATCTGGATCTCCCAGGCTGTGATTACTTTCAAGTAGCCGTAAATGGAGAGATGCGCCCCGAACGGTACGGAAACTACGAGTGGAATGGACCGAGTTGCGACCGGGGGCCTTGGGACTCTGGTTGGCAGACTTTGACACTCGACCTGAGTGCGTACCGGGGGAAAGAAGTGGAGGTATCTTTTCACAACGTCAACGGAACTCAACCCTATTACAACACGTGGACGTACATTGACGATGTAAAGATTGACTGAGCACACTGCATAGACCAGAGATGGGTGTGCTGGAGATTACACGGCAGACAAACAATAGCTCTGATCATAACAGCGAGGTTCAAGAATGCAAAGTATCCATGATAAGCACCTGCCACTGTTCAAGTCCCTCACTTTACATTTGCCTGTGACTGCAGTTGATAGATCTCTGGCGTTCGTAGTTACGATGGTCCTGGTGATCGTGGCCCTGCTCTCAAACCCGGCCTGTGGGCCATCGCCTACACCTGCTAACTCTACTCCTACCGTTATTCCTGTCACGCGTCCAAGTCCGACACCGTCCGTGACACCGACTGATCTTCCCGTTACACCTAATACGCATACACCTACATTCACTAACACACCGACACCCACCCCAACCGTCACTACGCCTGCAACTCCCACACTCAGCCTGACCTCTCCTCCGCCTCCGCCTCCGACGACCCAAGTGCCCCCCCCGTTTGTCCGACCAGAACTGATAGCACCATCGGAGGGAGGAACGTACAAGAATTCTATCACTTTCCAATGGAGTGGCTCGTTGAGGGCGGGCCAGGTGTATCAGGTCACGGCTTATCATGAAAATAGCGGGTATCTGATCCAGAGTGAACCGCTGGCGACCCCGAGCTGGACCGTAGATCTGCCTAAAGAGCTGGTTGGTGCATGGTATTGGCGAGTCTCGGTGGTGAAGGGGGGAAGCGAGTTGACCACTACGTCTGAGTGGCTCTTCTATTTCGACCCATCAGGTGGAAACGGTGAGCATACTGCAACTGCCACACCAGAGCACAAGTAACTCGGATACACTATCAGACTATAGGTCACAATAGCCGTCTATAATTTGCAGGATTGCCGTTTGAGTATGACTACTGAAGGGCAGGTATGATGATGAGCGATAATAGACTCTATCCAGACCGTACCAATGTTCGCGTGCCAAAAGTCTTGTTAGCGCTCCTGTTGCCAATGTTGCTGATTGCCTTCCTATTGTGTGGGCTGAGTCAAGGAATTCAGGCTAGATCAGCCAGACTTGCAGGGGTGAACTTGGTTCCTAACTCTGGGTTCGAGACACTCATCCCAGATTCGTGGCGATGCGAGGGGGCATCTCCGCCGACTTGTGGGTGTGATTGGTCGAGTGAGTCCTATTCAGGCTCTCATTCGGCTCGAGTCTGGGGCACTGCAAATTTGTGCGCTGTGCGATGGTGGTCTAGTCTTCCCACCGTGAGTGTAGGCAGTCGCTATGTTTTCTCTGGCTGGATCCAAGCCGCGAATCTATCGGACAAGGCCTTCCTCACTCTCGCCTTCTATTCATCTCCTTGCACGGGAGACCCAATTGCGGTGTATACTTCCTCAATAGTCACTGGCTCAAGCGGTTGGACGGAGGTTCTTGGCGGTGGCGTTGCGCCGCAGAGTGCGCAGTGCGCGCGAATCCGCTGCGAATTCACAAGGCGAGGGACTGCCTGGTTCGATGAAATATATGCTGGCCTGGACGAGATACCAACCCTCACGATCAGCAAGAGCGATACTCCTGACCCTGTGAAGCCAGGGCAGAATTTGGTCTATACTATCACCTATGGCAATATTGGACATGTCGCTGCTACGGACGTGGTCATAACCGAAACTTACGACAAAAATGTGAATTTTCGTGGTGCTGATCCCACCCCGGTATCGGACAGTGGCAACCGGGTCTGGAGAGTAGATCCGCTCGGCCCAGGAGCGGATGGCTCCGTCGTGGTCACAGTGCAAGTAACCACCACTGCGGTTGGTGTTCTGACAAATTGTGTGGAGATAGGTTGTAAACAGAGAGGTCCTATCAGCACGTGTACCACAACGACGGTCCACCCTCCATCAACAATGACATACCTGCCCCTTATCCTGAAGGACTTTCGCGTCTTATACAACGGTGGCTTTGAGACAGGAGATTTTACGTGTTGGGCGCACGGCGGCGAGCTAGATCAGTCTGTCCGATGTGGGACCGCATACGTGTACGAAGGCAACTGCGTGGCTCTGCTAGGCAACCCTGATTATCCATGTGGAAACGGGGTCCCCAAGGGAACAGCGTGGGTATCCCAGACTTTTTCTGTCCCTTCATGCCCCAAACCTGTGCTGTCTTTCGAATACCGGATATTTAGCAATGATAAGTGGAAACCAAGTAGTGAGGAATGGGACTCGTTTGACGTTTACGTCAACAATACATTGATTTTGAGCGAAGGCAATAAGTTGTGGGACAAGGCAGATTGCTATCGTGCCCCCTGGGATTCGACCTGGAGATCTGTCTCCTATAGCCTGAGTGCCTACAAAGGGCAGAACATTCAAGTATCCTTCCACAATGTCAATAGAAAGGATCGTTATTACAACACCTGGACGTATGTAGACCAGGTGGCTGTGACCTGTGAGCCCTGAGTGCGCTGTGAATTCTAGTAAATATCTCAGATTTCTTTCACGCTGTGTGAACAGAAGTATGCTATAATGGAGGAGAGTCAGTTGAGCAAAGTCACTTAGGAGCTGATCTAGATACCACGTTGTTTGAGTGGAGGGAACCTTATGCCCACATAGGGTGGAAAGGGCGTCTTTGGGACGAGGCCGCGTGGCCTTGTGCACAGAGATGCCCTTTGCATATAATAACGGTCAGGCTGAGGGAAAGGAGAGAATAATGAGAGGGTCAGTTGTTCAAGGTTGGGTTGTACGTTTCCTCGTGGCTGTACTTCTTGTCCTGTCTTCTGCGCCGACATGGGCCAGCCCCGCAATCGAACCAGGGGGGCCCGGCGAGGTGTATCTTCCTGTTGTGTTGAAGCAGGCCAACTCGGACCAGCCCGCTGATCCAGTTGAACCTGATGACCCAGGCGAACCTGATGTTCCGGATGAGCCTGATGACCCGGGCCCACCTGATGGCGCTGATGAGATACCAGGTTTTGAATTTGCCCTGGATCCAGATGGTCAGCCGGTGGAAAGGTTGGGGGTACAGAGGGGCAGCGCCGATGAGATTGTACAGGTGATCGTCCAGTTGGCTGATGCTCCTTTGACCGCGTACCAGGGCGGCATCATGGGTCTGCCTGCTACGAAGCCGGTGGAGGGCCAGTCCCTGGACGTCCAGTCGTCGGCAGCCAGCACCTATGCTGCCTATCTGGAGGAGCAACGTGCTGGGTTTGAGGCACAGTTGGCATCAACCGTGCCTGATGCTGTCATAGTCCGCGAGTTTAGTGGAACCGTCTTGCAAGGCATGGCCATGTCAGTGCGCCGTGACCAGATCGCTTCCGTGGAGCGCCTGCCCGGCGTCAAAAGAGTTATGGTCGCCCGGGAGCATCGCCCGTTGCTGGAGTTCAGCCTGCCGCTGATCAACGCTCCAGAATTTTGGAGCCAACTGGGTGGGCCAAGCAGTGCGGGGGCCGGGCAACGGATTGCCATCATTGACACCGGGATTGACATTGACAATCCTTTCTTTAACGATACCGGTTTCAGTGCGCCCTCTGGCTTTCCGAAAGGCTACCTGAGTTTTACCAACAGGAAGGTCATCGTCGCGCGGGCTTATTTCACCGGCGTAGAGAATCCTTGTGGCGCTGGCAATCCGATCACGCCTCGTGATTTCCACGGTCACGGCACTCACGTGGCCGGGATAGCCGCAGGCAACTACAACACCCCGGCTCCGGGGACGCTGAGCGCCGGAACGCTGAGTGGCGTGGCCCCGCGTGCTTTCCTGATGAGCTACAACGTCTTCCCCTGTGGAGTCAGCAGCGCGAGTGATATTGACGTCATCGCAGCGATTGAAGATGCCGTCGCCGACGGGGCCACCGTGATCAACATAAACCTGGGGAACCCCTTCGTCGGCCGGATCGAGGATGATCTCCTGGTCCAAGCAGTTGAGAATGCCGTTGCTGCGAACGTGGTCGTCTCTATTGCTGCTGGGAATGAGGGCTACTTTGCTGAGACAGTTGGTTCGCCAGGCATCGCTCCCAATGCGATCACCGTCGGTGCGAGCACAACCGAGGCCAGGCCTGGACATGCCATCCACGTGATGGACTCCTCACCGGTTCCTTCAGAGCTGCTCAACCTCTTTGCTCTGGAGGGCGCAGGCCCCTCTTTGACGAGTGACCTCATTGCTCCCTACATCAGCCTGGATCAACCCTTCATTGACTCCACTGCCTGTGAAACAGTTACGACGAGTCTTGCCGGTCAGATTGCTTTGATCAAGCGGGGTGGGTGTTCTCTCGGCGTTAAGGTCCGCAATGTTGCCAATGCAGGTGCCATCGCAGCAGTGATCTACAATCATCTCCCAGGCCAGGGCCCCATGACCATGCCCGACCAACTGGAGGGCATCACCATTCCCTCGTTTCTGGTCAGTAATTACGCAGGGCTTGCTCTGGAAAACTGGTTCACATCCCACTCAAGCACAGCTCGTATGCGGATTGAAGCGTCATTCTCCTGGTTCGGCACGTTGGCCGATGCTGTGGCACGCTTCAGTGCCCGAGGACCTAATCCTGACTGGGCGATCAAGCCTGACATCGTGGCACCCGGGGTGGATATCCTTTCCACCACACAGGATGATGCTCTCGCAGGTTGCTGCACCGATCCTTCTGGCTATGCCCGGCTCAGTGGCACCAGTGCCTCTGCGGCACACGTCGCCGGGGTGGCAGCGCTCGTGAGGCAGCGCTGGTCCTGGTTGTCAGCACAAGCACTCAAGTCGGCTCTGATGACCACTGCCAAGTTGCCGGTCTGGCAGTCTGACGATTATACTCCTCCTCTGGCTCAGGTCATGGATCGTGGGGCTGGACGGATCGACCTGGGCCTGGATTTAGTGAGCAAGTCAGCTTTCATCTATCCACCCAGCCATAGTTTCGGCTCTCACAACGTTGGCAATGGCCCCGTCACAGTCCAACAACCATTTACCCTCAGCCCATGGACGTCCAATCAGACCTGGAGACTGACCGTCGTTGAGGCTGTTGGTCATCCCGATCTGGAGGTGACAGTCAGTCCATCTCAGTTGTACGTGAGTTGTTGCTCGAAGGACTTTACACTCACGGTGCGGGCCAGTGTGACTGTCCCTCCTGGAGAGTATGAGGGCTTCGTCAAGTTGACCAGTGGCACCGGGACGCTCCACGTACCTTACTGGATCAGAATCGTCAACGTTCCAATTCCCTTGGACGACATCCTCCTGGTAGATGACGATCGAGATAGTGAAGAGTATTCAGCACCGCCACCATTCGACTGTTCCGCCAATTACATCAGCACTCTCAATAATCTGGGGCGCAGATTCACTCGTTGGGATACCCTGCTGAACGGCACTCCTACGCAGGCTGATATGGAGCGCGCTTCGGCGGTGATCTGGTTCACCTGCCGGGACTCGCGCAACAATCTGAACTTCCTCGCTCCTATTGAGGGCACCGAAGCCACAGAGTTGCTGAACTATCTGGAAGCGGGTGGACGGCTGTTCATCACGGGGCAGGAGATTGCCCATGGCTCGGCGCCCTCCTTCGTGGCTGGACTGGGAGCTGGGTTTTGCAGCGATTCCATCTTCAACATATATGCGCCGCCAAGACCTAGCGTGGGAGGAGCGCGCAACGCTTCCAGTGAGCCGATTGCAGGCGGAATGGAATTTGATATCACGCCCGGCGGGGATGGAACTGGATTCCCAATATTTATTGACGAGATTGAGGTATTGGGCGAGAGTACTCTACCGATCCTGTTTGCCCTCTCGCCAAACTATGCCCTGTGTCAAGGTGTTGTTGGCGTGACGGATGCTTCTGAACCCACACTTGAAGCGCCTCAGGAATACCTCGGCCGCAGTGTCTATCTCTCCTTCGACTTCGACGACGTCAACAACAATACGGGTTTTAGCACACGTGAAACGTTGCTGCGCAACATTCTCAACTGGCTGACGGACGAAGTGTCCGTCGTGGCTCGCTGTGCCGTGGATGGGCGGACCGTAGACTGCGCTGCTGCTATCAGTTCGAGTGGTACGCCAGCAACATTCCGTTGGGACCTCGGCGATGGCACAATACTTTCCACAAGGTCCTCCCCCTCAGTTGTTCACAGGTATAGCGCTCCTGGTACGTTTACCATCCGGGTAGAGGCGACTGATAGTCTGGGGCACAAAGCGTTGGACGATGCCGTTGTTACGATACGATAGAGCATGAACACCAGGTGCCGGACACCGCCGATCTATGACCAGTGGGTGTCCGGCACCTGCAATTCCCCCAGTTGGGGGTGGGCCACTGCCACTCGTCTCGACCTTACCCGGCCGGCGCGCTCGGGTACCGGCTGCGCAGCACCTTCTTATCAATCTTCCCCACGCTCGTCTTCGGGATCTCCTTGACCACGACGTAGTGGTCCGGCACCTCCCACGTCGCGATCACCCCGTCGGTCACGAATTTCTCCATGTGCGCTCGCAAGCCCTCGGCGGTGATCTTGCCCTCCGCCCCCTGCTTGGGGACCACGATCGCCAGCGGCCGCTCGCCCCACTTTTCGTCGGGCACGCCGATCACCGCCGCCTCCAGCACGTCCTCGTGCAGGCTGAGCAGGTTCTCCAGTTCCAGCGAGACGATCCATTCGCCACCGCTCTTGATCAGGTCCTTCATGCGGTCCACGATCTGCACGTACCCCTGCT
>Ga0315284_10002203_pt1 | contig 27965 bp, 63 predicted proteins | sample YL17G09_16_MG_FD_203696 | JGI IMG/M metagenome (GOLD analysis project Ga0315284, IMG submission 203696) | Sediment microbial communities from Yellowstone Lake, YNP, Wyoming, USA - YL17G09_16 | ecosystem: Environmental > Aquatic > Freshwater > Lake > Sediment | place: USA: Wyoming | collected...
GGAGATATTATTTTTTTTGAATACTTAGAATTCATCACTAAGGTCTTGTTTCCATTCAAAGTCGTACCCGGCAACACACTTGCCATCACAAAAACTATCATAAAGCTTGATAATTTCTGCTTTAAAAAATTCTAAATTTTCTTTTTCATTTTTGTCTATGATTGGCGACTCGACTAACCAGCTTTCAGGAAATATTCCTACCGACGGATCTCCTTGGTCTGTTACTATTAATTTTATGCTCATAAATAAACACCCTCCACTTGTACTATTTCGTTTTCAGCCATAATAAATTCTACGCCACTATCTAATGTTTGGGCTACTCTTTGCGAAACTTTAATACAAGCCTTTTCCTTAAACCAAAACTTCTTGTGAATATCTAATATTCCAAAGAAACAATTTTCTTTTTTCATGACTCGTTAGCTTTATCTTGTGCAATTTTTTGTTCAATTTCTATTTTTTTGTTACTAGCCTCATCTTCTTCAGATATATTAAATAGCTCGTCATGTAACTCAGTAATAGTGTATGCAACAAGCCTCATATTCTGAAACTTTTGTTGTGCCTCTAGTAATGTTTTTTGATAAGCGTCTATGTCGCTATTTGCTATTTTTTGTATCTTTTGAAAAATTGTTATTTTTTCAACTTTATTTTTAAGCTGAGCTAACCCAACTTTGAATTCTGTATATTTTATAACCATAGTTACAAAATACAGCACTTTTGTTCTTTTTTTCATACTTTTTTGTTTTTTACTTGTTTTTTTGATAAAGATAATAGTATCTTGCGTACCACGACTTGTTATTTTTTTCTAAAACTGTTCTAAATACAAAACCCTTCTTTTTTAAATTAAAGATTATTGCACTTAGTCTTGTTGCTCTGTACATTTTTATTGCATCCCAACTTGTTATGTTGCCATGCTTAAATAAATGAGCAATTACGCCACTTGTTTTCTTTTTGAAACTATTGTCATACTTTTTATTATGACTCATATTTTCTATTAACTCCATAACTTCTTTTTGAATTATAAACTCTTTGCCTTTTATTCTTATAAAGAACTGGAATTGACCACCAAATGAATTGATTATTTCGGTAGTTACTGGTAATTTTGCTTTTATTTTTGCCATATTTATTTGTTTTTATTATTTTCTATTTTTTATTTCCAAAGTCTGCTGGCACTTCGCCCCAATTTTTTGTTTCCCACTTTTTATACATAAGTGGCATCTTTTGTTCAGCTAAAAAACATTCGCATTTCCATATTCTTTGAGCCAATAATTCATTATTACTTGTGTCGAATTTCGTTGTTGCTGATTTTGCTTTTACCCAAGCCATAGCTATTTCACTATCTGTGTAAATAATACCGCTAGCTTTACCCTTTTTTACTAATCCTAATGCATGAGCTAAACCAAGAAACTCTGCAATATTATTGGTAATATCGTAACCTGAGTGCCATTCGTATATTATTTCACCGGTTTCGATGTTAACTATTCTATATCCACCTGGCCCGGGATTACCCTTACAGTATCCGTCTACGGCAATTCCTCTTGTTGGCATTTTATTTTCACTCATTGTTTCTCTTCTTTAATTAATAAATAATACGTGATACCCTTTTGACCCAAACTAATAACAAGTTTCTTTTTTTCTATACTGTTAAGTATACCCACTTCAACAATCTCTAGGTTTCCAATGGCTTTATCATTCATACCTATTGTTTTTGCTTGATTTTTTATCTTAAGCAATTCTGTCATTAAATCCTTGAATGTCATTACTCTTTTATTTTAGATAGTATTAATTTTACTTCTTTTTCTACTGCTGGGAAAGCGACTTTTACGTGAACCTTATCACCAACAATCCTATAAAAAACCATTTCTTCAAGCTTCCAATAATTGCTTAAGAAATCTTGTTTATCTTTTATAAATACTGTTTTTGGTTCCATGCTTATCATACTGATTATTTTTTAAAATGGTGGTTCTTCATCATTACTTGTTATTATATCACCTTCAATTTGTTCAACTATTTTTGGTTTACTTTTTAATAATCTGTCAACTTCACCAGCCAAATACTTATCACCTAAAAGATACTTGTTGTATTCACTTAAATAAAGTGCTCTTTGGAATTCAAAGTCTTCATTTGATATAACTTCATTTAAATTTGCTATAACTTTAAAATAGAAATCTTTTTCTTCAAGCAAAGCTTCTATTGTTCCGGCTCTTGAGCCAAAACTCATTGTTGTTGCATATTTATCCATGCATATAAACTCATACCTACCGTCTTCAAGATATCTAAAGAAGTTTATGCCGTTTTTTGTCTTATAGCAAAACGGATACACTATTTCGTAATCTTTATAACCAGCCTGATGGAAAGCTTCATCTACTTTTCTTTTTGACATTACTTTGTTTTTTTAGCTGTATATGTATTTCTTTCGTATTTAAAACCATCTCTATTTTGAGCTATCGCTATAGCTTCAAATTCAGTTTCCGCTAAAATTAAAGCTCCGTGACCAAGCTTGTTTTTAACTAAATAATAATTTTTTTTGGGTAAATTTTCCCAACTTGCTACTCTCTTTGTCATAACTAAAATAATTCTTTTAATGTTATTGCATCTATAATTGGCATACTTAGGTTTCTTGCAATATATACTTCAAGATTTGCACCCTTAGATTTCTCCCATCCCTTTAAAACTACAATGAAATCACACTCAGTCATTGCGCCTATATCTCTTCTCATGAAATTATGCCACTCAAAAGTTTTTGTTTCTTCTTCTGTATGTAGTTTATGAGGATTTATAACTTCAAAATTTAAGCTTTTAAATTTATCCTCGTATTTTTGAAACTCATCAATGTTTAAATTTGGCATACCTGTTATTGGACCCGATAAATATAATTTTCTATATTTTGGATTACCTACGATTTCTATCATGTTTCCTTTATTTTAAATATTATTATTTGACCTTCGCTTATTGCGTAGTCTATTTTTGCTTTATCGTTATCTTCAAACATATCACCTAGTAGTAATGCGTCTGATTGGTTTTCTGCAGTTAATTGAATCGACGGCTCAAGGCTCAATTCACATCTTACGAATATTGCTTTCATAAATTTGTATAATTATTCTCGTTAAAAAATTCTATTGTCATATTTATTTCATTAATCCTTGAATTTATATCTCTTAAGTCGACCCAGTGCTGAGCATTTTGAGGGTGAACTTCATTTTCACTAGGCCTATTATTTCCTATTAATGATAATAAATCAGAATACTGTTTTTGTAAAGCTTGTTTACGTTCTTTTAAATATTCTCTCATTTTTTCTTAATTTTTAAAACCCATTTTAACAACTCTATTTGCTTTTTAGCTTCACTTTTACGTCTATAGTAAAAATTATGAGCTGTTATGCTTGCAAGATTATCACTATTTGTAATAGCCTTCATTTGTCCAATGAAATGTTTTTTTTCTAATTTAAGCCTTTTCAGTTCTTTCAATATTTCTGTTTGTTTTCTCATAACTTATCTAATATATTAGTTTTAATTTTTTCACTTATTTTTTGTACCATTAGTGGTGGTACTGACATTCCGACTAAATATTTTACATCAACCCCATTTGTGACTTTGTAATCTAATGGATAGCTTCCACAAATCTTATATTCCTCTTCGTTAAGTTGACCCGGTATAACTGGATGAAACATAACTGAGTGACTTGCTGGCAAAGTTGGAGCCGGTTTGTTTCTTGCCAATCTAATCCAGTTAAATAAGCTTCCACCGGTTACGCTTGCGAAACTATCACCTTCTTTACAATCGTGCCAATACTTTTCACCCGTTGGTGTTAATTTAATTCTTGGCTTTAACCAAAATTCTCTAGTCGCTTCTTCAAAAGTAACTTGTCTTTCATAAAAATTCATATCTAGTTGCGGATACCCTCCAAGTTTCTCAACAATATCTTTTCTAATTGAAATAAAGAATACCCTTTCTCTTCTTTGCGGAAGACCCATTTTTTCACTATTCAGAAGATAATGCCTTGTTTCATAACCAGCATCATCAAAGCCCGCCATAACTTTATGAAAGTAATCTTTTGCTTCACCCATTAACATACCTTTTACATTTTCAGAGCTTACAACTTTTGGCTGAAGTTTTTTTGCTAAATGTATGAAGTCGAAAAATAATGTATCAAGCACTTGTTCAACTTGACCTTCTTTAAATTTCTTCTTTTCTCCCCAATTCTCTTCTCTGTTTCCGGCTATTGAAAATGAGCTACATGGTGGAGACCCGTCAAGAATGTCCAATGAATACAACTCCTCAGGATAATCATTTCGTTTTGAGAACTCTTGTATTGGCTCACAAATTGCATACTTTGGATTATGATTTAATTTGTATGTCTCTATTATACCCTTGTCAATTTCGTTACAACCTATGACTTTAAACCCCGAGTGTTTATAACCCATTGTTGACCCTCCACCACAAGCGAAGCAGCTGAATACCGTATACCCGTTTGTTGCCGGGTAACCATCTGATATATTCCATCTATATTTCATAACTAGAATAGATTAGTTTGTTCACCATCAACCTTTTTAACTTTTTTCTTTTCTTTTGTATCAGCCTTTTTTATCAGCTTTTCAAGTTCAGCTTCACTTGGCGTTATTTGTTTTTTCTTTAATTTTTCTTCTTGAAATTCAAGTTTCATTTCACCGTCAATAGTTTCTTGTGGTTTGTATGCATGTACAACCCAACATTCTTTGCATATATAACCTTCAAAAGTCTCAGCTTTGTGTAACTCTTTTGGGTTGCCCATACAATGTTCTAATTTGCACCTTTTAGTTGCGCCTCTATTTAATCCAGTTAAATCAATAATTGGTTTTTCTTCTTGTTTTTTCTTTGCCATATTTTTTTGTTTTTAAATTAATTACCTTTTTTACTATTGTTTAATCTCTCTTTTATTTGAGATAATTCCTTGATTTCGTTAATTATACCACTAACACTACTCCCTTCAATACTGCACTTCATTTGAAATAATGCAGAATAAAGCATAATATTGTCCTTTGCGCCACCTGATTTATTTTTCTTATAATCAAATAATGATTTCTCTAATTGCGCTACAATCATTTCTTCTGGCATTAATTTTGCCATACATACTAAGTCTTCAACGTTTCTCATATTTTATATTTATTTAATATATCTGCAAGACAATAATTGCAAATATGCTTATTTATTTCACTTTTGTCATTGTCTACAAAATTTAATTTAGTTCCACCACTTTTTAAATGAATCAGTGATATTCCTTGTATTTTATTACTTTCAATTTTAATATACTTTTTGAATGCTCTGCTACATAAGCTACATTCAATAAACCCGAAAAGTTCCGACATATATTATCTTTTATAAAAACTACAGGATATTTCCTTTTTTAATACAACCTTTGATATTTCCATAATTTCTTTTTCTGTTACTTTTAATTTTTCACTATATATTTGATTATCATACTTTATCATATCTTCACCCGGATTTTTCTGAAATAATTCGTCTAATAATACAACTGTTCTTATTTTTTTTATTTTTCCACTTTTTGTTTTTAATGTTTTTACAATACTGAAGTGAATATCTGCAAGATATATTATGTTTTCATTAACCTTTTTCATGGGCTCCATAAAATCTGTTATTTTATCTTCAATTATCATCTTCAAAATCTAATAAAAACTTGTTTTCTTGCTTGGTCATATAAATCTTGTTATCAGAAGTTGATAATAAATAACCTATATTTCCAACTTTTATAAATTCTAATTTTGTTTCTTCAGTAGAAACATCATATCCCCTGCTTCGTATATAATTAATTGCATCTTGTTCAAAATTCTTAGTTACAAATATGCAGTCCCAGTAGTAATACTTACATCCATCAATGTTGAAATTAACATCCTTCATTAATCTGTCAATACCATTGCAAACTTCCATATAAATGTCTTTTGTTTTCTGCGTATCAACTGGTTCATTATGATGAAATTTTCCCTTACTATAAACACTTGTAAACTTTGATGTTGCTAAAGAACCAAGAGCTTTTAATCTTGCCTGTTTTGCAAAATGAGTGTCAATTCCTTGATACCACTTTAAAAACTTGTTGTTTGTATCTTTTGTAATTATGCCAGCTTTTAATGCATATTCCCAATATGCTGATTTTATATCAACCTTTACTATAACTTCATCACTCTTTATAACATCTAATAAATTAAAAAAGTCAGTTTTAACTTCAGCTACATCATCTACAGTTTTTGTTTCTAAGAATTTCTTAGCATCTCTTCTTACAGCAGATATTAATAATAATACTTTTTTATCATCTGAGCCATTGTCATTAAAAAACATAACTTCATTCTCTGTTAGTATTTTCTTTGTATAACCAGTTGAAGTTAAGTGAAATGTTCTTTTGTTTCTCTTAAGCTCTTCAAATTTCTTTGTATAATGGCTTATGTGATAATATCTTTGTTTCATTCTATGGAATATATAAATCAATTAGTGTACCTGTAAGTATCATTAGTATTGGAACTTTGCTATCAATCTTGCTAATTTTACCATCTTTATCTCTTTTTACAAATGGCTCATTATAGTCTTTGTTTGTTGCTATTGATATATTGTGTGCCAAAACTTCATTTAATATCTTGTCATAAACAAATGTTTTGAAATGCCATTTTTTTGGCTCTGATTTTTCATACATTAATCTATCCTTTTCCATTACATTTTCAACACCTTGTTTAAACTGATTCAATAAAAACTCAACAACGTTACCGTCAATTCTTTTCTTTTGAAGTGTCTCGTATGGTACGTAATAAGGCCTATTGAATCCGTCTTTAATTCTAAAGCTAAATTTTAATCCACTATAAAAGTTTATATCGTTTTTTACTTCTTTTGCGTCAAACTTTTGTAATATTACGGCTTTATCTTGAACATTTAAATCAGTTCTTATGTTCCTTGGAATATCAATCTCAACTTTTTCTACTTTTTTTCGTATTAATTCATTTACTTTTACATTTTTTCCACTACGTATTTCATTTTCAACCTCTATTAGTTTTTTATCTATAATTCTATTATATGCTAAAACTGATTTTAATATTCTTTTACCACGAGCTAATTGATTTTCATCTATATTAACAACTTTTAGTTTAGAAACTATTTCATTTTTTTCTTTTTGTGAAGCTTTTGATTTAAACATTTTATACTTCTCTAAGAATTTGATATATGTTTGTTTATCTTTTTTAGAAACTGGATTTACGTTTTCTTGCTGAGCTATATTTGCAAGCAGAATTGGCAAATCAAATATTGTTCCCGGTTTTTCTTTTTTTGGTACATTCATAATTAATCAATTAATATGTATTCGCCTCTTTCAAAAGCCCAAATACAGTGTTCTAAATTCCAAACATCCTCCATTTTTTGACCAATTCTTGAAAGATATTCTACGCTTAATTCATTATGTAATAAATCAAGCTTAGTTATTTTTATTATTATGTCAAAGCCCAAAGGTGTTGATTTAAATTTTCTACCTGCTTTTAAATTCACGTTTATACTCATTTTTAGTTAACTGTTTTAATTTCACTTCATATTCTTCAATTATTTTAGCACACTTTTCATTATTTTCTTTTGTATTACCAGCCTTATCTGGATGATACTTGAAAAGCAACTCTTTGAATTTTGATTTTAATTCAACAACTGTTTTACAAAGCTTTAAATTTTCGCTATTATTTTTTCTTATTTCATTTGCAAGTTCATTAGCACTCTTTTTTTTCTCTTCATTTAATTCTTCAAAAGTATCTTTAATAAAGTCTTCCATTGTTGAACCAAATATCGCTTCCCAAGCCTTTTTCCATTGATTGGTACTACCGAAACCATCACTTGTGTCATATGTCTTATATTTACCAAAATTAATGCTCATTACGATTACCTCCTTGTAAATACCCTATTATGTATCCAATTATTAAACCTATTAAAATCTTCATGATAATTTCTTTTTTTCTGCAACTGTTTTTTCTAATACTAGAATTGCTTCACCAACAGATTTTAAATGCTTGCATCTTCTGTGAATAATCCAGCCCGGACAAGAGCAGCTCCACACTGATGTCTTTTTATTTTGGGCTATTATATATAACCTATTACTACTCTCAGATTTTATTTCAAATCTATTTTTATACTGAGCATTATCTTCCAACATTGGAATTGATATGCCGTTACTTTTAATCGTTACTTCCATTTTTTCCTGATGCAATTATTACTATTACTATTATTGATAATACTATACCTACTACTAAACCTGTTATAAATGCTGATAACATATTTTCTTATTTTTATTTGTTTATAATTTAATTAAAAGTAAAAACTAAAGGTTTCTGTTTCACATCATCCCGTATTGGTGCACCGCAGGGAATCTCTTTAATTTTTACTTAGAGCGGTACCGTGGTATCGAACCTCGGATATTAGAACCTTGGCAGAAACTAATATAATGACCATAAACCAAAAGCAATAAGGTTTACTTCATATACCGCTACCAATTACTACTTCATTAACAATTCGTTAATTGTAAACTCTTTGTAAGTACCATTTTGACCTTTTACTTTACCAGTACAAACGATTTGAACGGGTCTCGGTAATTTACCCTTTGTTGCTAATGACCTGCAAGCACTAACAATAACTTTATCAGCACAGATTTTTTGTCTTCCATCTGGACCAATCATTGTAACTGCATCAACCATTTCCCCTGACGTTGAACCCATTTTGTTCATTTGAGTCATCTCTACAGCAATAACCCTTGCTGACTCACCCGGCTCTAATGTGAAATAATCAGAACCCAATTCTGTTCCAACTTCAGCCGATTGCATATCTGCAAGCAATTCAGCTACGTTTAATACTCTTCCTTCGTTGTCCTTAATAGACACTACTGTTCCCGCAACTGGAGCGGTTTCTTCTTTTGTTGTTTTTGCCATTTTTTTTGTTTGTTATTTTTACGCCTACTCTTTTATAGCTTTTCGGCATTCGCTTTTGTTAATACTAAATATTTACACTTACAACTAATAAATTCATAACTGGATTACTCAAGCAATGCTCATTCCAAAAATTATTGAAATACTCCACATCAACGTAATCCTCAATACATAATACCGTATTGTTCTCTCCTTTAACTTTGTTTTTAACATATATGTCAAACCTAAGGTTTTTGTCATTTTTTTCAGCTTTAAAGAAAAAGTCTCCAAAATAAAACTTGCATATCTTTCTTGCTGATGCTATTGTTAACCCATTAGCGTAAGTAAATTTACCTGTGTCTGCCATACTATTTGTTTTTTTTAAAATTTAATATCTCCAAGATTATCACCATCGTCTTCAAGCTCAGCTTCATCTTCTATGTGTTCATCATCAACACCTTGAAAATTAATATCATTCAATGACTGTAATTCAAAGTCTAGTTTAGCTTTATCCTTTAGTTTTCTTGCAATTGTTTTACCCGTAACACCTTGTTTGACTAATTTTGTATTACCCCTCAATGAGCTAGTTACTATAACTTCACCAACTTCAGCATTATTTAAGTTTCTTGAACTTTCAATAATTTCTTTTTGTGAAACTTTAATTGACTTTAATTTTTCGTTATCTAAAACCTCTGGCAAAGTTAATACTAATCTCAATAACTCTAAATAGTTACCTTCAAAATATTGTTCTTGAAATTCACTTAATGCGACTTTAGCCCTTGTAAATATACTTAAAAAAGTTTGACTATAAACGTCAACTTTATTGAATATTTTTAATTTCCCTTTAATAAAACTTGATTCTGTTTTATCTATTGGAAATACAAAGTTTAAGTCTGCGAAGTTCTTTTGTTTTGCTTTTCTAAAACACTCTAAAACAACTTGCTCGATTTTGAACTTCAGTTCATTATGCTCAGACTCTTCTGTGCTTGACTGTTTTTTTACTTCTTTATTTGCCATAGGTTTTGCTTTTTAATTATTACTTAAGTGTTTCTTCGATTAACTGAATTGTCTCAATATAATTCAACTCGTTGGTCATATACTCTTGCAAATCTTCCATACTTCTCATACCTGAAATGTCTTTTTGAATATTTGATATTATTACCTGAATATCAACTCTTCTAATATTACTGACAATTCTCTGAATTACCTGTAAATTAACAACTGCTAATTCACCACCATTTGGATTTTCTGGTGCTAAGAATTTCGCTTCGGTTTTTGAACCATTTCTAAATTCTACTTTGCACTCTGAATTAATGTTTAATTTTGCCATGATTTTTTGCCCGTTAGGGACTTGTTTTATTTTTGTTTGTTATTACTTTATTTTATTATACTTATTTAAACACTCTGGACAACCAATAATTTTAACTTCATTTATTCTAACCCAATTTGTGCTTAACATTGGTATTCCACACATTGTTCTATGAGTTCCATCTCCCGATTCTGCAATGTGAGCAGTATTACTAAAAACATCACCTCTACCACCAAATGCATAGAACCCGTTTTTTAATTCTGAAACTTGAACTTGCTTTTGTTTTGCTGATTGTACTGCTGACATCAACAATTCCTTTGTTGCTGACTCGATTTGCTTTTTTGTTTTGATTTTTGTTGCCATGATTTTTTGCCCGTTAGGGACTTGTTTTTATTTTGCTTTTTATTTACCTTAATTACCTTTATTTTATTTGTTAATTTCCCACGTACAAATTTAGTATATTTATTTGATATATGCAAATAACATACAAAAATATTTATTAACAATTTTGTGTTAATACGTATATACGTATATACGTACATATATACGTTATAACGTACGTACGTTAATACGTACGTATATATACATATATATACGTACGTACGTTTATACATAATTGAATGAATGAATAAACGAATATTTTAATATTTATTTGTTTGTTTCGTTTCGTTTATATACATTTATAACATACATAAATAATATGAGTTTTGCAGAGGACATAAAAAAGCACACTAAGCCCCCAGTTAAGGGTAAGAAAATAGATATATCTGAGGCTGAGATAGTGGATGATAAAGTTGAGGGTGATAACACAGCTAATCAAAAGCAAATTGATGATGATTATGCTAAGAATCTTCATGAGCAAAAAACAATAGACTTAGGTGAGGTTGGTAAAAAACAAGCTGGCGAAAAAGTTACCATAGATTTTATGGACGAGCAGCACATTAATTCATTTACTTCAAGTCAAAGTAAAAAAGCTGCTGATAATACAGAACAATCTACTGGCAATTTTGCAAATAAAACTCCAGAAGAAATTCAGTCAGAAATCAAGAAAGCTGAAGAGGACTCTAAAAAGAATTTTACGGCAAAAGATTTTGAAGATATCGCAAGTTTCATTATATTCTTAATTGATACAGGTTTAGCGTCGGCTTTAAAATGGTGGTCTAAGGATACAAGTGAATCGGCTTATAGTTTGCCAGAAAAAAAGAAGCAAATGCTAAGCTATCAATTGTCATTAATATTGATGAAATATCAAGCTAAATTTAGTATAGAGTTTATGTTTATATTAACTATATTCGTAGTTTATATTCCAGCTTTTATGTTAGCTAAAAAACGTAAGAAAGAAATAGCTAATCCGGTAATAGTTAATCAACCAGTTAAACAGGCAGAACCAGTGAAGAATAACGCTGAGCAAAATAGTACAGTTGTTAATGAAGTGAAGGAACCGGTTATACCGTCTCCAATTATAATCAAGCCAAATGTTGGCGCAAAAAGACCACGTGGAGGTCAAAAGAAAGCATAATGTTAAGAAATAATTTTTTATACGGGTTTATTGGTACAAATCGAACTGGTAAAAGTTCAGTAGCTAAATTTTTAGCTAATTCTTGGAAAGCTGCAAATCCAGGCCAATTAGTAATAGCTCATGACCCTCAGGAAAATTTTATAGATATTGCTGATGTGTTTATTCAGCCAGAAGATGATGATTGGGCAATCAAATGTTGTGGTTTTAGAAATTGTTTAATTATATTGGATGATTTTAGGTTAATAAATGAAAGCGCTAGGCCTGTTGAAGGTTTATCAAATTTGTTATATTACAGGGCTAAATGGAATATAGATATTATAACTATATTTCATAATCCAAGTTTAATAATAAATGCTATAGCTCACTTCATAAGTCATTACTTTATATTTTTAACAAATGCACAAGAAGGGTCATTTAAGAATAAAATTCCAAATTATAGTTTATGCATTGCAGCTTCTGAAGAAGTTAATAAATATGTAAGTATTTTTGGTAGAGGTGCATATCCAAAATTTCCATATGTAGTTGTTGATTGTGAGAAGCAAAAATTAGTTGCGTATAATATGGAAAAGAAAATAAGTAAAATTGAAAGGCCAAAATGATGAAAGATTTTTTAAAGAATTTGTTTTTGGGTTTTGTGTTTGCATATCCACCAGATGTTTTCAAGAAGCATTTGTATGAAAGTAAATCTAAGAAGAGTGAGATTATGATGATAGAATCTTATATTAAAGAGCATAAGGATAAAATGGATAAATTTTTAGAAATTATAAACGAGTATAAAAATAGTAAAAAAAATGAGCAAGAAACAAAAGATTGATTTTAATAGTCCAAATGATTTTGGAAGTATCATTAATGAAATTGCGAGTGCAAAAACAGGTAAAAAAGTTAAGGTTCCTTTTAAGGGTCTAATATTTTTAATTGTTTATTTAGCTGTATCGGGTTTATGTGCAAATATTTATTGGGTTTATTTATTAATTTTAAAATTAGTTTAATATGGAAAATTTGTTTGATAAAGTAAAAGAAGATGCACTTATGTCTCTTGTAGAGACTGCTCTTCCAAAGATACAACCGTTTTTAAAACCAGCTGTTGAAAAGATGAATGAATGGTTTGGTCAAGATGATAAATTAATTATCATTAAGAAGAATAAAGGTCAATCCGTTAAGGTTATTATTTTCGATAACAAAAAGGGTGATTATGAAATTAGCAAGCTTGATGATAAAAGTGTTTTTACTGCAGATAAAGATTGTATAGTTGGTGTTTATGACATTGAAGATTTTGCTACTAAGCTAATTAGTGGTGAATTAACAAAGTCAAAATAGGTTATTCTTTTTTATGTATATATTAATTATATACATTAATTATATATAGAAAATATAATATTTTTTTAACATATTAAATTTGTTTATTAGTTTAAAAGTACATATATTTATAGCACTGAATTGTTGTTTTAGATATTTGCGGAAATAAATAAGTAAATAATTTAGTAATTAAAAAAAACAAAAAAGATGAATGACCAAGCAACATTAAACGCATTACAAAATGGGTTTGCTCCAGTTCCGGGGGCACAAACGGACAAGACTGCTGTAGTTAAAGCAGTTATAACAGCTCAGCCAAATTCAACGGTTACACAAATCGGGCAGCCTGCAAATTTTTCAAATATCAGAACACAAGATTTAGTTGATAACAATGACAATGTTATTGAGTTCAACTTTTCAAATGGTACTGGTGCAACGCAAACAGTTTTCTTTAGTACATTATTTGGACAACCGGGTGATTTTGAAGCATTTAATCAATTACCTTCAGCTGTTGACTTTGCAACATTTACAGAGAACAACAGTGATGTTCCAGCTAATTGTGGTATTTTAAAAGGTGTTAATTTTCGTGCCGCTATGATGGGCATTATCATTGGGAATTTCACAATTCAGACTGATGATTTAAATCAATCAAATCAGCCATTAATTGTTGGTTACCTAACAAAGGTATTAACAAAAATGGAGTCGAAGCGTATTCCAAGTTTATGCGATGCTTGTTTCAATAACAATGATAATGCATACACTAAGGAATTTATCGGGCCTTTCGCAGTTGATAAAGCTAACTATTTAGGTTACAAAGTTCTTAACGGTAAAACTGTTATGGTTCGAATTGTAATTATTGGTGAGCAAATAATTTCACAGTTTACAGCTGAGTAAAATTTAATAATAGTGCAAGTGGTAATGCTTAAGGTTTTTACCACTTGCATTTAATTATATAGCATAATGACGACAATATCAAAAGACAAATTAAGAAGAGGTGACTTATTGGAAACAATGAGGTTTTCTTTTTGTGCAGATAAAGAGCAATTTGTTAAAGCTTTCAAATCACTAGGTTTACCAGTTAATTCTGAGGCTGACTTAGACACTTTAAATGAGTGGAGTAAATCTGGTTTAGATAACCTTGGTCAAATTAAAAATGATAGAGGTGAATTTGTTAAGTTTAATATTGAAAAATTTGTGAAGTATGATATTAAGTTAAGACATAATCAGGTACTAAATTGTAAAATTAAATTCGATAAATAAAATGAAGCCATTATATTGGGTTTTAATTGGAGTAGTCGTTTTAATTGTTATATTTTTAATTTACAAATCAAAGAAAAATAAAGAAGCTGCGGCTCAAGCTGCATTGGCTGCTCAGATTGCAGCTCAGCAACAAAGTCCAGCTTTAGCACCCGGTGGTAGTTCAGGTGCAGCGCAAATTATAGGTGCTTTATTTCCGTTTTTTGCTACAGCAGCAAATACGGGTCTAATTGGTGGTAAGTAAATTGTATTAGTTAATTGACACGAAGGTTAATAAGTTATGGTTATGGTTCCGTAAAAAACCAAATAAGAAAATAAATTAAGTAATTTAAAAAATAAAAAACATGAAGTGGTATTGGATAGTTTTAATAATAGTGGTAGCAGTTATAGCTGGGTTTGCTGTAGCAAAAATGATGAAGAAAAAGCCAGCTAGCTCACCGGCAGCGAGTTTACCAGCAAACGCAACAGTTGTTTCTTCGGCTAGTAATGCATTAGCTCCAGCTGCAGCAACACCAAGTGCATCTGCAACAGCATAAATTTAATCAAAACAAGTTAATTCATTTTGAGTTAACTTGTTTTATTATTCAGTTATGAAAATAGAGTATGTATTAATAGGTATATTGGCTTTGGTTGTTGGTTTTTTAATTACAAAGCTTTACGACAAAAGAAATTCAAATATAATAAAGCTTTTGATACAAAGAGATTTATTGCCAGAGGCTGCGCCAACAACAAAATGGATACAGGATTCGGTTTGTTATATGGGCAATGGTAGTACGGGTATTGTTAAGGGCAGTTATTGTCAGCAAATAGGGGTATTATGAAAATAGTGTTTCTTGTTTTAGGTTCTTTGTTTTTAGGTTTTGTTATTTATAAACTATCGGGATATAAATTTACAAATAATTCAAAGGTTATGTTGAATTTATTAGTAAGTGAATTAAATGGTATTTATATTAAGCTCAATGATAGTAAAATATCTGAGTCCGAACAAAAGATATTAAATGAAAGGGCAATTGAAATAAATAATATTTTGGAGCAATTTTTTGGTAAAAAATTAATAGTATGATGAATTGGTTTAATGGTTTAAGTTTTCAGGTTAAAATAATTGTAGTTGTTGCTATAGTTATAGTTATTTGGCTTTTATGGAGAAAGTTTGGATATAAGTTGGGTCAATTAACTCAGGCTCGAGATATACAGGTAATACCAGGTGAAATTACTACATTAACGGCACAACAAAACAGTGATTTAAAAGATGCGGCTCAGGCTATTTATAATGACATTGAAGATACACCATTTACAGGTCATAATTATGAGCCATATACAAGAGCTCAATCTTTAACTGATACGGAATTAAATTTTTTAGCTGACTATTATAAGAAATATTTGGGTGGTGGTACAAGTCTTTATAGAGCAATTGATGGTCAGTATTATATTACGGGTGGCGAACCAGCAAAATTAATGGCTAGATTAGCCGCAATTGGAAAAAGATAATGAATTTTATTAAAAATAATTGGTTGTTATTGTTAGTTCTAGTTGTGATTATATACTTTGCGTATAGATATTACAAGAGAACAAAAACAGAAGAAGAAAAACTTAGTGCAATTGGTTCAGCTATTCCGTTGGCAAATGCAATTAAGTCTGATGGCAATATTACTATAGCAACTCCAGTTACATTTACTCCAGTTATGAATATTGATAGTAAAAGTTGGAAAATAGGTGATAAAATTTATGGTGGTGCAACGGGCGTAAACACATATAGCTCGCCAACATCTGGCGCAAATTCAGTTGTTAAGTTTTATGCAAAAGATTCTTACGTTGGCACATATTTGGGTAATGAAAGTGGATATGCGAAAATCATCGTTCAGGAGCCATCTAATTCATTATTAGAAGCTTTTGGTTATGAGAATAATGCAGTAAGGTTTGTATTGATAAATCAAGTTTATAGTAAATAAAATGAATAAAATAACAGGTTTTTTAAAAGGTATAAGTCCTAGGACTTGGATTATTATAGCAATAGTTGTTATTCTAATTATAGTTATAATTTTGTATATCAGAAATAATAAGCCTGTTCCAAAGGTTATAATTACTGGCGCAATAAATCCAGTTCCGATACCAGTTGCAACGTTTCCATTAATGCTTGGTTCTCGTGGGGCTGAAGTTAGTAAACTACAAACATATTTAAACACAAAGGGCGAAACTCTTGCAGTTGATGGTATTTGGGGTCCACTTACACAAGCTTCTACACTAAAGGTTTTAAAAGTTAGTTCGATTGATAAAGCTTTATTAGATAGTTTAAAATAAACAGAAATGACATTAAGTATGCACGAATTATTTATTTATGTTAAGGGTTTAGCTCTACTCTTATTAGTTTGGTGTACTGAGCTTTTTGTAGTTCAAATTGCTGGGTTAAGTTTTATTAGTACTAATGTGAGGGAATTTTTAATTGAAAGTAAGGAGATTATTAGTTTAATAACTTCGATTGCAGTTTTGGCGCATATTGTAATTAAAATTATAAAAGAGAAAAATAATAAGTAATGTCAACTCAAAGAGATGCTTTTATAGCAAAATATAGTCAAGATGTTATTGATGCGGTTTGCGGAACAGGAATATTCCCAAGTGTTAAAATGGCTCAGATGATTATTGAGAGTGCAAATTCTCAAGGTGTTGCTGGTGAGGGCATAACCGCAAGGTTAGCTAATAATTTTTTTGGTATTAAGGCTGACCCATCGTGGAGTGGATTAAAGATGAGTTTTAATACGCCAAATGATGCAAAACCAGTTAGTTATTTTAGGCGTTACTTAACAGTTAAAGATAGCATAGTCGACCATACTAAGTTTTTACAAAAAAATAGTAGGTATACGACAAATGGTGTTTTTACGGCTAAAACACCAGAAGAGCAAACTGATGCGCTTGCAAAAGCGGGATATAGTGAAAAGCCTTATCCACAATATGCAACAGCGTTAAATGTAATGATTGCAGGTTATAATTTAAAGAAGTTGGATGATGGTTGTTTAAAAAAAAAATTAGGGACATAGTGATAATATTAATAATAAGTTTTATTTTATTTAGTTTAATTAAGGGTTATTTTCCGGACATAAATAAAGTTTTATTATTTTTAATCATAGTTACGGGTATTTATTTTGCATACGAGGAAACAGTTTTAAAAGATATTATAAACAATCTAACAAGTTAAAATTATGAAATGGTACGTTTGGGCATTAATTGCCGTAGTTGTTGGTGGACTAGTGTTCTACCGTTATTATAAACAAAATCATCCTAGCTCAGGTAATGAGGGGTATTAATAATTAAAAAAAACAAGAATATGAAATGGTATATTTGGGCCGGTATAGGCGTAGTGGTATTGGTAATTATTATTATAGTTACTAAAAAGAAATCATCAAGCGCTTTGGCTTCAGCACAAGTTGCATCGGGTTTTGACCCTTACAAGTTAACACAAATAGTTTAAAAAAATAATTATGAGTAATACTGGTTGGATAATGATAGGTTTAGTTTTTGTGGTGCTAGCTGCAGTAATAGGCATATATTTGTATCAAAAATCAAAGAATGATGCGTTAGCAATTAATGCACAAAAATTAGCTGCGCTTCAGGGTGGTTTAAATTCAGCTACAGCGCAAGGTTATCAAGCGAGTGGACTTGGTGGTTTCATTAGTGGTATTTTTGGCACAGCATTGAATAGTGATACAACTAAAGCTTTAGCGCCATCATTACTTAAGCTGGCTCTTTGAAAAAGGCATTGATAATTATAGGTGTATCGTTAGTATTAATTTCACTAGCTTTATATTTTTATATTAAAAGTATAGTTGACTCATTTAGTATTGATTTAAGTATTGATGATGTCAATTTAAAGGATTTAAGTTTTAAGTCATTAGATGTAGGTAAAGGTTATATTGAAGTTAAGTTAAAATTTGTAGTTAAGTTTTTTGGAATATCAAGCATTGGTTTTAGTAATTTAAATTTAAAGGCGTATTATAATGATGTATTAGTTGCGAGTTCAACAAATAGTGTTGATAACAAGAGGCAAGTGACTGTTTTTGAAGGTATTAATAACGTAGTTTATCATTCGTTTAATATTCAAGTTAATAAAAGTTCAATAGAGCTTGCATATAATATAAAAAGTAAAGGTAATTATACTATAGATTATGATTTAAGTTTTAAAACATTAGGTTTTGATTTTAGTTATAAGGGTAAATATAAAAACAGTTAAAAAAATAAAATAAAATGAGTAAAATGAAAATTTTAATAATCGCGGGTTCAGTAATAGCTATTGGTATAATCATATACTTTATAGTTAAAAAAATGAAACCAAAGGATGTTGTTACAGGTGTAGCAAATAGTAAAATTCAAGAGGCTGCTGTTCAATCGGGTATCCCAGCGAGCATTGCATCAATAGTTGCAGCTGCTCCAGATTCAACTGCGGCAATGACGTCAATAGGCGTAAATCCAGTGGCTGCCGCAACAATAGCGAGTGGTGTTTCAATAGACACGTCTATTACTGGTACAGATGCTTTATTAAATAATGTAGATTCGCAAACTAATTTAATTACAGGTGAAACTGTATATAGTCAACCGTCAATTATTCAACCAGACGCTTATGGTTTAAAGGAAAATGCTGATGGAAGTGTTTCGAAGTTAACCGCTCCGGGAACATGGACAGTTATAGGTTAATAACAATTTAAAAAATAGAAATAATGAGTAAAATGGTAAAAGTTGGACTAATCGTAGTTGTCCTAGGGGTATTATTGTATTTAGCATACATTAAGTTTTTTAAAGTTAAGGCAATAGATCCGGTTACGGGTGCACCAATAGTTGGTAATCAACCATTACCGCCAGTTGTTGCTGAAAAGCCTGGTGATGTTAATTTGTGCGCTTGGTTAAACAATACTTATCCAAAGATGAAAACGGGTGAATTCAATGATATAGATGGTGGAGCGCATAATCCACAAGCTAAAATTGATTGGGATAAAAACAAATGTAGTTTAATATTTTAAAGTATGGAATTTCAAGGTGTTCAGTTTACAGATGCCCAAATGGGTGTAATAAATGCAGATTTGGCTCTTATAGACCAATTAAATGCAGAAATGCGTGGATTACAAGCTCAAATTGAAGGTTGGGTTGGCGGTGTAATGAAGGGTAATGAAAATATAGCTGCGTGTACAACATATTGGGGCGCGGGTACTCAAAAAGAGAGCCAATGTATAGGTCCGTATCAAGATTCTAATAATTATTATACAGACCAAATTAATCATCAAAATTGGACAGTTATACCACAAAAGCAATCTCAAATAGAGATAGCTAAGAAGAATTACAATGATGATTTGGCTGCAATTCAAAATCAGATTAAGCTTGGCATTCAGGCGTCAGTGGCTAATTCAACGGCATCTGCTCAAGCTGCACAAAATAAAGTTTCAATACAACAGAATGACCCGTTGTTATTGGCTAAAAAATTAGAACTAACTGCAAAGCTTGATGCTCAAAAGAAGGCTGCTCAAGTTAAATTTGTTGGTTTTGTTGTTGTGGCTATAGTTGTAGTCTTAATTGGTTGGTACGTAATTAAAAAATTATTATAATATGGCATTTTTAGACGACTTAGGTCATTCATTTACGGGTATAATTGGTGGACTTTCTGGTCAAACGAAGGCAGAATTATCGGCAACAACTGTTGCAGCTCAAGCTGAAATAGCAAAACAATCTTTAGCTCAGGAATTAGAGGCTCAGCGATTAAAGTATAATCCAGAGTTATCTAAGCAAAGAACAAAGCAGATTGCGTTAGTTGTAATACCAGTATTGGTAATAGTTGGTTTAATAGTTTATTTTAAATTTATAAAGTAATGGGAACAGTATATATAGGTGGTACGTTAACTCAAAATGAGGCTATACTTCATTCAGTCAGCATGGATTCTGTTTCGGGCATTCAAACAGTAGTTGATAGTTTAAATACTCCGGGCACAATAATGGTTACTGAAATGGTTCCAACAAGTGAAGTTGAAACTACGGCAGTGGTTAAGAATTTACCAAGCACTATTGTAACACCAATTCCAGTCAGTAATCCGGGAGCAATTAGTCCATTAACTAATAGGGTAATAAGTAAAGTTGAGTCTTTATCAAGCAAAGACAAGAATATTATTATAGCTGGACTTTTGGTTCTTTCAGCTATATTAATATTAATAGCAATATTCAAGTAGACCGCAATATCAAACAATATAAAATCAATCAATTAAGAACAATTAAAAAGTAAAAAAAATGGCAAAAACAAGACAGAATATTATTGTAGCTCCATTAGCTGCAGTAAGTTTTCCCGGAAATCCACCAGGTGGTGATAATGGTATCCTTACGGTTAATACAACTGGCGGCGTTAACAGGTTAGTGTTAATATTTCCAGATGGTACTACAAAAGAAGCGGTGCTAGACTCAAGTAGTAAGTTAGCTTTTATTTAGTAAATTTAAACCGGTGAGTTTAGCCTTCGCAAGAGGGTTAAACACACAAATAATAAAATGAAGTTAAATATAATAGACACGATGCTTAGGTCAACAGTAAGGTTTATGTTGCCGTCAGACTGTCCGGATAGTATAATAGACTATCATTATTTAGCAGTAAGAAGTAATTTAATAAATAACGTTAGGAAAACGAAATTCAAAATTAAGTCAATTTTTAGAAGAAGTTAATATGAGTAATCAACAACCGGGTAATGTAGAATATACTGATAGAGATAATATCGGTAAGCCAGGTGGCACAGCAATAAGATTGTTTGTAGAGCCAGACAATACATTGCATGGTAAAAAGCCAAATGGTCAAGTTATAGATTTTGGAGGCGGCGCTCAGGTTGAGCACGATAATTCAATATTTGGCCTTGGTACTTTATTAAATCCATTAGGCGTTCAGGGTTATTATAATCAAGTTTTATTTGTTTCGCCGAATGGTGATAACTTAACTGCTGAAAAGGGTAGAATTAGTTTACCTTACGGGGACATTATTGCAGCTAGAGACGCTGCAGTTAGTGGTGATTTGGTTTACGTATTTGCAGGCAACTATACTTTGGTTGCACAACAGTTAATAAAAGAAGGTGTTGATTATTATTTTCAGCCACAGGCAAATGTTCATAGTAAGCCGAGTTCACCCGGCCAGCCAGATGGTTGGTTATTGAATGACTTGGTAGTTACAGGTGTTGCAAATACAAAGATACTTGGGTATGGTAAATTTACTGCAGATACTGACTTTCAGTATGGTTTTGCAAATATATCGAAGCCTGATACATACTTATATATAGAATTTGATATAATAGATAGTAATGTTGGTGTAACATTTGTGGGTAGCGCTGGTGAGCTTTTTGTTAAAGGTAGATACTTAAGAAACGAATTACAGTATGTTACGGTAATATCAGGCACCTGTTTATCAACTTTCAAAATTTCAAAAATAGATAACGTTAGTAATTCTTTTGGCTCTGATACGGGTACAGCTACGTTTATTTATATTAGCTTAGTTTCACCAATTTCAGGTAAAACTGTTAAGAGTATTATAGAGGTAGATGAGCTTAATAATAATTCTAATAATAGCTTTTGTACAATATTAACAATAGCTTGTACTGTAAGTCATAAGATTATTGCAAAGGTTGGAAATTTAATTCATAATACTGGTACAGCAGCTCCAGTTTTTATGGGTACACCACTGGGTGTTTTGTTTGGGGGATTAATAGAATTTGAGGGTCGTATACAATCTAATACAGCTATTGCATATATTTTTGGAGGTAGCGATAGCGAAAGTTCAATTTTAATTAACGATAGTAGTTGCATTACACTAGACTCAACATATCCAGCTAGACCATCGGTTAAAGTTACCAATGATAATCATTGGATTACAATAAAAGATTCAATAATAACAACTGAGCGCCCAGTTTGTTGTGTAGTTGGTGTTCCATCAGCTTTTGGTGACATTAATGGTGGTAATTTGCAGGTAGTTAACAGTGTAATTCAGAATACAAAGGATTTCACTACATCTGGCACACCGTCGGTTAATATATTGTCAGATAGATTGGGCGCAAGTATTGGCGTTACATTATTGGATGATGCAACTTTAATTATAAAAAACCTAGTTCCATCATATTCAGTTCAAGCGGTTGGCACAACTGTACCACAGAATATTTCAATTTTATCAGGTGGCGTGACTGCAACAAATGATATTGAGCCTGTAAACATAGCGAATACTTTGGCTGGACCATCTGTAGTTTTACCGATATTCGGAACACAAGCATTAAACAATCCATTAATTTAAAAAGTATGATGAATTTTCTATTTAGTTTAAAAAAGATGCAAGCTCAGGAAGCAGCTATGCAGATATTAGTAACGTCAACTATGCCAAGTTCTCAAGGTAGCGGCTTTAAGTCTGCAAGTATTGATTATGCGGCTTTATCACCAAGTGAAAAAATAACATATGACAATTTCATAGTGTTAATTGAGAGTAAGTGTCAATAAAAATAAATATAGTATAAACAAAAAAAACAAAAAAAATGAGCAATCAACAACAAGGTAATGTACCATATACCGATGGTGCAAACGTAGGTAATCCGGGTGGAACTGCAGCAAGACTGTATATAGATCCGGTAACAGGTGATTTAAATGCCAAAACTGCAACGGGTGTAATTATTGCACTTGGTGGTGCAAGGTTTTCGCCAAATCAAGCTAAAATTGATCCAGGTACAGCAAAAGTGTTAGTTGGTAATGCATTGGCATATACGGCTGACCCATTACAGTACATTGGTACATCAAAGCAAAATCCTGCAGTGAATGGTGATAAGAGAGAGAACAAGTTTTCGCTTCAAGCCGGAATATATGATTTTCATATTTTAGGTATTAAGGATATTACATCAGGTATTGTAAAGTTTCTTCTTGATGGTGTAAATATTGGAACAGTTGACATGGTTTCACCATTTGGTACACGTGACTTAAATCAATTAACGGTTATTCCAGGTGTTAATGTTTTAGAAACAGGTAACCATACACTAACATATGAAATTGTTGGTAAAAATGCTGCGGCTACTGGTTTCGAGTTTGAACCAGCTTCAATTTGGTTTGCAGGATAAGATGAAAACATGGCAATTTTGGGTGATAATACTAGTGGTAGTATTCGTAATAGTACCACTAGTTTATTTTGCTGTTATCGCAAAGAATGTTGCAATAGTTGCATCTTCCCCAGTTATTCCGGAAATCATTCAAGGTGGTGCAAGGCCACTTACGGTTATTAATTAATTAATAAAAAAAGATCAAATGTGGCTAAAACAAAAAGTATATACCCTTGCAATTAGCGGGGATTTAACTTCCCAAGATAATATTGGGAATGTGAATGTGAAAGTAAATGATAAGTTAACTACAATAGAAATAAAACAGCTTTTTGCTAAAGTTGATTATTCCGAGCTTAGTGATGATAATAAATTACTAAAGATATGTGGTTGGTCAATTTTACAAAGAATTGAAAATGGTGTTTTAAAAATTGGACAAAATGAAGTAGCTATATCATTTGAGAATGAAAATGGCATATTGCTTTCAGTTCAAAAAATAGCAAATCCGTGGTTTCAATTAAATGATATTGAGTTAAGTGAAGAGGATTATAATTCGATAGATAACAAGATACTTGAATTGGCAGACAATTCTAGTAAAGAAACCGGTGTGGTGGAAGAGCCACACTCATCGCCCCCGGTTTTTATTAATAAGGATTATGAAAGTGGTGCAAAGGCTTTTATTAAAAAGGGTTTTACTGAACACTCAAGCGGAAACTTTAAGCTTTTAATTAATAGCGAAAAAGATAAGGTTATTTTTATTGAAGTTATAAATGAAAATGAAATGACTCAGTATAAAAAATCTAGTAAAGTTACTGAAGGTTTTTATAGTTTTGATGATGTTGAAAATAAAAGGTCAATAAACGTTAAACTTATTGGTAATGAAATTGAGGTTACGTATTCTGATGATGAAGCTGAGCAGGGTGAACAAAAGTCAAATAACGTCGAACTTACCAACAACTAAATGTTAATAACTAATTTTACTTAATATAAAAAAATATTTGTTTTATTCAATATATATATGTATCTTTGTATTCAAGCAAATAAATTAATTTAAAAACAAGTAAAAAACAAGAAAAAATGGCAAAGAAAAACAAAAACAAAACCGCTCAGGTAACTGAGGGTTCAACAACTCCAGCGGCAAAAGGCGCTGCAGACCAAAGATTTAATTCTGCGGGTAAAAAACGTACAACTGCTGATTTAGCAAAAAGCGACAAGGGTAACATCATTCGTGTTATTCGTAGTTCAGCAAGTTTAGCAAACGCTAATGACCGTAAGGGTTTGGAAAAAGAACTTGGCGAAAAGGGTAATTCAGCAAAGAATTTGGCTGGAAGACTAAACGCTACAGTTAAAGAAAATGGTAAAATTGACAAGATGGATGACAGTACAGCTTTGTATGCTACAACATTATCAAAAGCAGGCGCTGCATTAGGTTCATTACAAGCGGGTAAGTATGACGCAAATGTAGTTGGTTTTTTACAGCACATTCTAACAGCTCTTCCGGGTGCTGGTGGTGGTGGTGGTCGCAAAGGCTTCAACCCTAATTCGGTTTCAGATATTGTTTTTGGAGCAGCGCCGGTTAAGGCAAAGGGTAAATAATTTGGTTTGTTATAAGAGGCCTCGAGTTATTAAATTCGGGGCCTTTTTACTATAGTGATGGCGTGTAAGTCGCAATCGTAAGTTTAATTTAAAAAGAATTAAAATGAAAAGTAAAGAATTAGTAGGTAGTAACGGTTGGCTTTGGGAAGAAGCGTCTACATCAAAGGGTTCAAAAATATTAGATGATTTAGAAGGTAATTTTGAGCAGGTTTCAAAATGGTCTAATTTAACAGAAAAACAAAAAGCTTTAGTTACAGTTGAATTTGGAAAGTTAAGGGTACCAGTTGAAAAATTTATAAATAAACATAGACTGCATTTAATTGATAAAAATGTAGATTTTGATTATGGTAATGATAGTGAAGTTACATCAATTGGAAAAATAACTAGATTATTCTCTGAAGTTATTGTGTTCGATGGTGAATTGTATGGTGAATTGGGTGTTGAATTTGAGCGTGACGAAACTCAGTATGTTGTACAAGAAAGCTTTGATGATTTGTTAGCGGGTAAGGACATTGGTACATTAATAAAGAGTAATGATAAGGGTGCAAGTTTACGGTTATTAAAAAATAAAGAAGAAATGGGAAAAAACATTAGCCAAATAAAGGGTATCGACTTTCAGAAATCACTAAAAGATTCTAAAAAGTTGGAAAAAAACGACGGTATGCCGGGTTATATACTAACTTATATTAGACCAAAAGGCTTCGACCAAAGGGTTTATTTGGGTTTTGATGGTAGCGATAATCTTGAAGGTGTAAATTTTCATTATGGCGAAGAGCTTGACGAGGATGAACTAAATGGCGATAAGTCTAGTCGTTACTTAATGACAAAGCATTTAATTAAAGTTAATAAGTTCGACACTGTTGATGAAGGCTTAAGCGAAATGGGAATAGCAATTGACAATTACGCTAAGGCATTAGATATTGACAGTCAATTATATACACTCGAAAGTAAATTACGGAAAGACCAAAATTACGATGATGTAGACGATATGAACAATATTTTCAAGCAGCTTGAAGGTGATTTCGGTTACAAGTTAGAGGATAATGATAGCGATGAGCAGTTCTTTTTAAAAGCGACTTCACCAGAAGCTGTTGCATATTTAAAAAAGATTGTAGAAAAAATTAAAGTTAGTCTTTCGGTTGGTTCAAGTTTAACTATTGCGGAACAAATTAAATGGCTTGAGGATTTCATTGTTCGCTGGGATAAAGTTTATGGTAATGAAAAAAGGCTCGCTTTTTTTGATGATTTTAAGCACACTCAAAAGGAAGCTGCTCTTCAGTCTGAATATGATAATTTTATTATGGACAATAATTTACCAAGTCTTAGCGCAGACGAATTATCATCATTATTAAATGAGTACAATGTATTGGTTGGCGAAAAGTTAATTTGGCTTAGTCCAGAAACAAATAAAAAAGTTGATAATGCTAGAGCTGAACTTACAGTAGAAAACATTAAGATTAATGATAATCAGCGCAGTATATCAATTATTTATGGCCCATTAGAGGGTGATATAAATTGGATGTCATATGAAGATGCTGATAGTATGATTGCTGGTGGAATTGCCAATTCTCACGAAGAAGCTAGTTTCATTTTAGCTAAAAATTACAAGGATGAAGTTGCAGCAGATATGTTTAGTGACCCTGAGCTTTTTGTAAAAGAGTTTAAAGACTATTTGGTTGGCAAGCGAGTTATTAATAAAGAAGGCGATAAGCACACTATATCAGATGTTTACGTTGATAATGATACGGTTATATTAATATTTGGTGCTGATATGCCAGAGCATTTATTTAAGTATAAGTCATTTATTGATGGTCAAGACGTTGAAGGTCATGTAGGTTATGTTGGTGATGAGTATCATTTAATTCTCCAAGACGAACGGCCAGCTCCGCCAACCGAGTTGAGTTTAAATAAATTTGACTATAGATATTATATTATTGATAAAAAGTTAGATAAAATAAGAAGTGGATTTGAGTACCTAGAGGACGCCGAAGATTCAATTGCTAAGGAAAAAGCTATGGGTCATAATGATGTAATAATAATGAACAAGAAAACGCTAGTATCTACCGACTTTAATATTGAAGATAATAATAACTGGCTAAGCGATAGCAATAACCTATCAATTATAAAAGAAGCACTTGATTTTGGCGTTACTGAACAAGATTATGACCAACGAGACTCTGATAAGTATTTGAGTAGTTATACTGATAGCGGTAAATATTCAAGTGTTATTAAGTCAGCATTAATGTTATATTTGGAGCACGCTCAAAAGCACTTCAAAAAGTCAGTTGTATCATCACAATACGAAAAAGCCAAACGCTTTCAAGATGTTATTGATAAAGTTAACGATGAATTATTAAGAATAATTAGAAAAGACATTTAATTATGAGTAGTAATCAAGAAATATTTTTGATAATTGTTGGCGTAGCAATAATGGTGAAGATAATACACTGGTTGTTAAATAGGCAAAAACATCAAATAATAATAGTGTCAGACAACTGCTCTGAGTGTCCATTTATGAGGGATTCTGAATTGGTAAATACGAAAAGATATGGCTGCTCGGCCGGTAAATCTAAGCGTTATTATTTATTAGACAATATGAATGAGGATTGTGCATTTGGTTCTAAAATAGAAATATCAATAGATAGACAATGAGAAAAATATTAAGCATATTATCGGTCATAATAACATTAAATGTTTGTGGCCAAATTAACTTGGCAACAAGGCCATATCAGGATACAAATATTAAAGTTCTTCGTCAAATAAGAGCATTACTTAGTGGAACATCATCGGTTAGCGGTAGTGTGGTTGTTACAAATCAGCCAAGCGTTACAGTGTTAAACCCAAGCGTGTCAATTATCGGTACGCCAACGGTAAACGTTGGTAGTCCAAGCGTTACAGTGTTAAACCCAAGCGTGTCAATTATCGGTACGCCAACGGTAAACGTTGGTAGTCCAAGCGTTACAGTGTTAAACCCAAGCGTGTCAATTATCGGTACGCCAACGGTAGTTATTTCCG
>Ga0315284_10002204_pt1 | contig 27963 bp, 14 predicted proteins | sample YL17G09_16_MG_FD_203696 | JGI IMG/M metagenome (GOLD analysis project Ga0315284, IMG submission 203696) | Sediment microbial communities from Yellowstone Lake, YNP, Wyoming, USA - YL17G09_16 | ecosystem: Environmental > Aquatic > Freshwater > Lake > Sediment | place: USA: Wyoming | collected...
TGCGATACGGTCGTCCGGCTGACATTCAGCGGAAAGCCGCGCCTGAAAGAGTAGACGGCATGGTGGATTCGGGGGGCATGTTTGTGGTACAGCGGTCCGTGATAATACTGGAATGTTATTTTATCAGGACCATCCTTTTGATTTTTTTTATGTTTCCCGCTTTCATTACAGCAAGATATACACCATCGGAACACTTGCTGGCATCCCAGCGTATTGAGTGAGTTCCTGAATCTCTATAACCGGACAAAAGAGTTATAACTTCTTGTCCCAGAATATTGTAAATCTTGAAAGAAACATGTGTTCTTACGGGAATTTCATAGCTGATGGTTGTGAAGGAGTTGAACGGATTCGGATAATTCTGATGCAGCGTAAAAGATAAGGGTATTGATGCAGTAACATCAGTATAAGAATAGTCGGTGGTGGGAAATACGCTCCTGAATACACCGCCGCCAGCCGCTTTCCCAGCCCACATTCCGTTTTCCTCGCCTTCTGGTTGACCAACCCCAAGCGCACTGCCTCCTGCATAAAGGTAGTCGTGAGAGTCCACGGCAAGCGCCCATACTTCGGTTCTCTTCAGACCTGAATTTATGGGTTGCCAACTTTCACCATTATCGGCGCTCATGAAAATACCATGAGATTGAGTGCCCGCAAAAATAGTGCCCGAGGAGTTAACAGCGAGGGAAACAATACCATTACCCGTAGAATCCACGTTCCGATACCGTTCCGGCAGTCCGTTGCCGCATGGCGTCCAGCTTTCTCCGTTGTCTGTGCTCCGGAAAACAACTCCACCACGTGCATGCCTCGTAAATTCAGAACCATCTTCCCAAATATATTTACCATAAACACCTCGAGTACCGGCAAATATATGGCCTAAAGAATTTATTACTATGGATTTAATAAATAAATCAGAAATTTCAACGTTGACCAGGATGGAATCTCCTGTACTGTTAAAAGAAACAAATTGTCTAGGTACTAAATCAAAATTTTCGTTCGGAATCCACAATGAAATACTGCCATTATTTATGGGTGTCCAGCTTTCCCCGTTGTCGGTGCTGCGTAAAACACCACCCATCGCCCCAACAAATATTTCGTCTGAAGGACTGATAGTGATACAGTAGTTCCACCACGACCGTGTTTCCGGGACCGTATACACTTGAGTCCAGCTTTCACCGTTATCGGTGCTTCTAAATATTATGTCATGAGTTATTCCGAAAATGTCACCAGAGGAATTTATCGCGAGATCATTGACATTGACAAATTCATCGGTCACTTTTGCCCAGTGTTCACCCTGATCGGTGCTGCGGTATATCTCATTAAAACCTGCAAAAACATGACCGGAAGAGTTAACTGCGATTGATACCCCAGCTTCGTCGGCAAGGCCGGTATTGACCCAACTTTCGCCGTGGTCTTCGCTGCGGAAAACTCCTGAACCTGCGGAATATCTGTATCCGACAGTTCCTGCATAAATTATATCCGAAGAATCTATGGCAAGGCTATAGATATTGACAGCGCACAAACCGCTATTGACCGGTTCCCAACTTTCAAAGTTGTCTGTATTCCGTAAAATTCCTACACCGTCAGTTCCCGCAAATACATGACCTGAAGCATTTACAGCGAAAGAGAGAACACCTGTATTGCATGAAGAGGAAGACGTCCATGTGTTTCCATTGTCTCTGCTGAAGTAGACGCCGGCTTCGCCATACTGCACCCCGGCAAGAATCACCCCCGATGATGTAAAGGCGAGAGAATTGATTTTGACTCCTCTAGGACTGTTCTCGAGCCGCGCCCATGTTTCACCATTATCCGTACTTTTGTATATGCCCCCCCTACTACTCCACTGAGTTGTCGCATAAATATCACCGGAAGGGCTTACGGCAAGAGATGTAAGATACGGGCCACTATAATTTACATCCACCCATGTGGCGCCATTATCAGTACTGCGTAAAATGGCGTTGCCTGTAATTCCTGTAGAAAAATAATAATGATTAAATATTATGAAGATTTCATCCGAAGCGTTAATAACCATATCGCTAATACTATAATCTAAATCTTCTAAATCTACCCCCAAAGATGCAAATAAAGTCCAGTTTTCCCCATTATCTGAGCTCTTGACTATTTCACCAAATCTAGCCTTACAGCTATAAAAGATGTCACCTGAAGAATTAAAAACTATACTTGTAATATTGCCCTGATCAATTTTTTTCGCCCAGCTTTCCCCATTATTGGTGCTTCGATAGATGCCTGCCCCCGATGATCCTTCAATTCCAACAAAAATATCTCCTGAAGTGGAAATTGCAAGAGCGGCGACAGCTTGACCTTCCAGGCCATTATTGATTTGTGTCCAACTCTCACCGTTATCGGCGCTGCGGAACATACCGGCGCTCGATGTCCCGGCAAAAATATGTCCCGAAGCATTGATTGCCATGTGAGGAACAGATCCGCCATAGAGGCCGTTTGATTTCTCCTGCCAGAATTCGGTCTGGGAGTATGAAATGGTAGTACAAACAAGATTCAGCAGGAACCAGCAATAAAAGATTAGCGATTTCATCACACACCTCACTTTGCCAATACAGAGCACACTTTACTGTAAATCGGTATGATTATTGCTCTGGCGGATAAATAATGAATCCAAGGCATCTTTATGAGCTCCCCCTTTCTGTCCTGCGGACATCCTTCCCCCTAAAGGGGGCAGGATAAAAAACACGGTGATATGGACTCTTGCCCCCAATGGGGGAAAGTGGCGCGTCAGCGCCGAAAGGGGGCTTTCCAAACAAAACAGTAATAAAAGATTTCACAATTTAATCACCGGAGCAATAATACCGAATATTAATTGTGATTATAAATATTCTCGTTTATGGAAGTATAATAGCAGTTTTACATTATTCAGACAAGTACATTTTTTATTTTATGCTGTCTTCATTGACATCTTACTACAGGGTGATATTTTCAGTATGTGTATCTGGTTTTGTCTTTCATTATATTAGCGAAAATTCATATCCTCCATTTTCTCTTTTCTGCTCTGGCCGGAGAAGAGATTTCTTTCTTATAATTCAACCGGTTTAATAGTAAAATATGACTGCTGTATCTTTCCATATAAAAGATCACCACCCTGTGAATCGTGGTTTCGCCTGGCTATTGTTATCGTACCTCTGCGGAACGATTACCTATATTATAACGAAATACATTCTGACCTTCATGACCGAGATGGATTTCCTCTGCTGGTGGTACGGGCTCGGCCTGGTGTTCCACGCGGTTTACGCCATGAAAACAGGGAGTATTCCGCTCGAAAAACTCGAGCCGAACCACCGTGGTATGCTCGTTCTCTATGTTGTACTCGACGCCATAGCGACTTATTCGTTCTTCTTCTCGCTCAGGATGATGGACCCATCGGTTGTGTCGTTTTTCAGCCAGTCACAGATCATTTTCACCATTCTCCTCGGATTCGTGTTTCTCAGGGAAATACTCGAAAAACGGGAAATCGCCGCCACAGGCATCATCATAGCTGGCATGTATATCATGACCTACAGGTCGGCCGCGGTTCCGCTCAAAGGCGCCGTTTCACTGCTCTTCTCCTTTTTCTGCGGGTCAATCTGCCTTGTAATTGTGCGAAAAATCAGTTCCCATGTGGGAGCGGTGACTATCGGGCGGCTCAGGACGGTGGTATTGTTCGTCCTGTTTCTTGGTGTCGATATCGCCATGAACGGCAGGGTGTTCGTCCCGCTGGCGCCGCTGTTCTTCGTAATCCTGCTGGGAGCCTTTTTCGGGCCTTTCCTCAACGTCATCGCCGTCTACAAATCCCTCGAATACATCCCTGCCGGGAAATTCGCCATTTTCAATAGCATCCTGCCGCTGTTTGTCACAGGTGCCGCGGCTGTATTCCTCCATTCGTTCCCCGGAGTCCGTGAAACATTCGGGGGTATCATTATCGTTCTCGGTTGTATTGTCCTTGCATATTTTCATGCCGGTCACATGATCGACCGGAAGATTCCCCTGCGCTCACTCTGGCGGTAATCCGAACCGTGTTGTACACGGGAAACCTGGTGTACAATCGCGGAAATCTTCTACAGGCGTTACCGTCATCGGAATGAACTACCCCACAGCAGAGCTTCGAGGTATCCGACAATGCCCCCTTTCCCTCTTATCCCTTTCCCCCATTTCGGGGGCAAGGGAAGAAAGAGTGCATTGGTTTTGCCTGCCCCCTTTCGGGGGAAGGCGGCGCAGAGTGCCGGAAGGGGGCTTTCAACACCGGAGTAAAACTCCGAGGTATTCTTCGGGCGAAACGAACAGGCGGTTCAGAATCCCTGGAATCCCGTCAAAACCGCAGCGATACCAACCGGCATATCGATTTTCAGTATGAGCGACACACGCCGGAAGGTGCGTTCGGACGGGTTTCTGAGCGGAGAAATCGAGGCATATACGAGGACAGGCCATACACAGAGTACGACGATGAGTAAATAGCCGAATCCGAAAAACCCGAATGTAAACGGGCTGACCGTAAGAACGGCGAGAACCATCAGGGCCGCCGCCGCAATCCTGCACGTTGTATCCGTCCCCCACACAGTCGCGGCGGTGCGTATGCCGGAAACCCGGTCGCCACGAACGTCGGCTGCGTCTTTTATCAGTTCCCGGCCGAAATGGAAAAGGACGGCAAACACCGCCGGAACGAGCGCTCTACTGACAGATCGCCCCGCGATGCCACCGTAGACGAATGCGAGTCCGCCGAGGAGAGCAACGGCTACGTTACCGGCGAGGGGCATGCGTTTGAGCTTCAAGTCGTATGCGGCGAGGAGCACAACCGCACTGGCGGCGGTCGCGAAGCCTGCGATACCGATGGGCACAGCGAGCACAAGGCCTAACACAGCGAGAACTGCCGCAATGATCACCGCACCGACGGAAGTGACCATGCCCGATGGAATCGGCCGGTGCGGGGCGTTGATACGGTCGCAGTCACGGTCGCAGACATCGTTGAAGGCATTGCCGGCTGCGAGGATGAGGGCTGCGGACAGAACGGCGTATAGTAGAGCTGACTGATAGCTCTCCCCATGGAACCACAGCGATGAACCGTTGCCGGAGAAAGACTCTATCAGCTTCACCGCTTCCTCGAGCGGCCTGCCGCGGAGGATGCCGCCGCAGAAAACCGAGAGCCCGCAGATGAGCGCATTAACCGGCCGTGTGACCAGGATCATGCCTTTCAGTGTTTTCATGACGAGCTTTCGTTGTTCATGATATGAGGCGGGAAAACGAATTCGGTCGTGAAAGATGTCATCGCCGGTGTTTCGAGAATCTTCCCGGGATTGGCAGGTATGAACTTCGTACCTATTGTAGCGTTGTCCTTCAGGCTTGCACCATATACTTCGGGCTGATAACCGGCTTTTTTGAGGTGCGCGGTGATCAGGTGGATGTGGTCACGGGAAATTTTCACCGCGGTGTCGCCGATACGGTTTTTCACGAAGGGAGCGATCATGGGGATATGGGATATACCCTCGCAGACGGCGGGGTCCCTGAACCGCATGAGCATGGCGTCCTCGAAATAGATACTCCCGTAAGCTTTCGCCCACGTTTCGATGGAAAACCGGACATTCTGCGGCACCGGGTTCCGTGAATGACCGGTGAAAAAGCCGATAACATCCTCGGTGCTGATTCCTCGTTCACGGGCTCGTGCAATGCCTTCCTGGGTGATGTGATAGGTCGTGACCATGTCACGGTTCATGCGTTCGGTGAGGAGTTCGAGCTTGAAACGTACGCGCGGATCGAGCTCGGGGCCGACGATGACCTCGAAATTCGGCTGCATGGTGAATGTGCCTGAAATGTTATTGTCAATGGGAAGTAATTCCCCGTGGAAAAACCGTTCTCCGGTTGCTGTCATGACGCACGCCGTTCCCTCTGACGCAATCAGGCCAAGATTGTTCAGGATGCCCAGGATTGCACGCACCCGTGATTCGAGACGTGAGAGTCCGGCCGATGCCATGGTTCCCGAATGCAGGAACGAGGTGAGTCTGTGAATATCGAACGACGATCCGGCCGGGATTTCAGTCAAAAGCCCCGTAAATGCGAGAACCGCATACTCCTCCTGAAAAACGTACGTCAGCGCGAAAGAAAGGATATCCTGCAGGTGTTCGGTCATGGACAGTTCGAGCCACCCCGAAAGCTTGCCGGTGGTGTGCACCTTACGGTCCGTGAGGACGACAAGGCCGCTCCGTTTCAGGTATTCGATGACAAACGCGTTACGGAATTCTTCGGTCAATCTTACAGGCGATGGTGTGCAGGTCGGCGAACCGGCGAAGGCTTCGTCAAGCACTGTTTTTTTTATGTTCCCCGCCAGCGTTAGGGGAATATCCTGCTTGTAGGCGAGCGCTAAAAACGAGAAAATGTCCTCGAGTAGATTCGGGTAGGATGCTCTCGGAATTACCGACCGGTCTTGCGAGAATGTGACGGTGACCTGCAGAAACAGGTTCCTGACCTGTTCGGCGATTCCGTGCGGGCAGAAAAACCGGTTGTCCTCGCCTCTGATGCCGCAGGCGAGCGAGAGCATGATCAGATCGTCGAGAAGGGCTCTGGTCTTCGCCTGGTTCAGGCCGGGGATTTTTTCCGTTTTTTTCTCAAGCGCCTTCTCGTCAACACCGGTGTCAAATGCAAAAGCGATAATAGACAAAAGACGCCGGTGGTCCTCGGAAAGCCGCTTGAGAAGCCGGTCCACCAGCGCACCTTCCCAGAACGCCCTGTCGATGGCGTTGATGAGCTTTATACGCGCCTGGTATTCCACTGTGACATCGAGCGAACGGGCGATGGCCTTGAGGGCTCTGAGCGGGATGTCATACAGATAGTCACGAAGATCCATGCAGTCATCAGTCTCCAAAGTACTGTTCGCAGTTGACGATTTCGTATGAATACCCCTGTTCGGTCAGGAAAAGCTGACGTTTCGCGGCGAATTCCTGGTCCTGGGTGTCGCGGGTGACCACAGAATAAAACCGGGCAATGGAGTTGTTCTTCTTGGGTCTGAGTATTCGTCCCAATCGCTGTGCCTCCTCCTGACGCGACCCGAATGTTCCCGATACCTGTATGGCGACATTGGCGTCGGGAAGGTCCACCGCGAAATTGGCTACCTTCGATACGACGAGCAGTTTGATGTGCCCCTTGCGGAAGGCGCCGTAAAGCCTTTCACGTTCAATGTTTTCCACCTTGCCGGTGATGATGGGTGCGTTGAATTCCCGTGCGATCATTTCGAGCTGGCTGATATACTGTCCGATGACAAGGACGAGGTCGTTTCTGTGACGGTGTATCAGACGTTCGACCACAGAAACCTTGTTCGGATTCTCGGAGGCGATCCGGTATTTCTTCCTGAGGCCCGCCGTGGCATACCGTATCCGCACTTCGTCAGGCAGTGGCACGTGTATCTCGGTGCAGGCCGCGGTGGCGATCCATCCCTGGCGTTCGAGGTCTTTCCAGGGGACATCGTATTTCTTCGGCCCGATGAGACTGAACACATCCGACTCACGGCCGTCCTCGCGGATAAGCGTCGCGGTGAGACCGAGCCTCCGTTTCGCCTGGATGTCGGCCGTATATCGAAAGACCGGCGCCGGGAGAAGATGCACTTCGTCATAGATGATCAGTCCCCAGTCCTCACGGTTGAACAGGCTGAAATGGGGGAATGCGCTTAATTTGGTTTTCCTGTACGTGAGGATATTATATGTCGCAATTGTCACCGGCCTGATATCTTTCCGTTCTCCGGAATACTCGCCGATAGCGTCCTCATTCAGGGTGGTCTTGTCGAGCAGTTCCGTGCGCCACTGTCGAAGGGCGGTGATATTTGTCGCCAGTATCAGGGTCATGGTGGAACAGGCGCACATGGTTCCGATACCGATGATTGTCTTTCCCGACCCGCACGGAAGCACGATGACACCGGAGCCGCCGCGATCGCTTCCACCGGCGTAGAACGCTTCGATGGCTTCGGTCTGGTACTTTCGCATGATGAACGACTCGCCGCCCGCCGTCTTTTTCCGGACTGAGATACGGAACGGCTTGCCGGGAGTATATCCGGCGAGATCCTCGACCGGGTACCCCATCTTGATCAGCGTCTGTTTCACAAATCCCCGGTTCATGGGGGATATGAGAATCGTATAATTGTCAGCGAGTTCTTCGAGGTAGGGCCGGATATTGTCGTTGTTCCAGATTTCTGTTATGAGAATCGCGTCTGTTGATTCCAGTTTGAGGTCATTCCCGTCCGCGGAGAGACGGAGCTTGCCGTAGCGGGCCATCAAATCGACGATTTCAAACCTGATATTCTGGGGGATATCGTATTTCGAATAGGCGGCGAGGTTCCGAAGCACTGTATCGCTGGCGATGCCGAGCGATGCAGCGTTCCAGAGGGAAATGGGGGAAAGACGATAGGTATGTATATGTTCCGGGCTTTTCTCCAGCTCCGCAAAACGGGACAAAGCATTACGTGCCTGAACGAAGCTGGGATTGTCCACCTCGAGCAGGATCGAATTGTCGCTCTGTACGATTATTGGATTTTCTGGTTTATAGTCCATGTGCATAACTCCTTGAAAAATCCGAATTTCTCAATATAATACAAATATAAAATAGTGTCAAGTCAGTTTTGGAAGAAAGTACCTCCCCCCTGGTTTTCCGGCGGCACATACTGCCGCTGGATATGCACGGTGTTATTAGTGAAACGACATTGACCGTTTGCGCTTTTTTAGATGAAATAGTATATTCAGCTTTATGTTACCGTTTTCATAAGAGCGCGGAAACGACGAAAATCTGAAAGAAACAGGGAGTCCGTTCATGGGAAAACTCGGGGGGAAAACCGCAATAATAACCGGCGGTGGCACCGGCATCGGGCGTGCAGTCGCGAAACGATTTCATACTGAAGGCGCGTTTGTGGTGATAAGCGGACGAAGAAAGAACAAGCTCGACGAAGCCGCGGTGTTCATTTCCCCTGACGGCGACCGTGTACACAGTATCGTCGCTGATGTGACGAATGAAGGCGACATCGTCCACCTGGTGGACGAAACGGTGGAGGTGACAGGGAGGCTCGACATACTGGTCAACAACGCGGGCATCATGCGGTTTGGAAAGCTTCACGAGACGCCGGTCGGGGAATGGGACGCCATGATGAAGACGAACGCGTTCGGGCCCTGGCGCCTGATGGTCCATGCCGTTCCCCGTATGAAAAAGACGGGCGGCGGGTCCATCATCAATATTTCCTCGATCGCCGGCATCAAGGCGCTCGCCGGAGCGGGTGTTTACTGCACCTCGAAAGCGGCGCTCCAGATGGTGTCGCAGGTGATGGCGATGGAGACCGCGGTCGACAATATCAGGGTGAATCTCATCCTGCCGGCGCTTGTCGAGGACACAGAGCTTGCCGACCCCATCTACGGCCGTGAGAATATCCCCGATTTCTACAACCGGCTCCGTAATCTCCATCCGATGGGGAGAAACGGGAGACCGAAAGACATCGCCGATGCGGCGCTTTTTTTCGCCTCCGACGAGAGCTCGTGGATCACCGGAGTCATGCTCAATGTCGACGGCGGACGACACCTTGCGACCAACAGGCCCCCGGATGTCTGAGTCGCGGATAACAGGATGCTCAGGCAGGGGAATTCAAAATAAATGTTTGTTGAAAAGGATAGATAGCTTATGATCGTTTTCTTTCTTATCTCTTTCGGCATTCTTGCGCTGATTTACGGATATGTGGGAGTCCGCATCATAATGCCCTTGGGAGCGGGTACGGGAGCATCCACGGTCATGTGGGCCTCGCTTTTCATAGCGATGCTGCTACCCCATGCAGCCATACTCCTGAGGTTGCACAGCATCAGGAACGGGTGGGCGGACCTCCTGACCTGGGCGGCGTACCTGAGCCTCGGCTTTTTCACGATTGTTTTTCCCCTTCTTATCGCAAGGGATGCAGGGCTTCTTGCGGTGGCTGGCGCAAAAAAAGCGGCGGTTCTCGTGCGAAACGCTTCCGGGAACCCGGGTAGCAATGGTCTGCCGTCCGATCCTGTCCGGAGGCGTGTTTCCGTTCACCTGCTCAATATGGGAATCCTCGCCGCGAGTGGCGTCATGTGCGGCTACGGATTTTACGAGGCACAGCGGAGGCCGCGGGTGAAAGAGGTGAGCATACCGGTCAGACGTCTCCCCGAAGCGCTCGGAAGGCTTCGCATCGTCCAGATCACAGACCTTCATATCAGCCAGACGGTGAAACGCCCTTTCATTCAGGGTGTCGTCGACACAGTCATCGGTCTTGCGCCGGACATGATTGTACTGACCGGCGATCTCCCCGACGGTTCTGTCGCTGAACTGCGGAACGACACTGCCCCGCTGGAGGCTCTGTCGGCGCCCCTGGGCGCGTATTACGTGACAGGCAACCATGAGTACTATTCCGGTGTGAACGACTGGCTCGAAGAGGTGCGCCGCATGGGGTTCACGACGCTCAACAACGAACACCGTATCATCGATCTCGGCGGTGCGCGTCTTCTGCTCGCCGGTGTGACGGACTTCAACGGCGGTATGTTCGATCCCGCCCATGTGTCGAGCCCCGCCGCCTCGATTGCCGGTGCGCCGCCCGCCGATCTGCGCGTACTCCTCGCCCACCAGCCAAGGAGCGTGTTCGAGGCGGAACGGGTGGGATTCGACGTCCAGTTGTCAGGCCACACGCACGGCGGTCAGTATTTCCCCTGGAATTACTTCGTCAGGCTCCAGCAGCCCTATACAGAGGGTCTTGTCAGGCACGGCAGGATATGGCTTTATGTCAGCCGGGGTACCGGATACTGGGGGCCCCCGCTCAGGATCGGGGAACCCTCTGAGATTACACTCATCACTTTCACCGGGGCATGACCGGTGCGGGCAACCGGAAAAAGCGGCGGACAGGCTCAATCCTGCCCGCCCTTTCAATATCAGCCATACTACCTGAGAGCGGTTTCGTTGTTGAGGCGCGTGATTTCTTTCAGTTTCCGGTCGGGATCGATGACAACTCTTGCCTCTCCGAGGTCCATACCCGATGGCATTTCAATAGTGACTTCGGCAGTCTTCGGGATAAGATCGAGCGGGGCTCTGATGACGGGTGTTTGAGCTTCCGCGAGCCGTTTCCCGTTCCTGCCGACAAGTGCAATGGTCGCGGCGGGGGCGTCCACCGACCCGAGACTGTGCACGGTCACCGTGAGGGTGTTCTCCGAACGTTTTACGTCATCATTGCCGATACCGAGGTCCGGGCGCTCCCAGTAGGGTGTGTCCTTTGCAGTGAGCCGGAGCCTGAAGACGGTCGTTGTGCGTGGCGGGAAGGTGACAGGCAGCGAGCCGGTACGTTCCAGCTTCACAGCGCGCGTGTGTGTCCCGACGTCCGGTCTGTCGTCGCCGTCACTGTCTATACCCTCGACGACTTCCCATGTTCCCGGCTCGATATCCCAGGCGGTCATCTCGGCGCTGACAGGCACATTTTCCAGATTATACGCTATGATGGTCATTGTTCGCGGAGTGGTGTCGGGTATGAGAAGCGCCACGCTTTCGGCGGTCGCCGGCGCCTCGAACCGCCAGCTCGACGCATGACCGGGGTAGAACTTGCTGCGGACGAGCGCAAGACCCCCGAGCCTCGCCCGCTGGATTTCCTCCTGGCTGATGTGAACGCGGTCGACCCACCAGTGGCCTTCGGTCATCATCGACATGCGCTGGGTATTGAGCTGGAGCATGGCGGCGTAACAGTCCTCGAGGAACCCCTTGTCCCCGGTAACCTGCCAGGCAATATGCTGCGAGACCCTGCCGTCGGCGAGCCGTTTCCCCCATGAATCCCGCCTGTCAAGAAGGTCGATCACGTTCGCGCAGAGGGCGTTCAGAATGCCCAGGTTCCCCCGCTCGATTTCGTCAATGAGCGGAAGGAGATAACGGTCGTCACCCGTCCACTTCCACGCCGCCCAGAAGACGTGAATGATATCGGCGGGGGACGTGCTTCCGCCCCGTTCACTGCCACTCGGGAACTCGATCTCGTACGGCAGGCTGTAGTGGCCGTCGGTGTCCTTTCTACGGTGAGCCAGGAGCCCGTCGACAATTTCGAGGATCATCTTCTTCACCGCGGGGTGTCCGTTGTATTCGACGAGCGCAAGCCCGGGATGCAGGACGAGGTGCGAGTAATTGGTCCGGGTTCTGCCCCAGACCCCTTCGAGGGCGATCTCGGTGCCGCTGAAATAGGTTGTTTTGATCTGACGCTCTCCGAGGTCGTTGATGCCGGTAATGAGATCGTACGCCTTCGCCGTTTCCATGAGGCGCTCGACGACCTTCGGGTCACCGTAATCGAGAAGCATGGTCTGGGGGATAACATCGATGCCTTCTTCGTAACTGTGGAGTTCGTCTGTCTGAATGGTGGGAAGACCGTTTGTAAACAGCCCCTCGTCATAGTATGCCTCCATCAGACGGAGAATCGAATCGGTGATTTTCTCCGGCTCGATGCCCATGAGGGCGGGGCCGGGGAAATAGTTCGAAAAATCGCCATCGTCCGAGAGACCGCCGCCGAACTGGCCGTTTTCGATCTGGCGCTCGTCGATCCACCACATGACGAACCGCCTGATGAGTTTCATGTTCTCGACCTGGCGGAACGCCCAGAGCGGGACACCTTCCGGCGCCTCCGGCTGGATGAAGGGCGGCCAGCCCTGCTCACCGTTCTGGTAGCTCCAGTAATACCGCGCCTGTTCATGGAACGGGTTGATCCGGAGCAGATCGGTGATGTCACGATACCACCGGTCGAACATGCGGAGTTTATACACGTTCGGGTGGCATTCGACGATGTTGCCGTGATTGTCCACCATCTGGGTGAACCGGTCCTTCTCGCATTCGGCGCGCGCCGCCCCATAATCCTTGAAGACGAGACGGATGCGGGCGCCTTCGAGCCGCTCGGCGGTGAAATCCCCTCCCGCACCGGCGATGACAAGATAGAGCGACCGCCCCTCGGGTAGAATGCGGTCACGGGTGTCGAGCCAGAGCGTTTTCGCCTCGCCCGGCCTGACTGAAAAACTGAAATCGAGCATCCGCCTGTTGGGCCAGAGCGGGTCGCGGACCTGAATGTTCAGCGGGTAAAGCTCCCCGTGCGTGGGGGCGACGTCGAGGGCGGGAAGCTCGATTTCGATACCGTCCAGCCCGCCGAATATGTTATGCCAGGTGTAGGAATAGTTTGAGGTCGACCATCCCGGCCGCTTATCCCGGAAGTCACAGGGCACGAGTACATGAATGACCGGAAGCACTGTCACCGCCACAGCCGTCCTCGTGTTCCCGGGTGCGCCGTTCGGAAGCGCCACCATGATCATCCGTTCGTCCGCCGGATGACGCCCGTTGATATAGTCCACAAGCTCGTCGAGGCACGGAAGGTCGGGTTGAATACGGGCGGTGAGCGTGTAGGAGAGCGAAGCTGTTCCCGCCGGAGCACTGCCGGATGTGACATAACAGGCCTCGAACTCACCGATGGGCATCTCCTGAACGTCGTTGGTATACCGGATCACTCCGCCGCGGGACTCGTCCTCGAACCGGTGAACTGTCCGTTCACGGCCTGAAGGCCTGTCGAAGAGCGGGAGTTCGACGTTTTCACGGGTTTCAGGGTCGAACGCAAGCAGGGACCCCGTCCCGAACGCCGACCCGACGATTTCGATGTGATTCCATGGTTCGTCCGGCATGGTGAACGTGACCGTTTTCCCCGATCCCGAGTAACAGTTCCAGTCCGGCTCGATGAAGTAATCCGTCCGCCCGGGGAGGCGGGAGCGGTTGTACACGTACGGCCATGTTGTCTCGGGAATGCCGTCGGTGCCTTTCCATACCCACTGCTTTAGATCGTGGACATCGTGGATTTCCACCTTCCGCACCGCCGTCGAAGAAGCCGCAAGTGGTGGCGGGCAGTAATCCGGACTGCTCCAGCCGTACCGCCTGTACCATTCATCACGGACGACTGAATCGTCCATGCTCCGGACGGCCGCAGGCACAGTCCCCGCCGGGCCACCATCAGCGAGGCGGGCGATTGATTCCGGGCCGAGCATACAGTCGTAGATGCGCAGTTCGTCGAAATCGCCGCCGCGGGTGTGGTTGTACTGGGCGGACGGGACATACTGGGGCGAAATGAGCCTGCCATGGAACCCGATCTGGTCGAGTCCGGCGTCAAACACCGCGTTCGCCTCCGCCGAGCCCGCGAGTTTCCCGTCGATGTAAAACCTGATGCCACGTGTTTCGTCCCATGCGACCGCGAAATGAATCCAGCGGTCCGGCGACGGGAGCGTCTCGGCCCGGTACGAGACACGGCAGCGTGCAAGATTCACATCGGTGACGAACGTATCGAAGCCGTGCCCGTTGTAGTCGAGCCGAAGCCATATCATGTCGAGGCTCGAATGGTCGCAGTAGGGTACCTGAAGAATGTGGAACGGGGTCGGACCATAGGGCGTGCGTGCCCGCCAGAAAAACGAGAGCGTCCCGCGTTGAGCGAGGATGTTGCCCGGCGCGAAGTACGAAAAAGCATGGGTGAAATCAGGCACACGTATCGCGGAGCCGCGGACGCCGCCAGATATAATTTCGATGTCGTTGAGAAAGGCCGGTTCCGGATTTCCGCACGCGTAATCGGCGCTGAAACCGTTGTCCCCGGAGAGGTAAAAAAGGAGGCCCGGCTCCACGGTCTCCGCCGTGCGTGTTGTGGCTGCGGGAATCGCAGCGGCGAGTACGAGAATACAGAAGGTTGTATGTTTCATGATCCCTCCCGGGGCGGAGAGTTATAAACAGCCGGGAACCACGGTGTCGCTGAGTATCTCCCGGACAATCAAAAACAGGTTTGGCCGGCTGCAGTGACGTATGGAGACCGTTTTTACCAACCTGTATGGGTCACCAAAGTTCGACCGTGTTGTTCAGCCTCGTGATTTCCTGAAGGACGGCGCCTGGATCCACGACCACACACGCACCCGTAATGTCCGCTCCAGCCGGTATGGTGATGGACACATCCGCCGTTTTCGGCTTGAGGTCGAGCGGAGCCGCAAGCGCCGGTATACGGACGGATGCGAGTCTGTTGCCGTTCCTGCCGACAAGTGCAATGGTCGCGGCGGGGGCGTCCACCGACCCGAGACTGTGCACGGTCACCGTGAGGGTGTTCTCCGAACGTTTTACGTCATCATCGCCGATACCGAGGTCCGGGCGCTCCCAGTAATCTTTCGTCCGGGATTTGAGCTTGAGGCGCACGATGGTGGTTTTCCCCGGCGGGAAGGTCAGGCGGAGAGTTTTGGTCCGTTCGAGCATGACCTTTTCGAATTCTGGCTGGCCGTCAATGAAATCGTTTCCGTCGAGGTCAATCCCCCGGACAACTTCCCATGTGCCGGGCAGGATATCCCATGCGGTCATGATGGCGGTGACCGGCGCTTTCTCGAGATTATAGGCGATGATCTTGATTTCGCGGGTGGTCGCTTTCTGGACGAGGATAGCGACGCTCTCGTCCGTAGCAGGTTTTTCGAATTTCCAGCTGACCACGTGACCGGGATAGATGGTGTTCCGCGTCAATGCGACCCCCCCGAGCCGCGACATCTGGAGTTCTGATATCGGCATGCTGACCCTGTCCGTCCACATGTGCCCCTCGGTCATGATATACATTTCCTGGCTTCCCTGTCTGAACTGGTCAGCGTAGTATTCCTCGAGGAACTGCTTGTTGCCGGTGACCTGCCAGGCGAGATGACGGAAAACGTCGCTCCCCGACTGCGGTGTGACCTGTGACACGATCTGCTTTCCCCATGTATCGTGCTTGTCGAGGAGATCGAGCAGGTTGGCGTTGATGCCCTGCCAGAGACCGAAATAGGAGAATTCCCCGCGGTCGCCGTCGTCGAGGATCGGCTCGAGATATTTCCTGTCGCCGGTCCAGCGCCATGCCGCCCAGAGCAGGTGAGCGGCGGTTCCGGGCGAGCCCGGGCGGTCTTCGTCGGTCGCGAAATTGACGACAGGGGTGGTGGTCAGGTTCCCGTCCGCATCCTTCCTGCTGTGGGCGAGAAGACCGTCCGCAAGTTTGAGGAGCAGTTTCTTGACCGCCGGGTGGCCATTGTATTCAACGAGCACCATCCCCGCATGGAGGATCAGGTAATTGTACGGCTGTGACCAGAGCCACACCCCCTGTTCGGCTATGTCCGTTCCGCTGAAATAGTTGGAGCGGAAATGACGGTGGCCGGCGCTGTTGATGCCGGTGATCCGTTCATAAGCGGCTGAGGTTTCCATGAGCCGCTCGACCACCTTCGGGTCAGCGTAGTCGAGGAGCATCGTCTGCGGGATAACCGAGATGCCCTCCTCGTAGGAGTGGAGTTCATCCGCCATGATTGTGGCGAGCCCGTTGGTGAACAGTCCCTGGTCATAATAGGCGTCCATGAGACGGAGCGTGGAGTCGGTCAGCTTCTCAGGCTCGATGCCCATGAGCGCCGCCCCGGGCCAGATGTTCGAGTGGTCGCCGTCGTCTGACAGCCCGCCGCCTAGTTCGCCGTTTTCGATCTGACGGTTGTCGATCCACCAGAGGCAGAAGCGCTTGAGGTTCTTGAGAACCTCAATCTGCCTGAATGCCCAGAGCGGCGTTCCAGGGGGAGATTCGGGCTGGGTGAACTGCGGCCACCCCTGTTCGGGGTTCGTGCGGCACCAGTAATACCTTCCCGGGATGTGGTCGGGATTGACCGTGAGAAGGTCTGTGAGGTCACGGTTCAGCCGGTCGTAGAGACGGAGTGTTTTAATGTTTGCGTGCTCCTCGACGAGATGGCTGTAGTTGTCCTTCGCCTGGGTGAACCGGTCGAGCTCGTGTTCCGTTTTCGCCGCGTCACGGTCCTTGAAAACGAGGCGGATACTGGCTCCTTCGAGGTCATCGGCGCCGAAATCGGCTCCCGCCCCGGCGATGGTCAGGTAGAGGCTCGGGCCGTTCGGAAGCAGGCGGTCACGGGTGTCGAGCCAGAGCGTCCTCGCCTCGTTCGGCCGGACAGAGAAGGTGAAATCAAGCATGGCACGGTCGGGCCAGATTGGATCCCTGACCTGGATATTCATCGGGAAATACTCCCCGTGGGTCGGCTTCACATCGAGGGGAGGCAGATCGACCGCGATGCCGTCGAGACCGCCGCTAAGGTTTTCCCAGGTATATGAAAACCTCGTGTAGACATGCCAGTTCTGTGTCTGGCGGAATTCGAAGGGAACGAGGACATGGACGAGAGGAAGCGAGTGCGCGATGGTCCCCTTTTTAGGCGTGCGTGGAGCCCCGGAGCGTGTGGCGACCATGATCGTGCGCTCGTCCGGGAGAAATCTGCCGCCGATATAATCAACGAGGCTCTCAAGACAGGGATTGTCAGGCTCGTCACGGGCGGTGAGAGTGTAACTCAGGGTCGCCGTGCCGACAGGCTCACGGGCCGGGCTGACGTAATAGGCAGAGAATTCGCCGATCGGGGTTTCCTGTTCGGTATTCTCGAATGTCACTTTCCCGCCGGTGTGCGTCTCGATACGGTGAAACGTCCGCTCCTGCCCGGAGGGGCGGACGAACAGTGAGACCGGAGTTTCGGCATGATTGCGGAGATCGAACCCCTCCCAGGAAACCTTGCCGAAGGTGGCGCCTGCGATCTCGATGTGATTCCAGGGCTCTTCGGGCATCATAAACGTGACTTTCTTTCCGGAAAGGGAATAGCAGTTCCAGTCGGGATAGATGAAATAATCCGTCCTGCCGGGAAGCCGGGAACGGTTGTAGACGCCCGGCCAGGTTGTCTCGCGGATGCCGTCATTCGCCTTCCACCACCACTGCTTGATATCGTACACGTCGTGAATCTCCACCTTGTGGACAGTGGTCGCCGGTGCAGTGAGATACGGCGGTATATCGCCTGGGCGGTTCCAACCGTAGCGCATAAACCATTCGTCCCGGACTGTCGCTTCGGAGAGGCTCCGTTCGGACGGGGGCACATCGCCTGCCGACCCGCCCTGCGCGAGGGAAGCGATGTTTCCGCCGCTGAGCATCCGGTCGTATATTCTGACCTCGTCGATGTCGCCGCCGCGCTGGAAGTTATAGAGACTCTGCACCTGATAGGGGCTGATGATTCGTGAGTGCGGACCGAACTGGTCGAGGCCGGAGTAGAACACGGCGACCGTGTCACGTGCGGCTGCAAGCTTGCCGTCGATATAGAACCTGATTCCCGCAGTCTCGTCCCAGGAGAGGGTTATATGCGTCCACTCGCCGGGAGCGGGCTTCCGGTCGAGCGCTACGGATACGCGTACACGTGCGAGGTTCAGATCGGTAACGAACGCATCGAATCCGCCGCCGTTGTAATCGATCCTGAGCCATGCCATGTCCCAGCTCGAATGGTCTGAATAGGAAACGCGGAAGACGGGGAACGGAATCTTCCCCACAGGTTCCCGTGAACGCCAGAAGAACGCGAGCGTTCCACGTTCCGCGTACACGTTGCCCGGAGCGGGGTATGCGAGGAGTTGGTCGTGGGCGCACTGAAAAGCCGGTCCCTTCGCACCGTCGGTGACGATGTCGATACCGTGGACGAAACCGGGTTCAGGGTCGCCCTTCGCATAATCGGCGGTGGTACCGTAATCGGCGGAAAGGTAGAAAAGGAGTCCCGTTTCGTCGGCTGGATTTCCGAAAACCGAAGTCAATCCCGCCGGCCCCGGGCATACAAAGACCGTGAGGTACAATACCAGAGCGAACATGAGATGCTTATACATATATACCCTCCGATGAGTTACAACCGAAAAGAAATAGTTGATTGCCAACGTCACATTATGTATTATTAAGTAATCTATGAACAATTGAAACCGCACGGCAAGCAGTACATGATTATTTAATTTCTTTTTCTCCGGTATTCGGCTGTCTTGTAAATTTGAGTACGGCACACAATCGCCATCATCAGGATAAAATAGTAACGATGGATGAAAAATCAATAAATTATATCACAATATCTCCGGAAGAAGACCAGTTCGTCATATCGACCGAGCAGGGGTCTGACGTCATGACACTCGGAAAATACGGGGTTATGACGCTCATCTCGATCATCATTCTCAGCACCTACCTGTTTATGAATTCGGTGTTTTACCCCGCTTATCCTGTGATCCAATCGTTTGCAGAAAATATCGAGCATTACGCCGAACACTATCCTCCTTTCCGCATGAACGAATGGACGTTCTATACGATCGCAGAAGATGCCGGCACCGACTATTTCTGGGAGCCCGGTCATCCCGCCCGGACAAATCCCGTCGCGTTTCCGCTCATCGCCGCTCCCCTTATCGGGAAATTCGGCGAAATCGGCATCTATTACGCGAATGCCTTCATTATGTGGGCCTGTGCGCTCGTATTCATGGTGATCATGATTCGCATTGTGCCATTCGCGGCGGCCTGTGTTTTTACCTTGATTCTCGCCTTTGCGACACCGAACCTGTTTTTCGCTGCAAGCGCATACGTCGAGCCGCTCGGCCAGCTCATGATTCTTCTGTCGATTTTTTTCTTCGTCAAGGGGCTCTCGTCGAACAGGGAACTCGTGTATTACACACTCTGCGGCGTTGTGATAGGCCTCAACCTGTTCGTCAATCCTTTCATGATTTCTGCGGTCGTGCTGTTCGCCGTGGTAATTTTCAGTGAGCGGAGCGATTGGTCGTGGAACAACAAGGGCGTTCTGTGCCTTTGTGCCGGGTTTGTCGCTTCGATAGGGGTCTTTTTTATCTTCTATCGGGTCATATTCGGCAGTTTTTTGGAAAACGCCCGCTCATATTTCTTCTATCTCGTTTCCGATACGGGATTGTTCCCGGTTTATGACCGTAACAGCAACGTGATGGTGGGGATATGGAAACTCCTGTTCGACAGCCCGCACGGGCTGGTGTTTATCATGCCGGTAACGATGCTGACTCCTATAGGATTCATCGCGATGTGGCGGAAAAAAATGCGTTCTCTGGCGCTTCTTGCGGGTATGACGGTCCTGTTCCTGATTCTCGGGGCTGCCGGAGGATTCTGCGCCCTGTCCGGGGAGAGTGTCGGCACCCGTCAGCTCGTATCAATTGTGCCGCTTCTTATTATGCCGCTCGCATTCATATGGGGACTTGAAACCGGAGAGAAAGCCGTCCTCGCCGTCCTCACCGTCCTCACCATATACATATGCGGGTTCGGCTGGTGGGCGGGCACTGTCCGGGAGAGGGGTGTTTTCATCGGGGTGCTGCACGACCGGAACTCCCAGGGGATCATGCTTGCCCGTAAAAACATGCTCCCCAGACCGCTGTTCAGGTCATCGAATGAGATTGTCAGAGCGTTTTTCTCTTCCCTGGAAACGGAGAACATGTACCGCTGGCTCCAGACGCTCGACCGCGTGTCTTTCGAGGAAATTCAGGGATTCGAACGGGAGGTGTTCAACGATTTCGTCAGGAGTTACCGGACCGTCCCCACAGATCAGGATCGTTTCATCGCTTCGGTGAATCCTGACGAGGGCATACGCCTGGTGATCCCGGAGATCATCTTCAAGCCTGAGCCTGATAAATCTACCGGTGCGTTCGGCGAGTGAAAACGTTTTATTTCATCGATACCAGAACAAAAAAAACTACTGCCCCGCTGTCGAACAGCTCTCGTTTGTTAAACACGCAAGTTCCTGACTACGTCTCCCCACAGTATTATGCTGAAACACCGGACCGGATACTGTCCGCTCCGATGAGGGTCAGACCTTACTCCCCGGCACTTCGGCCGTTTGTTTCTTCGGCGCCGGTTCCTTCTTTGCCGAGAATCCGAGGAGGCGGTTCGCCCGGTGCAGCAGCTCGGGTGCATTGAACGCCGTGAAGAAAAGCGGCGTCCCGGAGAACGAGAGCGGCGATACCGGCCCGATGGACATGAAATTATACTGCTTCTTTTTCGAATCGAACGCGCTGTGGGGATCGCGGAACGACTGGTAGAGCCTGAGCGAACTTTCGTCGTTCCCGGCCAGCTCCTTGAGGGCGGTGAACTCCTTACCGAACGCGAGACCGAACCCGAAAAAGAGGATACGGAGCTGTTCGACGATTTCCTTCGGGAGGCTCGCAAGGGTCTGGCTGATGAAGAGCCATCCGAGGCCGTACTTACGGGTCGTCCTCACCGCATCGATGAATGTGTTTCTGACGCTCAGGAGCGCCTCGTCCTCGACTGCTTCCGACGGGGCGAGACGGTGCGCCTCGTCCACGATGACCAGCGTGTTGAGGAAGGTGCTCCGCATGTAAGACGCCTCAGCGGTGTTGCTGAGGAACTCGAGGAAACTCTTGATGGCGAGCGACTTGATCGCGTCGTTCCAGAAGATGCCCCGCACGTTCGAGGCCGAGAGGTTGAGCACGACAATCGGACGGTTCTGGCCGGGGCGGTTGAACGTCTGATTGAGCAGTTCCTCGATGGTGATGGCGCCCTCGCGCGGGCGGAAAAGCTCGCAGACCGGTTTCCATGCCGTCGCATACAGGGCGTCGAACTTATCCTGGTGATAGCTGAAATCCTTGAAAATCTGTGCGAACCGCTCGTTGGAGGATTCGCTGCCGAGGTATTTGAACGCCTGGAAAAACGCGTCCTTATCGGTGATTTCGGTCAGCTTGAATTTGCCCTTGAGTGCGCGGGTGATGTCATCGGACGCAATGCTCTTTTCTTCCGCTTTTTTCACCCCGATCTTCGGGAAGAAATTGCATTCGCGGATGACATCGGTGAACAGCGGCCATCCCTGGAGGACAAGCTCGTTGACGCCCTTTACGATAATATCCTTGCCGTATGACTCGATGATTTTCCGGAGCTTGAGGTCAAACGGAGAATCCTTGGTCTGCTCCTGGAGGTCCATGGAGAACTCCGCCTGCGGGTCAACGATATAGATCGCCATCTCGGGATGACTGGCGTAACCGAGCAGGATGGTTTTCGCCAGAACCGATTTGCCCGAGCCGGTCTTTCCGAACACACCGATATGATAGGCCTCACCGGCGCCCTTGTCCCCTCTCCCAAAATGCCTGAACCAGAGCGGGAGCCGCGGTGTCGAGCCATACACCCAGCCGAGGTAAAAAATCTGGTCACGGTACCGTCCGAGAATCGCGTCGAGTACATCGTCGGTCACAAGGTTGAGCGGCGTTCCGGTCGGCGGGACAGTACCAAGCAGGCTCGGGAAATACATGCCGTTGTCGTCCCCAAAGACCGCGCTGATGGACATGGTGCCCTCGAACGTATCCTGAAAACCGCTGACCGATTCGATGATGCCCCGTTCGCGGATGAGATTTTTCATGGTGACATCCTCGAGCATCGGGTTGTTGAGCTTCACCCCGGTAATCTGCCCGATGGCATAATGCGGTTTCCCGTCCTGGAGAAAGTGGAAATAGGCGAGTTCACCGATCAGTTTTTTCCCCGCTGCGCTTCCGAGTATATCAATGGAGAGGTCGCTCGATGTGGATGGTGAACTGATGATGCCGATACGTTCCGAGCTGGGTAAAATGCCCGATTTGACTTGAGTTTCCTGGTTCATTAGTATTCCCCCGTTTCGTTATTTGTCCGGAACATGACCAGGGGGAAAATGTCTCCCAGGTCATCCGTATGCATGTTTGTCAGATGGGACGCCGCAGATTTCCGGAGCGCCGGTATCGCCTGTTTCATGCCCGCGGCCATCTTCACCGCGCTGTACACGGGATAGGGCGTTGAAAGACCGGGTGTACCGCTCTGGTAGCGTATGCACGCCAGAAGTTTCCCCAGCAGGGCGGGGTTTTCGAGGGCAGCCGCCGACGATTCTAACCTGAATGCCGGTGTCCATGCGTGCGGCCGGAAATACAGAACTGAGCGCCGTGACGCCGCCGCAACAAGGTTGTCCCGCACCTCCGAAAACTTCTCGTCCTTTATCGGTATCTTTCCGAGCCGCACCACATTGGCATCGTCCGCCGGGACGGGGACCGTATACTCGCCCGGTTCGAGGACAATGGTGAAAAAGAGCGGTTCGGCGTACTGTTCCCCGAGGTTCAGCCGGCTGATGCTTTCCTGCGAGGTGCTGTTTTCTGAAAATGCAGCCCACAACTTGTTCGGAACGCTGTTGTCGAAAATGGTCTTGAAAGCGATCAGGGATGGCTTGACCCTCGCGAGGAATTCACGGCCAACCTTCGTATCCTTCACCCCGAGAGCCGGAAACAGGTTTTCAAGGAACATTGCCAGAAGACCGGTATAAGTGCCGTTGAGGAACACGATGTCATGAGGCGCCTGTGCGGCGAGCTCGGCTTCCATCTGGGCCTTCACTCCATTGATGACATCACCAGCCGCGGGACCGCAGCGCTCGGTCTGTATGAACGCCGTATATGTCGGGCTGTCCCAGTGTTTTTCGCCGGACGGGGGAACGAGTCCCTCGACACCGAACGCGGCCGAACAGAACACATCGGAAGAGAGTATCCTGTCCATGTGCGCATAACCGTCGATCCCGCAGGAGGACGGAATATTTCCGCCCTCGTCGCCGGACATTCGGCGCACGATGCCCTCGCCGCTCAACCGTTCACGGAGACGGTCACGGGCGTTGGTAATCTCGTGGTACGGTTTGTAAATGTCCTCGGCAATTCCACCGGTCTTTTCCAGCATTTCCCTGACCAGCGCCGCCGGCAACCCCGCGAATGTAGTGCTGTTCCGCTTTATCATAGTGTATTACACGATCCGTGAGCTATTCACCGGGCAATCTTCCGTACTCTATGTAAGATAATAACACTTCGGAAAATTCAAAATATTTTCTCGCACTCATCACCGTGCATCATCCTCTCCGCTGCGTTAGAGCGCCAGCGCGACGAGTCTAAACGGTTAGAGAGTGGACTGAGGGGTGTGTATATATTCATATGGCACACAATACATTCCGCATGCATTCACTATAATTCATGAATTATCCGGGTTAAACGGTTAATCCGGGAGAGAAAAAGGGGGGAAACTGCATATCAGGTGCATTTCGAGAATCCGCACACCCTGCAGACCAGACAGTTTTGTGAAGCTTCGAGGACCCCGCCACAATCGGGGCAGACCCCTGCCATCTCGCCTTTTTTTCGGGTTGTTGAGGTTTCGAGCTTCCTTTTGATGTTCACCGAATCCGCATCCTGTGTAAGTACGGGGATTTCGTCGTTGTCCGTTTTCCCGTTTTCCCGTCCGATGTTGCGCGCCAGTGCGGTTGCAATGGCATCAGAGCAGGAGAGTATCAGTTTCCCGTTCTGCCATATCGGCGAAGGACAGCGGATTCCCTTGAGCTGAGAGACGATTTCCTCGAGGTTGACCCCGCTCCGAAGTGCGAGGGATATCAGGCGGCTGATTGCCTCCGACTGGCTCGATGTGCACCCGCCTGAGCGCCCCATCTGGCAGAAAACCTCGCAGAGTCCGTCGTCATCGCTGTTGACCGTTACATACAGGTTTCCGCAGCCGGTCTTGAGCTTTTCGGTCAAACCCCTGGTCACTGCGGGACGGGGACGGGGTTTGATGGTTTCCCGGGGACGGGAGGGGTGGGATTCCATGTCGCTGCCGGCGGTGGTCAGCACCTGCTTCGATTTGGAACCGTCACGGTACACGGTGATTCCTTTGAGGCCGCTGTCGTACGCAAGCATGAACGCGCGGGCAACATCGTCGACAGTCGCGCTCTCAGGCACATTGATCGTTTTCGAGACGGCGTTGTCGGTGTGCCTCTGGAAGACTGTCTGGATGCGGATGTGCCATTCCACCGGTATGTCCTTCGCAGCCCGGAAAATGTGTTTGAACCGTGCCGGAATCCCGGAAAGGTTCTGTATGGACCCCGTTTCATTGATTGAGCCGACCATTGCCTCGGTCAGAATCCCTTCCTGTTCGGCTGCTTCACGGAATATCGGGTGAAACTCGACGAGGGTGGTCCCATCGAGCACGTTTCTCCGGTAGGCGAGTGCGAAGACCGGTTCGATGCCGCTCGATGCGGATGCAATGATGCTGATGGTCCCGGTCGGCGCAATCGTCGTCGTTGTAGCGTTTCTCAACGGTTGTTCGCCGGCGAGGTCATAACGGCTCCCCGTGAAGTTCGGGAACGGGCCGCGCAGCTCCGCGAGGTGACGGGATTCGACCTTCGATTCAGCATCGATGAACGCCATGACCTGTTCGGCGACCTGTTCGCCTTCCTCCGAGTCGTACCGGACACCGAGCTTGAAGAGGAGATCGGCGAATCCCATGACGCCGAGTCCGATTTTACGGTTTTTCTTTGTTTCCTCGGCGATTTTCACGAGCGGGTACCGGTTGACTTCGATGACGTTGTCGAGGAAACGGACTGCAAGATGCGTCGTACGGGCGAGTTTTTCCCAGTCGATGAGAGCGCCCTCGCCGGTTTCCTTCACCATAAGCGACAAATTGATAGAGCCAAGGTTGCAGGATTCGTAGGGAAGAAGCGGTTGCTCCCCACAGGGATTCGTCGACTCGAGGTCTCCGAGCCCCGGGAGTGGATTATGTTCGTTCACACGGTCGATGAACAGGATTCCGGGGTCTCCCGTCATGTGTGCGTTTTTGACGATCAGGTCGAATATGGTGCGGGCTTTTTCACGGCGCACAACCGCCCCTTTCCGGGGATTGACGAGTGGATACGTGTCGCCGGTCTTAACCGCGTTCATGAATTCATTGGTAACCGCCGCCGATATGTTGAAGTTGCTGAAACTGACATTGTCTTTTTTGCATGTGACGAACTCGCGTATATCGGGGTGGTCAACCCTGAGAATGCCCATGTTGGCGCCGCGACGGGTGCCGCCCTGCTTGATCGTTTCCGTGGCAGCGTCGAACACCGACATGAACGAAACAGGCCCGCTCGAAATCCCTTTCGTTGACCGTACCACATCGTTCTTCGGCCGCAGGCGTGAGAAAGAAAATCCCGTGCCGCCGCCGCTCTTGTGGATGAGCGCTGCATCCTTGAGGGCCTGAAAAATCGATTCCATCGAATCCTCGACCGGCAGGACGAAACAGGCCGAAAGCTGTCCGAGTTCACGGCCGGCGTTCATGAGTGTCGGTGAGTTCGGCAGGAATTCTCCGCGCACCATCATGTTGTAGAACAGCGTTTCCGCGCGGCCTGCCAGGTCGGTGGTGCCGTATAAATCCTCAGCCCCCGCGATGACACGAGCCACACGTCGGAACAGGTCGTGGGGTTCCTCCACAACCCTTCCACCGCTGTCTTTCTTGAGGTACCGGGCCCTGAGAACCGTCAGCGCATTCTCACTCAGATTCACCGGCTCAGTCCTGAGATTCGGGTCGGTGGCGGTGATGATGTCGGTGGACGACATCGCTGTCTGCCTGTTCTGTGCCTGTAAAACCACGGTCTTTCCCCCTGCGATCCGTGAATCCTTCATTCATTCCATCGGCGGATGGGCAGTGAAGCTTGAACGTGCTCTATCCCACCGTGCTCGAAAACATAACACAAAAATATGGAACACGTGTAAATAATTATAATACATACTGAAGATTTTGTCAATGGATTTTTTTCTTCTGGCAATCCCCCATTTTTTTCTGACTATCTCCTGTAAGACATGGTTTTATATTTTATAGACATGATTTACATGATTTTCAAGATTTACATGATATTTTTATGGAGTATTTTCAATCCGGTTAATCCTGCCAATCCTGTTAATCCTGTCGTATTTTCTTGTCAATCCTGGTACCCATCCTGCTCCATGGCGGTGTCGATGAACGCGAGCATGTTTTCGAGGGGGACATCGCCCTCGACCGCATGTGCCGGAGAGAGGATAAGGCCGCCGTCACGCCCGAGTTCGATAAGTTCTCTCGTTTCACGTCGGACATCGTCAGCCGTGCCGAACGGGAGCGTCCTCTGGGTCGAAAGGCCGCCGTGGAACGCGAGCCGCCCGCAGAACTTCGGGAGCAGGGCACGCACGTCCATCACTTCTGGCTGGAAGGGATTGAAGCAGTCGAGCCCGATGTCGATGAGGTCGTCGAACAGCTCGTCAACATCGCCGCAGGAATGGAGAAACACGTATTTACCCGTGTCACGGGCAGCAGAGAACATCCGTTTCATCTCGGGAAAGATGAATTCGCGCCAGAGTTTCTGTCCCATGATAAGGCCGTGCTGCTGCCCCCAGTCGTCACCAAAATAAAAACCGTCGATGTCGTAGTTCACCGCTTCGCGTATCTGGACTATGGTAAAATCGGCGATTTCCCGGAAAAGTCTTCTGACGAAGTCCGGATGCAGGCAGAAATCCATGAGAAGATTTTCCATCCCCCGGAGGCTCCAGGCGCGTTCGTAGAGTGTGAACCCGAGTTGAAAAACTCTGAAACACTGTGGATAGCTCTCGATTTTTCCGGGAGTGCTCTCGTAAAAACGCGGGTCGAGCGGGTCAGGAAATTCGTATCCGGTGAGCGTCGGCCCGGCGAGAACGGCTCCTTTGACAATTCCGATGTCCTTGTCGATGGTACGATCCCAGACCACACCGAAGATGTCCCGGACGTAGCCGCCGCCGATATCGGTGAACACGCCGATTTCATTGCCGACATCGATGATGTGGTTGCCGACTGCACTGAAAACATCCCCGGTGCCGTAATGCTCAGCAAGTCTCTCATGAGCCTCGAGGGTGAACCAGTACGACCATGGAACATACGGGGGTTCGAAACCGTCGAGAACGGTTTTGATGATTTCGCGGTATGTTATGACACCTGTTTTCGACATACATTTCACTTTTGTACAGGTACCAAAAAAATCGGCGACTGCGCGAGAATCACCGTTCCCCGTACCCCTCCTGCTCCATGGCGGTGTCGATGAACGCGAGCATGTTTTCGAGGGGGACATCGCCCTCGACCGAATGTGCCGGAGAGAGGATAAGGCCGCCGTCACGCCCGAGTTCGATGAGTTCTCTCGTTTCACGCCGGACATCGTCAGCCGTGCCGAACGGGAGCGTACGCTGGGTCGAGAGGCCGCCGTGGAACGCGAGCCGCCCGCGGTACTTCGGAATCAGGGCGCGCACATCCATCACTTCCGGCTGAAAGGGATTGAAACAGTCGAGCCCGATGTCGATGAGGTCGTCGAA
>Ga0315284_10002206_pt1 | contig 27949 bp, 18 predicted proteins | sample YL17G09_16_MG_FD_203696 | JGI IMG/M metagenome (GOLD analysis project Ga0315284, IMG submission 203696) | Sediment microbial communities from Yellowstone Lake, YNP, Wyoming, USA - YL17G09_16 | ecosystem: Environmental > Aquatic > Freshwater > Lake > Sediment | place: USA: Wyoming | collected...
TTACAGCGCCGGTAGCACCTACCACATCGGACTGCAATGTAAGGTCAAAGTCGCCTGTCATTGACGCTACATTGATTGCGCCTGTACCGCTCTTTAAGGTGGAAGCGGCCGTCATCGTCGTTGCGCCAAGATCCATCGTCGTGTTGGTCGTCGCTATCGTCCCTGCAGCACTAATACTAAGCGGAGCCGTCGCTACCAAACCGCCTGTAAAGGTCAAAACATCGTCGGCTCCGTTACCCAAGGTCAGCGTCGCTGCCGAACCAGTGTTATTAAAGGTACAGGCATTGGTAATAGTCGCATCCTCATTAAGAGCTACCGCATAATTCTGCCCATAGGTGGTCAGGGTGCTAGCCGTTACATCATCGTTAAATATCATCGGACCAGTTGCCCCTGCATTGTTGCCCTGAAGGGTTAAAGTGCCTATGTTACTCAGAGCCCCACCCATCGTGGTTGTCCCATTACCACTAATTAAGGTCAGATTTTTACCTGCGCCGGTCACCGCTCCAGTAACACCTATTGCCGCCCCCGCTGAACCCCAGCCATTGGTAGCATCCAACAAAACAGTGGCAGCACCCAAAGTAACCGAATCATTTATGGTTATTGGATTACCAGCGGTAACTATGTTCGCATTTAATGTCGTGGTAGCCCCAGAACCAGTAAGGGTAATTGATGCATCGTCTGAGCCTGTTATCTGGCCGTTAACCGTGATAGTGCCGCCGGCCGGCGATTGAATAGTTACCGGGTCATTAAATGTTATAGCGTTAATCGTAGATCCGCCAGTGCCATTAGAACGGCCTATCGTAATACCGCTGAAGATGTTTGACAAAGCGCCGATTTCAGCTGCACTTAACGCAAAATCTGTCGCTGCACCTGCCGCACCTATAACTATAGGTCTGGATTGAGTTGAAGGATGTAAAAGAAAAGTGCTGCTTCCTGTAATGCTATTTGCGATAGTATCAAGGGCTATGGAATCGGCGGTAATTGTAATCGCACCTGCTCCAGCAACAATGGAAGCACCTGCGCCCTGAGTAAAGGTGCCCGTATTACCCGTACCAGCCGTGAAGGTAATAGCATTGCCGTTAGTAGTAACAGTCTGAGCGGCTGCTATAGTAATATCGCCATCTGCTCCGGGCTGAAGAATAGTTACGGGGTCATTAAATGTTATAGTGTTAATCGTAGCTCCACCCGTTCCAGTAGCACGACCGATGGTAATCCCGGTAAAACCATCGGTTAAAAGACCTATTTCAGCAGCATCTAAGTTAAAAGCACCTGCTGCTGCGTCTCCTATTCCAATTGCTGTTGCATCTAAAGATGGTTGGAGGGTTAATGTAGAGCCCCCTATAATATTTCCTGTTAGTGATATGGCATCCGCAGTAATTGTTATTGCGCCTGCACTTGCATTTCCTATGTCCGAGGTTGCAGCAGATGTTGTCAAAGTTCCCGCTCCGGAACCATCCTGGTCGGCAGTAATAGTAATTCCTCCTGTTGTTGCAGCGCCAACCGTTCCGCCAGCATTGAGAGTAATATCACCATCTGCTAGCAAAGTTATTAGGCCAGAACCAGAATCAACGTCTCCATTAGCCTGAACTGTCAAGCTCGCATCTGTCGCTGTTACGTCAAGGGTAACTGTGCCTGAGCCATTCGCAGAGATGGCTTCCGAAGTAATAAGATTCCCTGTATCAACTGTAACGCTAATTGGACCATTACCAGCGGTAGTACTAACTCCAGTTAATCCGCCAAGCGTAGCGCCACCAAGGGTCAAACCATGGGCGGGAGAGCTAATATAGACACCGCCAGATTGACTGCGAGCATCAAGGTTAGTAGCCGTTACTCGAATTGGATTCCCCGCTGTACCTATTGCCCCACCACCGCCGGCACCGGCAACATCCAATGCTACCGATGAGCCGGTAAGTAAAGCATTACCTGACGTTCGTAAGATATCGCTGCCTGCGGTTGGGCCATTATTTAGCACAAGTATGTGACCGGTTGTTGTGAGATTCTCAAGAGTGATATCTCCACTATTACCAAGAACTCCGGTGTCCATAGTAATAGTTATATTTTGATTACCAGCATTGATAGTCTTTCCCGCTGCGAGGGTAATAGCAGCATCGCCAGCGTCACGGTTCCCTGCAACAGTTGAGTCATTTGCAGTAATAGTAATTGCACCGTTATTAGTGCTTACATTGTCACTAATGATAACACTACGGCCGGCCTGCATAGTAAGCGTAACTCCAGGCGCAGCGATACTTACATCCTTACCAGTGCCGTCCATATTAGAAATCGTAATATCGTTATTGGCCTGGAGGGTAACGGCAGCCAAAGCGCCATTTAGAGTATCTACATCAAGCGTTGCATCTTGGTCACCGCCAGCAACCCCGTGTGGATACTCGCCAAATAAATCAACATCAGCCAAAACAGTAGCTGCTCCACTATCATCTATAGTTATATTCTTAGGATCTAATAATAGCGTACCAATGACCCCTTTGGGTGCCATTGCATCTACTGTTCCTTCAAATTTTAAAAATTCTTTGCCGGACACTTCGACCTTACCGCCGTCGCCGCCCTCGGCTCCGCCGCGAGCACTTATATCACCATAAAAAGCAGTAATCTCATCGGCCCAGACGATAACCTTACCGCCATCGCCTTTTTCTGTGGCATCTGCCTTAATAGTGGCATACGGGCCAACATAAGTCCGCGAGGCAGTGGGCGTTTCTCCTTTACCTTGGTAATCGCCGCCAACAAGAACCGTTCCGCCACCTTCAGAACCGGAGACATCTATCTCGGCGGCATCAAGCAAACCAACTTTGTCGCCAAGCACCTGCACAGTTCCACCTGTGCCGGAAGCACTCGTTGCCTCAATAGAGCCGCTGTTTGTAATTAATCCGTCGGCGGCTACAAGCTTAACCTCTCCTGCTTGGCCGGTCTCAACTGATACTGATAGCGAGCCGACATTTGAAATGGCCTGCGAGTAAATATCCCCTGCTGCGGCAAGCACAATTTGACCACCAGCAGCGTTAACGGTTCCCTCATTAAGAACACCGGTGCCGGAATCGACCGGATCAGCCGGCTCTGGCAATGTTGGCGCCTCTACTTCAAGCAGAATGCCGCTGCCTTGCTCACTCAGAAATACTCTTTCTCCGGCTGCCATCACGACGTATCCAGCCGGACAGCTTATGGTGCCGGAGTTGGCGACCTGCTTGCCAATAAGGTAAACCTTCTCCGCTGAAATATCTCCGTTGTTTATGACGGAACCATTACCACCGGCAAAATTGCATTTTCCGTTTATGAAATCAGCGTCTGAGATATTCAGCGCCGAAGCGACTAACTGGTTTACATTGACTCGGGCTCCATTGCCGAAATAGATACCAGCGGGGTTGACGAAGAAGACTCTGCCGTTTGCCAATAGAGTTCCATCGATATGCGTGGGATTTGCGGACAGTATCCTGTTCAAAACGGAGGCGCTGCTGCTCGGCTGCATAAACTCAACAATCTCCGGCCGCGTAATATCAAAGCTGCTATAGTTGATAATCGACCTGTCGGAAGCCGTGATGTTGGTGTTGAGGCCACTTTGCTGGATGGTAACATCACCATTCACAACCTGCGCACCTTGGGGCCCGGCCAAGACTGCCGAAAGCGACACAGTCAACAGCACACAGCACGCTAACAACAGCAAGATGAACTTAGCCGAATGATGTGCTTTCGAGACTCTCGTTAAACCTTTCATATCTCTCCTCCTTATATGGAGTGAACATAAAGACAAACGTTTTTTATCCATGGCGTTAAGTCTCCATCCTTACAAGAGTTAATGATAAATGACCTAAAATCGGTACATAAAAGTCAAGCTAAGTCGGCCGTCGCCTTTGTCCGTCTCATCGGTGCTTTTAAGTGCCCAGCCGTAATATACTCCTCCACTCAGACCGTCTCCAATCTCGATAATCGTGCCTGCGCCTACCGAGCAAAGCTCTTGAACCTTTTGCTCGCCCGGAACAGCATCTTTTATACTGGCTCGACCATAATCAATAAAGACCAATGGAGCCAGCTTCCTGAGCCATGGTTTTTCTCCTGGTGTTTCACTCATCTTGGTTTCGCGGTTCCCCAGAGCCACGAGGTCGAACTCATATTGACCGGATGCAAGTATGCCACCGTCGGCAACGATTTCGTCTTCTTCATAGCCCCTGACGGAATATAATCCTCCAAAGGCAGTCATTTTTGCAGGGACCAGTCTTTCCTCAGGGACTATTAACTGAAAAGAACCGCTGAGGCGATTGACTTTGTTGGGGTCGAGATACTGGCTGTGAGAGGCGGAGGTTGTATAAATGGTGAAATCAGGATTTGCGTTCAACCGTGCTGAATTAAACTCCTTCCTGCTGGAGCCCCCCATACTCTCAGTCCTATTGAATGTAATCGAGGTGTTTGACATATCATCCGAATGATGGATACGCAGACCTGTTCCCCAAAGGTCAAAATCAACATCACTTGCCAGGCCTGGCGAAGGGACAACTTTGCTTCTCTCGTGACTTACCGAACCGGTGATGTCAACAAACCAGCTATTAATCTGAAAGAGGTTGTAGCTCAATATGCTGCCGTAAAATGAGCCGTTGCCAATGAAATTTATTCCCGGCCCCCCCTCAGGCGTTATGTTAAACTGGCTGTACCCGGCATAAAGGTTCAGACGCAATCTGGGGGTCAGGAGGGGAAAGTCGTAACTGCCAAACACGGCGTATTTGTCTTCTATTCGTTTGTCCCATGGGGCCTGATACATTACACTCAATCTGTCATCAAAACCCAAAAGGTTGGTATTGATAACACCGATTCTTGGAGACCATTGCCTGTCTTTGGTTCCGGCGTTGTCGGCCTGAATGTACCAGTGCCAGGGATTAACCTCAAAAACATCGTATCCCAAATCTAATTTATTTGGGTCAGCACTCCTTGAAATAACTGCAGAGATGTATCTGTCCGGATTAAGATTGAGAGTCCTCACAAAATCATCCAGTTTATCCTTCTTAATTACTTCGCCCTCCTTTACTGGAGACCAGGATTCAAGCACGGATTCTTTCAAAAATCCTTCTTCCAGCTTATTGTGTTCAAAATCATACCTGTTCACCTCAATCTTCGCCACCTTACCCTCAAGAACCTCTACAATCAAAACCTTGTCTACTAATCGCGGTGTTGCCTCGGTTGCCTCAACTGAATTGGCTGGTATATACACGTAGATACCGGCATAATCCTTTGCCTGGTACACCGATAGAATGTACTTCGTTAATCCCTGCATCGTCTTTAGCGATACTTCGCACTCTTCACCTGGATTTAAAATTATTTGATGTATCGCTCGGAAATCATAGGTCTCCTCGACCATCGTTCCGCCTTTCTGCACGGAGACTTTGTAGGCCAAAGGCAGCTTTTTCAGCAATTCCTCTGTTGGCAGCAGGGTGTTGCCCATAATCTGCAGTTCTTTGGCCGCAAAGCGCGGACTTGTGTCCTCGGGAAAAGCCAACCCATGTAAGTTTGCTTCCGACGTTAGGGCCTCTTTTACTAACGGTCCTAAGCTCTTTTCCAGTTCGGCCTTCTTCGCTTCTGCATCAGTTTCTGCAAAACATACCCCTGTTGAAACGACCAGGACAATCAGTATTACGAACGCTGCTCTCCTTGATAGACTCATATATAGCCTCCCTAACTCTGCAAAAACGTCAATCATTGGCTGGTAAAAAGAAATTGTGCAAAATTGCATTGGACTCTCCCACTATTTAAACCTCTGTAGTTTTTTCTCACCTCGTAATTGCTTAAACCAATCAGTAAAAAGTCCCTGCTTGCCAAGGCGGCTGCAGAGTCTCAACCTGATTTAGAAATTCCATTATCCGAGGCAGATATAAAATGTAAAGAGAAAATCTACTAAGACTTCAAAATTTTTTCGAGAGATTTTCGAGGGAGCTCGCACTCAAGGTACATGATGATGTAAAGGGTACCCATCATATTCTCCTAAGTCATTCTAACATAAGAAGTTGCGTTATAGCCAAACTGAGCTACACCCCTAAATTATGTACCACATGCGATTAGAGGATTATCCACGTTTCCTGTCGTGTATTGCCGAGGCGAAGGCCCCGACGGAGCCGAAGCCGAGGCAATACACGTCGCCGCGAACGCCGCAGGCGTCATATAATTCAAACTGCTGTGCGGCCGATGATGATTGTATTCCAGCCGCCAGTTCTCCGCAAGAATCTTCGCAGCTTTGACGCTGTAAAACGGCTGGCGATTATTATGTATCATCCCGAAGCGGGATTTGGGGCTAAACGCATCCCTGGGGGCTAACCGATGCCGGATGTTGGCGGTGTTACTTGCCAACGATGATTCTTTGTGCTATATTTGTTATTACCGGGGTGTAGCTCAGTTTGGCTAGAGCGCTTGGTTCGGGACCAAGAGGTCGCTGGTTCAAGTCCAGTCACCCCGATTTTTGCTCGCCCAGCGAGCAAAAATAGAGCAGTGGAACAGTAGAACCACGGGCTGGAAGCCCGTGCTACAGTAAATCGACTGGGTCGATGTCGATGGCGATGGTAACGGCTGGGCGAATAGGGGGGGCTTTGCGAAGAGTTACGAACAACTTGTGCAAAATGGCGGGCTGGGGGGCCTGGAGGATAATTTGCAGCCGATGGAAGGTTTGTATCCGGCTGATTATGGCAGGCATAGGGCCGCGAACCTTGACCTGCAAGTGTTCGTCAGACACAATCCGGTCAATCCTTTCTCGTAGCGCATTGGCGGCCAGTTCGAGTTTTTCGTAGGTCCTGTCCCGCAGGGTAATCAAAGCCAGGCGCCAGAAGGGGGGCAGGTTGCAATTTTGTCGGTGCTTCAATTCCTCTTTGACAAAGCCATCGAAGTCGCCTTTGAGGGCAAATTGAATCGCGGGCTGGTTGCCTAAAAATGTTTGGACGAAGACGATGCCTTTTTTGGCGGAGCGGCCCGCGCGGCCTGCCACCTGGCTAATCAGTTGAAACGTTCTTTCGTTGGCCCTGAAATCGGGCAGATAAAGCGATGTATCTGCGCTGATGATGCCGACAAGTGTGACGTTGGGGAAGTGCAGGCCCTTGGCCAGCATCTGTGTCCCGGCCAGAACGTTAATCCGCCCGTCGCTGAAATCTCGCAGCACGCGATAATAGTCGGCCCCTTTCATTGAATCGCTGTCCACCCGCGAGACCTTTGCCTGTGGGAATCTCTTAGCCAGTTCCTCTTCGAGGCGTTGTGCGCCGAGGCCAATCATCGCCATACCTTTGCCGCAGAGGGGACATTTTTCGGGGACGAGTGTTTGTGAGCCGCAATAATGACAGACTGCGCAGCCGGTGCGTATATGTTTGCCTGTAATTGTGGCGAATTGGGCGACGCTTCGCCCTGGCCCGACTTCGCTATCGCTACGCCGGGCAGGCGTTTTATGAAATGTCAGCGTTACGTCGCAGTTTCGGCAGTGCAGAATGTGTTTGCAGGAAGGGCAGAATATGAAGTTGCTGTAGCCCCGGCGGTTCAAAAGCAAAATTGCCTGTTCGTTTCTCGACAACGCCTCACTAAGTTGATTCGCAAGCGGATCACTTATCAGTTCTGACGCGTATTCCCGCATATCCACCAGCCGCATTTCGGGAAAGGGCAGGTTCATCACCCGTTTCGGCAGGCGGACAATACCGTAGATGTTCTTTTTGGTTTGACAATTTTGCAGCGTTTCCAGCGAGGGTGTAGCGCTGCCTAAAATGCAATGGGCGTTGCACAGTTGTGCGCGTTTGATTGCGACGTCCCTGCCGTGGTAACGCGGGGCGGTATCCTGCTTGTAGCTTGGCTCGTGCTCTTCATCGACGACGATAAGGCCGATATTCGCCAGTGGAGCGAAAATTGCCGAGCGGGCGCCGATTACGACGTTGGCTTGGCCCGCCTTAATTTTTTGCCACTGTGTATTGCGTTGAGGAGCCGTGAGTCCAGAGTGCATTACCGCTATTCGCTCGAATCGGGCGCTGAAACGCTGAATTGTCTGCGTGGTCAGGGCGATTTCGGGAAGCAGCACGATTGCGCTTTTGCCTTTCTTGAGGACTTCATCGATGGCCCTTATGTAAAGCTCGGTCTTGCCGCTGTCGGTAACACCGTGCAAAAGCGTCACGCTGAAATTACTGTTGTTTATTCTGCCGGTTATATGTGCAAGCGCCTTTTGCTGGTCTTCATTAAGGACCACCTTCTCCGTCTTTATCATCATACCTTCGGGCACAGCGGGCAGTGCTCTCAAGACCGTTCTTTGTGCGATTTTGATAATAGCTTTATCGGCGAGATTTTTGACGGGTAAATCGGTGCAGTCAACCTCTGTGAGCAGTTCGTTCAATTCGACGGCTGTTTCCTGCTCGTATGCCCCCACATCTCTTAACCGCTGCACAACCTGTTTTTGCTTTTTGCCCTTTAACTGGCCGGCGACCTCGTCAATCCTGTCCGGCTCAATCGCAAGATAAACGTATTTTTCCTTCTTTTCACCTGCGCCTTTTTTGACCGCCGCAGGCACCATCGCGCCAAGCACAACCCCAAGCGGACAAACATAATAGTCGCTAATCCAGCGGGCCAGCTCCATCAGCCCATTATCAATCAACGGCTCTTTGTCAACGACATCGGATATTATTTTGAGTTTGAACTTTTTCCGCGGCACTGTCGGGCTTATGTCGGTTTCAACTTGTGGTGAGCTTGTCGAACCCACGCAAAATCCTGTTTCGAGTTTGTTTGCTTTGCCGAAAGGGGTTTCGACTCTTTGGCCTACTGTAACGGGCCAAAGCTTGTCCGGCACAAGATAATCAAACTCGGAATCGATACCTGATTCGAATGCTACGCGAATGACGTGCCCGTGGTCATCCCCCTCTTGGCTGGAATCCATTTTCTCGAACAATTCGCCGGTTTGATACTTGCGCATAGCACACCGATTGTCCCAGTTGAGCAAAAGAGTGTCAAGGTTGGCACATGCAGTAACCGGTCGAGGATTGTGATTTGAGTTTGTAGATAAAAACTGGATTCCCGCTTTCGCGGGAATGACAGTTATGAAATATACTGAGCATTGTAACGGTTGAGATTAGAGTTTGAAATGTTCGGCGGCGAGTTTGTTGATGTGGTCGGCGATGGCGAGGGAGGCGGTTGCGGCGGGGGAGGGGGCGTTCAGGACGTGAATTGTGTTGCCGTGCGGCTCGATTACAAAGTCATCAATCGGCGAACCGTCGGCCCCGACGGCCTGTGCCCGGACGCCTGAATTGCCGGGCACCAAATCTTCCTTACTTATTGAAGGCACTAATCGTTGAAGCTGTCGAACAAACAGTTTTTTTGAAAAAGCCCTGACGTATTCGCCAAGGCCGTATCGCCAGTGTTTGAAAAACAGTTTCAACGTCCCCAAGTACGTTAGCGATTCCCACGTGTCACTTAAGTTAAAGTCGAGTTTGCCATATCCCTCGCGCTTGAAAGAAAATATCGCGTTTGGCCCGCACTCGACGCCTCCATTTATCATTCGCGTGAAGTGCACGCCCAGAAACGGGAACGTCGGGTCGGGGACAGGGTAAATGAGGTTTTTCACCTTGCCCTGTGCCTCAATTTTGAGGTCATAGTAATCGCCGCGGAAGGGGACGATTCTCATTTTTATATTGGCGCCGTCTAACCGGGCGATTGTGTCGCTGAAGAGGCCCGCGCAATTGACAACAAAGCGAGTTGAAACTGTTCCCTGATTTGTTGAAACGGCTGTGCAGTCAATTCGCTTGTCGAAGCCGACGACCTTGTGTGACGTGAGGATTTTATTTTCAGGGTTTTGTCGTTTTATCAGCTCAGCCAGTTTATTTGCGACCGCGACGAAGTCGATTATGCCGGTGCAGGGGACTTTGATGCCGGCGATGCCGGCGCAAAATGGCTCGATTTGTTTAATTTCAGCGGGGCCGATTTTTTGGATGCTTTCGATGCCATTTTGGATGCCGTTATTGAAGATGCGGTCGAGGCCGGGCAGTTCTTTCTGGTGCGTTGCGACGATGATTTTGCCGCAGATTTCGTAAGGGATATTGTGCTGTTTTGCAAAGGCGACAATTTGTTTTCTGCCGTCTGTGCAGGTTTTGGCCTTTGCTGAGCCGGGCTTGTAATATAATCCGGAGTGAATCACGCCTGAATTGTGGCCGGTTTGATGGCTGGCTAATTTTGGTTCTTTCTCCAGAACCGCAAGTCGTATGTCGGGCCGGCTCAAAGCGATTTTGTATGCGCTTGCCAGACCCACAATCCCCCCGCCAATAATGACGATGTCGAAATCAGCTTTTTGCATTTTTAAGGTTACATATCGGGAACGACTTCGGGATACAACTGGCCTGTGGGGCTTATCTTAAAAACGTAGATGAGGCCTTCTTTGAGGCGTGTATAAACGACGTTGCCGTAAATCGCAGTTATGCCGTCCTGTTTCAATTTTTCCGGGTCGTTTGCCAAGTCCCAGATATTCGACCAGAACAATTCTTTTTGCTTAATGGGTAGGCGACCCAATAAATCCGCGTATCTCGCCGGCTCGGCTCCAGGGCTTTCAATCGGGAATCCTGCCTGCGGCGCCATACCTTCGTCATAAACCCTTCGCCACAGGTACATCGCCCGCTCTTTGCCATCCATTACCATTTTGTCGCCGAATTTCACAATCAGCGCATCGAAGTGAACGATGTCCCCTTCTATTGTGTAATCCTTTTCGACGATTTTTTTCAATTTATCGTCTCTGGCCGTCTCGACAAAGCGAAGCTTGGTAACGACCTTGCCGTCTCTGGTTTCCTGCGAGGTTACCTTGGCATATCCAATTTGCTCCTCGGCTGTCAGATTCGTAATTGCGTTTTTCAACTGCTTATTTTCGTTGAGCAATTGATGAATTGTCATTTCCCGAAGGAGATACCCCCGCCCAAAATATCCGGCCGCCACAAGCACCGCCGCAAGTATCACTAATGTCGAGATTTTGACTTTTCCGTTTTTCATAGGTCAGTTCGGCAGCGTAAATCCCCTGAACATAAAATAGGCAGCACCCAATAGGCACAACCCCGCCCAGAGGAAATCAATCTTCAGCGATTGCTTCATATATATGACGCAAAAGCCGGCAAAGACGCTCATCGTTATTATTTCCTGGATGACCTTCAACTGGGCCAGCGAAAAGAACTGAAAGCCGAGCCGGTTAGCCGGCACCTGCAGGCAATACTCGAAAAACGCCACCAGCCAGCTTGCCACAATGGCGATAATCACCGCCCTGCCCCTCAGGTCCTTTAGATGCCCATACCAGGCATAAGTCATAAACAAATTAGAACCAACCAGCATAACAATCGGCGTCATCAACCTCATAATACGTCTTTTCCTTAAAGCATCCAATAAAGTGTCATTCCGGCCACCGGCCGGTGATTCCCAAAACATTATCCTAATATCATCGACCCTCCTGCTGCAAATCAATCACCACTTAAACCCAGAATCTCCACACTCACTTCACGCAATACGCGATACTCACGACGCAAGACGGGATATGTATTGATATTTCCCGCTTATAACCATAACATAAATCCCCTTGCGAACGACACTAACCGTTGAAACGAGGTTGACCCCGTGAGATAACGTCTTGCGGGGATAGAAAGAAGCGATTAAACAATATCTCACGGGGTAAAGGTGCCGATTTACGAATATAAATGCGATGACTGCGGCAAGATAACCGAGCTGCTGGAAAGCAGCGGTAACAAAGCCCAAAGAAAGTGCGCCCACTGCGGCGGCAAGAAACTGACAAAGCAATTGTCTGTTTTTTCAGCACAGGTCAAAGAAGGGCAGTCAAAGAAATGCTTCGGCTGCAGCGATAACAGTTGTCCCCACTCGAAACGGTAAATTGAAATTAGGCGGGGTAAACCCCGCCCTACAAGAGCTGGATTCCCGCTCCGCCACAGGCGGATAAATTTCGCGGGAATGACAAAATATGGATGACAAAAAAGGCGGCTATAACTTTAACGCGATTGAAAAGAAGTGGCAGCAATATTGGGAAGCCAACAAGACGTTTGCGGCCATTGACTGCGACACGCACAAACCCAAATACTACGTTCTCGATATGTTCCCATACCCAAGCGCACAGGGCCTTCACGTCGGCCATCCGGAGGGTTACACCGCCAGCGACATCGTCGCCCGCTACGAGCGAATGAAGGGTTTCAACATCCTGCACCCGATGGGGTGGGACGCTTTCGGGCTGCCGGCTGAACAATACGCCATCCAGACAGGCACTCATCCAGCCGAGACGACGCAGAAAAGCGTCGACGGTATACGCCGGCAAATCAAATCGCTGGGCTTCAGCTACGACTGGGACCGGGAAGTCAATACCACCGACCCAAACTATTATAAATGGACGCAGTGGATTTTCCTGAATCTGTTCAACTGTTACTTTGACGAAAAAGAGCAGAAGGCAAAACCCATCAACCAACTGCCTGTCCCGCCGGGTTTGTCCGGGGATGAAAAACGAAGGTATATCAACGACCATCGGTTGGCCTACGAAGCAGAAATGCCAGTCAACTGGTGTCCGGCCATGGGGACAGTTCTTGCCAACGAGGAAGTGGTAGGGGGGGTAAGCGAGCGGGGTGGGCACCCCGTTATCAGAAAGCCGATGCGACAGTGGCTGCTGCGCATCACGGAATACGCAGAACGATTATTGGAAGACCTCGCAGAGGTTGACTGGCCCGAGCCAATTAAGGAAATGCAGCGCAACTGGATTGGCAAGAGTATCGGCGCAGAGGTAGATTTCAAAATTGATGGCCGTAATGATGTCATCCGTGTTTTCACAACCCGGCCTGATACGCTCTTCGGAGCGACTTATATGGTGCTTGCGCCGGAGCATCAGTTGGTCGATGTAATCACGGCGAAGGGAAAGAAGGCCGAGGTGAAAAAGTACCGTGAGGAGACCGCCCGCAAAAGCGACTTAGACCGCACCGACCTTGCAAAGGAAAAGACAGGCGTATTCACCGGCGCTTACGCAGTCAATCCCGTCAACGATACAAAAATCCCGATTTGGATTAGCGATTACGTTCTCATCAGTTACGGCACAGGCGCGATTATGGCGGTGCCCGCGCACGATGACCGGGATTTCGAATTTGCGAAGAAATTTAATCTTCCGATTATTCAAGTGGTTGAGCCGCCGGATGCGCAACAGGTAAGTTTAGTTGAACAAGGCAAATTATGTTTTACGGGCGACGGAACTGCAATAAACTCGGGCCAGTTCACCGGCCTTAAAACACCCGACTTCAAAGAACGGATCACCAACTGGCTTGAGCAAAAAGGATTAGGCAAAAAAGCAATCAATTACAAGCTCCGCGACTGGCTTTTCAGCAGGCAGCGATACTGGGGCGAGCCGATTCCGGTCGTGCATTGTGACAAATGCGGTATTGTGGCGATGCCGGAGTCGGCGTTGCCGCTGAAGTTGCCGGAAATGCGGGATTACACGCCGCCGGCGACCGGCGAGCCGCCGTTATCGAAGGCGACGGAATGGTTGAAGACGATTTGTCCGCAGTGCGGCGGGAAGGCCTTGCGAGAAACAAACACGATGCCCCAGTGGGCGGGAAGCTGCTGGTATTACCTGCGGTATATCGACCCCAACAACAGCGCACGCTCTTGCGACTCGACCAAAGAAAAATACTGGATGCCGGTTGACCTTTATATCGGTGGCGCGGAGCACGCGGTGCTGCATTTGCTTTACGCCCGTTTTTGGCACAAGTTCCTTTTCGATATCGGTTACGTCAGCACCAAAGAGCCGTTCAAAAAATTAGTCAACCAGGGGATGATTCTCGGCGAGGACGGCCAGAAGATGAGCAAGTCGCGCGGCAACGTCGTCAACCCCGACAAGGTCGTCGCAGATTACGGCGCCGATTCGATGCGGCTGTATGAAATGTTTATGGGGCCGCTTGAGGCCGTCAAACCCTGGAGTATGCAAGGACTGGAGGGCGTCTATCGATTCCTGCAGAGGGTCTGGCGACTGGCTGTTGATGAGGAAACTGGCGCACTTGGCGCCAACGTGCAGGATACGAGCGCAGATGAGGCGACCGCGCGATTATTGCACCAGACAATCAAGAAGGTTGGCGGCGACGTCGAGACCTTCAATTTCAATACTGCTATCAGCGCGATGATGATTTTAACCAATCACCTTGCCAAGCAACCCGTCGTGCCGAAGAGCGTTGTTGAAACGTTAGCACTGATTTTGTCGCCTTTTGCCCCGCATATCGCGGAGGAGCTTTGGCAGAAACTCGGACACAACAAAACCATTGCTTACGAGTCGTGGCCGAAGTTCGACCCGGAACTCGTAAAGGAAGCCGAAATTGAGCTGGCCATTCAGGTCAACGGCAAAATCAAAGATAAAATCGTCGTTTCTGCCCAGGCGGATGATGAGCAGATAAAGCAAAAGGCGCTGGCAAGCGAGAAGGTCATTGCCGCCCTTGCCGGTAAACAGCCGAAAAAGGTAATCGTCATCAAGTCCCGGCTGGTGAATATTGTCGTTTAGAAAGTAGTCATAGCAATGCACAGTGAATGCAGCAGAAGATGCTTTCTTATGCGAGGCGCAGGCGTGGCAGCAGGATTGGCGCTGGGGGGCGTTGGACTTGGCGGTTGTAATAATCAGTCCAGAAAAGGAGCAGATGAAAAGATGGCATCGGAAATGATTGCTTATTGTGGACAAAATTGTGTCAAGTGCCGAATTTATCTTGCGACAAGAGAGACAGACCTTAAAAAACAAAGGCGAATGAGGGAGCAGATTGCCCGCTATATCACGAAACACTTTGGCATAGAAACCCGCTTGGAGGATGTAACTGACTGTGACGGTTGCACGACGAAAGATGGGAGACTGTTCTCAGAATGTCAAAAGTGCCAAATAAGGAAGTGCGCAAGGGAGAAGGGCCTTGAGAATTGCGCATATTGCGGTGAATATGCCTGCGATAAACTGAGCAAGCTTTTTGATTCTGGCAGTGTAGATGCAGACGCCAAAAAAAGGCTGGACGAAATAAAGGCCCGGCTATAAATGAAGCCGGTTTGTATTCTGTGATTGCCTGATGCATATCGAAATCGAAGCAAAGCTTAAAGTAAATTCGCTGGCTAAAATAGCGAGAAGGTTAAAAGCCGTCGGTGCCGAGTTCGTTCGGCAAAAGCTGCAGACCGATATATACCTCGATGACAGTAAATCCACGTTGAGAAAGACCGATAGCGCCCTTCGCATTCGCCTACAATGTATTGGTCGTAAAGAACAAACGGTAATAACATTCAAAGGGCCTAAACTAAAAGGGCGTTTCAAACACAGACAGGAGATACAATTCGAGGTTGGCGACGCTCGACTGGCGGAGATGTTTCTTGCCGCGATTGGGTATAAAAAGGCGCTTGCGTTTCAAAAAAAACGGCAGGTCTGGCGGCTTGACCGTTGTGAGGTCGCACTGGATTGCCTGCCTCTTCTGGGCAGCTTTGTCGAAATAGAAGGGCCTGATGAAAATAAAATCGCTGGTGTGCAGAAAAAACTGGGGTTGGCTGATTTGCGGCATATACCGGAAAGTTACGCTGTTTTAATGGAAAGGAAGCTACGCGAGCTTGGCAGAGATGATGCAGAGGTCCTCCTGTAAAGCTGCAACTGCCCGTTATGAAAACTGATGACGGATATATCGCCTATATAGTCAATCCCAAGTCCGGCGCCAGCTCCGGCGAGAAACTGCCCGGCTGGCGGTTCGAGCAGTATCTCGTCAGCAGGGGCTTCGAAGTTCACCTCGACCTTACCCGTTCGCTTGAGCACGCCTGCGAGCTTGCCACAAACGCTGCCGGCGATGCCGATTGCGCAATGGTTGTTGCGGTGGGCGGTGACGGCACTATTAGAGAGGTCACACACGGATTACAGGGCAGCAACAAGCCATTGCTAATTGTTCCGGGCGGGACCGAAAATCTGCTCGCCAATGAAATGGGCCTCGACACGACGCTTCGGACGTTGACCCAAACCTTCGAGGCAGGTTTTGTCCGGACCCTCGATATGGGCAACGCAAACGGCAAGTGCTTCACCTCGATAGCCGGCTTCGGCTTTGACGGCGAGGTCGTCAGGGACGTCAGCCGGAATCGCACGGGACACATAACCTACTTTGACTACTTCTGGCCGCTGTGGCGAAATTTCTGGCGATACCGCTTCGACCCAATGACCGTCGAGGTCGATAGTGAACAGATTTTCGACGGCCCCGGCCTTGTTTTTGTGGGCAATATTTCCAGATACGCCATAGGCCTTAACATCCTCGAACGCGCAGATTATAGTGATGGGCTTCTCGATGTCTGCATCTACAGGTGTGCCAGCCGGACGCATTTAGTCAAACATTCGGTGATGACTGTTCTCAAACAGCACGTCCGCTGCCGCGACGTCGTCTATCGCCAGGGCAGGCAAATCACCGTTAATTCCAACAATCCGGATTTGCCCACCGAGGTCGATGGTGACCCCGGCCCCGCGATGCCGGTTAAGATAACAGTTATTCCAAAGGCGATTCGGCTGATGGTGCCTGAAGGCGCGAAACCCGCCGGTATAAGAGCGCAAATCTTGCGGGCCTTGCGATAGGACAGCGTTTCGTAAATCTCTCGACTGATTACTTAGGTTTTTGGGGCTGGTAATCCGACATAGAAAATAGAAAAAGGGCTGTGTTGTTTGAACACAGCTCTTTGGTTTGTAACACAAATTGTCTTTTCGAGCTTTTTATGCCCTGCGTTTTTTAAACAGGCCCAAAGCACCAAGACCAAGCAGACAAACCGTCGCCGGTTCGGGGACGGAGGCGACCTCAACCCAGTCAGTCTGCATCAAATCCCAACGGGCATTCCAAACTCCTACCGGCAACGCGCCTCCGAACGCGTCTGCTACTCGCGCGACCTCCTGGGCGTCTATTGAGAAGATGACCTCCGATGGCGTTCGCTCGACTGCGAATTCATGGAACTCATACCATGTCACAGGAATTTCGACATCTAAGAGATTAATCATAGACCCGAAACCTGGATTGGACCAAGCTAACGCCCGGACATAACCCTCCCGCCCTGCTGACGGATCAAGGGGGCTTAGTGTGTCAAAGTAGTATCCATTGATCGGACCGGCACGCTCATTTGGGTTCACACCGAAGCCAAATTGATGATACTCTCCGGCGAGGCGAATTCGCGCACGAGCCATTACGCTTTGACCCATCGGTGCGAAGGTGGGGATGGAATCTATTCGCGTGTGATATCCTTGTGATTGAAGAAGCCCGTCCGCAGCGTATGGCCAATTATATTCCCCATTCTCATCGACAAATACAGACCATTGCGATGTGTCGAGAGCCGTGCCATCGAAGTCATCGTAGAACAACTGAGTGCTGGTTGCACCTTGGGCAAAAGTGGATAAAAGCCAGACAAGTGCAGCTGAACAAATTAGAATTTTTGAAGTTTTCATTTTTCTTTCCTTTCTTTTCAAAACATTTGCTTACAAGTTAATTGTAAATAATTCTATCTTTTGCGTATTATTGAAACTTAATCCATAAGCTTGCCTCCTCTCTTGATAAACCATACATTCCATTTTGCTTTGAATGTGTTTTTTGATTTCATGATCTTATCTCCTTTTTATTTCTGAAATATTGATTCGGATTCGTTTTCCACATTGAGTTACGGAGGCGTGCAAATATCCTGCGCAAATAATTAAAATAATTGTTAGCTTGCAAGAAAACAGATGCCTCACCGTCGTTATTTGCGTAAGTCATTTATTTAGAAGATGTTACATTATAGACAAAAGGTTTTTAATATGGTAAGTTGACGAATATGGCTTGATAAATTAACCATAACGGATAGAATTTTGGCAACGATGGAGGTTAAATGCCTAAGTTTGATGGCAAAACCACTATGGGAGGGAAAGTTGAAAGGTTCCACACAACCTGCTGGACAAAGATCGCTGATATCAAGACATCTGATAAACATAAAGAACAACTGATTATCAATGAGCTTTTGGCATTGTATTGGAAACCTGTTTACTGCTACTTAAGGCATAAGGGAAATAATAATGAAGTGGCCAAGGACCTGACCCAAGGTTTTTTTCATGAAGTCGTCATAGGTCGCAGCCTAATTCAGCAGGCGGATAAGACTAAAGGTAAATTTCGCACATTTCTTTTAACGGCCCTTGATAGATATACCAGAGATGTGCACCAAAAAGAAACTGCCGGCAAAAGAATGCCCACGGAAAAAGTATTTAGCCTGGAAGAGTTTGATATACCTGAGATCCCTGTAAATATCCCTGATTTAAATGCTGAGCAGGGGTTTCATTATGCTTGGATTACTGATTTACTTGACCATGTCTTCACAGAAGTTGAACAGGAATGCATTAATACCCAGAAAGAAATTCATTGGAAAGTTTTTTCCGCAAGAGTGCTGGATCCAATCATACATAATAAAAAGGCTTCTTCTCTATCAGATATATGTGCCAAATTGGGTATAGATAATGAGTCAAGTGCCTCAAATATGGTTATAACTGTTAAACGAAGACTAAGAAAAGCTTTAGAGCGTAAACTGGCAAAACTTTCTCAGTCAGGAAAAGAGATTGAAGAAGAAATTAACGCATTATTGGAAAATATTTCTGTTAATACTGCAGGATAATTAAATTTTTCCGTATCGATATGTGAACAGATTAAAAGAGTCAGGACATTATTAGATGAAAAAGAAGTCAACGACTTTTGGCTTAACTCCGGAAAAAATATCTAATCTGCTCAAGGTCTGTGCAGAGTCTTGTGGTAACGATGTCGATATGGAAACTAAACAGAAAAGGACTGAATTATTGCAGGATAGACTTTCAGAAACATTATTGACTGAATCATTAAAAGACAGTCCACTATCGAAAGAACTGACACATTTATGCCGTATCTCTGGAATTGCTGCGGGAGAGTCTATAAGAAATTTGCTTACAAATCCCGGAACTGATATCGAATTGATAGAAAAAATAAAGGAGTATGGAAAGAATTTATCGCAAGGTGCTAAGGCGGATGTCGGACACGATATAGCTAATGCAATTTATTACGCCGCGATTGCTCATGCCTTAATTTACCATAATATAAAGATAACAAAATTTTCTTATAAAGAATTAGAAAAAGCAATGTCTTTTTTTGCACAAACTGATTGGGTTTCAACGGATTTGTTAAGCCTCTTCGAAAACACAGCACAATATTGTCAAGATCGATTAAATAAGAAAACGAAGGGGGGAAAAGAAAATGAGTGAACCCCCTATTAATGACATACCTGCAGTCAGTGGGCCAGACGAAGATGGTAATATTGTGAACAAGTACCCTTACGTCAATCCATACAAACTGTCCAAGGGTGACCACATTGGTGATTTTGAGATATTGGAACCGATTGGCCATGGGGGAATGGGCGCGGTATACAAAGCCCATGAAATATCCCTCAAGCGGGTAGTGGCCCTCAAGATGCTACATCCCGCTATCGCTAATGATCCTTTTCTCATGAAACGTTTCCGGCGTGAGGCTATACTGGCAGCAAATCTAAGTCATCCCAATATAGTTCCAGTCTTTCATATAGAAGACAGTGAAAAGCCGCGGTATTTCACCATGGAGTTTATTCAGGGTATCTCCCTGCGAGAGAAGGTTGAGAAGAATGGTTTCCTTGATGCTGATCAGGCAATAAGAATTACTCTGCAAGTATGTGAAGCTCTTCAATATGCACACGAACACAATATTATTCACAGGGACATAAAGCCCGACAACATCCTCTTACAAAACCACGTGGAAAGAGTGAGGGTTGCTGACTTTGGAATTGCTCAGGACATAAGTGGGCGATTTACACAAGTAACACAACCGGGACAATCGACTCCAGGAACACTTGGATTTGAGTCTCCAGAGCAAAATTTAGGGGGAAATCTTGACGAACGTACTGATATATTTTCTTTAGGCATGACATTATTCTATATGCTTACAGGTCAGCTCCCATATAAGGCTAAAAACAGGCAAGAATTAACTCTCGCATTTAAGGAACAAAAACCCCCGTCGCCCAGTCACTATAATCCAGAAGTAAGTCGAACTCTTGATGCTATTGTAATGAGAATGATCGCGATAGATAAAAACCAACGCTATCATAAAGCCAAAGATATATCAGATGAGCTAAAGAAGATAAGCGCAAGAGAAGTATACTCGCTTTCTGCGCTTAAAAGGATTTCAAATAACATAAGATACAACAAATTCGTGAAATATTGTGTGGCTTTATTACTTTTGCTTTCAGTCTTTGTTGGTGTTGCAACAATAATATCTATATCTATACAATCTCGACCTGAAGTTATTGATGTTACAGTTAAAAATGATTTTTCTCAAAAGATAGGGCATGATGAAGAAAAAGGCATGATTAACAGTCTTCCCATCGTTTGGCAAACTAATTTAGATGGTTCAAGTGTAGTTACTAATAATAATAGTATTGTTAGAGTTAAACTAACACCTGATAATAACAGCGTTATGGTCTTCCATTATAATGGAGGTCGATATGGTATTCCCACACAAGTCGATAAACTAGATGCATCAACGGGCAATTTCATATGGCCATTACCGGGATATAAAACCGTTACGAAGCCCAATGAAAGAATTTCGCTGAATGGCTGGGTAGATGGAAGTGGTAATCTTTTTATTATGGGTTCCTGGTCTGGTAATACAATTTGGAAGTATGATTCAGAACTTGCTACTGAGTTATGTTCATACACTGGCCGCAGTGGCTTTGAGTATGTAAGGGATGCCATAACCGATGAGTTTGACAATGTGTATGTGGCAGGTATGACAGGTTCAGGTTCTAATCAAGGGAGTAGGTTAGTAAAACTTGACAAGAATTGTAATGAAATATGGACTTGCCTTTCAAAAACTACAAGTGATAAAGACGATTATTGTATGGGCATTGGATTAGATTCGGAGAAAAACGTCTTCCGGGTTGGAACGGATAGCAGTTTTGTTGCACCAGATCGCTTTGGTGCATCAGACCATGGCAGATTAATTGGGCATCGCGCAAGTGATGGAGGAGAATTCTTTAATTACACGGTCGAAGTATTGAACAGCCGTATTTCTGGAATTACTATAGATTCTGATGACTATATTTATATTGCCTATTGTTATAATTACTCCCCTTCGGGGCAGGAGCGGACAGTTGTCCAAAAACTTGTACGCAATGGCAGCACTGCAAGTGTAGTGTGGGAATATTGGTTCGATAACATAGGTATGTATTTAGGTCGAGATGTTATTGTAAAAGCCACAGAAAAGTCCTTTTATATGGCTTTCAATCTTAGACAAAATGATATCACTGTGCCCGGAATTGCTGAAATTGACCTTGATGGAAATATACTGTGGAAGGGTACAATTGATAGACCCGGATGGAATCTTAGTAGTATTGATGCTAAGAAGTACAATATCTATGTTGGCCTGACGAACGATGCTGATGGTTCACAATCACAGGTTATTTGTTTAGAAAGTGTTGCGAAGGCAGATACTTATTTTGTTCTTGGTGCAAAGGAGTATAAACTTAGGCGATATGATGAGGCTATTGAAGCTTTTACAAAAGCTATTAACATAAAGCCTGATTATGTAGATGCATACCTTCGCAGAGGCAATGCTTATGGCGGTAAAGATGAACAAGATAAGGCAATCTCAGATTACAGTAAGGCAATCGAGTTAGCTCCTAAATATGCTGAAGTTTATATTAATCGCGGCCTATCTTACTCACTCAAAGGTGAATATGGTAAGGCAATGTTAGATTACGATAAGGCTATTGAATTAGATCCTACACTTGCTTCGGTTTATATCAATCGTGGCATGGCTTACAACAGCAGAGGTGAATTTGATAAAGCAATTTTAGATATTAGCAGAGCAATCGAGCTAGACTCTAAAAACGCTTTATTTTATATTGAACGCGCCAAGGCTTACGCTCTTAAGGGGGAAAATGAAAAAGCTTTATCAGATCTCAACAAGGCTATCAAGTTGGATTCTAATAAGGGGATATACTATTTCTTTCGAGCCAACATTTATAACAAACTTGGTGATTTTGAAAAGGCATCAAGTGATAGAGTTAAAGCAGCCGAGCTGGGTTATCATATTCCATAACAACTGGTTCACTTGATTGTAGGGGAAACAGAGAAATTATCGATTTACACAAAATACACGGAGTAGTTGAATAAATAACAATAAAAGGAAAGCTGTGATGAGTGATATACCTACAGTGTTTGCCGTCAGCGGAAAGTGGGACAGTGTGTAGGGGGAGAACAACATAGATATGAGGCATAAAGCTTAAAATAACCTGAAAAGATCATATTATCAGGTTGTTGTTCAACAGGTTTTTTAAAAAGGGTATTTATGGGCGAATACGAATCAAAGTTGAAAATTATAGGTGAGAGCCTGCAAAAAATCGACTTGTTTTAACAAAGCCAACCGTTCACAACGCTACATTCACTAAAACCCTGGCGGCGGATAAATTTGACAATCCATCGTTCGGCGTCGATAATGATTGACTGATATGAAAGCCAAAAGTTTTAAAATCGGTGGGGTTAATATTGGGCTTGGCGCCCCGATGTTTCTTATGGCAGGCCCCTGTGTCATTGAGACAAAGGCAATCTCTCTCGACATCGCAAATCGGCTGGCCGAAATCTCCTCCCGAACCGGCATCGGAATCATCTACAAGGCCAGCTTCGACAAGGCCAACCGCAGCAGCATTTCCAGTTATCGCGGCCCCGGCCTCGAAAAGGGCCTTGAAATTTTCAATGCCATCCGGCAGCAGACCAAATTACCCGTTATGACTGACGTCCACCTGCCCGAACAGGCCGAAATTGCCGCCAGTGTGGTTGACTGCCTCCAGGTGCCTGCCTTTTTGTGCAGGCAGACCGATTTGCTCTGTGCCTGTGCTGAAACAGGCAAACCCGTCAACGTCAAAAAAGGCCAGTTCCTCTCGCCCGATGAAATGAAAAACGTCGTGGAAAAACTTCGGAGTTGCGGCAACGACAAGATAATCCTCACCGAACGCGGCACGTTCTTCGGCTACAATCGCTTAGTCAACGATATGGCCGCCATCGAAACTATGAAACAGCTCGGCTGCCCCGTTGTCTTCGACGCCACCCACAGCACACAGCAGCCGGGCGGCCTCGGCACCGTTAGCGGCGGCAATCGCCGCCTTGCCCCCATCCTTGCAAAAGCCGCCATAGCCGCCGGCGCCAATGGCCTGTTTCTCGAGGTCCACACCCACCCCGAACAGGCCAAATCCGACGCCGCTGCGGTTATGCCCGTCGAATGGGTCGAGGACCTGCTCGTAGTTTGCAGAAAAATCTTTGAGGCGGTCGGCGGGCCAAATCGTGGCTAATCGCAGCAAATATCTTTATGGGCCTGTGCCCTCTCGCCGGCTGGGGCGAAGTCTCGGCGTCGATATCGTCCCCTTCAAGACCTGCACCCTCGACTGTATCTACTGCCAATTAGGCAAAACCACCAGTAAAACCCTCCAGAGGAAGGAATACGTTCCCATAGACGACGTTCTGGCCGAACTGAAAACTCTCCTCGATGCCGGCTTGCAGGCGGATTACATAACCATAGGCGGTTCAGGCGAACCCACCCTCCACTCCGGCCTTGCCCGGCTTATATCGGGTATCAAAAAACTGACCCCTATCCCCGTTGCAATCCTTACAAATGGAACACTTTTTTATTTGCCCGAAGTCAGGGCCGATTGTGCCGCCGCCGACGTGATTCTGCCATCCTTAGACGCCGGCGACCAGCAAACCTTTGACAAAATCAACAGGCCCCACGACCAGATAACCTTTGACCGCTTGGTTGACGGCTTGTGTGCCCTGAGAAAGGAATACCCCGGCCGGATATGGCTTGAGGTCTTCTGCATCGAGCATTTTAATACTGGTAATCCACAACTTGCCAGGATTGCCGAGTCGATAAAGAAAATTCGCCCGGACAAGGTTCATCTCAACACTGCTGTCCGCCCTGCCGCCGAACCGGGCGTCGAAAAAGTCGCCCCCGAAAAGCTCGAATCGATAGCCCGCCAACTCGGAGGCAATTGCGAGGTAGTAGCTGACTTTGTCTGGAGCCACTGTGGAAAAGTCGCCGACAACGTCCCACAAACCCTCTTGTCAATGCTGAAACGCAGACCTTGTTCCCTTAACGACGTCTGCTCCGCTCTCGGCCTTGATGCCAATGACGCAATGGGGTATCTCAGCGACCTCGAAAGGCAAGGGATGATTCGGTCCGAGAACAAACAGGGGCAAACCTTCTTCACTGCACGTTGACTCCCCGTTCAACCCGTGAGATAAAACGCCGGAGATAACATATAAAATCCTTAGTTTTATTATCTCACGGGTTAAAGCCCGCCGCCTTATTGGCCGATAAAACTCCTGTGGCGTTCCCGGCAACGGCGATATTATCGCATCCGCCCAAAAAATTTTCGTTTAGCGCTTTAGTGAAGCAAATTAAGACCGATAAAGAAAGGGGAATGTCGTCCCCGCGTATGCGTTGCCAAAGTGACAGAGGCCTGGTGCTCGTGAGCAGAATAAAGAAACAACTCATTCTCAAAAAGGGAAAACAAAAGTTCATATTCCGCTACGAGAGCGGCTGTGAGGACAAACTGCTTGACGTCCTCATTGAACAGGCCAAGAGCGGCCGCACCGACTTCGACTGGTTCGATGCCGCTGTGCTCAGTTTCAAACTCACTCAGTCGCTCATCGGACAGGCCGACGAACTTATTGGCGATAAGGTGAACGTGAAACAATAAACGCGAAGCGCAGCTTTATCGCTGGCTCGTATTTTTTTTGTTGGTGATAACAGGCAGGCGAATTATGGAAGACAGCGTAATTATCCAGGATTTTCTCAACTACCTCCAGTTTGAGAAACGTTTCAGCCCACACACGGCAAAGTGCTACGGCGTTGACCTCCTTCAGTTCGGCGAATTCCTGACCGCTCACAGCGAAGGAGCATCTTCAGGTGCTGAGATGCACGGTGCGGCCGACGTCCTCGGCTCCCATGACTCGGGCTCGCCTCGCTTCGCGGGCGAAGCGGGCACCGCTACGGCCGTCGCGACTCATCCCAAAGTGGATATTGACCAGCTCCTGACTTCAACCGACGTCAACGCCATAAGAAGCTATATGGTTGTATTGAACGAGAAGCAGTACGCCAAAGCCACCATCGCACGCAAGCTCGCAACGCTTCGCAGCTTCTATAAGTTCCTTGTCAAAAGGAACCGCATAAGCTCCAACCCAGTCGTCGGAATCCGCACGCCAAAGCAGGAGAAACGGCTCCCCAGATTCCTCGAATATGAAGAAATCAAACGCCTGCTTGAGACGCCCCCCGTTGACACCTGGCTCGGCGCCCGCGACAGGGCCATTATGGAAACGCTCTACAGCACCGGTATGCGGGTCAGTGAGCTTGTCGCGATGAACCTCGATGATATCGATTTCCTTGGCGAGGTCGTCCACATCAGGGGAAAAGGCAAAAAAGAAAGAATCTGTCCGATTAGCTCCTCCGTCCTGCAAATCATCCAGCACTATATGGAATTCAGGAACAAACGGGCACAGCACAACGGCAACTTCGACGGCAAGGTTTTGTTTGTAAATAAACACGGCAAACGCCTGAGCACCCGCAGCGTCCGCCGGAAGATGGATAAATACCTCAAGATAGCCGGCCTCGACCCCGCTATCAGTCCGCACACGCTTCGCCACAGCTTTGCCACCCATATGCTCAACCGCGGCGCCGACCTTCGCAGCGTGCAGGAGCTGCTCGGCCATCAGTCTCTTTCAACCACCCAAATTTACACACACCTGACGACCAAGAAACTCAAGGACGTTTACTCCTCTGCTCATCCGAGGGAAGCTGAACAGCACGACCCGGACGTCTAAAAACACGCTCTTGCAAACCTGCACAAAAGATCAGGGCCGGCTTCAAACCGGCCCTTTTCATTTGAGCAAAGGATGTTGTTATACATTGGTAAAGTGTTGTTCAGGCCTGCGGCGTGTGGTGGTTGTTGCCGCCGGCGTATTCGGGGACAAGCTCTTTGATTTTCGCTACTATCGCGCCGTGCTCACCCGTCCCGGCAAGGGCCACAAGCTGCGCAATCCCCTGGCGGAGTTTGTCCCGGTCCATCGGTATATTCTTCCATATACCGATTTTAGGATGCCGCGTCTCCTGCATATCCTCCCCTTTTATCGACAGCTCCTCGAACAGCTTCTCGCCGGGCCTTAGGCCTGTAAATGCTATCTCGATGTCCTCGCCGGGTCTAAAGCCGCTCAGCGTAATCAGTTCCCTCGCCAAATCTACAATCTTCACCGGCTCGCCCATATCGAGCAGGAAAATCTCCCCGCCTTTGCCCATCGACGCCGCCTGTAAAACAAGCTGACTTGCCTCCGGTATGGTCATAAAGTAGCGTTTCATCTCCGGATGCGTAACCGTCACGGGGCCGCCCTGCGCAATCTGCTTTCTGAAGATGGGGACAACCGAGCCCTCCGAATCCAGGACGTTGCCGAACCGCACCGTAACAAAATGCGTCTTGCTCGTTCTGTTCAGGTCCTGCACGTACATCTCGGCCACTCGCTTCGATGAGCCCATTATGCTTGTCGGGTTCACCGCCTTGTCGGTGCTTATCATAACGAAGTTGCCGCAGCCGTTTTTGTCCGCCGCGTCCGCCACCGTCCGGCTGCCCACAACGTTGTTTTTTATCGCCTCGCCCGGATTCAGCTCCATCAGAGGCACGTGCTTGTGTGCAGCCGCGTGAATGACGACTTCGGGCCTGTATTTATCAAATATGGCGTCCACCCGAATACGGTCGGTGATGTCGCATACAACGGCGCTGACCAGGATGTCAGGAAACCTTTCACGAATCTCACGCTCAATATAAAAGAGGGGGTTTTCCGCCTGTTCCACCAGCAGCAACAGCTTCGGCTTGTAGTAACATATCTGCCGGCACATCTCCGACCCTATCGAACCGCCGGCGCCGGTAACCAGAATCGTCTTTCCCTTAATGAATGCCTCTATCGAATCCGTATCGAGTTGAACCGCCTCTCTGCCAAGCAGGTCGTTGATATCAACGTCTCGTATCTGCGAAACTCTGAATCTGCCTGAGGCGATGTCCGTCATCGACGGAACCGTTCGAAAGCGGACTTTTGTTCCCTGGCATACTTGGACCACTCGCCTTCGCTGCGGCACGGTCGCGGAAGGCATCGCAATGGCCACCTCCTCTATTGTTTTCTTCTTGCAGATTTCCGGAAGCTGCTCCACCGTCCCCAGCACGGGAATGTCGTGTATCCTGATGCCTTGCTTCGAGGGGTCGTCGTCGATAAAACCGACCACCTCATACTCCGTTACCGGCATACGATGAATCTCCCGCAGAAGCGCCTCTCCGGTATTGCCCGCCCCAATAATCAGAAACCGCTTTAATCTTCCGACCTCTACCGTCCGGAATTCCTCGTGGTAAAGTCGTATCGCCATTCGCAGCCCGGCAAGCAGGAAAATCGTGCCTAACAAATCCGCCATAAACACACCCTGCCCCACTTCCAATATTACAGCGGGTAAGGTCTTTCGCACAGGGTCTATCTGCAGCGCCGAAAACCATAAAGCCACAATAATCAGTGTGCTGATAAGCGAGGCGCGGATTATCCCTGTCAAATCAGATATTCCCACGTACCGCCACCAGCCGCGATACTGCTTGAACAGTCCGAAAACCACTATCTTAATGGCAACGAAAAACACCAGCAGAACCGGGTATTGCCCGGTGAGCCACTTGGTGTTTAACTGCATATTTGAGGTTACCAGGAATGACAGCATCAGCGACCCGGCGAAGACAACGATATGCGCTAATACTATCAGAGGTCTGCGGAACCTCAGCAGCAGATTCGGCGAGGATTGAAAGGCCGTTGGATTAGAAGCTTTATATTTTGTCTGTGTATCTGAGTCCGGTTCAGTCATAACCTAATATCGTCAAA
>Ga0315284_10002207_pt1 | contig 27948 bp, 32 predicted proteins | sample YL17G09_16_MG_FD_203696 | JGI IMG/M metagenome (GOLD analysis project Ga0315284, IMG submission 203696) | Sediment microbial communities from Yellowstone Lake, YNP, Wyoming, USA - YL17G09_16 | ecosystem: Environmental > Aquatic > Freshwater > Lake > Sediment | place: USA: Wyoming | collected...
TGGTAATTTAAATTGGGTTATGCCTACAGTTGGAGCACAAGGACCTACCGGAACTGTCGGACCTACCGGGTCTGTCGGATCAACCGGATCTATCGGTCCTACTGGAACTATAGGAAGTACAGGTTCAACAGGAAGCATTGGAGCTACTGGAGCTACTGGAACTATTGGACCTACTGGCACTATAGGAGCAACCGGTCCAGCAGCAAATCCAGCCAATTATGGTGAAATTAGAATCCAATCTGGGGCTACCGGAACAGTATTTAATGGTGACGGATTTACTGGAATTTTAGGATGGAATTATTCTGGACCTTCCGCTAATACTACATTAGAAATTGGATCTCAAGGCAATAATAAAATTACTGTTACTTCAGGCGGAATGTATTACATAACAGCAAATGTTGTTACTGATAATATTAGCACCACTGACAATTATCACACCGCAATATTTATCAATGGAGTTAAACAAGATTTTTCAATTGCAAGTTATGTTCAGTCAATAAGCGGAGTTCAAGTATCATTAAATATGAATATTTCTGGACTTGCTCAATTAAGTGCTAATGATGTAGTTGAAATAAGAATGGCTAGTTCAGTAGCAATAACGACAATCATAAAAAATGCTTCATTAACATTATTTAGTATTGGAGCTAATGGTATTCAGGGCGCAACTGGACCAACCGGACCAGTTGGTCCAACAGGATCAATTGGAGGTCAAGGCTCTCCAGGCGTTGCAACAAATGTATTTAATATTTGGAATAATGGTGTAAGTTTAGGTGCATTTCCAACAATTAATTTACAAGGAGAATTGATCGGAACTACTGGTCCAAATAATTCTGTAAATATTTCCTCTAATGGTGATATTATTCAAGCTGGTGTTACTGGTTTTGGATTTACGGGACTGTATGTTGCTCAAGTTTCAGGGGCTATGGTTAAATGGAATAGACCATTTATTACGTCTGTTGCTCAAGGCGCTCTTGGCTATACTAGTATTGGAACTGCCGCCGCACACATTTCAGTTAATCAATCTGCATATTATCAAGTAAAATCTAAAATTAGCTTTACTGGTTTGCCATCTGGTGCAACAGTTCAAATGCAGCAAGTTCTTGGAGCTACTGGTGCGGGAGCTATAGGTAACGGAACTCCAATTGCACAATCTGTGGCATTTTATCATAATTATGGTAACATTGCGGCAGATATTGGGCACGCAACTTTATTTAATTCTTATGATGTTTACATTCCATCTGGAGTATCAATTGAAACATATTTGACATATACTAGAGGATCTGGTGGAGGTAGTCCAATTGTATTATCTCCAACTGGCACATTATTTGAAATTCAAATCACTTAAATTATAAGTTTGTCTGATTTAATTTAAAATATAAAAATACAAATTAACGTTATATATTGTGATGAAATTCTTTTTCAGACCAATTAAAGGAAAGACATGAAAGCACCGATTAGTTTTTGTATTATTACTAAAAATGAGCCATTATTAGAAAAATGCTTGTTATCCATAAGAGATCATGTAAAAGAAATTGTTATAGTAGATACTGGGTCTACTGATGGAACCGTTGAAATTGCAAAAAAATATGCAGATATTTTTGAAATATATACTGATTGTAATGACCCCAAAACTGGATTAATTGAAGATTTTTCACAAGCGCGTAATAGGGCGTTTGAATTAGCAACTCAGCCATGGGTTGGATGGATTGATGGCGATGATATTTTAGAGGGTGGGGAAAATTTATATAATTTAGTTAGCCCGCCCTCAAACAATGAATTGAATGCATTTATGTTTCCATATGAATATTCATATGATGAAAGTGGCAATTGTACTTGTAGACATTATCGTGAAAGATTGTTTTCTAATAAAAATAAAGTCAAATTTGTAAATCCTGTGCATGAGGTAGCAGTTCCAAATGCTGGTGTAAATCCATTTTTTATTCAAAATGATTCTGTTATTTTTAAACATCAAAGACAATATGGAAATAAGGCGCCTGAAATTGGCAGAAATTTAAGAATTCTTAGAAAATATTTTGAAAAGCATGGAGATTCTGATGCTAGGCAATTATATTATCTTGGATTGGAATGTTATAATGCTGGATTAACAGATGAGGCATTAGAGATATTGACCAAATATATAAGCAAAAGTGGATGGGCAGATGAAATAGTAATGGCATTATTGAAAAAATGCGATATTTATTTTGGTCGTCAAGATTACGCTAATGCGATTGAATGTGGTTATAAAATTTTATCATACAAAGAGACTTGGTGTGAAGGATATTTTATTTTAGGTAAAGCATATTATTATTTGGCATCAGCAGGCGGTTTAGAAGAAATGCGCAATTGGGAAAGATGCGCTAATTTCATTAAAATTGGATTAGGCTTTCCTCCAACTAAAACATTATTATTCATAAATCCATTAGATAGAGATATTGATATTCATAGATATTATAATATGGCTTTAAATAAAATTGGAGATATTCAAGGAGCATTAGATAGTGCTAATATTGGATTGCTTAAATCTCCAAATGATGTTGGGTTGCTGTCTAATAAGAAAATATATGAAACATTTCTTACAAAAAATGGCGCAAATATTGCTATTAATGAATTGATTACAAAAAATATAATAAGTAAGACTTCTTATGATTTGATTATTAAATTAATTAATAATGAATCTATTGAACAAGAAACAAAAATGACATTAGTTTCTGAATCTTTAAATAAAAGTGAATGGAATATTCCAGAATCATTAAGTTTTGATAGTTTACCATTAAATATTTCAGACAATCAATTTGAATCTTTAATAATAGAAACTTGGAAACAATTTATGTTGCAAGATGAGGTGTCTGCGGCAATTATTTTATTAGAATCGGCTCCATTAAATAAAGAATCATTAAGTATTAAAAGCGCAATAAAACTATCTAAAGAATATTTAGAAAATAAAGATATATTAGTTAAAAATACTAATATTTTAGATATAATATTTTATGCTGGAAATGGAGTAGAAAATTGGAATCCAGATACAGTTAAAAAGACTGGTATTGGTGGGTCAGAGCTAATGCTTATGGAGCAAGCAAAACGTTTTGCTAAAATGGGACATAAGGTAAGGGTATATAATAGTTGCGGGACTGAGGGAGTTTATGAAGGAGTATCATATCAATTAACTGAGAGATATCAAAATTTAGTTTGTGATGTATTAGTTGTGTCACGCAGAGCTGATATGTTAGGAGATCAGTATAATATAAGCGCTAAATTAAAATTACTGTGGGTTCACGACATATATGCTATTAGGGCGACAAATGAATTATTGCTAAAAGCTGATCGTATTTTAGCCTTGTCAGAGTGGCATAAGCAAAATTTGATTAATTACCATGATTTAAACACTGAACATATTATAGTTACTAGAAATGGTATTGATTTAAATAGATTTAATAAAAATATTAAAAGAGATCAATTTAAATGTATTAATAGTAGTTCTCCAGATCGTTCGTGGCCAATATTGTTAGATATTTGGCCAGAAATTAAAAAACAAGTACCACAAGCCACATTGCATCTTTATTATGGTTTTAAAAATTGGGAATTTAGTGCCCAACACGATCAATTACAAATGGATTTAATTAATAGACTAAAACAACAAATTAAAAATTTAGCTTCATTAGGAGTAGTATTTCATGATAGAGTTAATCAAGAAGATTTGGCTAAAGAATTTTTATCAGCCGGGGCTCTATTATATCCAACATGGTTCACAGAAACTTCAAATATTTCTGGAATGGAAGCTCAAGCTGCAGGATTAAGATATATAAGCTCTAGTATTGCTGCTTTAAATGAAACCGTTGGCAATCGAGGTATATTGCTAGATGGAGTTTGGACTGATAAGTCATACCAAGATAAATTTGTAGAAGAAACAGTTAAAGCATTAAAAAATAATGATAACTCAGATAGATTAAAATTACAGAAATATGCTCAAGAGCATTTTGGACTAGATCAACTTGCTAAAGATTGGGAAAATTTATTTTCCCAATTAATAAATGATTTAAAGGCAAATCCAATAATTCCATATCAACCAACCAAAGCATACCGATGAATAAATACGACGAAAAATTAACTAATTCTTTATTTTTTAATAAAGCATTTCAACCCTCTATTCTAAAAATGGAATCATTAAAACCAAAAGAGCTATTTCCTCAGTTAATTAAATTAAATATAGCTTCTGGACCAAATGTATTTCCTTTTGATGGTTGGGTAAACTATGATAAAGAAGATTTTACTTCTTATTTCTATCATTTAGATTGGCAAGATAAAGAAAAAACAATAGCATATAAATTGGAAGAAATGCCAGAACATCAACAAAAATTAGCTAACTATATGCGTTCTGGTGGTAAAGTACAATCAAAAGTTAAAAATATTTCAGAAAGATTTGAAGAACACGAAGATAATAGTGTAGATATGATCTATTTAGGTCAAATGATTGAACATTTAAATCCAAGACATCAATTACCAGTATTTCTAAATGAATGTTATAGAATGTTAAAGCCAGGCGGATTAATTAGAATAACAACTCCATCATTAAATTTGTTAGTTTTAGCATATGTAAATAATCAAATGGCTTTGTTTGAAAAAGATCAGCCTGATTTTTATAAAAATGCTGATCCTGGTGCCCAATTATCATATTTAATGTTTGGAGCGACTGGAGCAAATTGTACTCAAACAAATTATGAAGGGCATTTCTTTTTGTTTACTGAAAAATCAATGATCTCTTCATTACAATTAGCCGGATTTAAAGATATAGAATTTTATACTGAGACAGGTAAAAGTAAAAGTGATATTATGAAAAATGAGTGTGTGGATGCAGGGGTTAGTCATAGTCTTTTAGTTGAGGCTATTAAATGAGATGCTCAATTTATTTATGTACTAATAAAATTAATGGGAAAGTTTATGTGGGACAAACATGGAATACCATTGAACACAGATTTAATCAACATATTGATGACAAAAGAATGTATTACTTTCATTCTGCATTAAAAAAATATGGTCATATAAATTTTATAATAGAATGTATTGTTATGTGCTCTAATCAGAAAGATGCCGATTTTTTAGAAGAATTATTTATTATTAAACAAAAAATAATTTCATTAAGTGAAAATGATATTTCTAATATAAAAAATAGTGAAAATAATTTAAAATCTTGTAAAGATTTATGTGAAAAATATAATATAAGCAAATCCACCTATTATAGAATTAAGCGTGGTAGAAGATGAAAATTGGGATTATAACAACTCATAGTTTTCCTGTAGCTTTTAATAAAATTCATACAGGAGATATAGTGATTGTAGATCTTGCCAGGTCGTTGGATGAAATGGGGCATGAGGTTCATATATATGCTCCAGAGGGCACCTATTGCCCTCCTAATGGCAAGACTTTTAATATGAGAGCTAGCTATGGCAAATATCCTCCAAGGGGCGAGGATTGCGAATTAGAGTGTTATCAAAATCATAAAGAAGAATTAAGAAAAGAAGATATTGTACACGACTTCTCAGTAACTAAACAAATCGCTCAGTCATTAGCTAATGAAGGTAAAACAAATTTAATATCAACAATAATGGGTGGTCCATGGTTACAAAGCCAACCCCCACACAATTTAGTAGTTTGGTCTAATGCTCATAGAGATAGAGTTCTTAAAGGGCTTACAGATTATGAAAATACTCCTCTTGTTGGGTTGGCAGGAGCTAATGGATTCCCTGTAAAAGAAGCTCGTGTAGTTTATGGAGGTATTGATACAGATTTTTATACTCCAACATATGAGAAGAAGGATTATTATCTATGGTTGAATCGTTGGCATATTGCAAAGAATTATAAAGGTGCTATTGAGTTAGCAAAAGCTACCGGAATAGAGTTAGTGATGGCAGGAGAACATCCAGACAATGAAATGTTTGAATACCAAAGAAATTGTGCTTTAGAGGCTGTTGAGTTAGCTAAAGGTTATTCAAATATTCATTTTGAATTTTTACCATTAGATCCAGATCATCATACAGCAAAAAGAGAGTTATATAGACAGGCTAAAGCTCTGTTATTTTTAGGAGTTTTTCAGGAACCATTTGGATTGTCTCAATGTGAAGCCATGGCATGTGGCACTCCAGTAATTGGATTTAATTATGGATCAGTTCCAGAAGTAGTTTCTAATGAAATAACTGGATGTGTAATAAACAATAATATGGAAGATTTAATTAAGTCATTAGAATCAATAAATAAAATAAGTCCAGCTGTATGTAGAGATTTAACAGTAGAAAGATTTGATCGAAAAGTTATGGCTCAATCATATTTAAAAGAATATTTAAATATTTTAAACGGGTGATTGGAAATTTGTATTAGTTTATAACATATTTTTATTTTGAGGATATAGAGCTTGTGTAGTGTTGCATCACCTAAAAGGAAATTACAATGGAATTAGATAAAAGCACGCCGGATTGGAATTTACCAAGTTTTCATGAGGGGACTTATTGGAAGCAGTATTTAAATGGTGGAAGAACATTTATTGATATTGGTGCTCATGTTGGGACCTGGACTATTAATTTAGCTAAATACTATGATAGAGTGATTGCATTTGAACCAGATCCAAGAGGATATACGGCATTAAAGAGAAATCTTGAGCTTAATAACATAAAAAATGTTGAAGTTATACCAAAGGCTGTTTCTAATAAAACTGGAACTGTAAAATTTAATTTATTTTTTAATCCTTGTACTAATACTTTAATGGATCCTAAAAAAATGGGTAGAACTGATTTGCCTATTAGTGAGGTAGAGGTTGAGACAGTTTCAATTGATGAGTTTGTTAAGGCTCGCGGTATAAATGATATTGATTTTATTAAAATAGATGCGGAGGGCGCCGAGTTATTAATAGTCGAGGGCGGTCTAAATATGTTTAAAACTCAAACGCCAGATTTTTTTATTGAGATGCATGGATTATTTTATGATCGTTTGAAGAAGATTTTATCATTTGCGGAGTGCGATGTGCTTGATGGTGGAAGGGCTGGGCTTAGTTTATTGAAGCATCGTCATAAATGGCCGGCATTTGAGACAGAAGACTTTCGAATATTTCCTCATGGAACATCTCCGACTGCTAAAGATCAAAAAGAATTACGTTTAAAACATGGTATAGCTTGGGAAGCTCCGGGTGGGTTTCTTGCGGCAGACTATGTTGACAAGTAAGTATTATAATTTTTATTGGCGGAAAATAAAAACTACAATGTAATTAATTTTAAATGGTAAGGCGCGGGTATAATGGCAATTTATAAACAAGAATTTAATGGTAAAGAATTTGAAATTATTGAAGGTTCAACTCATCCGGCTTATTCTATTGAAACATTTAGTGCTGATGAAAAAGAATTTAGACTAAAATATTGGGATATAAAAGAATCGGATGTAGTTTTTGATATTGGAGCATCATATGGTGCATATGCAATATCCGCCTGTGTTATGGGAGCTTCAGTATATGCATTTGAGCCGGAACCATCGGTATATTGTGGGCTAGTTGATAACGTAAATCATAATAATTTAAATAAAAGTTGTTATACTTCTAATGTTGGTATGTGGAGTTCTAAAGATGTTGTTGATATGAAGGAGTATGCGCCTCATTGGCCACCACAGACCATTACTGGCAAATATAATGTAAATACTCTTGATCAGTTTGTTGAAGAATTTAAAATTACTAAAATTGATTGGATTAAAATAGATGTTGAGGGTGCCGAAGAACATGTAATTAAAGGAGGATTAAATACAATTAAAAAGTTCCAACCTAATTTAATTGTAGAGTGTCATACGTTTTTAGATAAAGATTTATTAAAAAATGTTAAAAAAACGCTTGAATCTTTATATAATTATGATTTTGAAGTAGTTAAGAGAGACCCCTGTGTAATGCTTGTTGCAAGAAAGAAAAATAAATGAAATTTGCTTTATTATTTGGGGCTTGGAGCATAGGTGCCAGACCAATAGATTTTAATAATATAATGTTAAATCCAAGAGGGCTAACTGGTTCTGAGCTTGGAATTTGTATGGTAGCTAAAGAGCTAGCCGCAATGGGTAATGAAGTTCATTTATATACTGTTCATAAAGAAAATAAGCCTAAAATGTGGGATTGTGTTTATCTTCATGATGTAAATGAAATACCATTAATTTCTTCAAATACTGATGCTGTTATTTCTTGGAGCGAGCCTGATTTATTAAGATATGTTCCGAATTCTTGTGTTAAAATTTGTTATACAATGTTAAATGATTGGCATTTTAGTCAACCTGGATTTTCAGATGTTACTGATATTTTCGTTACCGTCTGTAATATGTTAAAAGATAGATTAATTGCTAACATGGAACCACATGATCAATCTAAGTGGTCCGTGGTTCCTTTAGGATGTACTCCAGAGCTATATTCAGATCAAAGGGTTCCTGGCAGAATTATTTGGACATCATCAGCAGACAGAGGTTTACATAATTTGTTAGAAATATTTCCAAAAATTAAAAAAGCTGTTCCAGATGCACATTTAAAAATATTTTATCATTTTGAATATGGAAATATTTTGAATGTAGAACCAAATGATACCGCCGCGCATCCCCATATTCGCGAAATGGGAAATAGGTTAAGATATATAAAAGAATCAATTAAGAGATTGAGTCATCTAGGGGTAGAGCATGTTGGACCGGTCAGTAGAACTCAAATGGTAAAAGAATTAAGTGAAGCCTCAATATTTGCAGGTAGTTTTGATACGGTTGCATTTACAGAAGGGTTTTCTGTATCGACACTTGAAGCGTTAGCATCATTTACTGCGCCAATTATTACTGATTGTGATTGTCTTGGAGAAGTTTATACTAACAGTGGCGCGGTTATTGTAAAGAGTCCAGTTAGAGCTAATTTAAATCAATTTGCTGAGGAAGTAATAAAAGCGTTAAAAGATAAAAATCATGCTGATGATGTTATAAATAAATGTAGACAGTTTGCAGAAAAATATACGTGGAAAAATACAGCAATTCAATTACAAGGATTAGTTATTAACCACTCAAAATTCAATGAAAGTTAAAAATATGAAATTTAGAGATTTTTGTTATTGGCTACAGGGGCATTTAGAATTAAAAAATAAAGATGATGTTATGAGTTTTGATCAAATTGAGATAATTCAACAACATTTAAATTTAGTTTTAAATAAACATCCACAAATGGCGCTTTATAAACCAAATAATTATAAATTTGAAAATTCTGGAGTTTCAGGGGCTTCTTGGTCTGCTATACCAACTATACCAACTGGTCCTATTGGACCAACCGGACCAACTATACGAACTATACCAACTGCCTATTGGTCCAACCGGACCATCGTGCTAAAATGAATAATAAAGAATATACAGATTTAGTTGATAAAGAAGAGTTTCCTTTAGACCCATTGGTGCCATTGGATGCTCCTTTCGTTAATGATGCCGGGACAATTCAAAATCTTCTTAATTGTCATATAGGGGCAGTAGCAGTAATTCATAGTAAAAAAGATACGGTGAGATCAAATCACTGGCACCGCGGATCGTGGCATTACTTATACATTCTCTCAGGTGAGGTGAGATACTATGAAAGAAATTTGGATGGCTCAGGATTAATTACTAAGAATTATATGCCAGGTGATATGTTTTTTACTCCACCAAATAAAGTTCATAAGACCGAATTCATGTCAGATTGTGTAATGATTTCTTTGGGCAAAGAATCTAAAGATCACGAAACTCATGAAAAAGATATTGTGAGAGAAGAATTTTAAAAGGAATAATATGAAAGTTTCCAATTGTAGATTATGTAATGGTAATTTAAGTGAACCTAAGCTTAAATTTCCTGCAACCCCATTAGCTAATGAATTTTTGACTACTAAAGATCCGCAAGAACTATTTCCATTAGAAGTATGTGCCTGCAATAAATGTGGGCATTATCAATTAAATGAATCAGTAGCCCCTGAGCGACTTTTTAAGTATTATGTATTTGTTGCTGGAACTAGTACAGTTAATGTTGAGCATTTTAAACAATATGCCATTAATTTGAAAGAAAAATTCAACTTAAAACCTGGCTCAAAAGTTTTAGATATAGCAAGTAATGACGGCGTATTATTAAAGCATTTTAAAGATTTAGATATGAAAGTATTAGGAATTGATCCTGCTGAAAATATTGCAAAGATAGCTAATGAGAATGGCATACCTACTATAGCCGATTTTTTTACTGAATCTAAAGCAAATGATATAATTAAAGAATATGGTAAATTTGATTTAATCACAGCTAATAATGTTTTTGCTCATGTACCAGATATGATTGGATTTGCTAAGGGTGTAAAAAATCTATTATCGGATAATGGAATATTTTCATTTGAAGTTTCTTATTTCGGAGATGTATGTGATCATATTTTATTTGATACAATTTATCACGAACATAGCAGTTATCATACTATAACTCCTTTAGTGTCATTTTTTAAAAGTGTTGGTCTTGAATTAATTGGTGTTGATAGAATCCCTACTCATGGAGGCTCTATTAGGGTATATGTAACTCATACGTTGGCATCTAATGATTTCAGATATGAAGTATTATATAAATCTACTGTTTTTGGGCTATTAATGGCAGAACGAGATATGAAAGAGCGCGTTAAATCATTAGCAACTAATATTAGGCTTCTTGGTTTAGAATTACGTGAAATGCTTAAAGAAATTCGATACGCAAGAAAATCTATTGCTATTTATGGGACACCAGCTAAAGCGACTACACTTATGTATGCTCTTGGTATTAACCATCAATGGATTGAATATGCAATTGATGATAATCCATTAAAACAAGAAACTTATACTCCAGGAAAACACATTCCAGTATATAACTCTCAGTATTTGAAAGAGTACCCAACTGATTATGTATTAATATTGGCTTGGAATTTTGCAGAGTCAATTATTAAAAATAATTCAGATTTCAAAGGTAATTGGATAATTCCAATTCCTGAACTAAAGGTAATATAAAATGAATTTTGAAAATAGATTAATAAATAGATTAGTATCTCCAACTAAACATGTTTTAGTTGTTGAGGACTATATTAGTAATCAAAAAAATATAGCAACTCATTTTAATAATGTTTTTGATGCAGATAGCATTGTTCAATTTAGTTTTGTTGCGGGTGCATTAGCAGCGTCTGCTATTATTGAAAAATGTAAAATTGATGTAATTATTTTAGATCATGATTTGCCAGAAGGTAATGGATCAGATTTACTTAATTGGCTTAAAGAAAAGAATATAAATATTCCAGTTATTACTTTCTCGGGCATTGATTATAATAATGATCATATGATGAATCTTGGTGCCAATTATAAGTTTAATAAAAGTGAAGTTTTTAATGGGCTAGCTGATAATATTATTAAACAAATCTTAACATTAAATTCTGGAATTGCAGAAGAATATGTTAATAAAGTCTGCATTAATCAGCCTAATGCCAGAAGATATTGGATTACTCCAGAAATGATGGTTGGTGGCTCTATTATAGATGCAGAAGATTATGAACACATTAAATCTAAATTTTATATGCATGGAGTTTTGAATGTTGAAACTGAGCATTTAGATTTTGGTAAAGGTATTAATATAGATGAATTGTGCGAAATACAAGTTCCAGATAATGGGACTCCATTTCCTTTAGAATATGTACAGAGAGCCGCCAAATTCACTGATGAGTTTTTAACTAAAAATAAAGGCAGAAAAAATTTATATATTCATTGTCAACAAGGCGGTAGCCGATCTCCAGCATTTGCTTATATGGTCTTGAGGCATCATTATAAAATGAGCGAGTCAGATGCTTTAGGTCAAATAAGAGGCTGTGTTCCTAACGGTAGTACTTATGGCTGGCACGAATATCACCAACGATATTTAAAATCAATTGAAGATGGGATTAAAAATTTATGAATAATGTTGCAGAATATTATATTAATGAATTAAGTCCTAATAGACCACTAATTGCTAGATATTGGATTACTCCAGAAATATTGGTAGGTGGTAACATTCTTAATATGAATGATTTAAATCATTTAGTAAATGATTATGGTATTAAAAGCATTATAAATGTTGATGCTATGCAAAATCATACTGGGGCTATTGAAAATCTATTGCAAGTATCTGTATTAGATAATGGTAATGGATTTTCTGAAAAAATAGTTCATAAAGTAATTAAATTTGCAAAAGAATATGGATCTGATCCAATTTATATCCATTGCCACATGGGTTATTCTAGGAGCCCTCATTTTGCATATGCAATTTTAAGAAGTTTCGGTTTATCACAACAAACTGCTTATAATAAAGTCAAATTATCTTTACCATCACATAATCATGTATGGGGCTTCAGTCAGCATACTACAAGTTATATTGATTCAATAGAAAAAGCCCTGGCTACTTATAAGGATTAATATGCAAAAAATATTAGTAACAGGTTCGTGCGGGTTTATTTTTAGCAATTTTGTAAGAACATATGCTACAGATGGGTCCCCATATAGATTTGCAAGTGTAGATAAAATTATTGCACCATATAATTTGGCAAATATATATAATCATAATTATCACAAATTTTATATGGGTGATATCGCAGATGAACAATTTATGAATAATGTTTTTGCTTTAGAAAAACCTGATACTATTATTCATGGGGCAGCTGAATCATTTGTTGATGATTCAATTGCTTCTGCCAAACCATTTATACACTCAAATGTCGTGGGTACACAGGTAATGGTTGATTTGGCTTTAAAACATAATGTTAAAAAGTTTCTTTATATATCAACTGATGAGGTATATGGTCAATTAAAACCTGAAGATAAATCTTGGACTGAAGAAAATCCAATCAATCCTCGTAATCCATATTCAGCTTCTAAGGCAGCTGGAGAACTAATTGTTAGAGCCGCAGGAGAGACACATGGATTAAATTATAACATTACTAGATGCTCAAATAATTATGGCATGCGTCAGCCTCCAAGGAATTTAATGCCAAAAATTATTACTTGTTTATTAAATAATCAAGAGATTCCCATTCATGGATCAGGAAAACAATATCGTGAGTGGCTTTATGTATTAGACCATTGTAATGCTGTAATAAAAGTTTTAGAAAATGGTAAAAATAAAGAAATTTATAATATTGGGTCAGGTTTAGAATTAACTAATCTACAAGTAGTTGAGACAATATCTAATATAATGAATATTGCTCCAAAAATTAAACATGTTAAAGATAGACCGGGACATGATTTTAGATACTCTGTTAATTGTGATAAAATAAAAGAAATTGGATGGTCTCCACATTTTATTAATTTTGATAATTGTATTAAAATGACTATTAGTTGGTATAAAGATAATTTGAATTTTTATAAATGAATTTTTTATTAATTGGAAATGGTGTTTGGGGAAAGAATTATATTTCTACATTTAATAAATCATATCCTCAACATAATTTAATTGTAGCTAATCGTTCTAATTGGAAATCATTAATAAATGAAAATCCTGATGGAGTAATTATAGCAACACCACCATCTTCTCACATAGAAATTGCCTCATATTCTTTAGAAAAAAATATAGCAACAATAATTGAAAAACCTTTAGCATTATCTTTATATGAAGCTAAAAATTTAAAACAATATTCTGCGACACCCATACTTGTTAATCATATTCATTTATTTTCATTAGGTTATGAGAGAATAAAAAAATATTGTTCTATTAATAATATTAATAATATTAATTCATGTAATATTGGACAATCATATCATGATGATTGTTCTCCTCTTTGGGATTATGGCGTCCATGAAATATCAATGATATTAGATCTTATTGGTGAAATGCCAAAATCAATAAAATTAAAAACTGATAATAATAAAATATTTTCATTAGATTTAGAATTTAAAAATTCTAAATCACATTCTTTTATAGGTTATGACCAATCTATGTCAAAACATAGGGTAATCAATGTTAATATTGATGGAATATATTTATCTTATGATGATTTACAAAGACCATTAAATCATATGACGCCATTAGAAAATGTTTTGCGCATATTTTTTAATGCTATTTTTTATAAAAAAAGTTTGGGCACAGAGGGATTTTATGATGAAAGAATGGGGCTATCTTTAAGTTTTAAAGTGCTAGAGGTATTAGATGAATGTGAAAAATATTTATCAAATAAAAATATATAAGCATAATATGTAATTATATTGGAGAGTTTTAATGACCTATTTTAATAATATTACCAAAAAAACACAAGGTAAAGATTTTAATTTTTATCAAAAAATAGCCGTTTCTAGTATTGTTTTTGGTGTAGGCACAGATTTACAACAACCAGATACAATTATTACATTTGCAAACTATGGATTAATATTAACTAATGAAACATCTGGACAAATAATAGAGGTTTCATTTAACGGAAATACTGTCCACTGTGAATTAGATGGAACAGCTACTTCCACAACTAGAATTTTAAAATTTTTGGGTAGACAGGTTTCAATGATTTGGTTTAGAGTAAAATCTGGATCAGCTGGACCAATAAATGTAACAGTAACTGCTTGGTAAGTTATATAAAGTTATTATGAAGAAAGTAAGAAAGCTAATTAAAAATAAATGTGAAATAGCTGAATGTAATGTTACTGATCCAAATTTACTTCAACTGCATCATATAGTTGAGCAAACAAATATAAATTGTACTAATCATAATATGAATTTAGCCATTTTATGCGGAAATTGTCATTTATCTCTTCATTCTGGTAGCCTCAAAATAATTGGAGTATATCCATCAACTCAATTGCCAAATGGAAGAACATTAGTTTATGAAATAAATGGGAAACGCAATATTGACATAGATGATTCATATATAAAATTTAAAAATAAATCTATAAAAATTTAAGGAAAGAAAATGAGTAATTTTGAACTAGATCCAAATACAAAAATTAAAGTTGAATCAGAAAAAAAAACTAGACAAAAATTATTAGCTGATGCTAGGAAACAAGGTTGTGAAAAAGAAATGTTAATTCTTTTTAGTAAATATGATAAATTACTTCGTAATTGTTCAAATCAAAAAGAAAGAGAAGATATTGGTAAGCTTGGCGCAACGGAGATTTTTTTCTTATTAGGCGGCGGCGGCGAATTATATATTAATGGTGAATTAATAGTTAAAGATGATTAAAATGATAATAATTTATATATATCAAAATAAAATAAATAATAAAATTTATGTGGGGCAAACTAAGAATATTAATAAAAGAAAATCTCAACATAAGGCAAAAATTTTAAATAAAGAATACAGGCACCCACTTTATGATTCTATAAGAAAAAATGGTTTAGATAATTTTAATTTTTTAGAATTAGAGCAGATAGAAGATATTGATGCAGATAGCGCGGAACGATTTTGGATACAATTTTTTAGGAGTTGGGATAGAAATTTTGGCTACAATATTGAGCTAGGTGGATGTAAAAATAAAACTGTATCTGAAGAAACCAGAAAAAAAATTTCTAAAGCAAATAAAGGAAGGTGTCATAATTCAAAAGAGCATATGGATAGATTACACAAAGAAACGTCAAAAAGACGTTTAGGCACACATTTAAGCACAGAAACTAAAAATAAAATATCTAAAGCTCGTAAAGGATCAAAACATTCAGACAATTCACGACGAAAAATGTCCGAAACAAGAATTAAAAATGGAACGTTTGCCGGCAAAAATAATCCAAATTTTGGAAAAGTAGGAGAGTTAAATTCAAGCGCAAAATTAAATTGGGAAATTGTTAACAATATTAGAGAAGATTACAATCAAGGTCTCAAAGGCAAAAAGCTGATGGAAAAATATAGTATTAGTGAAACTAATATGTATAGAATAATTAAAAATAAAACTTGGAAAATTTAAAGTAATGAAAGAAGGCAAATTATGAGTGATAATAAATTGTATTATGGTGTTGTAATCTGGTTTGATAGCAAAAAAGGATTTGGATTTTTGGAATGGGAAATTGATGGAGTAAAACAGAAAGATATGTTCTGTCATTTTTCAGATATTGCGGCTGACGGCTTCAAAACTTTATATAAAGAACAAAAAATATCGTTTAACCTTGGAGTTAATAAAAAAGGCGACCCCAAAGCAACAAATATTTTAGTTTTAAAAAACTAATTATAGAGCCTGTAATTATTTTTTTAGAATTTGAATTATTTGAATAATAAGACTTAATAATCCTGTAAGAAATAATATTTGAATTTTGTATATATCTTTACTATTTTCTTCTGATATTTTTTTAATAATATCTACTGTCTCATTTAATGTTTCAACTTGTTTTAAAATTTCATCGTCTCTTATTTCTGATGCCTCTAATTCTTTAATAATTTCTTCATTTTGACTAGCAACTTCCATTTCAATTAAAATTGACTTTTTATTTACCTCTAAAACTATTTCAAGATCTCTTTTATTAAGAATATCAATTTTATCAGTCATAATTATTATTTCATTTTAAATTATTATTTAATGGATTTTTAGAATCAATTTGCTTATTCTGTCTTTTATCTTTTCTTTTTTTAATTTTTTCAATTACAACATCACATTTTTCATTTAAATCTTTATACTCTTCAACTATAGCTGGTGCAATATTAAATAGTATATTTGTTTCTATTTCTGATTCAAGCACACTATCAATTGCTGATTTTATTTTTAGACGTGACATCATTTATTTCCTTTTATTATAATCGGTTGCCTATCCATTTCGGCTAAATCTGCATTTTCTTCTGCAAATTTAGTATCATCAACTTGTAATTCTTCAAATTTTTCTTCTTTGATTTGATAAATCGAACGCTCTCTAGATGGAACCGCACCCCCAACACTTAATAATATTTTTTTCTTCTCTATTTTTGGTGCAACTTGACGAACAACTATCTTATCTCGTTTTTTAAATAATGACCCCGTTTCAGCAGATTTATATAATTGGTCTAATGTATAATAATAGTGTTTAGAATCCATCAAATTAACAGTGGTAAATGAGCGAATTGTTAGGTTTAAATCAGATAGGCTAACATCCATTTTTGATATATTTGTAACCCAAAATTCTTTACTATTCATAATATTAATGTAAAAAAAACACCAGATTTAGTGTTTAGATATTCATAAAATTAGCTATTGCTTATTACTTATTATTTAATAGTTAATAATTAAGTATTAAGATTGAGGCATAATGGTTCAAACATTGTATTATTCTCCAGGGCAACAAGCCACAATAATATTAGAAATTATTTCTGATGGTTATCGTGCTAATCCACCAACACTACCTTTAATAAATAGAATAATTTATCCTGGGCTGACTTTGGCATCAGGATTCCCACAATATATGACCCAAATTGATACTGGATTGTATCGTTTTATATTTACTTTGCCAACAGGAGCAGCGTCTGTAGGGACTTATTTAGTTGATGGATATTATATTGATCCTAGTACATTAAGTACTATTAATGCTTTATATCAAGTAGTAGTTACTGCACCATTTGGAATCTATAGTGCAACAGTATAATATTGAGGAGATAAATTAATGGTCGGAATGCCTAAAAGTAGAGGTGAGCTTATTGGTCCCACAGATCAAGTAAATCTTACTGTCCAATTTAGAGATACTAATGGTAATCCAATAGATACGGATAGTATTCCTCAAATATCTATTTTACAACCATCATTATCTGTTCTTTTCCCACCTACTAGTGCTGGAGTTACAAGGATTGGTGTTGGATTATATTCATATACTTATACTGTTGGCATTAATGGTCCATTAGGCGTTTGGAATGATATTTGGATTGGATTTGTAAATGGGTTTAGAGTACAATCATCATTTAGCTTTGTAGTCTTAACAACTCAAGTTCCAGGAATTAATAGTGATGGTTATACAATGCTTGGGGATGATCCCGGCTTCAATTATAGCCAAACTTCTATTAAAAATATAAATAAACTTCTTAAAATATTAAGAGCAAGATTAAATAGCTCTGGAAAATCTAAATCTAAAGATAGTTTTGGAAATGCAATTTATGTTGATTGTGATATTTTTTCTGTAGATATGTTAGTTACATTCTTAGCTACAGCATTAATGGAGTTTAATCAAATTCCATATTTTACATCATTTCAATTTGATGATGATGCATTTATTAATCAATTTGGTGAGGTTTTAGTGGAATATGCAACGTTATATTCTTTAGCTTCTCAAGCTTTAATTGAAAGGGGTAGAGAGTTTCAATTAACAGATAATGGTTTAAATTTTAATCCACCAACAATTTCAGAATTACTTAATACTCAATATGGAACATTACTAAGTAATTATTGGGACAAGATCAAATACATAAAAAATTCATTAAGGCCCTCTCCATTAGGACTTGGAATCTTCTCCATGACTTCTAGCCTTAATCCGGCTATTAGAAGATTAAGGCACACCAGGGAAAGGCGCCTTATTTGATGATAACCACTCATCATTTGGAAATTTAGTCAAAAGATAATTAATACCAATATCTTTTTTTCTTTCAAAACAAGAAATATTATTTGAATATAAATATTTTATTATTTTATAAATATTTTTATACCCACCATAAGACATTATTCTTATAAATGGTGTCGGCAAATGATCATCTAATTTTGTCTTAGATATATTACATTTTTTAATCAAAATTTCTTGTAATGATTCTACAAATTTTGTGGGTCCAACAAAACATAAGTTTAAAAGTTTAATATTTTTATTTTTATAATGTGATTTTAAATATATACTACCATCACTATCAATTAATCCTAAAATATAACTTGAAAGATATTCATCTGGAATATTCGGGAAGTCCATGCCTAATGTTTTATTTGGTTTTACGCCATGTTTTTGTAAATCAGAATTTAATTTTGCATTACAAATATATAGTGAATGAGAAATTGAGTCTGAACCATCTTTCTTTTTTCTATTATGATAAAATTTTACCGGATGATTTGATTTTAAAAAATCTCTGAACCTATAAATATGTTTTTTATCTTTTTCTTGTAATGATAAAACGACTTCATTTCTTTCAGAAATACAACCATCACCAGTTAACATTCCTAACCAATAAGCGGTTTCATGCGAATCTATTTTTTCAAACGCATTTTCATTTAAATTATATATTTGATGACGATGCGAAACGTTTTTTATTTCAATATTATTATTTTTAAGCGCTTTATTAATTGTTTGTTTTGAACAATTAAATTTTTTAGCAATTTTTAATGTTGACTCTCCCAAGTTGTAAAATGATATTATTTCTTCAGTTTGATTTTTTGTAAAATTTATTTTATCCATATGACCATCTCCTATGTTATATGGGGTCTTAGTGATATATCAAAGAAAGAAAGAAAATTTAAATGAGTCATTGGAATCCAAATAATATAAATTGTATAAATTGTGATACTAGAATGTTTGATATTACTGAATTTGATGGCGAGTGGATTCATTGGTGTCCAGGATGTGGCACTTTATTAAAAGCTAATGAATTTGATCCAATAAGTGCATCAGATTGGAGAGTTCCAATTTTATCTGAAATGAATTTTAAACCAAGTAATTCTAATTCAAGAAGAGGATAATACCAATATTTTTATATATAAGCATGCCAAAACATGAAAAAATTCCATTAGAAAAGGTGAAGAAAATTCATCCTGAACAATTGCTTAAAATAATAAATAAAGCAAAGGAATATTTAAAAAATAATGAAACAATGCAAAATATCGCTAAAGAATATGGTTGCGATGTAAGTATTATTGATTTATTTCCAACAATGTTTGGTGATATCGATGTCAGCGCAAAAACTGATCATGGCGTTGTTATTTTAAATTATAAACTTTTATGTGACGGCGATTTCTTTAAAGACTATTCATATTTAATTCATGAATACACACATACATTCCAACAATGCTTTGGTGACAAGCCAACCAAAGGTGCTGATGAAGGTGATTATCTAAAAAACCCTTATGAAGAAGAAGGTTTCCAAAATCAAATTGAATATATTGCCGATGAATTTGGAGAAGACCATGCTGAAGATTATGTAGATAAACTATTAGATCATCATGATAAAGGCGGAAAAGAAAAAGAAAAATTGGAAGAAAAACTAATGGCTAAAGTTTAAAATAATTATATATGGCAATATTTTTTATATTATCATGGACAAGACAACTAAATTAATCAAATTTGCAGACCAAATATCTAATAAATACGCTCAAAATTTTAAAAATCTTGATCTTAATAGTGCATTAACCCAAATATCTGTTAATGTTTTATCATTAGCATTAAAAGCCCGAAATAGTGTCGCAGTAGTATCACTCGCACTTATACCATCAACAAATAATCAATATATTAAAATTATTACTAATAGAGCTTATAAAATTCAAAAATTGGTAACAGAGAATGACCCTCGAAATTTAAATATAGAAGTTAAAACATTTATTGAAGATATTAAAAATATAAAGCTTGAGAATGCAGAGCCACAGCTGAGTGAATTAGCACAGCTTCTCAATAAAGTAATGTCAACGCGTTGGGAATAAATTTACTATTTTATAATAGAATTAAAACCTCATATTTATATATTTATAAAAGTTATTTAATATATTGAATAAATTTACATATATAATATGTCGTACTATTTACTTCCACTTAAAGTTGGGACTGATTCTGCCACTTCTTGCGGAGATGGCTATCAAATCAATTTAAAATGGTTTAAAGCTTATCCTAATATTAAAACTAATAAAATTGCTTATAATATTTATTATTCTACAGATCAAGACACTGTATTTGGTGAGGGCGTAAAATTAGTATCAATAGACGATAGTACTAGCGTTAACATATTAGAATTAGACCCTGGACAAACTTATTTTTTTGCAGTAAGACCAGTGGAATATGATCCTAATTTATTTAACTATTCTCTTTTGCCAACAGTTTTTGATAAATTTAAATATCTTCCAAATAGTTTATTAAGAAATAATATTACAGCTACAGATCTCATTATTCCTTTATTAGATGTTGATGGGTTCCCAATGAGTGGTGTCGCCAAAATAGGCGCAGAACTTATTCACTATTATACTGTAGATACAATTAATAAAAATCTATTATTAGCAAATTTATCACAAAGAGGATACAATAATACTCAGCCAAGATTTCATAATGTTGATGGTTATGATGGCTATCATATACAAGATCCAAATGTAATATTTTTTGTTTTACAAGAAAGCAATATTTATGACAATATTGCCATTTGCCAATCAAGATTTGAATTTCCAAATAATTCTTTTACGCTTGTTGATGGTTATAAACAAGTTCTTACAGATATTTTAACAACAGATTTCTCTGGTAGTGATGCTTTTAATGAATCATTTCCATCATATGATTTTGCTGGATGGCATAGAACAGATCCAACATTATTACTTAATGGTGAATGTGTTGGAAGCTATATGGGCGGCTATATGTTTTGCGCTGATGGATATAATGGTGTTGGAAGGCAAGTAAGAGGATTATCATTCCAAGATCATAATAATCAACGTCAAGAGTTTTTATTAGATGTTGATGGGGAGCCAGTTGTCTTATTAAGAAGATCACAAACTGGAATTGTTTGTGCTTGCTATATTCCTTCTAGTGAATATCCAGATGATAGGTGTCAAAAATGTTATGGCACAAAATTTGTAGTGGGATATAGTCAATTTTTTAATCCAAGAAGATCTGATAGGAGGATTCAAGTTAGATTTAGTCCTTCTGATGAAGATTTAAAAATGTATGAAGGCGGATTGGAATCTGAATTTCAAACAGATGTATGGACTATTACAGTTCCAACGATTAAAGATAGAGATGTATTAGTTAGATATGATCAAAATGATAATGAAGAATATCGTTATGAAGTTCTTTATGTTAATAGAAACAGGACTATTAATAAATTAGAGGGCGGACAAAAAATGAAGGTTCAGAGAGTAAGAAAAACTGATCCTATTTATAAAATTCCAGTATTTAAAAATGCGTCATTATTTCCATCGATTGTTAATACGGGAATTGGTTTTGCATTAGGAATTCCGCCACATACACATGAAATTGCTAGAAATGAAAATAATCCAAATCTATTTGCACAATTAACTAGTATAAATCAAGGACATAATCATCCTGTTCGCCTTCATAATGGAGTGTTGACAGTTGAAGAAGTTTTGGGGCACTCACATACTTTAACGCTTTAATGAATAAATTAGCATACAATTTGAGAAAAATAAATGGTTAAATTTTATAAAAATAATCCTCCAAATTCTAGATTGGCATTAGATCGATATGATTTTAATAATCATATTGATGGATATGATTTTCGACAAAATGCCACAACTATTGATTTATTTCCAACATTAATTATTGATGGCTATCCTCAAACTAACGTGCAAAGCGCTATTGAGAAATTAAATTCAATTGTTACACCTCCACCATTACCAGATGCAACTACTACTGTTAAAGGTATAGTTAAATTAGCTGGAGATATTGCTGGAACAGCAATAAATGTTACTGTTAAAGGATTACAAACATATCCTGTTTCTTCTGTACCACCAACTAATGGGCAAGCTTTAATTTATAATAGTGGATCTGCATCATGGGAAGCTCAATCTATTGCTAATTTTGTTGCTGGAGGAGATTTAGCTGGAACAAATACCTCGCAGCAAGTAGTAAGTTTAACTGGTAGTATTGGTGTTGTAAATATTTCTGCAGCCGCATTAGTATTTGATCAGTCATTATCAACGGTAGCATTAACACAAGCGAATAAAACTTCTGCTGGTAATGGTGGTACTTTATTTATAGGTGGACAAAATGTTACTACAATTGGCTTTGATTCGGGTCCAGTTATAATAGCTGGAGGTTTGCATGCATCTGGAGGAATATCTCCTGGAGTTATAATAGGTTCTAATGTAACGAAACTTTTATTACATGCTACGGAAGTGGCTGCTAATCGTAATATATTAGGTTTATTGGGAACAGTTGATAGCTCTTCAATGCCAGCTAGTACTGGTGATAGAGTTATTTATATTAAAAATGCTGTAACCGCCCCTACTTCAGGAAATCCAGTTGCCGGCACTATTTTATATTCTACATCTGGAGCTTTAAGAATAAAACGTGAATCTGGAAAAGATTTTTTAATTGGAAATTATCTTGATAATCCATTTACTTGGTCTGATGCAGAACCACTTTCAAGTAATAATAATTATGTTATTTCAAAAAGATCAAGACTTGTATATACTGCTGGAAGTGGACCTCAATTAATGGAGTCTATACTTATAAATGCAACTTCTTCAAATGTAATTTGTAAAGTTGATGTCATAATTGTTGCAAAACAAATTGGAACTGCAGAGGGAATGAGTTTAAATCTTAGTATTACTGGAATAAAATCCGGCGCCCCTGCTGCAACATATGTTGGAGTTGGAACTCCAACATATTCAGATATTAGGACAACTGCCGCAGCAGCATCTTGGGCATTGCCAACAATAATTTTAGCTGCCAATAATTTAGAGCTATATTCTGGAACAAGTGGTACTGACAATATTAATTGGTTTGCTAATATTCAATATAATTTTAATACGGATTAAAATGAGTATTACAATTTTAATAGCAAATAGAAGCATTTTTCAGAAAACATATTCAGAACTTTATTCTATTAGTCCGCCAAGCCCAGCTAATTATAATGATGCTGTTACTTTTAATATTACTGTTACTCCTCAAACCGCAGGAGTGGCGGCACCAGATTTTGGATATGTTAAAGTATATGATGCCAATACTAATCAATTATGGGGAGACGGATATATTGCTATATCAGGCTCAGCCGCAATTAATAAAACATTACCAAATAAAGCAGGAAGCTATGATTTAATTGTAAAATATGATGGATATTTATTAGACCCTAGCGCTACTTATGCTGATAGTAAAACAGCAACATTTACTTATATTATTAATCATGGAAACGTAGATACTGTAACTACTTTATCAATTGATAGTGCTACTTTTTCTAAATCTTTAAATAAAAATGTTGTTGCTAAAGTAGTCGGCGGCGCCACATATCCTTCAGGAGTTGTAATTGTAGATGGGTATATAATAGATGGATATAATATTAAAACATATATATTGGGTTTTGGTGGTTTAGTTCATGGCGTTTTTCCCAATAGTATTTCTACCATTACTATTCCTGCTGGTAAAATACCTACTGATGGATATTGGTACTTAAGAGCTACTTATGAAGGTGATGGCATTTATTTAAACCCTAGCACTTCAAATACATTATTAACTACAGTCACCTCACAATTATCAACTAGTAGCGTGCTTTCTGGACCAATAACTGTTGGGGGATGTATGAATGTAACTTATAATATTATAGTTACATCTTCACATGGAACTGTTGATGGGCACGTAACATTATATGCTAAAAACACATCAACAGTTATTTTGGCAACTGGAACATTATCTGGCGGCGGAGCCGCGTTGTTTGTAAATTATGATAATTGGTCGTCAGAATTTGATGGTGGAGATTTTTCAGTATATGCAATTTGCACCGGAAGTAGCTCCTTTGCTAATAGTACTACTAATTCAATAAATGTTCATGTGTCTGCTTGCAAACCTTAATATACTATTATAATTTATAGTATATCATTTTTGAAGTATTAATTTAGGAGATTAAAATGGAATTAGGTTTTGAAGTGCTTTTAAGTTGGCAGTTTTTATTTTTTAGCTTAGTTATAGCGGCAATTACTTTTGTAACTAGAAAAATAGTAGAATATTTTCTAGATAAGCCAGAAGTCCCAGCATCTAAAACAGCTAAATTGTGGACAGAGTTGTTATTACCAATTGGACCAGTATGTACTGGTGGTTTAGTTGGATATTTCTTTAAACAATTTCAATATCCAGATAATCTTACAACAGCTACTGATAGAGTTTTCTTTGGATTAATAGCTGGACTTCTTTCTGGTTTAATTTATAGAGTTATTAAAGGAATGTTAAAAAGTAAATTGCCTGGTGGTCAAGGATCTCCAGATAGTGATGGACCTTCACAAACATTACCTTCTGCAACAACTATAATTTCAAATGTTGCAAAAGAAGTAACAGATGCTATGGCAAATAAAGATAAAAAATAAATATTTGCGTTATATTTATATTAAATGGTAAATAACCAATAATTTAACATGTAAGTGTTAAATTGTTTTGGGAGAAATATGAGCAAATTCCCTTCAGGATATGATTCAGATGTAGAGCTGCCACCAGTTAATGATGATTTAACTGAAGTGGGTGGCGAAGCTATCAATGCTTTAAGAGAAGCAGTCTTTAATATTGAACAAGAAATTGGTTTGGGAGCATCAGGCTCTACAGGCTCTATTGCAAATCGTATTGATGTAAGTTTGTTTCCTGATGGAAAAATAAGACCATCTGCCATTGCAAGTATGGGATTAGTAACATTACCAATTTTTAATTTTCATATTTCAGATACCGCAGAAATTGTTGAAAGCAAATTAAAATTAGATCATAGAACACAAGATTTATTCAATTATATTCAAGACTTATCTGGCGATGTAAATTCTGCATTAGGATGGATTTCCATTACTGGATCAAAATTAGAGCCTCATATTGCAGGAGCAGCATTTAGACATGAGCTAAGACATATTGATGTTGATTATGATCCTAATAATTATTTTAAAAATAGATTTGGATTATTAAGAAACAATACTAATTCATATTATTTGTTTGATGATATTAATAAGGATTATCTTGCGCATCAAAAATCAGATGGAATATTTGCATTAGGTGCGGGTACAGTAGTAACTACTCATGGATTTAATTATCCTGGTTATTATGCTCATCATTCTCGTGGTATTTATTTAGATTCTTCTCAGTTTTTATATTTTCCACAAACATTGCATGATGTTCAACAATTTGCGGATTTTATTGATAGTTCTGGTATTTTCTTATTAGGAACCAGAATACAAAATCTTTATGCTAATGGTATTTCAAGAATTTCTCGTTCATCAACATTGAATTTAGATGGTTATGGACAAGCAATTGTTCCAGTAACAAATGTTTATACTCATTTATTAAGTGGAGGATTTGTATTAAATCCATTTGATGATATTGATACTGGTGATGATATTATTACGTTTACACCAGTGGCACCATTAATTGCAAACAATTCATTTGATGCGCAATTTTCACAAGTAAAAATTGGCGACATAATTAGAGTTAATTATGGAACTGTTGAAGTTCAATTTTTAGTTAAAGAAAAAAAGTATCTTCAGGTTGGCGGAAGAAAAACTTTCTTAGTTAGAATTGATGGTAAAAATTTATTGGACTCTGTTAAAAATGGAGTAAATGCTACCGCACGAATTGATAGACCATTATTCAATATAAATAAATACGCAGTATTATCAGTAGCTAATGCAAACAATCCATTTAATGAAATTCCAAGTTTAATTGTTGGAAATGCTCGCGGTGCGGTCGCACTTGGATTAGGTTTTGATCCAGATTTATTAGATAAAAATCATTATTTATTATATTTGGCGCTTTGCCCAACTGGATTCCCACAAGATGGTGTAGTGACAATGCCAGGTATTGATGTTACTGGAAATCAAGGAGCTACTCCAGGTAATTATACTTTAGAATCAGTATTGTTAGCTACTAATGATGCTTTTAGAAAGAATGGCTATAACTACAGATTCACAGCATTTACTTATAATGGTGAATTTGGAATTATGCTTGCTTCATCTCATAACAATGCTTCATTTTTTATCAATGGATTCATTGTTAATGGCGCAGGATTCTTAGATAAAGCCGCATCAATTATAGCATTTCCTAAAAATGTAGTTGATGTTTTTGCAATATCACCTTCAAGAAACGTAGATCCTCTTGGATTCTCATTCTCAGGATCAAATATTGCAAGCACCCCATTTAAATCTTCATATACTTCAGCTGAAGAGGCACAATATCCAACAAAACTATTTGTTCCATTAAAAAGAAACAATTATTATGTGGACGGTGTTGAAAGAGAAAAACTTGCTAATGATGTATTCCAAACAATTGATCAATATGGTGATGGATATTGGTTTGGAACAATTGTTAATAGAACAGAAATACCAGGTCCTGCTGGAAGGGTTGAAGTAACTTATCGTGTTCAATTAGATTTAAGTACATCTAGATTAAAAGCTGGTAAAACAATTGTGGTACAATCAGCTGGTCAGGGAACCTATTTAGATTTTGGCAGATTCCTTATTAAAAATGTTTCATTTAATGCTTGCCCTGCAGATTATACAGACATAACAATTTATGATGCAGTTCATGCAAATGGAAATTCTCCAATAAGCGGAACATTACAAGTTGGCGCTGTTGCTGAATTATATTTTAGTGCAGATTCAGTTTCATTTAATAGAGAAACCGCAACAGATGATGCCTCGATTACTCCATTCAAAAGACATTTTGAAGTTTATGTTGATAAAAATGGCGAAACTTTTACACATGAAAGAGGAAGATTTGTTAATACTGGAAGCGATTTAGTAACTAATAGTGTTACTTTATATGCATCCTCACCTCTTAATTCTGTAGATATTATTAAAATATCTCCTAAATTAAGAGGATATCAGTTTGGTGTTGTTACCAAGATTGCATTAACAATAAATGATTTTAATCCAGTAAGTACTGGACTTATTGATGGATATTTATCAAGTTGGGATGGAATTAATTTAACTAGAAGAGGTCCACTTACATATGGTAAGATTGGTGAAACTATTAGATTTTATGATGAAACCAATATAGATTATATTGATTTTATTTTCCCAGAATCAATGGTTGGAAGTACATTTATGAATTCCACTATGGATATTCAATTATTTCCAACATTATCATTAGATGAAGAAATAATGTTAATAGCAACATGTGAAGTTAATGATGTTACT
>Ga0315284_10002208_pt1 | contig 27947 bp, 26 predicted proteins | sample YL17G09_16_MG_FD_203696 | JGI IMG/M metagenome (GOLD analysis project Ga0315284, IMG submission 203696) | Sediment microbial communities from Yellowstone Lake, YNP, Wyoming, USA - YL17G09_16 | ecosystem: Environmental > Aquatic > Freshwater > Lake > Sediment | place: USA: Wyoming | collected...
CGCGCGGCAGTCCGAAATCCTCGGGAACGATCTCGCGGGTGGTGACGGCGACGCCATCAGTTTCGGTAACTTGGGTAGGGCCAGAGATTGAGATCTCGTCAATTCCATCCTGCGCCGCCACGACGAAGGCTCTGCGTGTGCCGACCGCCGTGAGCGCCCGCGCCATCATCTCCGTACGCGCCCGGTCGTAAACGCCCAGCAGTTGTACCGAGGCGCGCAGGGGGTTCGTCAGCGGGCCAAGCAGGTTGAAGACGGTCTTGGTCTTCAGCGCCCGCCGCGCGTTCATCACATACTTCATCGCCAGGTGCAGGCGGGGCGCGAAAAGGAAAACCATGCCGACTTTTTCTAGGCATTCGGGGAGGCGCTCGAAGGGCAGGTCAATCGCCACTCCCAGCGCTTCGAGCACGTCGGCGCTCCCGCAGCGGCTGGAAACCGATCGATTGCCATGCTTCGCCACGCGCACGCCCGCCGCCGCCGCCACCAGCGCGGTAGCTGTCGAAACGTTGAAGGTGCCTTGCGCATCGCCGCCTGTCCCGCAGGTGTCCAGCAGGGGCGAGCCACGCGCCAAGGCGTCCACATCAACCCCGGCTTGGCGCAAGTCTTCGACGGCGCGCCCCCGCATGACTTCGGCAAAGCCCACTAGTTCTGGGACCTGCTCGCCCTTGTCGCGCAAGGCGACGAGAAAGGCGATGATTTCCGGGTCAGGCACTGCGCCCGATAGCAGTTCCTCCATCACCGCGCGAGCCTCGGCGCGGCTCAGGTTTTCATGTCCTTCGAGCTTCTCGATTGCCGTTCGTATCTGCATTGATCCGACCGGAGCACCGTGGTCTGCGGTTCGTTGCTTTTTTGCTGCAGATTGCCTATACTGCCGCGTTTCGCAACTGCGCGAGTTTAGCATTGTAGCGCAGACTGTCGGTCAGTAGGCAGTTGTCCGTGGCCGGTCGTCAATTGCGGCCTAAGGTGGCAACCTGCCGCGGCTTTCATCTTGCCACCGTCGGTTACAGGCAACTAGCAACTGAGAACTGTCCTTCGATGAAAATCCACGAATACCAAGCCAAACAAATTCTGGTGCGCTTCGGAGTGACAACGCCACGGGGCGACGTAGCTTACACCGCCGAGGAAGCCCGTAGTGTAGCCGAACGCCTCGGTGGCACCGTGGTTGTCAAAGCGCAGATCCACGCCGGAGGGCGCGGCAAGGCTGGAGGCATCAAGGTCGCCCGGGATTCCAAGGAGGCCGAGCGCCTCGCGCACGAGATGCTGGGCCGGAAACTTGTGACCTTGCAGACGGGCGCGGAAGGTCGCGTGGTCCGCCGCGTCCTGGTTGAGGAAGGGCTGGAGATTGCCCGGGAGCTTTACCTCGGCATCGTCATTGACCGCTCGCTGGCGCGTCCCGTGGTCATGGCCTCGAGCGAAGGCGGCGTGGAAATTGAAATTGTCGCGGCCGAGCATCCCGAGAAAATCCTGAAGGAGTACATCGATCCCGCGGTGGGATTTCAATCGTTCCAGGCGCGCAAGCTGGCCTTCGGATTGGGTCTGGATGCGGCCTTGGTGAACGAGGCCACGCGATTCTTTACGGCCATCTATCGGGCGTTCGAGGCCACGGATGCGTCGCTGGTGGAGATCAATCCCCTGGTGGTCACCCGTGACGGCCGTTTGCTGGCGCTCGACGCCAAAATGAATTTCGACGACAACGCGCTTTCCCGTCACAAAGACATCCGCGAATTGCGCGACCTGGACGAAGAAGACCCGCTGGAAGTGAAGGCCTCCAACTATAACCTGAGCTATATCCGTCTGGATGGCAACGTTGGCTGCATGGTGAATGGCGCGGGGCTGGCCATGGCCACCATGGACCTGATTCAATACGCCGGCGGGCGGCCGGCCAATTTCCTCGACGTGGGCGGCGGGGCGAGCGAGGAGCAGGTGCGCCGCGGCTTTGAGATTATCCTGAGCGACCCGAACGTGCGCGCCGTGCTCGTGAACATCTTCGGCGGCATCATGCGCTGCGACATCGTGGCGAGCGGCGTGGTGGCCGCGGCGCGCAGCCTGGGCGTCAGAATTCCCGTCGTCGTGCGCCTGGAAGGGACCAACGTCGAATTGGGCCAGAAGATTGTGCGCGAGTCCGGCCTCAACTTCACCGTTGCGCACGGCATGAAGGACGCGGCGGAAAAAGTCGTGGCCCTGGCGGGCCAGAAATGAGCAAATTGTGATTTGCGATTGGTGATTTGTGATTGGCAGTAGCAGCACGCGAATGATTTCCAGTCCGGAAGAATTGCGGCAAAGAACCAAACAGTTTGCCTTGCGGGTTATCAGGCTGTTTCGTGCTCTGCCAAAGACAGAAGAAGCGCGCGTCTTGGGTAAGCAGGTTCTCCGCTCAGGAACTGCGGTAGCAGCCAACTACCGGAGTGCTTGCAGGGCCAGGTCGCGGGCTGACTTTATCTCGAAGATCGGCATAACCGTCGAAGAGGCCGATGAGACGGCATTCTGGTTGGAGTTGCTCATTGACGCGGGCATTGTAAGAAGAGGTAGATTGGAAAAATTGCAGGCTGAGGCAAACGAGTCGGTGTGAATCTTTGCCGCGTCGCGTACAACCGCGAAGGGGCGTTGAGCAATCACCAATCACAAATCAGCAATCACCAATGGCAGGGTACCGATGGCCATCTTAGTTAACGAAGATACTCGCCTGCTCGTCCAGGGCATCACCGGGCGCGAAGGCACCTTCCACACGCAGCAGGCGGTAGCTTACGGCACGAAAGTGGTGGCCGGAGTAACGCCGGGCAAGGGCGGCTCGAGCGTCGACGGGATTCCTGTCTTCAATACCGTGCGTGAGGCCCGTGACAGGACCGGGGCGAACGTCTCCGTCATCTTTGTGCCGCCTGCCTTTGCCGCTGACGCCATCATGGAAGCTGCCGATGCCGACATGCCGCTGGTGGTGGCCATCACGGAGGGCATCCCTACGCTCGACGTGATCCGCGTCATGCAATTCCTGGCGCACACGAGGACGCGATTGATCGGACCGAACTGCCCGGGAATTATCTCGCCCGGAAAGTGCAAGGTCGGCATCATGCCCGGCGCCATCCATCGCCCGGGCCACGTGGGGGTGGTTTCGCGGAGCGGAACTCTCACCTACGAGGCCGTCGGCCAACTCACGGCGCTCGGCATCGGGCAGTCCACCTGCATCGGCATCGGCGGCGACCCCATCATCGGCACTACGTTTGTGGACGCGGTGCGGTTGTTTAACGACGATCCGGGAACCCACGCTATCGTGCTCATCGGCGAGATTGGCGGCACGGCGGAGGAAGAGGCCGCCGAATTCATCAAAGCAAACGTGAAGAAGTCCGTGGTGGGATTCATTGCCGGCCGGACGGCGCCGCCGGGCCGACGCATGGGACACGCGGGCGCCATCATCTCCGGCGGTAAAGGCACCGCGCCCGACAAGATCGCGGCCCTCGAAGCCGCCGGCGTCACCGTGGCCGCGAGTCCGGCGGTCATCGGCGAGACGGTGAACGAAAGGTTGAAGTCTGAAGGATAAAGTCTGAACAAGCCTTGGTCGTTCAACTTTCATCCTTTACACTTTACACTTCACACCTCGTCACCTTTTTTCGCCATCTCGAGAGACAGCCACAGACCTAAGAGGAAAGAGATGAGCATTGAGCGAACCTTGGCCATCATCAAGCCTGACGCCCTGGAGGCTGGCCACGCCGGGGACATCATCAGGATCTTTGAGGCCAACCGGTTCAAGATGGTGGCCGCGCGTCTGGTCAACGTGACGAAGCAGGAAGCCGAGGGTTTCTATGCCGTCCATCGCGGCAAAGGGTTCTTCGCGAGCCTGACTGCGTTCATGAGTTCCGGCCCGGCGCTGGTGATGGTGCTGGAAGGCGAGGACATCATCGCCCGGCTGCGCGAGGTGATGGGCGCAACGAATCCTGCCCATGCTGCTCCCGGAACTATCCGCAAGCTCTACGCCACGAACGTCGAGCGCAACGCGGTCCACGGCTCGGACGCTCCTGAAACCGCCGCCTTCGAAATCGCCTATTTCTTCCCCGGCATGGAATCGGTATAGCGCGACACCAGCCATCAGCAAGCAGCTCTCAGCTATCAGCAGAACTCGCTTATACTGAGGGCTGACGGCTGATGGCTGACCGCTTTTCGACTTCTGCGCAACGGTTCCAGAATTTCGTCCCCTTGACAAGCACCGCGCATCGCGTCAAGGTTTTGTTGTTGGGTGGGAACGTGACCATGAGCGATGAGCTGCCCTTTCAGGCGGGAAAGTTTCTCATCATTGCCGGCGTCGTATTGGTGGCCGTGGGCCTGCTGTTGATGGCAGGCTCCAAGTTCTCCCTTTTCGGCCTGGGCCGGCTCCCCGGCGACATCGCTTACAAGGGCAAGCACCTGACGTTCTTTTTCCCCATCGTCACGAGCATCGTGCTGAGCGTGGTTCTGACGCTGGTGTTGTGGTTGGTCTCGCTTTGGACACGGCGTTGAACGAAGCAGTCAGCAATCAGCCGTCAGCTTTCAGCTTGCCTGTACAGTCGCTGCTTGCTGACTGCTGAAAGCTGAGAGGTTACTTCTGACTTCTCTTTATGGGTCAAGCTACTTTCGATTATCCGTCGCAGCGCAAGATCTACAGCATCTCCGAGCTGAGCCTCGAGCTGAAGGACCTGCTCGAGAAGCAGTTTCCTGATGTCTGGGTCGCGGGCGAGGTCTCAAACTTTCGCGGGGCCACCTCCGGCCACCTCTACTTCACGCTCAAGGACGCGGGCGCCCAGATTCGCGCCGTCTGCTTTCGCAATCAGGCGCGCTACCTGAAGTTCAAGCCGCAGGACGGAATTTCGGTGATTGCGCGCGGCCACCTGAGCGTCTACGAGGCGCGCGGCGAATACCAGCTCTACGTGGACTTCCTGGAACCCGCCGGTGTGGGCGCGCTGCAACTGGCCTTCGAGCAATTGAAGGCCAAACTCGCTGCCGAGGGCTTGTTTGATCCGGCGCGCAAGAAGCCTCTGCCGGTGCTGCCGCGCGCGGTGGGCATTGTGACCTCGCCCACCGGCGCCGTGATTCGCGACATCCTGCGCATCCTTCAGCGCCGCTTCCGCAATATGAACGTCACGCTCTATCCCGTCAAGGTGCAGGGCGAAGGCGCGGCGGAGGAAATCGTTGAAGGCGTCGAGTACTTCAATCGCCACCGGATCGTTGACGTGATGATCGTGGCGCGCGGTGGAGGTTCACTCGAAGACCTGTGGGCGTTCAACGAGGAGATTGTGGCGCGCGCCATCGCCGCGTCCAGGATTCCGGTGATTTCTGCGGTCGGCCACGAAACCGACTTCACCGTCGCGGACTTCGTTGCCGACCTGCGCGCGCCCACGCCCTCGGCCGCGGCCGAACTCGTCGTCCATCGCAAGCAGGACTTCGTCGCCGAACTCCAGGAGCGCATGCGGCACATGACGCAGGGCCTCCGACTGAGACTCTCCGAAGCCCGTGAGCGGCTCACCGCGCTGCGCCTCCATCGGGTGTTTCAGACGATGCTGACGAGATTGGGGGAAAGAGCCCAGCGGGTGGACGATATGGTGGTTGAGCTCAATCGCTTGGTCCGCGAAACGCTCAACGTGAGCCGCCAGGCATGGCTGGCGGCTTCGGCGGGGATCCTGCGCTATGACTTCCGCCGGTTGGTGAACTTGAAACGGGCAGGGCTGGCGGAGCACGAGATGAAATTGGCGACGGGCTTTGCTCGGCTGCTTGCCGAGCGCCGCAACCGATTGGCGCAGGCCGTCGCCATTCTGAAAGAACGCAGCCCGCTCACTATCCTGAATCGCGGCTACTCCATCACCCGCGATGCCGCCGGCCGTATCGTTCGCGACGCCACCCAGGTCGCCCTCGGCGACGACCTCTCCATCCGCCTGGCGCGCGGGGAACTGGGGGCAACCGTCAAGGGCAAGACGTTGTAGCGGCGTTCTGTGAACGCCGAATGCACACTGGCGGTGATAGACTGGAAACAAGTCCGGTGCTGATAGCGCGCCGCTACAGCTAGTCTTTGCGCCTTAGCGGAGAAGCGGGAGCCGGCGGAACCTCAGGGCGGATTCCGTAACTGTGACCAGCGCTCCTCCCGTCAGATCCCCGCGGCACTCCCCGAGCACCCAAACCAATAGATCCGCAAGTTCTTTAGCGCGAAGGCCCTCAATTCGAATGCGAATCACAGAAGGCTTCGTGGCTCCGGCGAGCGCCAATTGCATGTGGAAGTCCGCATCGAGCGTGACGACGATCTGATCTTGCTCGCGGGCGCGCTGAAGAATGGTGGGGTCGTCTGCTGTAGCGAGGCCAATGTCGCCCACATGGACGGCTTCAATTCCTGACTCGCGCAGGTGCAGAACAGTCGAGCGCGGCAGCCCTTGATCAAGAAGCAGCATCATCGCGGCAGAGGCGGGGACATAACTTTGTCGTCAAGCGAGGCAGCAGCAAAGGCCAGCGCTTGGCGGATATCTTCGTCTTCAAGTTCCGGATACTCACGCTTGAGTTCCTGGCGATCCGGATAGGTCGCGAGCGCCTCCAAAACCCGGCGCACGGTGAGACGGAGGTTGCGAATACAAGGCTCACCGTTCAGGCGGGCCGGATCACTGGTAATGCGATCGAACTTCGTCACTCTCCACCCCCTTCCGGGACTATCTATCTTGTAGCGCTAACGAGGTAAAATAACAAGGTTCTGGGCGATTGGGAGCACTCAGATTTGGAGGCGCCAGAGGACGGAAACCTCGTGCAAAGATATGATAGGCGGTTGACTATCCTGAGGCGCGGCTATTCGATCACGCGCGACGCCGCCGGCCGCATGGTCCGCGCCGCCGCCCAGGTCGCCCTCGGCGACGACCTCTGCACCCGCCTCGCCCGCGGAGAACTGGGGGCGACGGTCCGCGAGAAGAAACGATAGCGGCCGTATCTCACCGCCGGTGTGCGACAATCGTGCTAACGCAGCTTCTGGAACTCTTCAAGCGTTAGACTGAGTTGTCTGAGGATCTTGAAGAACAGAGGCGGGCCGATTTCGCGACCGCCATGGAGCGGGATCGTCACGGCGCGGCCGTCAGGGTGGTTCCAACGTTCATGACTTCCCGTCTGCCGCGTTTTCTGGAAGCCGAGTTTCTGCGCCACCCTTTGAAAATCTCGGGCAGTGGCGCTAGGCATGGACGATCTCAGTGGTGTCAGCGGGAAGCGGAATACCCTTTTCGCGGTACTCTTCGGCAATCATCTCGAAAACGTTGCTAAGCTCAGCGAGTGCCGTCTCGCGCGTGGGCATCAGCGCGTAGCAGCCGGCGAGCGCGGGGATTTCGGCCACCCAGGAGCCATCATCCTGGCGGTAGAGCACGGTTTTGTAATCGTGCAACGACATGTTGATCCTTGCTGGCCTTCGATGGAAGTATAGCAGTGCCCGATGGTCCTACGCAATGAGCGATGGCGCCGCATCGTCCGCGACGCCGCCCAGGTCGCTTCTCGCGCGGCGAACTTGGGGCGACCGTTCGCTCCCGCAGACCTCAAAGGTCTGCGCCAGCCGGCACCTTGGCGGGCGGTGGCGACGCGAAGCTTCGTGCAACTTCGGCGTGCAGTCGCCATCGTTCGCCTGAAGGCGGACGCCACGTGGCGGCGTCCACGCCGAGGCCTGACGCGTGATGTCGCCACTCAACGGCGGTGAGCACACCGCCGCTGCAAGTGCCCACCTAAAGGTGGCCGCTACAGCTTGTAACCAATCTTCCTCAGGAATTCCTTGCGCCATTTGATGTCGGCATCGGCCTCGAGTCCCTTGGTCTTGACGCCGTCGATGACGCCCAGGATGCCGCGGCCTTGCTCGCTTTCGGCCACGATGACTTCGACGGGATTCGCGGTGGCGCAGAAGATTTGGCAGACTTCGGAAACATTCTTGATGGTATTCAAGATGTTCACGGGGAAGCCGCCTTCCATGAAGATGATGAAGCAGTGGCCGCAGGCAAGTGCCAGCGCGTTCTTCTGGGCAATTTCGATGAGGCCCGGATCGTTGCCCGCATAGCGCACAAGTGCGGCGCCCGACGATTCGCAGAATGCAATCCCGAATTTCATGCCGGGGACGGTTTGCACAATGGCCTCGTAGAGGTCCTCGACCGTCTTGATGAAATGCGACTGGCCGAGGATGAAGTTCATATCGGCAGGTTTTTCGATGCTGACGGTTTTCAGTTCCATGGGTGACTCCGTAGTGTGATGATGCGCCCGATTGTAACATGTCGGTAGGGGAGCGCTCCGCGCTTCCGCGGGGACAACACCCTCACCCGGTCCGACGTTGTCGGACCACCCTCTCCCGGGGGGAGAGGGCCGACATCAAATGGTTATTCGCTAACTTTGAGGACGGCGAGGAAGGCTTCCTGGGGGATATCGACGCGGCCCACGCGTTTCATGCGCCGCTTGCCTTCTTTCTGTTTTTCGAGCAGCTTGCGTTTGCGGGTGATGTCGCCGCCGTAGCATTTGGCCAGGACGTTCTTGCGCATGGGCGGGACGTTCTCGCGGGCGATAATCCTGGAACCGATGGACGCTTGAATGGCTATCTCGAAAAGTTGGCGGGGAATCAGCTTGCGCATCTTCTCGCACAGGCTGCGCCCGCGGGGGAAGGCGTGCTCGCGGTGGCAGATGAAGGATAGGGCGTCCACGGACTCAGCGGCCACGAGCAAATCCACTTTGACGAGGTCCGACTCCCAGTAGCCTGCGAGGTGGTAGTCGAGCGAGGCGTAACCGCGCGAGACGGATTTGAGGCGATCGTAGAAGTCGAGCACAATTTCGTTCAGCGGCAAGTCGTAGGTCAACAGCACGCGCTTGGTAGAGACGTACTCAAACCCTTTCTGGACGCCGCGCTTTTCCTCGAGGAGTCTGAGGATTCCGCCCAGATATTCGTTGTGGGTAAGAATCAGGGCAGTGATAACGGGCTCTTCGATTCTGGCGATATCGCCAGGCGGCGGAAATTTCGCGGGGCTATCGATGGTGAGGATTTCGCCGCTCTTGGTGGTCACGCGATAGCGAACGCCGGGGGCGGTGGTGATGAGGTTAAGGTTGAACTCCCGCTCCAGGCGTTCCTGGACGATTTCCATGTGCAGCAGACCGAGGAAGCCGCAGCGGAAGCCGAAGCCGAGGGCCATGGAATTTTCCGGTTCGTAGAAAAACGAGGAGTCGTTGAGGCGCAGCTTCTCCAGCGCGTCGCGGAGCGGCTCGTAGTCGCTGGCGTCCACCGGGTAAAGTCCCGCGAAGACCATGGGCTTGATTTCTTCGAAGCCGGGCAGCGGCGCAGCGGCCGGGCGGTCATGGTCGGTGAGGGTATCGCCGATGCGGGTGTCTGCCACGCGCTTGATGTTGGCAATAATGTAGCCGACCTCGCCGGCGTTAAGCTGGGCGACCCGCACTGGTTTGGGAGTCGAGACTCCCAGCTCTTCGACCGTGTACACCTGGTTGTTGGACCACAGACGAATACGTGTCCCCACGGCGAGTGTCCCTTGGACGACGCGCGCCAGGACCACCACGCCCCGGTAGCTGTCGAACCAGGAATCGAAGATCAAGGCTTCGAGCGGCGCCTCGGGTGTGCCCTGCGGAGGCGGGATGCGCGCCACGATAGCTTCCAGGACTTCCTCGATTCCCGTGCCCTGCTTGGCGCTGATCAGGAGCGCCTCGTGCGGGTCCAGCGCCAGAACGTGCTCGATCTGTTGTTGCGTGGCCGGGATGTCGGCGCCCGGCAAATCAATCTTGTTGATGACGGGGATCATGGCCAGCTTGTTGTTCATCGCCAGTTGCGCGTTGGCGAGCGTCTGCGCCTCGACGCCCTGGGAAGCGTCAATCACCAGCAGCGCGCCCTCGCTCGCCGAGAGGCTGCGCGAGACCTCGTAGGAGAAATCCACGTGGCCCGGAGTATCGATGAGGTTGAGCTGGTACTGGTTTCCGTCACGGGCGCGGTAGAGTAACCGCACGGCGTGGGCCTTGATGGTGATGCCGCGTTCCCGCTCCAGGTCCATGGAGTCGAGGACTTGCTCGGTCATTTCGCGCTGGGGGAGAGCGCCGGTCAGTTCGAGCAGTCGGTCGGCGAGCGTAGATTTCCCGTGGTCGATGTGGGCCACAATGGCGAAGTTGCGAATATAGCGAGCGTCGGTCATGCGAATTTCAAATCGCCAGTTCCGGGCGGGAGGCCAGCCAGGGGAAGAGATGCTCTGCGGGCAGTGCGGCAGGGCCAAGCCCTTGTCAAGCGAGGGGCTTCTCCAAACCCTTTGAAAATCTAGCAAAAGGGAGCTATGCTGTCAATTTCGCGGACGCTTGACATCCCGGAGAGAGGCGCGGTTTAGCCTTCTCGTTGCCATGCCAGACATCGAAAAACTCTTTGAGAAAGCCGAGAAATACCTGCAAAAGCAGAAATTCGAGGCCGCCCTCGAAACCTTCCAGGAAATCTATAAGTACGAGCCCAACGATGAAGAGGTGCTGCTGAACCTCGGCGATCTCTGCTTGAAGCTGAACCGCGTGCCCGAGGGCGTGCGCTACCAGTCGCAACTGGTGGACCAGTACGTCAAGCGCAATGATCTCACCAAGGCGGTGGCCGCCTGTCGGAAGATCCTGAAGGCGTCGCCCAAGGATGTGAGCACGCTGATAAAGCTGGGCGGGTTTTTGGAGAAAGCGAATAAAGGCAACGAAGCGTTGGAAGTCTATCGCGAAGCCCTGGAACTGCACCGCGTCGCGGGTGCCGGCGCCCAGGTGGTGGACTGCTTGCAGCGCATCGTCAAGCTGGATCCCTCGAACCTCGAGGCCCATGTCCAACTGGCGGAGCAAGCGGTGCGCGCTCGTCAGCCCAAGGTAGCCACGGGCGCGTTTTTGCAGGCGGCGCAGCTGGCCCGCAAGGCCGGGCAGGACGAGCGCTGGGCGGAGCTTGTCGAGCGGGCGCACGAGCTGGAGCCCGCCGATGAAGCTGCCTCCATTGCGGCCGCCGAACTTTTCTTGAAGCGGGAGCAGGGCGCGGAGGTGGTGGCGCTGCTCGAGCCCATATTTGGAGCGAAACCCGACGACCTTACGGTGCTCGAGCTTATGACGCGGGCCTATGTGCAAACGGCGGACTACACGAAAGCTCAGCCCCTCTGCTGGAGACTCTATCAGGCGCGCCCCGAAACCCTCGATGTCCTGTTGAAGCTCGTGGAAGGACTTCTCCAGGGTGGGAAGTCAGATCAGGCGCTGAAGCTGCTCGGGCAGCTCAAGAGCCGGCTTTTCCAAGAAGGTAAACGAAATGAGTTCTTAAGGATTGCGGAGACGATCTTCCAGGCAGACGAAAATAACCTCGGCGTGCTGGAGATGCTCACCAGCCTTTACAATGAATTGAACAAGGAAGATGGCCTACGGCGCTCCCTCTCACGAGTCTTCGGCCTGTACCTCGCCGGCGAGCAGTACGATCAGGCGGCAGACACGCTGGAGCGAATTATCGACGTCGACCCCTACGGCGCCGGCCATTACGATCGTCTGCTGACCCTGGAAGGGCACATCGACAAAATCTGGTACGAGAATATTGCCTCCCGCGTGCAGCCGCCCTCCACAGCAGGACGCGCCGCAGCCGCGGTTGGCGGAGCGGGGCCGTCGGCAGGCCCGGCGAAAGGTGAGGCCTTGGATGATCTCATCATCGAAGGCGAGATGTACCATCAGTACCAACTCGAGTCGAAGCTGAGGGAGACCCTGGCAACGATTAATCGCCTTTATCCAGGAGCGGAGGAGAAGAATACGCGCCTGCGCGAGCTGTACAGTGCCACCGGGTTTATTCCCACTGGGGGGCCAGTCTCCCCCGCGCCGGCCGTGGTGCCTGGGCCGGCCCCCAGCGTGAGGGAAGCGCCGCGCCCTTCCGCCGTCCCCTCGCAACAGTCCCTGGAGGATCTCAAGCGGATTTCGGAGATTACGGCCCGCATCTATCGCGAATCGACTCCCGAGGGAGTGATGCGGGTGACGGTCAACGAGCTCGGCCGAGCGCTGAATGCTAGCCGTTGCTGGGGAGGCTTGGGGGCTGCCGACCGCCCCCCGGCATTGACGGTGGAGTATTGCTCGCCCGCTGCGCAGTCGTCAGATGTGGCCGCCGCGTTGAGCCTGTACACGGCGCTGATGCATCAGGCCGCCACTAAACCGGACGGCTGGATGATGGAGGACGTGACACAATTCCCTGTGCTGGCTTCCATCATGCCCCACCTGCAGAAGCTTAGGATCCAGTCCCTGTTGGCGCTGCCGTTGATGGATAAGGACCAGGCCGTGGGCCTGCTCCTGGTGGAGCAGTGCGAGGGGCGCCGTGCTTGGGCACCCAGCGAAGGGATTCTGCTGCAAGCTATCGCGACCCAGGTGGCCATTGCGGTGAACAACAGCAAATTGCGACGGCTGGTGCGCTCCGTCGCCGGGTCCGACCAGACCACGGGCCTACTGCCGCGCAGCGCTTATTTGGATTGCCTCCTCTCGGAGGCCTCGCGGGCGAAGGAGGCGTCGCAGCCCCTATCTTTGTGTCTTCTGGAGCCCGAAAACGCCACGGGGCTCATCAAGACGCTGGGGGACGCGGGCATGCAGCGGTACCTGCTGCAAGTGGCGAAAGCCCTGCAGGGAAACCTCCGGCAGAACGACATCGCCATTCGGTACAACCCGTGCGCCATCGCCGTGGTTTTTCCGGATACCGCGCTGGCCCAGGGGGGCCTGGCCGTGGAAAAGTTGCGGCGCATTCTTTCCCAGGTGAAAGTGGATGGGGCGGCACCGCCAAGTTACTGCTGCGCCGTTTGCGAAGTTCCGCTGGGGCTGCAGTCTGACATTGTGGACAGCGTTACGGAGGTCATCAACCGTCTGGAGGCGGGGCTGGAGCGAGCGCGCCAAGAAGGCGGCAAGCGAGTCCTGCTGTCGAAGTTCGAAGGTTGACCGCGCCACAGGCAGCCAGCAGCCCGCGGCTTCCGGCGGGGCAGAAAATAGGAGCAGGTTATTCCTGCTATGGGCAGGCCAGGATAGGCGGGCTGGACAGCCTGCCGTGACCGGATTTCCCCCTCATCATTCCTCGATCCTGAACAAAGGAGTTGAACGATGGAGATTCACAAGGTAGGTGTGGTGGGTTGTGGTCTGATGGGTTCAGGGATTTCGCAGGCCGCTGCCGTGGCGGGCTTCCCTACGGTGGTCCGGGAACTTTCCCAGGAACTGCTGGATAGGGGGCTGGCTTCCATTGCTCGATCGCTGGCCAAGTTTGTAGAGAAGGGTGAGCTGACGGCTGTCGAGAAAGCGCAGGCCCTCGGCCGCTTGCAGCCGACCTTAGCGCTGGAAGACTTCGCCGATTGCGACCTGGTGGTGGAGGCAATTGTCGAGAATCTCGACCGCAAGAAGGAGCTATTCGCCGAACTGGACCGGATTGTAAAGCCGGAGGCTATTCTGGCCAGCAACACGTCCTCTATCTCGATCACCGAATTGATGAGCGCCACGCGCCGCCCGACACGATTCCTGGGGCTGCACTTCTTCAATCCTGTGCCCTTGATGAAGCTGGCGGAAGTGGTCAGGACGGTGGTCACGGAACCGGAGGTAGCCCAACTGGGTCTCGATTTTGCGCGCCGCTTGGGGAAGACGCCCGTCTTAACTACCGATCGGGCGGGATTCATCGTCAACCGGCTCCTTATCCCTTACTTGGTGGATGCCGTGCGCGCTCTCCAAGAAGGTGTGGGAACGATCGAGGATATTGACCAGGGAATGAAGCTCGGCTGCAACCATCCCATGGGCCCCTTTGCGCTGATGGATTTGGTGGGCATCGACACCACTTGCTACATTACGGAAATCCTGTTCAACGAATTTCGAGAAAGCCGATTTGCCCCGCCCCCACTCTTGAAGCGGATGGTGCTGGCGGGAATGTGCGGGCGCAAATCCGGCAAAGGCTTTTACGACTACGCCGATCCGAAGAACCCGAAAGTGAACAAACTGCTCCAATGACCGGCAAGCCTGAGGGCACCCGCGGAAGAGGGCGGCGTGCCGAGGCTTGCGCCCAGGCGCGGACTTCTGAACGTGGGAGCTTCTCATGGCCTACGAAACGTTACTCTACAAGAAACGCGAAGGCATCGGCTACCTTACGGTCAATCGCCCTGACAAACTGAATGCGCTGAACCGCCAGGTGATGGACGAACTGCACGACTGCTTCCAGGCTATGCAAAACGATGCTGAGGTAAGAGTGGTGATCCTGACCGGGGCGGGGGAGAAGGCCTTCGTGGCCGGGGCCGACGTTGGTGAACTTGCCGCCCTGACGCCTTTGGAGGGCCAGGAACTCTCGCGGCGTGGCCATCAGGTTCTGGATCTTATTGAGGATCTGGGGAAGCCTGTCATTGCGGCCGTTAATGGCTACGCTCTGGGCGGTGGCTGTGAGCTGGCCCTGGCCTGCACCTTGCGCATCGCGGCGGAGAACGCGCGCTTTGGCCAGCCTGAAGTCAAGCTGGGGATTATTCCGGGATACGCGGGAACGCAGCGTCTGCCTCGGCTGGTGGGGAAGGGACGCGCGCTGGAGATGATCCTGAGCGGTGAGCCGGTGAACGCCCAGGAGGCGTACCGCATCGGCTTGGTGAATCAGGTCGTGCCGGCAGCAGAGCTGATGTCGGCGGCGGAGGCCTGGGCGCGAAAGATCCTGGCCAACGCGCCGCTGGCCATCAAGCTTGCCCTGGAGGCAGTCAATCAGGGCCTGCACATGACCCGGGAACAAGGCCAGGCGTTGGAAGCGGCCCTGTTCGCGCTTTGCTGCACCACCACCGACATGAAAGAAGGCACGCGCGCCTTTCTGGAGAAGCGGCCGGCCAAATTCGTGGGGAAGTAGCTATTCGGGCTGCGCTTAGAGGCTCGGCGCTTTATTTTTCACTTTTGATTTTTGAGTTTTGCCTTTTGATTTGCTATTCGGAACTGGTATGGGTTCTCGCCGCAAAGCCCGCGAGTTGGCGCTACAGATGCTCTTCCAGTGGGACCTGGGAGGACACTCCCCGGAGCACGTCGTTTCCAGCTTCCTGCAGGCGCAGAAGATTGATGCGGACGTGGAGCGCTTTGCGCGCGCCCTCTTTGAAGGTACGGTCGCGGAGGTGGAGGTCCTTGATCGCCGGGTGCGCGAGCACGCGGCGCACTGGCGCCTGGAACGCATGGCCGCCGTAGACCGCAATCTGCTGCGCCTGGCGCTTTACGAATTGCTGCACTGCCCCGACACTCCGCCCGCCGTGGTCATCAACGAAGCTCTGGAAATTGCCCGCCGCTATTCCGGTAAAGACTCTGTAGAATTCATCAATGGTGTTCTCGACGCCATCCGCAAAGCCCTGCCGGCGGCGAACGCCTCCCCTTAGGCGAATGTCTTCACCGCTGCCCTGGGAACTGCTGGGCGAAAGCAACGCGCTTCTCAGTGGAGGGGTGGCTGTGAAAGATAAACTCAATCCAAGGAGGCGGGTGGCGCTCCGCCATATTCAGTTCGGCAAGCTTCTCCATGCCGGAGACGAAGGCGGATGGGTCCGGGATGGCACGGAGCGCGTAGGCGTCCGCCTGGCGTTCCATGGAGCGCGAGTGGGCGTTGACGATAGGCAATAGAACCAGTGAGAGCGCGGTGCCGACAAGCACCAGCAAAGGCAGGTTGGCAAAATCCCTTAGCCCCGCGAACCCGAAGTGAGCGCTGAAGTGAAGCAGGACCATATTGACGAGATAGAATCCGAGAAACGTTGCGGCGGCCTGCACGGCTAGGCCGTGGAGAATGTGGCCGTGAACGTGGTGGCCCAGTTCGTGGGCCAGGACGGCCTCTACCTCGTCGTCCGTGAGTGTTTCGAGCAGCGTATCGGCCAGGATAATCCGGCGCGTATTACCCAGGCCCACTAAGGCGGCGTTGGCCTTCTTGCTCTTTTCGCTCAGCTTCCACTCGAATACACCCTGCACGCGCCTCCCGGCGCGGCGCGAAAGGGCCAGCAATCTTTCCGTGAGCGAAGGGTTCTCCAGAGGCCTGAACTTGAAGAAGAGGGGAAGGATAAGAATCGGCGCCAGATTGGTCAGCAGGACGAAGAAGGCAACGAAGAGCGTGGCGGAAATGATCCACCAGTGTGCAGGCCAGCGGTGGATCGTCCCGTAGAGACACTCCAGCCCTATCGCCGCCAGCAGGCCTCCGACGAGTAAACCCTTGAGCTGATCCTTAAGCCATCCACCTATCGCAAGGTTCGAGAGCCCGTAGCGGTGCTCCAGCCAGAATCCGCGGGCATAATCGAGCGGCACTCCGACCGCTTTCGTGATGACCCCGAAGCAGACCAGGTAAATCAGCAGCGCAAGGGCAGGACGAGCGCTCCAACTTTGCGCCAGATGGCGCAGGCTGATTGTCCAGCCGGTGAAAAGCAGCGCGCACAGCAGCGCGAGGTCAAGCAGGAAACCAGCGACACTCAAAAGGCGGCGCGTGCGGTGGTAGCGTTTGACCTGGGGTGCATCCTGCATGAGCTTCGGAAACAGGGAGAGGCTGCCTGGCGCGGCGACCTCGGTGGTTACGCTGGCTTTCGGGCGAAGGCCGCCATTTCGTCGAGCATGGCCTTTACCTGCGCGCGCGTGGGGGCTTCAGCGTAAAGGCGGAGGAGGTTTTCGGTCCCGGACGCCCGAGCCAGTAGCCAGGCGGAATCCCCGAACCGCATCTTCGCTCCGTCCAGGTCGTCAATAGCGGTGACCTTCAGACCCGCCACGCGTCTTACCTTTCCTTTGGCCACTTGCTGGACGACGCGCTGGGCGACTCTAAGCTCCAGTTCCAGATCCACCCGGTCGTATTCGTGGGGGCCAAACTCCTCGCTGAGTTGCCGCACCAACTCGCCAAGGGTGCAGCCCTTGTCAGCCATCACCTCCGCCAGCAGCAGAGAATTCAGGATGCCATCGCGTTCCGGCAGGTGGCCCTTGATGCCGATGCCGCCGCTCTCCTCGCCGCCGATCAGGACGTCGCGCGTCAGCATCAACTCGCAAATGTACTTGAAGCCGATGGGGGTAATGTGCAGGGGCAGGCCGTGCTTGCGGGCCAGCTTGTCAATCATTTGGGTGGTGGAGAACGTCTTCACCACCTCGCCGCGCATTCCCAGGTCTTCGGCCAGATGTCGGAGGAGGATGGAGAAAATCTTGTGCGAGTCAACGAAGCTGCCTGCGCGGTCGATGGCGCCCACCCGGTCCGCGTCGCCATCGGTGGCCAGCCCGGCATCGTAGGCGTTCTCCACCACGACGTGGCGCAGCTCGGATACGTGCGGCTCGATGGGCTCGGGGTTCAGGCCGGGGAAAAGAGGATTGAGTTCGCCATGGATCTCGCGGTAAGGAATCTCCGCTTCGTCAAAGAGCCGGGCGAGGCAGCCACGCGCCGTCCCGTAGAGCGGATCTATCACGAAGCGCCGGCCGGAGGCCTTGATTCGGTCGAGATGCACGAGGCTCTTCAGCCGTTCGAGATAGGGACTGATAAGGTCGGCCATCTCGATCGCCGCCGCCTTGGCTTTCTGTCTCCGCCCTCGCCGGCGGTCAAGCTTCCGCAGGTGGATTTCGATGCGGCGCATGATCCCTGGCGCCGCGGAACCGCCGTAAGGCGCCTTGAACTTGACGCCATTCCAGCGGTAAGGATTATGGCTGGCCGTAATGACGATGGCCCCGGACATGCGGCGCGCCACCACGGCATAGCTGATGGCGGGCGTGGGCGTGGGCTGGTCGGCTAGAAGCACGGGAATGCCTGCCGCCGCGACCACCTCGGCGGCCAGGCGCGCGCAGTCGGCGGAAAGGAACCGCGTGTCATAGCCGACGATGAGGCCGTCAGCCGGCGCGCTTTCCTTGCGCACATACTCCGCGATGGCCGCCGCCACGCGGCGCACGTTGGCAAAGGTGAAGTGATCGCCGATGACGGCGCGCCACCCATCCGTGCCGAACTTGATTTGGTCCACCATGAAGCCTTGACGTCGGGGCGCAGCGAGCAGCGCCCTCACAGCAGGTGTACGATTCCCTGTCGCTCCAGCTCCTGAACTGCCTTGCCCACGTCCTGAGAACGATCGCGCGCGGCAACCAGCAGCGCGTCGTCCGTTTCGACGATCACCAGGTCGCGCACTCCCACCGTCACGACAAACTTGCGGGGCGACACCACCATGTTTCCCTGGGAATCGAGGCATAGGCTTTTGCGGGGGCGAACATTGCTCTCCGCATCCTTCCGCTGTAGCTCGTAGACCACCGCCCAGCTTCCCACGTCGCTCCATCCGATATCCGCGGCGACCACAAAAACGTTCGAGATCTTCTCCATCAGGGCGTAATCGATGGAGATCTTTTCGAGCCGCGGGAACACCCGTCGCAGAGTGGCCCGGGCTCGTACCCCGCCGGCGCGGGCGATCTGTGCCAGGCTGCGCGCCATGGCGGGTTGCCGGCGCCCCAGGTTGTCAAGGAGCGTTGATGCCTGCCAGATGAACATCCCGCCATTCCAGAGATAGCGCCGCGAGGCCAGGTAGCGCCGCGCCGTCGCCGGCGGAGGTTTCTCCGTGAATTTCTCGGCCCGATAGATTTCCTGCCCAGCCGCGCGACCCACTGGCGGCCCCTTCCGGATGTAACCATAGCCCGTATCGGGGCGCGTGGGCTTCAAGCCGATGGTGACCGAGCGGCCTTCGGTTGCGGCCCAGCGGCAAGCCGCGCGCAGCACCTGCCGGAATTTCGCCGGCTTGCGGATGATGTGGTCGGAGGGCAGCACCACCATCAGCGCGTCGGGGTCGCGGCGGAGGATCTCGTGCGCGGCCAGGCCGATGCTCGGCGCCGTGTTACGCGCCGCGGGTTCAGCCACAATCTGATCCTTCGGAATACCCGGAAGGCAACGGCTGATTTCACCACGCAGAAGCTCGTTGGTGAACACGTAAGTGCGTTCGGCAGGGATGACACTGCGGATGCGGCTTGCTGTCTGTTCGAGGAGTGTGCCCCCGCCCAACAGATCCAGCAACTGCTTGGGGTGCTTGCGCCGGCTGAGCGGCCAGAAGCGTGTTCCGCTCCCGCCCGCCAGAATCACGGCGTAGGCGTGCTCGAAATCGGCATCCGCGCGCATAGGAGCACTAATCGAAAACGATCTGGTTGATTTTCGCGGCGCGCACCCCGCGCTTTTTCAGGGGCCCTCGGAAATCCTTTTCGAGGTTGGGAACATAGAACTTCAGCAGGCGCGTCGTCTCGCGTGGCACCAGCCGATATTGGCCGGTGGCGGGAGGAATCAGCCACGTGTCTCCCGCCCTGTATCCCAGCCAGCCCGCTGCGCTCTCCATGCGTCCTTCGCCTTCCAGCAGGGACAGCACCTCGACGCGTTCCCGCTTGCCTGCAAACGACGCCCGCTTCCGCACGGTCAGCTCTTCCAGGGCGAAGAACCGGCAGGCCAGGACGTACCGCCGCTTCCCGTAAGCTTCCTGGAATTCCAGGCGCGGTAAATCTCGGTGCGCCGGTAAATCGGCCCGCGTGACGGCCAGGCCCTTTTTCAGATGCAGGGGGCGCGCGGCGCCGTCCAGACCGAGCCGGCCGAAATCGTCGAGCCGATAGGTGAGGTCCGAGTTTTCCTCGACCTCAAAAAGAACCAGCCCGGGCCCCAGGGCATGTACCGTTCCTGGTGGGACGAAAATTGCTTCGCCCGCTTTGGGGCGGAAACGATTCAGAAGTTCCCGGGACGTTGCCTTTTCGAACGCTGCTTTCAGCGCGTCGTTCGTCACTCCCGGCCTGGCGCCGAGCAGGATTTCCGCCGCGCGCCCCGCCTGCACGATATACCACATTTCGCACTTGCCGCGGTTGCCGGGATCGTAGGCGCGCGCCTGGTCGTCATCAGGATGGACCTGCACGGAGAGCCAGTCGCCAGTGTAAATGTACTTCGCCAGGATGGGAAAGCGGCTCTCGCTCCACTCTTTGCCGTGCAGCTCGGGCCCAAACTGCTTGGCAGCTTCGCCCAACGTTACGCCCGCCATGGGCGGGTTGAGAAATTGGGCAGCGTCGTCGGTGATCCATACCTCGCCGATGAGACGGTCCTTGGCCCTGGGGGCTTTTGCAGCGTCATTCTGGGAATCAGCTTGGGTGGCCGGGAATTGGGGGCGCGGGAAAATCGGGCTGAGGTCCGCGCGCCCCCAGATTTTTGGTTTGAAGACCGGGGAAAGCTGCAGCGGGCTGTCGAGTTTCGGCATGGGCCGTTCAGAGCTTGGCGAGGAAATCCTTCAGCCGGCGCAGGCCCTCGTCGATCTGCTCCTGGGAGGCGGCATACGAAATTCGCACGTGCTCCTCGGTTCCGAAGGCAGGGCCGGGAACCAGAGCGACGTGCACCTCATCCAGAAGCTTCTCCGCCAGCGCGGTGGCATCTGCGACGCCGTTCTTCTTCAAGTACGCGCTGACGTTGGGATAGACGTAGAAGGCGCCCTCGGGCATGGCGCACTTGATCCCGGGGATAGCGCGTAGCCCGGCCACGATTTTGCCGCGGCGGCGCTCAAATTCGGCCAGCATCATCCCGACAGAGTCCTGCGGCCCACGCAGGGCCTGCACCGCGGCTTTTTGCGCGATCGACGTTGCGTTGGAGGTCGAGTGGCTCTGGAGCTTCAGCATGTTCCCCATCAGCTTCGCGGAGCCCAAGGCAAATCCCACGCGCCAGCCGGTCATGGCGTAGGTCTTGGAGAACGAACCCACCCCGAGGAGGTTTTCGCGGTTCTTGGAGCTCCCGAGCGAGAAGGGTTTGCGGCCGTCGTAGAGGAAATGGCAGTAGCATTCATCGGACATCAACACCAGGTTGTGCCGAACGGCCAGCGCCAGCAACTTCTCCATCTCCGCGGGCGGAATCACCGCGCCGGAGGGGTTGTTGGGTGAGTTGACGATGACCATCCTGGTCTTCGGTGTGACCAGCTTCTCCACCGCCTCGGCGCGCACCGCAAAGTTCTCGCTCTCCTGGGTCTGGAGAAAGACGGCCTTGCCGCCGGCGTAGTTGACGATGTCCAGGAAGGAGACCCAGTAGGGAACCGGCAGGATGACTTCGTCGCCGTGGTTGATGGTGGCGAGGACGGCCTCAAAAATGGCCTGCTTGCCCCCCACGGTGACCAGACATTCCTCGACTGTGTAGTTGGACCCGAAATCCTGGGCGTGGCGCTCCACGATTGCTTGCTTCAGCTCCCGCGTTCCGCCCGTGGGCGTGTACTTGGTGAAGTTCTGGTTCAAGGCCTCCACGGCGGCCTGCTTGATGTTGTCCGGAGTGGGGAAGTCAGGTTCGCCCGCCCCGAAATCCACCACGCTGACGCCGCTGGCTTTCAGTTTGTCCGCCTTGGCAACCACCGCCATGGTGGACGATACGCTGATACGGGAAATGCGTTCTGAAAATTGCATATGATTTAACCTCGCGGATTATTTTGGAAAAACCTTCTGCCGGAGCCTTTCTTCGACCACGGGAGGGACCAGACCTTTCACCGGTCCCCCGTGCTGGAAGATCTCTTTGACCAGCCGCGAACTGATGTGGCTGTACGCCTCGGCGGGCGTCAGGAAAACCGTCTCGATGTTGGGCTGGAGCTCGCGGTTCATCAAGGCCATCTGGAGTTCATATTCGTAATCTGAGAACGCGCGGATACCGCGCAAGATAACCCGCGCCTTCTTGCGCACCGCGTAGTCCACCAGCAGACCGCTGAAGGTGTCCACGGAGACATTGGGCATCCCCGCCGTAACCTCCCGCAGCATTTCCACGCGTTCCTCAATGGAGAACAGCGGCGCCTTGTCCAGGTTCGTCAGGACGCCCACAACGAGCTGATCGAAGATCTGGCTCCCCCGCTCGATCAGATCGACATGGCCGCGGGTGAGAGGATCAAACGAGCCGGGATAGATGGCAAGTATTTCAGTCATGAGCTGAAGGCAGCAGAACTTCGCCGGAGACTACAATTCGAAGCAGTATTCTAGCGTTCGGCTCTGGCTGTTGTAAACCGGATTCTCCAGGCAAGAGAGAAGACGTCGCCGCGCCTTGGCTGGTCAGCAGGACTCGTCCGCTCTCATCTCCGGGGAATTGGTCTGCGGGCTGCACCGTTCGACGGGTGAGGCGGGCGGACACGCCTAGGGCGGCGCATTAGAGGGACCGGCCAGCGCGCCCATACAGCTTGAGCCGCTGCCAGCGGTGCAGCCGAAACAGTGCGCGCCGGTGCGAATCTCGCGCCGGGCCAGTAGATACGCAGCAAAATCGCGAACGTGGTGGGGCAGCCCATGGTTCACCGGCAGGTCCAGCATCTGGTTGAAATCACAATCGTAAAGGGTGCCCTCCCAGCCGACACTTACCAGGGTGCGGCACATCAATCCTTTTAGGGTGGCGGGGTTGAACTGCTCAACCAGCAGTTGCATGTAGCGCGTGTGGTTCCCGTGCTGGCGGAGATCGGCCAGGAACCGGCTGATGGGCATGTTGGTCAGCGTGTAGAGCTGGTTGAAAACGATCCCGTACTGCTCGCCGAGATGCTGGCGATAAGCGCCCTCCAGCGGCTTTTGCGCCGGCGGCAACGAGGGTCCGAGGGGGTTGTAGACGAGATTGAGTCTCAGTCCCGTCTCTGGATGGCCGTACCCGAGGCGGTTCAGCCACTGCAAGGCCTCGATGCTTTTCCTGTAGACGCCCTTGCCGCGCTGTGCCTCGACGTTCTGCTCGAGATAGCAGGGAAGTGAGGCCAACACTTCCACTTGGTGGGCACGCAGGAATTCCGGCAGATGCTGCCGGCCCTCGACGTAGAAGACCGTCAGATTGCACCGGTCAATCACATGGCGGCCCAGCGCACGCGCGGCCTCCACAAGATATTTGAAGTGCGGGTTCAGTTCCGGAGCGCCGCCCGTGAGGTCGACGTTGGGGATGGCGTGCCGCCGCAGAACCTCCACCACCAGCTCCGCCGTCGCGCGCGGCATGACTTCGGTGCGGGTGGGTCCGGCATCAACGTGGCAGTGCCGACAGGTCTGATTGCAGAGCTTGCCCAAATTCACCTGGAGAGTTTCCACGTCCGCGGCCCGCAAAGGCCACTGGCCCAATTGCGCCAATTTCTCCCCGAATGTCATCATGGGTGATTGCCCGCCCCGGCCTTATATCAGACAGAGAGCTAGCGCCAGGCCGCCGGCAAAGGTCGTTCCGGCGAAGTTCACAATGCCATTGGTGACCAGACCGCGGCGCTCGAGCGTCGCGCCGAGCACGCTGTCGAGCAGATTCCCAACTATCGCCGCACCCAGCGCGATGGCGGCGCCCCCCTTCCCGCAGAGACCCAACCCGAATCCGAGCCCGATGACCAGCGCGGAGGCCACAAGTCCCGCCACGCTTCCCGCCAGCGAAACCCCTCCGTTCTCTCCGGCCGGGACGGGCCTGAAGGTCGTAATCAGGTAAGCGCGCGGGGAAAGCCACTGACCGATTTCGCTGGAGACCGTGTCCCCGGCCGCCTCCGAGAAGGCAGCCACCAGCGCCACCAGGAACGCGGCTTCCTGGTGAGTGGTGATGACCAGGAGGGCGAAGAACGCCCCCGCCAGCGTGTTTGCTAGCGCCTCGCGCCAACTGCGCGCGCCCTTGCGCCGCTCTGCTATCCCGCGCGCCGCTTTCGCCGCGTAGCCCAAGCGCGTGGCCATTGAGCCGAGCAGGAAGAAACTGAGCAGGATGAGAAAACTCTTGTAACCATAGCCCAGGTACACGGCGGTGCCGAGAATGAATCCCACCGCGGCGCCCGAGCGGCTGACCGTTTTCAGTGCCAGGGCCAGCAGAGCAAAGGCGGCGTTGACGACCAAGGCCAGAAGAATCCTTCGGCCGAGGTAGGGCAAATTGCTCGCAAGCGCTGCGCTTTCGACCAGGTAGGCGCAGAACAGGAACGCCCCTGACACCAGCGGCACCGAAATGTTGTCGTCCAGGTGGATGGGGGCGCTCTCCACCAGAGCCCCCACCAGGGCCGCCGACAGGGACACAATCACGACTTTGTCTGCCGACAGCGCGGGATTAACCCAGCGGGTGAGGGCAAAGGCCCCTAGCGTTCCCGCCACTATGAAACCGGCAAAGCCAGACCACGTCTTCTCGCGATTCCAGGGGAGCGCAGGGCCGCACAGGCTCTCGCCCACGACGCTCGCCATTCCGTCGCCTAGAGCCATGATGGCCCACGCCGCGGCGGCGATATGCAGGTGATTACGGTACAAAAGGATGAGCAGCAGGACCGAGACGGGATAAAGAACAATCCCGGTCCAGGTGCCCGGAGGATAGGGACGGACCTGCACGCCCGCGTCTCCGGATGGAGGAAGGTCGGCGCCTGCCACGGCCGGTTGTTTGCTCAAGTCAACCTGTAGGCGCGGCAGGATGAAGAGATTAAACAGTAAGGCGAGCACGGCGCAGCCCGCAGCCTGAAGCCACGTGAGGAGCGGCAACAGAAACGCGAAGATGAGCATCGACATGTGGACAATCTTCCGCGTCGAGAGGAGCGTCCTTCCGGTAGCAGCACGCGAGCTCGGAGTCGGCATAGCGCGGTCGTTGGTTGTTAGTTGTCGGTTGCCCGTTGTCAGTGCGCCTCATTTCATACAGCGGCCCACCGACACGCTTTTCAGTGCTCTCAATGATTCAATGAATCAATGAGCCAATGAATCAATCGTTTTCTTCAGTCCTTCCTCCAGCGGAGTCACGCGATAGCCCAACTCCCTCACAGCCTTGGCGCTGGAATAAACCCAATCGTGTTTGAAAATCTCGACCACGCCGGGAGTGAGCTGCGGCGGGCGGCCGAACAATCGGGCGCGCAGGAGGTCGAGCGTCCCCACCACCTTCCCAGCCGCAAAGGGCAAGTGGCGAATCGGATGACGAACGCCGGAGATGTCTTCCAGAAGCCGGAAGAAATCATTCAGTGAGCGGTTATCGCCGGCGAGGACATATTCCTCACCGAGCCTCCCCCTCTCCAAGGCGGCAAGGTGCCCGGTTACCACGTCCGCGTTGAATGAGAAACTCCAACGCTGTTCGCCCGTGCCCAGCAAGCCAGGGAATCTCCCCGCCAGGTATTGATCGATCATCCCGCCCACCAGATTCCCCTCGGTCTTGGGCCCCGGACCATAAATCACTCCTGGTAACAGAACTACCACGGGGAATTGACGCAGTCCTTCGGCGCGTAACCAGGCGAGCGCCTCCGCCTTTGTCTGTACGTATTCGGTCAGGCAAGGCCCGCGATGCCTAAGCTCTTCCCCAGCCTGCGTGTCGGCCGAGGGGCCGAGGGCGAGGAACGAAGAGGTGTACACCACGCGCTCCACGCGGGCCCGAGCTGCAGCGTGCAGCAGAGTCTTGAGTCCCTCCACGTTGACCTGCCAAAACTCACGCGGGTCTCGGACCCACATCTTCACCAGGGCGGCGGTGTGGATCACCTGCTTCGCCCCGCTCAGCGCCTTTTCCAGAGCCGCCGGGTCGCGCAGATCGCCGACCGCGACCTCACAATGCGCCGCCGCTGCGTCAAAACCCAGGCGGGAGGGGTCGCGCACCAGGATGCGGACAAGCATCCTCCGTGCCACGAGCTCCCGCGCCACTTGCGAGCCGAGGTAGCCAGTTGCGCCAGTCAGTAGGATCATCGAAGCATCGGCTCATCGAGCCATTGAATCAATGGATCAATGATTCAATCTGATGAGGTAGGCCCCTGCCAGCCCCAGGTGGCCGACCATCATCATCCAGTACATGTGGTGCCAGGAAGGGTGGTTTTCGCCCTCTGTGACCAGCCGGTACGGGTCTTTGTTCATCAGATAGATCACGTAGGAGCCCCACAGTAGCATGACGACGCTTAGCACGGTGATGGCTGTTCGGTCGCCGCTGAGAACCCGCAGGTATAGCCCCAGGGGCAGGAGCAGCCAGGGCAGCAAAAAGGCCGGGCTGATGGCGCGGGCACTCCACGTGGCGCCGTAGCGCACGGGAAGAGTGATGCAACCTGCGGCGCGGTCGCCTTCGATGTCGGCAAAGTCCTTGGTGGTGGTTGCGCCCAGGAGGAAGACAAAATAGATGAAGCCGATGTACCAGGGCTCCAGGGAACGCAGCACCGTGGAGACTGCCGCCCACCCGGCTACCTTGAGCAGTTCGCCGCGAATCAGAGCAATCGTGAAATTGGAGGCAACTGGATGCCGCTTCAGACGCAGCGGGGGCGCCGAATAAGCCACGGTCGCCAGGGCCGCAAGCACGTAAATCGCCAACGTCTCCCAGTTGACCACCGCCACCATCGCTAGGGCCGCGATGTAGGTCACCGCGACGAACACCCAAGCCTGGGCCCGGGTCATCAGTCCGGCAGGCAACGGCCGGTGAGGCTTGTTGATGCGGTCGTTCTCAAGGTCGCAAATCTGGTTCAGACCGTTCGAGGCGGCGTTCAGGACCGCGGCGGCCAGCACCGCCAGCCCCACCTGCAGGACCGGAAAGCGCGCGTGCGAGGCCCCGTAGCCGATGAGCGACCCGGAGAAGATGCCCACCATGGGCGGGACCAGGGTAAACGGCCGGGCGAAAGTCCAGTAGAGCCGTAGGGAATTCATACGCGGGGTATTTTCGGACTTCGGGTAGAGTCTGACAAGCACAAAAGCGGTTGCCGATTGTGTTGGCGACAAGGCGCGGGATTACTCTCGCCACCTCTGCGGCAGCTCGTAGCCACGGTTGGAGCTTTTCCAACCGTGGCCTTGTGCTATCCGGCATTTCAGGCGACCGGTGGTATTCGTTAGCAGGGTGTTGAGAAACCCCGGCGTGGCGAGGTAGCGGCGATTTTATATCGCCATAAGTCCAGCAGATTCAATCTCGCGATGGCGACGTGAAGTCGCCGCTACGCGTTTTCCAGCAACCGGTTGGTGGCCAAGGGGGGAAACAGTTTGGCGGGACCCTGTGCCCTTTATTCACGCGCTGAGCGGGCGCACTGTTGTGGTATCCTATGTTGTCATCAAACAGGTCGTTACCGTCAGCGCGGTAGGTGCCCCGGCTCTCCGCTGGCGCCTGCCGCAGGCAGGGTCTAGCGTTAGGCCGGCCGACACCAGCCAAATTGACTCGGCCTAACCAGCGCTTGCACCCACTCGTTGAAAGGAGAGTGTCCGGAACATGAGCGACAAGGAACAAGGTCCTCAGCTCCCACGGCCTTGGTACATATCATTGACCGCGATCTGGAAGGAGGCGGAGAACTTCGACGCTCTGGCCAAGTGGTCAAGGGCGCTCCTGCGGACATGGGCTCTCCAGCCGTCAGAGGCGCTCCGCCGGGCCGGTAACCACGTGCCCATACCAAGAGACTCCTGGCACTTCACGCTTCTAGCCATTATGAAAATCAACGGCTACCCTGGCGGGACGCAAAATATGCGGAAGTTTGCCGGCCGCATTTTCCAGCCGGTCCCCAGCGACAATGCCCTTGTCGGCGATTTGCGAGCTGGGTTCAAGCCATTCACCGCGAAATTGGATAGAGTGCGCTGCTTCGATGACGGGACGACCCTAGAGTTCGAGTGCGGGAAGGCCTTGGAAGACTTCAGGAATCATGCCCGCAGAGTTCTCGGCGCGCCCGTCTCTTCCTTAGTCAGTCTACATACGAACAGTGAGGCTGGCCGACGTTTCAGAGAAACATGGGGCGTCCCTCTCGTCGAGTCGACTCTTGACGATCCCAACAAGAACTATGGCATGCGAGCTTTCGGCTCTATAGCGCGTTCACCTTTCCGGTCAGACCGCAGCGTCGAGCGATGGCATGAAGAATTCAAACTCAACGACGTAAACGAGAAGGCCCCTCCGGAATTGAAATTCAGTCGCATCCATCTCCTGATTTCAGATGAAATGCTTACTAACCCGCGTGTTCCTGAAGCGGAGGACGTCCCGATTGAGGCATCTTGACCCTATCCACGCCGCCGCGGGGCCGTCCTGAGATCAGTTGATGTGAGATCCGTCTCGGGAACCTGAACGCGGTGGGGCATTTGTCCGGTTTGCCCACCATACGCCCCAGAGGCCTCGAGCGAACGGTCCTCCTACCCAACATTGGGAACCAGGAGTTCTGCCGTGGGGG
>Ga0315284_10002209_pt1 | contig 27941 bp, 28 predicted proteins | sample YL17G09_16_MG_FD_203696 | JGI IMG/M metagenome (GOLD analysis project Ga0315284, IMG submission 203696) | Sediment microbial communities from Yellowstone Lake, YNP, Wyoming, USA - YL17G09_16 | ecosystem: Environmental > Aquatic > Freshwater > Lake > Sediment | place: USA: Wyoming | collected...
TAGATTTTCATTAGGAGAAATTTTGGGAGACGATAAATTGAACAGATTTTATTTTATGACTAGTTCTAAAAATTCTGAATGTGATGGTGTATGTGGAGCAGCTAATTTTGTCAATAAATTACAAGGCCGCATTGATGAGTCAGTAGATGGTCGGCTTCGATCAGCAGTCTCCGATAGGCTTGGTAAAGGTAAACCGACTAAAAGTAAATTTAAGTCTGATGATAATGGATATATACAAACTAAGTTTAGTGTCTTTAATGGCGAAACTAATACTAAGAGTCCCAAAGCAAAAACGACAAAGAAAGTGGTTGTTTCAGCCAAGAAAACTAAAGCTGCTCCTCTAGAAGAGCAAGAAGAAGAAGTGTTAGAGGCGATGTAAAAAGAAATAAAATATATAGCTATATAAAGTTATATATGAATTCTGAAAAGAAATATTATACGAAATGTATATATATAATATGTTCTATAATATGGATTCTTTTAGTTTTAAAATTTGAACTTTATATTAACAATGGATTGATAATTTGTTTAATTCCGTTGTTGATATTTTTATTTGCTTTTATGACATCCTCTTCTTTTACAGAAGATTTAAAATCGGATATGTTTCAAGCTCCCATTATAACTATTTGTATAGTAATAGTGGTAAATTTGATTTATAGAATAAGTGATTCTAACTATACAAATAGATGTTTTTTAATAAAAAGTATGTCTTTAGCAGTAGTATTATCTTTAATATCAGCAGTAGATATATGGGTAGATAAGGATAAATTATCATATTGGGTTTATGTAAGACATTGCTTTCAAGTTATGGCTATAGCTACAGTAGTTTGTGCTATGATAGAGTATACATATTCTGCTTGTTCTCATAAAACATAAAAAATTATAGGGAGAATTTTATATAAAGAAAAAATGTTAAAGTTCAGAGAAATTAACATCTCCAAGGATATACCAAAGCCTATATCATCTGACAAAGATGATATGCCAGATTGTATATCTGCTTCTTTTGTAGACGACTTAAATTTAATTAATATACATGAAGCTATCACTTATATGTTTGCCGCAAATAGAGGATTAATTCCAAAAAAAATTAAAGAGATATCTGTTTATAAAAAGAAATTAACATTCACCAGTGATCCTATAGATAGATGTGATTTTCAAATGAAAATAGAAAATTTAGAGAAATTTATCTCAGATTATAATTCTGGAAATAGTTGGAAAGAATATATAGAGAAAGTATATCCACTTTTAATAGCATATATGCCTTTAGCATCCAAAGAATCCAAAGGAGTCATCACATATGGGAAAAAACAAAAAGATCCTCAAGATGTGATAGAAAAAAGATTATCTATTATAGAAGATTATTTGGAAATAGCTAAGAAATATATTAATGTGGATGTGACTTGGAATGGTATTCCGAAACCTTCATGTCCAGCATGCGAAGAGTTATTTGATTCCTTAATTTTAGATGAAGACCAAGGAATAAGAATATGTAAATGTGGATACGAGTATCCATATATATCCAAATCTTCTAGATATAAAGATTCATCCAAAGTTAATGTTGGGACCAAATCGGATTACGATGAATCTGAAACATTTATGAAAAGTTTAAGATTATATGAAGGTTCTGTAAAAGTAAACTTCCCAAAAGATTTTAAAGAAAAACTAGATGCTTATTTTATCAGAAAAGATTATAATATAGGAGATTATTTTAAAACTAAACCTCATAATAAGAAAGGAAGAAAAGATGGAACTAGTGTTAAAATGATATGTGAAGCATTGAAAGATATAGGTTTGAGCACATATTATAATTGTTATAATATAATAGGTCATATGTATTGGGGATGGAATCTACCTAATTTAACAGAAATAAGACCAAATATAATAGATAAATATAATAGATTACAAGTTGTTTATAACGAAATAAAAACAAGACCTTCTAGTTTAAATTTTAGTATCCTATTATATATAATTCTTAGGTCTGAAGGTATTAATTGTGATTGGTCTGATTTTAAAATGTTAATATCACAGACATCTTTGGAATATCATCAAAAAATGTTAAAAGTCATGTGTGAAAGAACAGATATTTTATATACAGAACTTTTTTAGTAATAAAAAAAATAACTAATTAAATTTTATCGAATGGATAATTTCGAAACCGTCAGAGTTTCTTCTCCTCGGATATCAGAAAGACCCATAAGATTACCGGGTCCCAATGCTAGATTGATAGTCTCTCCTACCATAGGACCACCCCCTATTAGGAGATCCGGCTTATCTCCCGTCATCCCGACTCCCGTAGTAAATATTCAACCTTCTAGGACTAAAAGTTCTTTGAAAATACCCATTAGGCCTAATTATTCTGCTATGAATCAACAACAGATATCTGATATGAGAGCGAAATTTGCCATGAATTTTGATTCTTTAAGGAGACAATATATTCCAGATTTACCACCTATCTCAAATGATATAAGTTTAGATGCCACTCATGATATTTATGAGTCTTATGTTAAGCAATTAGTTGTTGATATGAAATGTAAAGAGTGGAAAATATATGCTTCTATGGTTATATATGCGGCAGAAAAAGGAACTTGTGAATATCTAATAGATATAGATGGTTTTAGTAAAAACTATGCTCTTATATTTTCTTTGTTAGATCCAATTTTAGCAGAATTAGCTGAAAATAGTATGACTAATCAAGTAGAATCTTCTCCTACTATGAAAATTTTATGGTCTATGGGACTGACATTGGGAATATATGCTGCTCTTAAATATGCTAAAAATCATTTTAAAGCTAGTTTTGTAAATGACGATATTTTGAGTCAATTGATGAATGCTATAGTTAAAGGTGTAAATCCAGCTCCTTTACCAAGAGATGATTCTGGAATACCTAATCCTCCGCAAAATTCTAGTGGTCCTTTAGGAGCTTTAGGAAATTTGGGTGGTTTAGGAGGAATACTAAGTTCCTTGGGAAATATGGGTGGTGTATCTGATATATTAAGTGCTTTTACTGGTGGTAACAATAACAATAGTGCTAGCAATAGAGAACCCCCTAGAAGAACTAATATATTCACATAATCATATTCAAATTTAAATATGATTTAAGACCAAAAGTATTTTAGATTTTTATCCATTCTTTCCATTTCTTCTAATGTTACTAATTCTTTAACATCATATGTTTCATATTTACCATCTGGTCTTCTTCTTTCTATGGCTAAAGGAAATCTTATTTTATCCAAAGCAGATATATGACTAGCACCTATATCTAAAAGTTCTTCTTTACTTATATTTCCAATTTTATCATACTTAGCTTTTAGTAAAGATGCTTTCCTAGCTCTTCTTAACTCTTCTCTAGCTATATCTAAAGAATTAGGTGGTTCGTTTCTAGAAGATATAATATCTATTATATGTTTACTAACATGACTATTATTTTCTATCATCATAGCTCTAGCTCCTATTAATCTATCGTATTCATATTTAGTCATTATCTTATATGATCTATTTCCACCTAAACCATATATAGTCTCATCTTGTTGTTCTTCAGTGATAGATTCTATTTTTTCAATATCGTCTCCTTCATCCTCTATATCGTCTTCATCATCTTCTTTGGGAAGGTTGTCAATATTGACATCATCTGCTTCTTCTTCTTCCATTTAAAAATTAAAAAGAAAAAAAATTTTTAATTAAATGGAAGAAATTTTTTCCGATCCGATATCTGATACACATGAAGATTATGTGGATAGACCTATTCCTAGAGGAGTTAAGAATAAGGCAATAGTTTTGGTATCATTTACTGATGGTTATGTTATTAGACAACAGTTTGAATATTTCAAAATGTTTCTTAAATATGCTCCCATAATGTTTAATTCAGATGGTATCTCTATCAAAAAAGAAAATGGTCATAAGACAATCTTGACTGAAACTCTACTAGATAGAAAATATCTTCTAGATTATCATCTAGATTTAGATAGAGTAAATTGTCCTGAAACTAAATCTCATGTCATCAATACTTCTCTTGTAGAATTTTATAATCAAGCTAAATGTTTGGCTAAAAAGGAAGGTTTAAGGTTTTCTCAATGGTCAGATAATCCTAATATTTTAATTTGTCAATCTTTTGGTAGCAATAAAAGTAATGATGGTCATGTTAAGATGAAAACAGAAAAGTTTGATCCACCTTACCATGCTTTAGACGACGGTATTCCGGAAGGAGCAGAACCCAATGTTAAAATTCCTTTAAATGCTTTTTGTAATTCTTGTAACGGTTTCGATAGAGCTAAGTATTCACATGGAATATTTAAATGTTATCCTAATGGAGTTCATTTATATGGTTCCAATGAAACAGTTAGTGTAGAAGCAACAAATACTTGGGGAACTACTACACAAAGAGTAAAACAAGGATCTATTTATATAACTAAAACGGCAAATTACTTTACAGTCAAGGTTCCTTTAGCTTTAATAAAAGCTCTTAAAAAGATGAGTAGTTGGAATTCTAATGGGATTGTTTGTTTATATTGTAGGAAAGATGGTGTCTTAAGATTAGAGACACCAGTTGGATATGTGGGAAAGAATATTACACATCTTATGGATCCAGAATTATTGAACGAATGATTAATATATATTAATCAATATATATTAAAATGTATAAGTTTTTATCCAAAGGTCAAAACTTTATTGTTTTTAATCCTCACGATAATTACTCTGTGATACATAAAGAGACAATACAATGTGTTTTTATAGACCCAGGAACGACACATTTTGCTTTAAGAGTATCTAAACAAGAGAAATATGGTATAATAAAGACTGTCTTACATAGAAGAGAGAATTTTAAAAATGAAGATATAAATCCTACAAATTTTTTTGTCAATATAAGTTCTTTTTTAAACGAAATAAAAGAATATCTAATAAACTCTAACTATATAATAATAGAATCTCAAATGAAAAGTATGGAAATGATCAGAACATGCCAACATATAATATCTATCTCAATGGAGATAATTAAAAATAAAGGTAATAGAGCTTTGATATATGAAGTAGATGCTAATTTAAAACATAAATCCTTAGGTATTCCCAAAGGAGTAAAGGGTAGAGATAATATAAAAGAATGGTGTAAAGATTTAGCTATAAGAACACTTTTATTAAGAGATGAGAAGGATATATCAGATTCAGTAAGATTGGATAAAAAATATGATATATCAGATTGTATTTGTTATGATATAATGTGGTATTCCATATATAATAATAATTTAATTATAAATGGATAAAGTTAAAGATCCTTCTTTCATAGGTCCAGGAGTGTGGTATATGTTACATTCGATAGCATCTGATCCTAAAGAAAAAGACCTATTATTAAGTCTAATAAACTATATAAGAAAAAATTTTATATGTTTGGAATGTAGAGAACATTTTGAACAATTTTGTAAAAAATATCCTCCGGAAATATATATTAATTCAGATCGTGGTTTTGAGTGGACACATTTAGTTCATTCTAATGCTAATATACATTCAAATAAAAGTCAAATAGACTTACAAACAGCTAAAGATTTCTATTCTTCAAATAAATCTTGTTCGTCTTGTTCTAATAATCTTCCTCAAGATCAGAGTTTGGTGAAACAGATGAACTACAAGGTTGTTTCTCGTAGATACTAACTTCTTTCTCTTTAAGACAAGCTGGTCTAGCCATAATACTAACTAACCAGATAATGAGAGTTATTGTCAATAGTAATAATAATATTTGAGGATATATGAAGAGGAAAACCAAGATAACGATAGAAGCTACTCCTAATATTATTAATAAGCATAATAATATTATAAATATAGGAACTATAAGTAAAATATAACACATTTATAAGACATAAAAAGTTAATAATTAACATGATTTTGTAGCACAAGCTCTTACTACCCAAATGATGATGGATACTATAAGAGCTGCTACAAGAGACGAAACAAATACTCTAGCCGGACAAGGCGGAGCACTATCACAAGGTTTATCTTCTCCTTTTTCAACTCTCTTGACAAACCAAGGATTGAAGCTAAAGAATAAAACCCAAAAGAATAACCATACAACAATAAAACCCAAAACCACAGCTCCACACATAGTGCCACTTCCCATTTCAGATACTCTAGGAACAGCACATACTGGTGCGGGAGGAGGGCAAGGCGGTGGGCAAGGTGTGGGACAAGGAGGTGGAGCACAAGCAAAAGATCCCAATGAACTCATATTTTTGATATGGGAGGAATATAATTTTTTTGTTTTTTTATATATAAGTTACATTGACTTATATATTTTTTATAATGGTGTTAAAGGTTTAGATTTAGCCGGAGATTTAGCCGGAGATTTAGCCCCGGATCTAGATGGAGAAACTGTGGATTTCTTAGGAGACTTGGAAAGATTTCCTTTTTTATCAGTCATTAAAACACCACCACCCTTAGCAGCAAAAGCTTTGAGGGGAGCAGCCAAATAAGACAGTTTTTCTTCATTTTCAAGAAGAACTTTCTTTTCTTCATTATCAAGAACCTCGTCGGATTTTTCAGTCAAACCCAATCTTAAGACGAATTTGATAGAACTAGAAATCTCTTTAGTGTCAGGTTTGATACAAACTTTACTGTCTTTATCAGCATTGGGATCTCTAGGGTCAACTCCACATTTACGGGTTTGGAAATACTTTTCTATAGTTTCTCCTTTAGTTCTTGCTGGTCCTTTTTTGGATAAAAGATCATCCAATCCAGTTCCTCTATAGAGGAAAGTATTTCCATCACCGGATTCCAATTCTAAGTTAGTATATAAATCGAAAAGTTTGGAAACAGTTTTATTGGTGGTATGCCGGCTGTATAATTGGATATTTTTCAATCCATCCAGATTAACATCTCTCAACATTTTTTCCTCTTCATCATTAGGATCATCTCTTTTTAAGAGAATATTTCTAGATCTCCTAATTTGTTCATCAGTAGGACCATTTTTCTGTTTAGAATAAAGTTCAAACAAGACTGCTCCTTCAGGATTAATCTTTTCAAGAACATTTAGAACCTCTCCAGCATTCGAGTACCAAACGGGGAATTTAGCTTTTTCTAAATCCAAAACCTTTTGTCCAGCAGAGTTGATGAAATAACCTCTCTTTCCTTTCTTCCAAAAAGCAATAGAATGTCTATATAGTTTTTCCATTTCTACAATCTCAGCCTTAATTTGACTAGAATAACTTTTCAAAAGAGTCTCATTTACCTTTTTACCACCAATTGTAGCAGGAGCAGTTCCTTTATGATAAAGCTTCCAAAGATTATTTAAAGCATCGAGAGCTTTAGATACTGTCTCAGCTTTCTTGACCATGCTATATTCATCACCATATATGGTTCCAGTAGATTCAACTCCTTCTTCAATATCAGAACTCGACATGTTTATTTTTTTAGCTTTGTATGAATTCTTTATAAAAAACTAAAAACTGATTTTATATGAGCATCTAAAATTTTTCCTAGCATCTTCATTGGGAGCTATTTTTTCAAATATTAGTTTTTTCACCACAAAAAGACATAGTTCTAAATAACAATTTTCTTTTTTCGCGAGTTTAACATTAATGGAACCATCTATTATGGGGACACCAGAAGGTGGATCATTATTATTTTTATCTACATCTAAAGGATAGTAGTGATAGCCTATCTTTGGTAAAGGATTTAATAATGCTAAATCTGGTAGATCTCTATTTGTCAAATCTTCCGGCAAAATTAAAGTGTCTATTTTTTTGGATAACTTTAAAGATGTAGATATTATTTTTACATCTTCACTTAGTTTCCAAGATATAAGATGTATAGGTATTTTAATGTCTTTGATACTTATCATAGTATCATTTAAAGCAGATTCTTTAGTTATAAAATCTTCTACTAATCTTACATTTCTAGATTCTTTAGAACAACTAATACTATCTAATTCCCATTTATCCATTATAGTATAATATCCTCTAATATTTGGTTTCTCTAATTCTACTGGAAATATATATTTTTCAGAATCAACTCTATTTTCATTATCGTCATAGACTTCTATTAAATCTCTCAAATTAGATTTTACATCTAAAAATATTTCTAAGTTGTCTTCATAACCACAATAATGTAAAGGAAAGTAACTACCTAATCTTTTGGAAAAAAAGAGTGGTATAGTGAAACTAGTCACATCTTCTTCTATATATTCTGAAAGATTTTGAAGTTCTGGAGTATTTCCTCTTCTTACTTCTAAGCTTTCTATATTTTTAGCCCTAGATTGAACTATTTTTTCTAATGAATTCTCGTTTATTGTAGTTAAGAAATCTTCTCCAAATAGTAATCTGACTTCTCTTATTATAAAGGATCCTATATTTTCCACCCATTTAGCTTTATATCCAGGTTTACATCTAATAGCAGGCAATTTTTGAATCAGATCTACTCTAAGCAAAGTATGTGGTTTCATATTGACAGAATATACTATATATTTAGAATAACTATCATCATATCTTTTAATAACATCTTTATTAGACATGATAGTTAAATTCTCTACTATAGGAAAACTCCAAGAACTTTTTCTAAAATCTGAAGCATAAGATGTATATATATCCCCACCATCTTCAGGTGTATGAAGTTCTTTTTGAAAAGAAGAAAAATTCTCTCTCAGAGATAATATGCCTCTCAGATCAGTCATTTTTATATAAAATATTTTTTATCTTTTAAAAATGTCTAAGAATAGATCTATTTTTTCTTCCAGAGTTGTCAAGAAGGAAAGATCTTCTGACAAAGATTTTGTTTCAAAAGAAATTCCTTATATATTTAAGGAATATTTAAAAGCTAAACATCCGGAAACGAGAAACATTTTATCCAATATTCTTAAAAATGAATCTGTTGCTTCCGATGAATATAGTTTATCTAAAGTGGGAAGAGTTAATATTACTGTTAGATATGAAATGTCTCCTAAAAAATCTATATGGGTGAATAAATATTATTTTATATTGGATATAGTTTTTCAAGGTATTATAGATACTATAAAGAGATGGAATTTATCTGAAGACATATATCCTATCTTAAAACAGAATTTTATAGATAGTTTTGAACCTTCTGTAAACATCTCTGCTGAAGCACTATCTCATGTAAAAAGATATTTTAAATTGGGAAAAAAGAAACTTGAAGAATTAGAACAGATGACAAAAGAAGAGATGACAGAAGAAGAATATACTCTAGAAATAGAGAAAGACGACACAGAAATATACGATACTGAGGTATATGAAAAAGAAAATATTTTTTTTCTCAAAAATCCTCTTCTCAATAAAAAAATAGAAATAATCAAAATTTCTTTACTATAAAATGACCGACAAAAATATCCGGTCCTTGTTAGATATCTCCATAGATATACATGATACTTTATATCCAAACAATGGAAAATTGTTTGGGACTTGTATTAATAAATTCACACAAACATACAATAAAGTAGACAACACAGAGTTATTTACTGATGTATTTTTAAAATTTTTTAAAAATAATTCTTCAGATATATCTAAGATCATATCTACAGATACCATTGATAAAGTTTGGTTAACAAAGAAAGTCAAAAAAGAAGATAAGAAATCGGGATGGTCTGTTCCAAAATTAGAAGGATATGTTATTTATCTATCAGAAGAAGATGAAAAGTTAAAAAATGTTTGTATCCCTATTACCGAAATATATCAAGCATCCCTAAGACTCCATATGTCTGATAAAGATGATATAAAATATGCTTCATATCCTCCTAAAATTCTATATCATCTATATTCAATATTCTTAGCAATACTTCCTTCTTCTATAAAAGAATATAAAAACATAGAATCAAATATTAAAATTCTATCAGATATTGTGGAAGAAGTAGGATCTAATGTGGATGATAAAGTTGAGCCTAAGAGCACTGGTAATATGAAAGATATAACCAAAGCATTAAAAGAAGTAATGAGAAAAAGTGGTGTTAACTTACCAGGAGATGCTAAACAATTAGACGAAGCTATGGAAAGATTGGTAGGAGAAGATTCTCTAAATAAGATAGGGAAAATAGTTGGAGAAATAGGAATAGATAATAAGAATGAAGACTTGGGATCAGCTTTAAGCAAAATAGGAACAGCTTTACAATCAGAAAGTGTAAAGAAAACTATTTCTGAAATATCTGAAAAAACTAATAAACAGACTAATGATTTAATATCTAGTATTCCAGGTTCTCAAGAATAAAATATTATTGATATCAATAATATTTAACAAGATAGGACAGCAAGTTTAAGGAATTCTAATCTTTTGGCTAAATCACATTCCCCACTTTTCACATACTCTTCAATCCAAGAATCTAATATACAAGGCCATTTACCACAATCTATTTCAGATTGATAATTAATCATCTCTGCTGGGTAACCCCATGCTTCAGGAGTCATAATAGTTTTAGAACAGAATTGATCAGAGCAAACATCTAAATTCTTCCTAGCTTTTAGATATAAATGAGCATAAGTTCTACTAATGTGATTAGAGATTCTAGATATTTCAGGATGTAAAGAATTGACTCTCATAGAATCTAAAGAGATGCCAGTAAAGAAAGCTTGTCTATTTCTATATTCTTTTATCAAAGATGCTTCCATGGCAATAGAATCGCAGGTTTTAGGACAACACGACCATTTCTCTAAACTACATTCTAAGAATTCTAATTCTTTTGTTAAAGCTTCATATACTAAATGATATTTAGATGCTAAGAAAGATAAATTAGCATTCATATCACCAACTTCTTTCATCAGATTTATAATATTACTTTGATTTAAATATATCATCTTACATCTAATATGTTTGGCTACTTGATGAATATTATCTATACATTTATCAGATGAACATATATCAGTATATCTAATCATGGGATAAGCTACTGGCCATCCTCTAACATGATGGCTTTTGGTCGGCATTTCGCTCAAAACAGATAGATTTATTTCAGAATAATCTTTATTATCATCTGTATGAGATACCATACATAATTCATTATCACACTCCAATGCTACTCCACATACAGAACCATTGCTACATTCTGCTATGGTCATTTTTGTAGGATTGGATATTACAGAACCAGTCTTAATTGATACTTTTATTCTATCTGGGATTCTTTCGATACTTAAGGGGTCATTTGAATTTAATTCTATGTAACAAAGATCTCCCATTTTAGTAGTAGCTCTCATATATGGTGCAGTTTCGTGCCCCTTATCATCTTTCATAACAACTAAACCAGTTTTAATGAAACCAGCGGATTCTAAAAATTCTTCTGGTCTAATATTTTGTTTCGACATTTTAATTGGATAAAATTTTTTCTACATAAATGTTTTTATTTATGTATGAGCATCCCTTTATGCGGGGATCAGAATTTTAGCCTTGTTGAGCATTTTAATTTCTTCTTGTGTTAGAGAATATTTGTGGTCTTTCCAGTCATCCGGAATATCATATTTTTCACTTTCATCATTATTTTCCCTAGCTCTCTCCTTCAATTTACCCACAAAAGTAACACTTTCATCGTCTGGATTAGATTTGATCAGAAATCTATAATCTCCAAAAGAAGATATCAAATTTACACCATCAACATTTGTTTCAACCGCATTGACAGTAAAGTCTTCGTCTTCATCTATAGTCACTTGAATTGGTGCTGGAGCGGGTTGTTCTACTTTTTCTGCACTCATCTTAAAAGGGACATTAAATCCTTTTTTAGGATTTCCAGTCGAAGGTTTATTCATAGATTCCAATACCGTGTGTAATTTACCTTTCTTACCTTTACAGTGGTTACATCTGTAATCATAAATATTCTCTGAATCCATAATAGTAGCAGGTAAAGCACAAACTTTATCCGCAGCCACACCTCTAGGAGCCATATAACCACAAAGATTCTCAGATGTTCTGGGTAAATATTCACTCAATTCAATCCCCAGGTTCTTTTCCTTAGACTTGGGGCCCTTGGTTGCTTTTGCCGGAGCAGGAGCAGCACTAGATCTCAAAGCAGTTGGAATAGAAATAGGAGCTTTAGATACGGTTGGAACACCAATAGCTGCTAAGACTCTGTTTGTTCTTTCTTCGGAAGAAAGATTCACTATAGTAGCATGATTATTTACTGAGAAGTTAATAATTTCATTGGCATACTTTCTATATATGTCAGAGACTTCAGAGGCGAAATTGTTTCCAGACGACATCTTTTTATTTATTTTATTTTTTCTTTAATATTATTTAATAATTCATTTTTAAGGATATAGATAAACTTTTACAACTTCTTCCATTTGTTTTTGATCATAAGAAGGATATTTTTCTCTAAAATATTTATTTGGATTAGACCTAGACATAGAAGGTGCTATTAATAAAGGCTTTCCTATTTTGATCTCTTCTTTTTTTGGTTTCTTAACTATATCAGTAGTAGAAAGAGTTTCTTTCATTTTTTTAGCCATATCGGCAGCGAGAGCTTCTTTTTTAGCTTTGGCTTCTTTCAATTTTTTAGCCATATCGGTAGCGAGAGCTTCTTTTTTGGCTTTGGCTTCTTTCAATCTTTTAGCCATATCGGCAGCAGAAACAGGTTCTTTTTGAACTTCTGCTGTTTTTAAAGCTTTCAAAGCTTTTAATCTTTCTAGAGCAGAAAGAGGTTCTTTTTGAACTTCTGCTGTTTTTAAAGCTTTCAAAGCTTTTAATCTTTCTAGAGCAGAAAGAGGTTCTTTTTGAACTTCTACTGTTTTTGAAGCTTTTAAAGCTTTTAATTTTTCTCTAGCATCATTATTTCCTACAATAACTTCGGTTTTTATTTTCTCGCTAGATTCCGGTAATTTTCTACTTTTTGTCGGAGTTTTCAATTCTTCTTCTTTTTGTTCCGGTTCTGGTTCTTCTTCTTCTTCTTCTATTACTTCTTCTTCTTCTATTACTTCTTCTTCATCACCTTCATCACCTTCATCGTCTTGATATTCATCATCACTATCCATGATTATTTTTATAATGATATAAAAATAATTAAAATTATATTTATGCTCTAAAAATATCTCCTTTAATATCAACAAGACTTCCATATTTTTCTATCCAATATAATTCATCTAGAGGTGGAAGTATTGCTTTACCACAGTCTTGCCAAGAATAAGGAATACCGCTAAGATCTCTTTTGAAATTTTTAGGAAAAGATAGTGGATAATCGTCAGAATTATTCAAACTCATTTCTATTTCTTTATAAGGAGTCATAGAACTAGCTTCCGGAGGAAAAACAAATAGATGTTGTAGAGGATTTGTCATTTTAGACTCTTCTTCTACTAATAAAGAAGACATATCTTTATCATAGTCATCTATATATTTAATTAGAGTATTAATAGTAGGACCTTGTATATAAGGATAATAATAGTCTCCATATATTTTTCCTTCATAATAAAATAGATACCATTGAACCATCCTAAAATAATACATGATTATTTCTTTGATAGATTTTTTATCAGAATTGTAAATAGGATAATAGTTACCATAATATAAATCCTCAAATTTTTCCATATTCACTTTAGCATTGACTAGTTTTTCGCCATTATAAATAGGATTTTCTAAAGAATCATTTAATCCAAATATAGGAGCTTTATATTTATATTCAAGTCTTTTTATTAGTAAATTTGATTCATGTCTAGATAAATTCCTTAAGTAAACAGCATAATTTTTCCATATTATGGTTCCATCACTATTAGTCAAATTTAAAGCTAATCTATTATATGTTTCTATTATTACCGTTAAAGAATCTTTAACTTCTTTAGTTGAAACTAATGCTGGGATAAAATCATTTCCAAGAAGACCTGTTATTAATACAAAGTCTCTTATAATATTAGAATATGACAAAGATCTATTAATACCAGAAGTTAAATTATTACACAACATATTTCTAAGCTTAAAAGTATTAAGAAAATTCTTTGTCCTATTAACATATAAAGTCATTTTACATAACTCATTTTTAGCCGTCAATAATATTAAATCAGCATCATCTCCTACTACACAAGTATAGTTATTTAGTCTAACATTTAACTCTTTCAAATATTTAAACATTTTATGTTCTCCTTCTCCAAAAATTGTATGTCCAGAATATACTATTTTCAATTCTTTATTTTTAGAAGAGTAATTATTAAGCCATTTTCTAAACTTAATATCTAACATAATCATAAATTCTGTCCCAGTAGTTAATTGTAGAGATTTATTTAAAGTATCTTTCTTAAAACCTACATCATATCTTCTTCTTCTTTGTTCAATTATTTTAGCTAAAGGGGGAACACCATCTATACAAAATACTATAAATTGTGTTGGTTTGATCTTTTTTATTATGAATTCTATATTATGTGCCAATAATTCAATATATTTATTCATGGTAACATCTTTTTGAGCTAAAAATGTATTATACATACTTTCAGCTTCATCTTTAGTATTATTTTCGTTCAATTTAAAATAATCTTGAGCAGATGTATGAAGTAAACCATTAAGATCAAATAGTATTCCATCACATTTATCCATTCTTTCTGAAATACAAGATCCATAATTTTCAGATATCCATTTATAAAATCTAGGAATACCCATTTAAAATTATGAAAAAAATATATTTATTATTCTAAAATATATTTTATTTTATCTAGTTTTCTTTTCCACGGGTCTCATAGATAATATCTTAGGAAATATTTCTGTTTCTATCAATGTTTCTGGTATTAAAGAATATCTTTTATGTATTACTATAGAACCTTTAGGTATGGATAAATATTTAGCGATTATATCGTCGTTGGATATTTTTGGCAACCTAGATTTACTTAAATTATCTTGTGCTAAAAATTTTTTAATTTCTCCAGCATCCGATATAACTTCAACTTCTGATGAATATATAGACTCTGTTGGATCATATAACATATTTATTTCGTCAAATACTTCTATTATGACACTATTGACTTTTTGATTATTACATGATATAGTCCTAGCACTATCTGAAGTTTTCTTACCTCTAAGAATCAAAATAACTGAATTTATTGTCATTTTCTCTTTAGTCTCTAATTCTATTATCTTTTTACACATATTCTGTATTTTATCTTTATTGAAAGAAGGAGAAATGTCATGATAAATTAGAGATGTTTCATCATTTTTCTTAGCAATATAGAAGTTATCGATAGGTGTAGAGAATTGGTCAAATCCTCTAGTGACCATCATTCTTTTGGAAAAATCTAGTATTCTCTTATCCATTTTAATATAAAAAAAAGTGTGAATTTTTTTTAAGACTTTTTTCTTAAATAAAAATAACATGAATCTCTCCATTTCTACCAAAGATGTTAATTTTGAAAACTTTGTTCGCACCCCGCCATCTATGAAAACTTTTGATGACAAAAATGGTGCTAAAATAACTTATTATGAAATACCCTATTTTTATAAACACAAAGTGACAAATGAGATTACTGGACAGGTGAATGAAGTGATAACTGGACTTCAAGTCGAAGGACCAACACTTTATTCTCCAGATGGTATTTCTTTAAAATTACAACCAAATGGTAGAATGGGTGCTAGCATTCAAACGATTTTTGATCTTTGTGATAAAGATGTATATGACTTTGTTGCTCCTCGTCAAAGAGATGCTGATGGAAAAGAAATCCCGGGTTCTGGTGGATTTTGGGAAGAATTGTGGCATTTTTCTTGTCACACTATTGAATATTATAAGAGTTTAGGTGTTTTGGGATCTACTGTATCTAAAGATTTCAGAACTACTTTTACTAAACCTATTATGTGGTTTAAAGATCCTCAGACAGATGAGATAATAAAAGGTAGAAATCCCAGAAAGTTCTTCTCTATTGTATATTACGAGAAAGATGGAAAAGTCATTAAGAAAGCACCTTTCAAATCCCCAGTAAAAGATGAGAAAACTAAAAATTTCTATACTTACAATTGGGATAATTTAAAAGATTCTCAGACTAAATTTCAAGCTTTATTCAATATTAAGAAAATATATATTGGTGCTGGAAAGATTAGTATTCAATGTGATATTGAATCTGCTGTAGTATATTCAGCTATATCTCTAACTCAATGTCCCACTCAAGTTAGGACTTTAGAGAAAGCTACTAAAGATGAAAATATTATGATGATAGCCAAATCTCAAATTGAATTGTTAGAATCTATATCTAAGAAAGAAGAGAGAAAAGAAGAAAAGAAGGAAGAAAGAAAAGAAGAAGAGAGAAAAGAAGAGAGAAAAGAAGAAATCAAACAACCCATCGATCTAAAAGCTTTTCTAAATAAAGGTCCCCAAATGAATCCTCTAAATCAGGCATAAATATATAATTTGATAAAATTATATGTTGATTTAAATACTAATTATATTTAGTTATATTTAAAATCATGAGCCAAAAAGTCAAATTTCTCAACGAAGAACAAGAGAACCATGCCATTATAATGGATTCAATATTGACTAATAATTTCTATGCTATAGATTATTCTGAGACTGGAGCTGGAAAAACACATATAGCATCATATCTAATAGATTCTTTTAAAATCAAAAATGTTATTGTTATTTGTCCAAATGGTATAGTGGAAACATGGAAAGGAGTTAAGAATAAATATAATTTGCCTATTTTAGATATCATACCATATACTACTTTAGCATCTAAAGCTGGAAAAGAGAAAGATAGAATATTGAAACATGGACTCTTAAGAAGAGTCGATCTTATCGACGACAAGAATAAAATAAGTAATTTTTATCCAACAAAGAAATTTATGGATCTATTGGACGATCAATTACTTTTAATAGCAGATGAGACACATCATGTTAAAAATGATAACATTTATTTTAAAGCTTTATCTACTTTGACCAGAGAGATGTCTAAAAATCCAAGATTAAATAGAATTCTTTTATTATCCGGCACATTGGCTGAAAGATCAGAAGAAACTGCTAGATATATGTATTTATTGGGGGAAATAAATTATCCATATTTATATACTTACAATAAAGGAAATTATTTTCCGTATGGATACCAAGAACTAGTTGATATGTCTTTTAATATAGATAAAACTATGACTGATGATATACTTGAATCCCATGAAGGAGATGGTATACCAGATATGTATGCTAATGTAGCAGAAGATTTATTTTCAGAGACGATTTTAACTACATATGGAGATGCTATGGTTCCTAAACATAAAGGTATTGATTATAATTTAATATGCGATATTAAAGACGAAGAGACTAAAGAAAATATAGGTATAGCTTTGGAAATGATTAAGAGTGCTGTTGGATACAATGAAAAAGATCCATCTAAGAAAAAATCATTCGTAGATTGGGGTGAATATTCTAGAGGTATGTCTCTTCTTCAATTATATAAAAGTGAATCAGTAGTTGATATAAGTGCTGCTATGTTAAAGAAATATCCCAATTGTAAAGTTGTATGTTGGTCATTTTATCACGACTCTTTGGATAAAATGGAAGAATTATTTATAAATAAATATCCTAGATTATTGGGAAATAGAAAAGAATTGTTAAAATTACATGGTAAAGTTCCGATGGGAGATAGGAAAGATATAACATTGAAGTTTCAAAAAGCAAATTTAGATAATAGAGTATTAATCATAAATCCACAAGTAGGAGGGGAAGGTATCAATTTAGATGATATAGATGGTGGTTTTCCTAGATTTTCTTTTTATCTACCAACACATAGAATGATGTTATTAAAACAAGCTAGAGGTAGATTTGATAGACAAACTACTAGATCTATTCCTAGATTTTGTGTGGTTTATAGTAATATTGCTACAACAGAAGCTGCTATACTAAAAAATTTAACTAAAAAAGGAGAAGTTATGAAGAAAATACATAAGATACATGTAGAATCTGGGATAGTATTTCCAAATGATTATCCAGAAATATCAGAAGAAGCTTTTAAAGAAAAACAGTTTGGTTTCAAAATAGATAAATAAGAAAATATATTTTTAATTTATTAAAAATATGTCTAGATATATAGTCATCGTGAACTGTTGTTTCAGACATGGTCCTAAACCATACACAACTATTCCAGGTGTGACTCCTTCTAAATTTCCTAATGGAATAGAATATTTCTTAATAGATAGTTTCTATGGTATAGCTAACAATTATGATGGGAACAGTAAAGATATTTTAGATGAAAAAGAAATCATGGATAAGAATCATAAAGTTAATTTTATACCTGAAACATATTTTGTTTGGAAGAAGAAAGAGAAATTTATGATGAAAGAAGAATCCAAATGGAAAGATATGAAATTAGATTATGATGGTAAAATACTATTCATCATTAGAAATAACAGAGAGATTAGTGATTATGATACAATGGACATGTTTAATGAACATATTTTTAGAAATAGAAAATATTTATCATATACATCGGAATCTAGAATAGACTTAGAAGAAATAGTAGATGCTTGGGAAAAAGATAAATTAGAAAATATACCAAATATTTATAAAGCAGAAATATGGAAAGATGGATCAGAATTAAATAGAAAAGCTTATTATGAAAGAGTATTAATTGGTATTGAATTTATTATCGATTCTTTAAAATGCTCTATGTCTGAACTAGTTATTCCAAAATGGGATAAATTAAATCCAACATATTCTTGGATATTTAATACAGATACACCTTATATTAGTGGAATAATTAAATCATCTAGATTAGATGTTGTAAATGTAGATGATCATCCAGCTAGTTTTTTAATATTAGAATCAAAAGACTTTAGACATAAATTGTTTAACGATGTTTTAGGATTGACTACCCAATTATTAGTAAAAAATGGTAAGATGGAGTCTAACAAATCTAAATATAAAGATATTAAATTTTGGAGTATTATTAGAGATGATCTCATTCAAGAAGAACTCATTCGTAAAGAATAAGAACTTTAAACATTATATTGATAAAATAATGTTTTAGATTATATGATGAAATGTTCTACCTTTTACCTTTGATTTGTATATTTGTTCTCCTTTATTAGTAGTAATTCTTCCATATATTCTAGCAACATATTTACCAGATTCTCCTCTTGGATTGATATATGTAGCTAAAGTCATTCCACCCATTTGATAAGCTTCTTTGATTAAAGAAATAGAATATTTATATAATCTTTCTATCTCTTCTTCTGTTAAATCTTTTGTGATTTTATCATAATAAATATCAGCCATATACATCATCTCTGCTCTTAAATAGTTACCTATACCAGAAAAATATTTCTGTTTCATTAGAAATTCAGATACTAACATTTCCTTTTTCTTAATAACTTTTGAATATTGTTCTAAAGATATATCCTCTTTCAATAAATCCGGTCCTATAAGACTTAATTTATCTATGACAGAATTACAAAATTCAAAAGAACCACTTCTCATCTTATCATCATAATATAGTCTCTTCTTTTCTATATATATTCCACCTTTTTTAATACCAAAAATTAATTCTAAACAAGTATATTTACCTTTTTTCTCTACCCAATGTCCATCCATGGCTAAGAAAGAGAAGATATAGATATCTTCCAAATCAAAAACTATTCTCTTTCCTTTAGAGTAAACAGATTTAAGTGTTCTCCTCACATTGAAGTTCTGATTATCTTTTGAAGATAAAATACTTTTAAACTTCTTGAAATTTTCATATTTGAATAACCTAATCAATACTAAATTTGAATAATCAATATTCAATATATCTGCTACTATAGCCACCTCTGGACCTTCAGGCATATTTTTTAAAAATAAAAAATATTATAAAGATGTTCAAAATCAAAAATCCAAAGAACAGTCTCCAAGAGTATTTATGATACTATTAAAGAAGGAAATGGGTGGATAACTACTTTAACTATGCCAAATGGAAAAGTAGTAAAATCAAATGTTAGATCTAAGAAATGTGACTGTGAGGGAGTTACTGAAAAGAGAAGCTGCTTTTATTTGTTTAAGAAGAATCACTATGTTAGAGACTAATGAATATCAAAAACCATTAGATATAAGAGAGATAATATTGGTAGATTCAGATGAAATAATACCAGATAACAAACATTCTTATATCATCAAAATTAAAGATTGAGATGAAATATTTTTTGAAGCAGTTAGCGAAACGATTAGAGAAGCAGTTAGCGAAACGATTAGAGAAGCAGTTAGCGAAACGATTAGAGAAGCAGTTAGCGAAACGATTAGAGAAGCAGTTAGCGAAACGATTAGAGAAGCAGTTAGCGAAACGATTAGAGAAGCAGGTAGATTATCTATGGTATATAATCAAGTTAAGTGGAAAATAATATCCAATAATAATAGAAAGGAGAAGTTATTGAACACCATCAATCTTAACAATTTTTTCACATTTACCGGAAGATAACATTTTATCCAGGATATGATTATCTATAGCCACTTCACAGTAATCACATGCTCCCCAAGCTGGGATCTTAAATATTTTACATAAAATAGTTATTTGAGTTCCAGAAACAGTATCTTTTATCATTCTATTTTCTCTATCTAATTCTCCTAACATATATGCTCTTACTTTAAAAGATTCTGGTATATTTTTTATAGATCTAAGTTTCTCGAAATTTGAAATTTGAAGACTTAAAATATAATCAGAAAGACTATCTATAGGCATATCTACTCTTTGTCTCCTAAGATTAGATATTATACTATTCACATCTCCATTTAAAATAGATGGTTCTTGTCTATAACCAACTGTCCTCAATATATTTTCAGTTATCTTAAATATGATAGAAGTTTGTTGAGATTTATAACTTAAATATAATAAAGGAAGATCTTTTTCTAACAAATAAGATACTTCTATACCTTGTTTCCACTTTCTATCCCTACCGTATCCTCTAAAAAAGCTATTTGAATAAGATTCTGATAAAGAAAATTGTCCAAAACCCAAAGCATCTTTGGGAGAATTTAGATTTTTAATTTTATCGCAAGATTCTGATTTTTGTTCTCTATATAACCAAGAAGAATCGTAATTAGTAGAATGATATAACACAGTTCCTCTAGGTAAATGGGCATATTCTTTAAATAATTCATTTCTCATTAATATTAGATAATCTGGGATACTTGGTAGATCTAAAGGAATTCCTTCTTTTATCTCCTTAAGTGGACATTCAGAATCTTGATCTAAACCTTTTGTCTTACAACTCATTTTTCTATGCTTAAAAAAATGATATATTTTATCTTCTCTTAGATACAACTTTCCAACCCAACCATCTATTATTTTTCTGTGGACCCAATCTTCTAGATTCTAACATTTCATTCTTGAATTTATCTTCAGACATCAGAGTATTAGATTGTTTTGCTTGAGTAGTTCTAAACCAAGGATAGAAATGTGTATATAAATCTATTGTATTGACATTAGAATTTTCATCTCTTTCCATAAACTCATCGATAAACTTCAAATAGGGGTCATTATTTTTCCAATAATTTTGAGTATATTCTGTGACTGAAGCTGGGGGTGTAGAACAACCTCTAACTTTATAGATATTATAATATTGAATTAAAATCCAAGCAAATGCTGATAAATATCTAGGAATAGTCTCTTCAAATGTTCCATCTGCTTTAAATGTGTTTGATAGATATTGTTCTTCTAAACTTAAGTTACAATTTTTAATCCATTGTGCTAAGAAAGGAATTATAATCAATCTATTAACTACTGCTCCATCGGCATTACTAATAGTAGGTGGATCATTACAAACATATAGTATTTTAGCTAACATAGCAACAGACCCACCATTTTCATGACAGTTTCTAGCAAAGAAGTCATCCAAACCGCTAAATCTTTTTAATTTACCACTATCTATTTCATCATCTTTATCTGGTTCACAAACAATTGCTAAAAATGCTCCAACTACTTGTGCTAATTCTGGTGAAGGTCCAGAGGAACTCTTTCTAACATTCTTCATAAACACTTCTACTGGGAAGTCTACTGCTAGAGTTTGTAGTAATAGTTTAAATAATTTTATTAACATACTTTTGGAATTATTTCCTTTACCTTGCCAAACTCTAAAAGCTTTCTCTATATTCTTTCCTATTAGAAAAGAAGAAGAGTCTTTAAGAAAATAGTGAAGTAGATCAATATGAGGAAATATCTGACCTAACCATATCAATAGTTCTGATACTCTAGGAGAATCCCAAGTTAAAGTCATATCTATAACAGTGGAAGAACCTTTAGTTATAAAATCTTCTGGCTTTCCTTCTCTAAAATACATATGTTGTCCATAAGCTTCAGTGACACCATTCCACCAAGATATAGTAAGATGATTAGAATTGACTATTTGAGAGAATCCTAATCTTGTATATTGTATTATGTCTTTCAATATAAATTTTTCTCTAGATAAAGAAATTATAGAACATCTATAAGCTTTTTCTCCCAATTTGTCTATTATTCTGCCTATATGAACTATTATACCAGAACGAGTATCCTTTTTATCTTTCTTATGATGAACTACAGATTCATTAGAAACATCTGATCTTATCTCTTTTAAATTCTTAATCATCTTATCAGTAATATCATTTCTTAAATCTACACCATTTTTACTATGAATCAATCTATGATTAGAAAAGCTATACCAATTATTATCATTACTTGGATCAACACATATATAGTCCAACCAAAACATTCTATATAATATTTCTGCTACATCTATTGGTGTAAAATTATTATCAATATTGATACAATTTTTAATCCAAGATATATGCCATTGTTTATAATCATTCGGAGAATCTATTTTAGCATAATAAGCTATAGTTTTAATAGTCAAAGGAGTATATTTCATATCTATCCAAGCATCTTGACAGTCTTCGTCTCTTAGGGATATAGATTTCCAAAGTTGTAATCCATCAGAACTACCTTCATATATATTATATATGATCTTACCAATACATATCCAATATATATCACATTCAAATCTAATTTGAGAAAGCATTGGGATAAATATCTCTAACATCTCTTTTGGAGTTTTAAAGTCTTCTTTGGTATTTTCTAGATCATCTGGATCTGGAAGATAATTTTCTTTGATTATAAAAGTATTTGGCCAAAAATGTATGGATAGAAATAATGGTAATAGATCATGGTGATCATATTCATCAAATATACTACAATCAAAGCTACCTTCTATATGATATTTATGATGAGATATATCCAAAAAAGATTCTGGTTCTATGATAGAACCAGCATAATCATAGGTAGATATATATCCTAAAGAATTTTCTTCTGGAGATATCTTTGATTTATATAATTCTACTGAAGATCCTATTGTTGAAATAGATAATATATCCGGCCAATCATTTGAACATTTAGATTTTAAATAAGATAGTGTGTTAGTTGCTCTAAGATTAATTATTAATTTATCTTTAAAAATTTTAGCCAGATGTGATGTCATACCATATTGTAAATATGGAAATTGAAATCTCATCTTTAAAGCATGGCTATCTATATTGTTATTTCTCTTATATTTAAAAGGTTCTGATGCTAAAAAACAACATATCAACTTAGATTTTTGTTCTGAAATATTGTCTGCTATGTCTTCTATAGTCAATCTAAGACATTGACATACAGTTTTAACAAAATCTTCTGTATAATATATTTTCACCTTATCTGAAAATATAAATCTCATGTTAAATATCAAAGGGCATTGTTCAAAAATACTTTCTCCTAAATATAATTCTTCATTACAAGATATATATTTGACCATAAGATCAGCATATCTGCCAATTGGTATATTTAATTTTTTTCTGGGAAAGTAAGAATCTATATGAATACCCGATTTTTGACCATCAGATATTCCTTTGAGAATCTCCTCCATCAGATTTTAAAAGATTATAAAAAATATTTAAAATATCTATTATTTTCTGGGGTTTATCTTGTCTCAATATATTTTTTTCTTCCTCAGAATAATTTCTTAAAAATACACACAATTTATCATCTTTTACCACAAATTCTTTGTCATAAAAATAGTAGTCTGTATAGGAGTCTTCTATAATCAATCCTTCGTGTTCTAAAAAATATTTTTTTCCAATTTCTTTGGCATATTCAATAGGACCCATTTGTTTTAATTTCCTTATTGAATATTTGATAACAGAATCTGTAGGCATAGATATATTCAAAGGCCAACCTAGAATATAAGCTCTAATTGTGGGAGGAGACATCATTATATTAAATAAAGGAATATCCAAAGAAGTTAGAGATTCTACTTCTAAATAAGATGGAAGAAATGAACTATCTAATATTCTCATATTTTGTAAATCTTCTAGTATTGGTTGATATTTTCCAAGATATAAATCTTTAACATGTCTCCAATAATATCTAGCAGAAGACATTAGGAATAATATTCTTCTATTGATGTTTTCTCCTTCTGGAATATCAAATTCTATATTATTCTGAGATATTAGCTTATTATAAAAAGAATCATCACTATTCTTTTCTTGTTTATACCAAGAGGATAAATCGGAGTCATCCAATATGATCAAACTAACTTCTCTTAATAAATCTTCGCTTTCTTCTGAAGAACTTCTGGATAATTTAGAAGATTTTGTTTTATTATATATGAGATACAATCCAACTATTAAATATCCAGCATCTATATCTCCTATCTTTTTTCCCAGAAGTTTATCATAAAGAATACATAAAAAGTGAGATTTAGTCAAATCTTTGGAATAGTGATTAATATTTGTTTCGACTCCCATATTTTTTATAGCATATCTATAGTTAAGAATCAATCTAAGAATATCTATCTCAGATTCTATTTCTATCTTTGTTAACAGTTCTATATGCCAAGAAGAATAATTATTGTTCTTTATGTTCTGATATAGACCATATCGAGAAGCTTCCACAAGATCGCAATTCTCGGAGGAAAATATATTTTCCATTTTTTATTCGCAAATAAAAAAGCAATAATTATGAATTCTGAAGATAACGAAATCGTCTTTAAAGGTTCTTCTGATGAAAAAAAATATGATTCTGATACAGAATCTTCTAAATCCGGGATATCTTCTAGGTCTGATAGACACAGAAGGAGAAGAAGATGTTCTAGATCTAAGTCTCCTAAATGTAGATCTCCTTCTCCTAAATGTAAAGAAGGGCCTACTGGTCCTACTGGTCCTACTGGGCCTAAAGGAAAAGATGGTTGTCATGGTAAAGACGGGTCATGTGGAAGAGATGGAGATTGTGGAAAAGATGGATGTGTAGGTCCCACTGGTCCCACTGGTCCTAAAGGTAGAGATGGATGTAAAGGTGATACTGGAGATAAAGGTAAAGATGGATCATGTGGTAAAGATGGTCATTGTGGGAAAGACGGTTGCACTGGACCTACTGGTCCTAGAGGCAAGGATGGAAAAGACGGGAGAGATGGTTGCCAAGGTCCCAAAGGTGATACTGGAGCCAAAGGTAAAGATGGATGCCATGGAAAAGATGGGTGCCATGGAAAAGACGGATGTAAAGGTGACACGGGTTCCAGAGGCAAAGATGGAAGAGATGGTTGCCAAGGTCCCACTGGCCCTACCGGCCCAAAAGGTAAAGATGGTAAAGATGGATCATGTGGTAGAGACGGAGACTGTGGAAAAGATGGTTGTGTTGGTCCCAAAGGAAAAGATGGTAGAGATGGCTGCCCTGGAAAAGATGGTAAGGATGGCAAACCCGGGTGCCCAGGTGTAGATGGAAGAAATGGTAGAGATGGAAGAAATGGAAGGGACGGTAGAGATGGCACATGTTGCTTACCAGATGAAAATACTTATATCTATGTTTCTACTGATGGATGTGATCAAGGTGCTAAACCTGGTTCGGCTAGAACAGCTGCTAGAACTTTAGCAGCAGCCGCTTGTCTCTCTGATAACATAAGAGTATTAACTGGCATATATTCTGCTTGTGGAGCAGAATTATCCAATAAAAATATTGTAGGTTGTGGTGGAAATACTACTATTGTTGGTGCTAAGTTCCACAAAGGAACTACTAATGTTAAATCTTTAATTTTAGAAGATTCTAAAGTCGAATGTGCTACTTTATATGCCACAGATCTTATCGTTAAAGGTTTAAAATTGAAAGGTGATTCTACACTCTTTGCCAAGAAATCCGATTTTACTACTACTATTTTAGTATCCGGAGAAGCTTCTCTATCTTTTGATAGATGTAATTTCTTTTCTGAAGTAGTCCAAGTAGAAACTGGAAGTAAAGCTAGAGTTATCTTGAATGAATCTAACTACTTAGTTATTTCTAGCAATATGAGTGGTGTAGAAGTTATTGCTCCCGATGTCAATAAGACTAAGGTAATTGATGTCTGTAAGCATAAAGAATATGCCTTAAGATCCGAAGTAGAATTTGTTTTAGTAGAAGGTGAAGGTTCTAAATTAGCGATCGAATTACCTGAAGGTAGAGATGGTAAATCTATTTGGTTTAAAAATATCTCCAATGCTAAAGTTGTTTTCTGTGGAAGCAATCATGAATTAAAACCCCATACTTCTGGATATTTAGTATATTTTGCTCGTTTGAAGTCGTGGGTTAATTATGTTTAAATTATCTATAAGTTAAATGAACAAAGCAGCTCTAATCATAGTATTTGAATACAAAAATTCAAATATTAAACATCTACCAGCAGCTAAAGAAGATCTTAAAAATACACATGATATCTGTTCTAAGAAGTTCAAAATACCCGATGATAAAATATTTGTCATAACAGATATAGATTCTAATATTTCTTCAATAGATCGTTTTTTCATGTCTTTAAAAAAAATATTGCCTCTGTTAACCAAAGAGTTGTTTATCTATATATCTTGTCATGGTAAAAGAGGAAGATATATATTGTTCCTTGATAATAACGAAAGAATCAAAATTAAACAAAAAACTGTCTTAAAATGTATATTAACTGGAAATTTAAACAACATAGAAATTAAAAAAGATGACGGAACTATTATGATTAAAAACTATGGTTCACACTTTAAATCTGTTTCAGAAAAATGTCTCCTTATAATAGATATATGTTATGCTGGAACTATATTACCATATGTATATGAAGAAAATAGAATGATTAAATTAGAAGACGACATATATAATGGAAACATAATATGTATGTCTTCTTCTTCTTGGGATGAAAAGTCTATAGCATCTACTAAAAATGGATCTATATTTAGCAATTATGTTTATATGATTCTTAATAAAGAATATATATCTCTTAGTTTAAAAGAATTTATAAAGATATTTAATGGAAGTAAACCTGAAATATTAAAGAAAATATCCCCAATGTTTTCTTCTAACTCTTCTGATATTAATATTAAAATCCCTTTTGTCTAAATTTTATTTCTTCGGGGAATAATTTATTAGTCTAGATTACTTATTAATAAAATATTTCCGAAAAAAGTTAAATTTATTTTCTAATCCTATTAGAAGTTTTCATTTAGATGTTATCCTATCTCCCAGAAACCAAAATGAATTTTTTCTCTTTAACCTGGTTTTTGTTAGTTTAGATTGCCTTTTATTAAAAGACAATTGAAAGTAAAAGATAGGAAGAAAAGATGTTCTAATAGGAGAGTATTAGAAGTTTTCATTTAGATGTTATCCTATTTCCCAGAAAGTTAGTTTTAATTTTTTCTTTATAATTTGGTTTTTGTTAGTTTAGATTACCTTTTAATAAAAGACAATTAGAAGTAGAAAATAGGAAGAAAAAATGTTCTAATAGGAGAGTATTAGAAGTTTTTATTTAGATGTTATCCTATCTCCCAGAAACTAAAATAAATTTTTTCTTTACAATTTGGTTTTTGTTAGTCTCGATTACCTTTTATTAAAAGGTAATTAGAAGTAGAAAATAGGAAGAAAAGATGTTCTAATAGGAGAGTATTAGAAGTTTTCATTTAGATGTTATCCTATCTCCCAGAAACTAAAATAAATTTTTTCTTTATAATTTGGTTTTTGTTAGTCTCAATTACCTTTTATTAAAAGACAATCCAAAGTAGAAAATAGGAAGAAAAGATGTTCTAATAGGAGAGTATTAGAAGTTTT
>Ga0315284_10002210_pt1 | contig 27931 bp, 13 predicted proteins | sample YL17G09_16_MG_FD_203696 | JGI IMG/M metagenome (GOLD analysis project Ga0315284, IMG submission 203696) | Sediment microbial communities from Yellowstone Lake, YNP, Wyoming, USA - YL17G09_16 | ecosystem: Environmental > Aquatic > Freshwater > Lake > Sediment | place: USA: Wyoming | collected...
CCACGGGTATACTCAACCCGTCTGGGTCAGCGACATTCCCGCTTGTCACGACGCTCCAAGATTTGAGTGCGATCTTCACCACGGTGCTTATTGGCAGGACTGTGGAGGTGCTTTCTGGCGCTAACAAGAGCCTGAAGCGAACGATTACCGCAGTACCTAGCGGCACTCAACTCACGCTGTCGCCAGCTCTTCCTTCGACGTCGTCTGGTAAGTATCGCGTTCTGGCTACGAACCAGATTGACGATGTGATCCAGGTATCCCCGGCACCGTATTCGATTAAGTTCCCGCCTCTTGTCGTGACGTCTATTGGGACGTTCCGGAAATACTACATCCCGGGGGCGCTGAGTCGATTCTATCCAACCTCAAAGGATTTCTTTGCCTTTTCTACTGTGACGTCTGACTCTGAGACAGGGGATGAGGTTGTGGACACCAAGTCCACAAACGTCACGCTCGTAGCTGAGTTGCATACGCGGTTAGCCTGGGGAGTTCTCACGGAGTCCACCGAATTCTCAGGACCTTCGATCCTCAAGGTGGACTTCGCGGATGGTTCGGAGCCTGGGTTCGATGATCAAGTTGAGAAGTATGCCCGCCCGCCCTTCAAGAACGGGATGAAATGCGTTGTTCAACGTCGGGATGGTACGTTCATTAACCCTGCGACCAGTCCGGTCACGGTTACCGCTGTAGCGGCCAACCAGTTGACAGTTACGGGTCTAGCGAGTGTCGCTGACGTGGGGACCACCGTGTACCGTTCCCCTATTGACGACTCAGTGCAAGTTGACCCAGACAAACTGACCTACTACACGCTTGGTTTGGACTACTCTTTCAACGGGGACAGCGGTCAAGTCATCTACATCGGCGCGTTCCCACCACCCCTCGTTAACACCCAGCTTGTCGAGGCTCAGGCGCTCTCGGGTAAAGTCAACCTCATCAACACTCTGACTGCACCCCTCCAGTTCCCGGCGCTTTACGGGGGTATTGAAGACGATGACGGTGACTTGAGTTTCCCGATCCAGACTCCGGATCCCGACAGCGAGCAACAAGGCTACCTGTTCACTGAGGACAAGCTGATCCATGCTGTGACGGGACTCATACGCACTGTCACGACCTCGCCATTCGTGGGGACCGGCAGCTTGAACGCCCCGAGAACGATCATCACGAATGCGGTGCCCTTTGTGGCTCCGCTCCCGAAGGTTCATGACCTGGTTCGTATTTTGTCGGGTCTGAACGGCCAGACGACCTTCCGCCGAATCACAGCCGTAGGTGCCTCTACGGTGACGGTGTCGGAAGTGTTTGCAGTCGTAGACGCTGGTTTCACGTTCGAGATTGGGGTGAGTGCCCTGGCGGTTACCGGGACAGCGGCTGTTACCAGCACGGTGACTCAGCTTGACGACCTGCTAGCCACCTTCTTGACCTCTGCCAAAGTGGGTCAAACCGTTGTCCTAACCTCTGGTGCTAACAATGGGGAACGTCGGCAGATTTCCGCTATCGCCAGCAACACTTCGTTGACGATGACGCCAGCTCTGCCCTTCCTTCCTGCGGGCCAAGCGTATCGTATTGACAATTCTTTGGCGACCTACGGGGGCACCTCGGGCGATCACATGACCGAGTTGAGTGCAGCGTTGGCGGGTGAGATCCTGTTGTACCCTGATGAGCAGCAGTACATCGAGGACTTCCTGGATCAAGTGTTCACGGACGTGACGACCGGTACGGGCTCCACCAGTGCAGCGGTGCTTACGGACGGTTCTGCCACATTCCTGGACGATGGGGTATCGCCGGTTAACTACGTCTACATTGAGACGGGATTGAACGCGGGGATCTACCCTGTGCTGTCAGTCACCCAGACGCAGATTACGGTGACCACCCCGTTCCCTGTGGTGGCGGCGGGTGTCGCGTACCGGGTGGTTTCCCTTTTCGGTGCCTCGGAGGCTTCGATCCAAGCGCTCTTTGCGCTTCATCAGAACATCGCGGCCTTGATCAGCAGTGCCACGGCCTTCCAGACGTTGATCTCGACTCCTGTGGCGGTGACCAGAACACCTGCCGATACGGCATCGTTTGCGAGGGCAACTCTGACCACAGACTTGGGTACCCGGGACATGGTCGTGGATGCCCGTATCGCGGCACTCCCCACAGACATCTTGACGGTTGAGAACATTCTGGCCAACACGGACAGGTTGTACGATACTCGTTGGACGTGGGTTGACGCGAGAATCAACTTGGAATCCGGCTTGACTGTGCAGCAGGCTACCGCCACTGCTAACCGGGTTAAAGACCAGGCCAACATTTACAAGCAGTTGATCAAGCTGTTGGCCGTGGAGGGCTCATGAGCGTAGACGAAGTTACCCCGGAGGAAGTGCAAGACGATACGCCCCCTAAGCCTAAGGGCGTTTGGGAGAAGCGTGAGTTCGCGATCAACGGGCGTATGAAAGAGGTCTGCCGCCTGAGTGCAGTGGCCACAGAGGCCGAGATTGCTGGTCTCAAGCGTAAGCTAGCTAAATTGCAGTACGGAAGCTGAACCTGAATGGCCACCACCGCAAATTGGGAGTCTCTTTCAATCCAGATTCCTGGGCAGGAATTGCTGGACAAGGCCCGGAACGTCCTCGAAACCTTGATGGTCTTTTTGGAGGTTCTGAAGACCATTCTTGAGACTGTGAAGGTATTCCTAGTTGACTTTGGGAACCCTATCAAGGCGCTGGTTGAGGCGCTGATTCAACTTATCCTAGCCTTATTCAATGCCCTCCAGCGTACTGGTATTTACGCCTGGTGGGACGTACCAGATCCTCAGACTGACCCCACTTTGAAACGGGTTTCCGGTGGGTACCAGGGGTTCACGACCAGGTTCAAAGCTGGTCTGCAAGACTCACGTGACCCTAATCGACCTCAACCCATTGCTGGGCTCACTAATAGCGGCTTCGTTCTCCTTGTAGTCGATTCAACCAGTATTGAGGACTTGCTCAACGGGATTCAAACTCTTTTGCGGTTTTTCGGTAGGGAGTTTTTGACCCCGCAGTATGCGGCTCCGGCAGATGTTAAGGTACTCCCCTTAGGCGGTGATGGGGATCCTATCCTATCCATAGTGAAGTTGTTTCAGGATCAACCGAAGTCAGTTGTGGTGGAGTGGTCTTTACCGCCTGCTTCAAACCCAGGTGATCCGGGGTTTTCAGATTTGATTCAGGAAGCCTCATTGAACTTCCTGCCGCCACGTTTTCTGATCGAGAAGAGCGAAGTTAACCCAGCCACGGGGGAGGTTGACGTTTCTCTACTGTCCGATCCGGATGCTGTGGGTCAGGTGGTTGCTACGGTGCCTACCAAGTTTGAAGGGCGTGGGCAACCCGGGGTTATCCTTAGCCAGCAAGTTAGGATCCTGGATAACTACCAAGACCCTGTTGTCAAGTTTCAGAAGTACATCGTCATTGACACTTCGACGAACACCTCAACATTTCTACTTGGGCAGTTAGGTACGTTCCGTTACATCGACAACGATGTGGAACTGAACAAGACGTACTACTATCGTGTCAGGGCCTACAGTGGCTCTCTTGCCGTGGTCAATGACTCCGTTACCTTTGGTCTGCCCGAGACAAACGTAATAGACCAAACCCCTTACATTGTGTGGCCTGGCACAGAGCCTTCAAAGCCCCCGGTGATGGGCAAGGCTTCTCCTACGGCTTCAATAATGATACCTGTGTATCCGGAGAAGTTCGATGTCATTGAGGTTCTCAATCGTTTGTTTCAGACCGCGTTCTCTCTGAACTTTCACTTACCGTTGCCCAAGGGGGCAAAGTTTGATCCATCGGGGGCACACCTTGAGCCGTACACAGTAGGCTCAGACGTTGGCAAGAGTTCGCTCACCACACTGGCCGGTCCGCTAACGTCCTTCGAGGCCATCCCACTTGTTGGTGCTGGTTCTAACGTGCTGGCTGTGACCGCTGCGTTTCAGCCTGATCCTGTCACGGGGCTACTACCTGTTTTACCCTGGAACGAGTCTTTGGTACGTCGGAACGCTTCCCGTTTGGCGATAACTGTGGCTGGGGCCATGCTGCAAGCCAACAACGCCCTGGTTTTCAAGGAGTACATGGAGGGCGACTTTCCGAAGGGTATCCCACCGAGCAGCACTACCCTCAAAGCCACTAACCTGAAGGAGTTGGTCTACGAGATTACCAAGGTGCAAGATCCTAACTTGTCTGGCCAAGGTGGCGTTCAGACGGCGGGCGTGCTTTACGGCAATTTGTTCACCGATGACATCGTTCGACTCAACGTCTTAGCGGCGGTGAACTTCTGCAAGACCTTCACCTTAGGGGGTGCCCCTCCGGATTGGATTCAAGTCAGCTTTTTGCGCGACATCGTTCCGTGGTCTGCTCAGCTACTCTACGAACTGCTGGCTAAGATGCAGGCGCTTTTGGACGCCTATAGTGGGGTCATTGATGAAATCAAGGCGTTCATCGACCTCATTATCCGAAAGATCAATGTGCTGGAGGGCTTTCTAGAGTACCTGATCTCATTGCTAAACTTCATCGAGAGTTTGGCATTGCCCGTCTACATTCTAAGCGTCCCACAGACCAGCGGCGACTCCAACGAATGGGCCTCGATTATTGACAATGCCGGAGGCACGCCCCCGCCAAGTGGCCCTACTGGGTATTCGGCCGGGGTTAGTTTAGCGTATGTGGCGGTGGATATCGGGCCGTTTTCAGAGGCGTTCTCTCTGATCTTCTAGGGCCGCGTTTTCTCTTGTGCTAACGCTGTGCTGGAGGTTCTTGTGCCTTTTCAGTTCAATGGGACGCTTACGGCCAGTCAGTTCGAGCGGTTTCGGACATATCTCCGAAACCAGGTCAAACTTATTGATGCCCGTATTCAGCATTTACAAGCGGAGCGCTCCCGAGTGGGTGACCTGCTCTTTGCCTACGACTCTGGCGGGATCCCTACGGGTATGTCTAACGATCCGCCACAGACTTATTGTGGGAAACTGTTTGGCGCTTATGAGGCTCTCGGTGGGGACGCGGATTTTGATCTGCAAGTCCGTAGTACAGATCAGCCGGTTTTCAAACTTACCGGTGACGCAGCTCAGCTATCGCAACTCAACTCTAACGGCGAGGTCGTGGGGGTTGGCGGCCTTTCCGATGCGGCATCCGCGAGCATCATGCAAAAACTTCGAGGTTGGACTGCGGGTGATCTGCACTACCGTCGAGGGGCTCTTGAACGGAAAATTCGGAGGGCTATCGACTATGCTGAGCAGTTAGATGCTGAGGTCAGTGAACTCCAGTTGATGAAGGCATCTGTGGATGTGGAGGGCTCTCTGGAGTTCATGGTCAGTACCATGGAATCCTTTGCATCCGACCGGAGATACATGCCGGTCACGAATGACGCCAATACGGATCCGCATGGCAAGTTTGCTAGGGCACCAGTCGCTTCCTACATGCCGGGCGGCGGTGGTAAGGGCACCACATCCACGTCTTACCAGAGGACCGTGGATGGGCTAGTAAAGCCGGAGGCGTGAATGTCCTTTGATAGGGCTATAAATCAAGTGTGTCCGCACGCTGTCACAGAAGAAGCCCTCTTTGTTTCTTCTGATCGGATGACTGTTCGTCCTTTACGCCCCATCTCGTCTGGGGCCTCTGTGAAGGTCTTTCTCAATAATGCCATTGAGGTGCCGTCTTTTGGCTCTACGCTACCCGCAAAAGTCACGGGTGGGCGGAAAGGGCCTTTCTCGTTCTCAGCAGGCGTCAACGATATTCTAGAGGTTTCGGTGAATCAGGGGGTAACGCAGACGGCGGTTTTCCCCGCCTCCAATAAGATCTCGACTGACCGCGTCGTGGACATCTTGAATCAACAACTGACTGGGGTGTCATTTTTCGCGGTTAATGAACGCTTGGGTTTTATGTCTACGGATAGTGGGCGACAAGCCAGCGTCTTCCTAAAGGCCACGAGTACCGCTGCTCTTACTTTTGGTCTTGCCTCAAACCAAGAGTACCGGGGGCAACAGAACGTTCCAGGGTGGACGCTTGTAACCGACCCAACAACGCTTGCTGATCGCCCCGCTAGACTCATCCTATTTGATGAGCCCCTGCGTAGTGGTTCGGATTTTGTGGAAATCTCATACGTCACGCTTCGGGAGGAGTGTCGGCGCTGTGGTGGCATAGGGGTGGAAAACGACTGGCGTTACGACAACAACGGCAAGCTCATTGAGATCCGTGACGAGGATCTGCTCATCCAAGAGCTACAGAAGGACTTCTACACGATCCGTGGGTCCAACCCTTTCCACTCGTGGTACGGGACAGACCTTATCGACGCCATTGGTAAGAAGCTTACGTCCGGAGGCTTTGCTCAGAACTTCATTGTGGCGGATGTTTACCAGGCCTTCAATCGTTGGCAGTCGATTAAGCGCCAACAAGAAACCGATGTTGGCCAATTCGTGTCGGACAAAGAGTACCCCTTCAGTCTTCTCTCCGTGAATCTTACGCAAAGTACGACGGACCCTACCGTGGTCTTCTTAGATATGACCGTTCAGAACAGATCTAACGAACCCATACAACTGACACGTGGGTTGCGGTTACCTCAGGTTGGAGTCGTGGTTTAAAATGGCAACTGCTCCCCAAATTGCACTCAGAGATGGTAGCGGGTTTACCACGAACCTCGTGTTCTCCACTAACCTGGAAAGCATCTTCATCACGGGCACCGTGGATGTGAACACGGTCTCGGTGCAGCTCTCGGTCAACGGTGGGGCATTCGTCTCTGACCCTAACCTGGTCAGCTTCGTCCTACAGACGTTCACGATCCCTAACCTAGCGGTCTACCCTACGGGCCTGCCTCTAGAGTTTGGGGTCAACACGATCCTGATCCGTACGATCGATATTGTCGGCGGTGTTTCGGCTACATCGTCTGTGCTCGTGACTCGGGTAGAGACAATAACTACCGATGGCATAAGGATCCCCACGGGGATTCGACTCCACAGACACAGAGATTCCGTTGACTTATTGGTTGCCGTTGCTGTTGTTCCGAATGCAGTGGCTTCGTTTCAAGGTTTCAACTTTTACGCCTCTACGTCCCCGGCGGGGGCCACAGGTTATTTCAAGATCAATGAGAAGCCCGTAACGTCTCCGACTGAGTACGAAGAATCCGACATTCTAGCCTACGATGACTTGACCGTATGGGACGTAGACCCTCAGGCATACGCGATACGTTTGAGAGTCTCTGAGGAGGACCAGTTCGGGAACGAGCTTGCAGTTCGGTTAAACACCACCCACGACAACACCGTGCTGGCGGGTAAGCTGCGGTTCACGGGGAACCTCCAGAACTACGAGTTCGAGAACTTCGTGGTCTTTACACACAGACGTGCGGGTAGTCCAGGCACCACTAACTCAGCACAGTTTGCCAATGTGTCCGATAGCGACCCTTTGTACTATGTAGTCACTGGGATCTACTTTGATCCCACCACCAATACGGAGATTGAGACTCCGTATTCGCAAGAGGTTTTAGGGGCACCTCTGATTATTGATACGACAATTCGAGATCTGCCTGGTAGGACTCAGGCACAAATCGTTACAGATTACATGACTGCTGTACTGCGGGTGAACGCGGACATTTCGTTGATCCCTGGTTCTGTGACCCGTGACGTGGACATTGATCCGTTTGCCTCAGAGGCTGAGCGTATCTGGTTCATGCTCGACTTCGTGCACCGCAGTCAGAGCTTCTTGACGCTATTGGCCGTTGACAACGTGAGTGGTAACGGGGTTTCGGATCCCGTTGCAGGTAGCGCATACAAGCAGGCTATTAAGTCGGCTTTAGGTCTGGGCACCAATTCGTCGGTGCAGAATCTCATTGACCAGCAGTTCGACAAGCTGGCGGCCAACGTCAACAAGACTCGTCTGCCAGGGCGTCAAGCTGTAGGCACCCTCGTGGTTTACACTGCAACTCGTCCCACTAAAGACTTGCAGGTCCCGGCAGGCACGTTTGCAGTCTCAACGGCGGTCTCAGGGTCTAGTGCACAACGCTTCCGCATTGGGGGCTCATATGTCATGTCCAGCGCCAATGCGGCCTCCTTCTATAACTTCAATGAGAAACGTTATGAGTTGCGGGTTTCTATCGTTGCTGAGCAGGCTGGTTCAGCCGGTAACGTCCCAGCCGGGTCCATCAAGACGCTGATTGGGATCAGCGGTCTGCAAGCAATCAACGAGTCTGCCACAGTCTTCGGTGATAATGTGCAGTCCAACGCGGACTTGGCAGCTAGCTCGATGCTGGGGTTTGCCTCGGTTGATACCGGCACAGAGACGGGGTACGCCTCCACCGCTGCCAACAAAATCGGCGTCATCAAGACCGAGATCGTCAAGAGCGGCGATCCGCTTATGATGCGGGACTACGATGACGTTCGTAAGAAGCACATTGGCGGCAAGGTTGACGTTTGGATCCAGGGCGTGCAGGAACGTCAAGCCCAGGATAAGTTCGCCTTCTCATTTGAGATTGCTCGCGACACCCGTTGCCAGATTATTGACGTCACCAACCTGATCTTCAGGGTCCTGGACTCTCGCGTCACCCTCACGACCCCGATCATTGAGATCTTGAACAACCCCTCCCAAGGGCTAGGTGTCCGTAATGCGACCCTCGGACTGGACTACGACCTGACGGGCGTCTCGATTTTGGATTACCAGACGTTCAAGCTCAACACCAGTATTGCCCAGCCCGCGACGGCAGTCGATGACACCATCCTGGCCGACTATCGGTTCCGCGTCGTGAACCAGTTCTTCATGACGTTGCAACCTGTGCGTCGTGTCGTCTCTGTGGTGGGTGAGGTGTCGGGTGCTCTTGACCCTTCCACGCACTACGAATTGTTCAAGACCGACGACCCGCTGCTTGACGGTGAGAGCACGATTGCCCGGAACTATGTGGCCATCACACCATCTGGCGGCATCCCCAGTGGGGATACAATCACGGTCAACAACGAACTGCACGTCATGATCGGGTTCGAGCAAGAACCATTGGATTCAATCGGCATCAACACCGCTACGATCCGGGTGTTCAACGAACAGCGTACCATTGAGTTTGATCCCCCAGGATCTGTGGCCCCGGACTATGACATCATCCAGGGCACCCCAACTACCCCTGCTCGTATTGTTCTGACCTCTGCTTCCAAAATAGCAAGTGGTCAAGAAGTCTCGGTGGACTATGTTCACGATGAGAATTTTACAGTCACGTACGTCATCAATTCCCTCTTGCAGCAGTTGCAGGCCATCTTGAACGTCAAGCGTCATGTGACCGCCGACGTGCTGGCGAAGCAAGCGATCCAGAACGACATTGACATCGAGACTACGGTTCAGCTCAAGAAGGGTTCTTCCAAAGCTCTTACCGACCCGGTGATCCGCAACAACGTTTCGCTGAACCTCAACAAGAAGGTGATCGGCGAAGGTGTGGCTCAGTCCAACGTGGACGCGGCGATCAACGATTCCACGGGCGTTCAGTTCAATGTCTTGCCGATGGCCAAGATGGCTTACGCGGATGGTTCCCACAAACTGCGAGAGTCCGTGCTCTCTACGTACCACCACCTGAACTCTCTTGATGTGGGCGGCAACATCGCGTACATCTTGACCAACTCGTTGGAGTATCCCACCACAGACGGCGGTGGGCTCTCAACGGAGCACAAGGGCGTTTTCCAAGATGATGAGGTCATGGCGCTTGCCGATGACCTCAACCTGGTGTGCTTCGTGACGAACCAGGCGTTCATCATTGGTGCCGGTGGTGCAACCATTGCCGGGTATTCGGACGACGCCACCTTGGCGCTAGAAGGCTTCTTGCCCAACGAGTACGTGCAGGAACGACTCCGCAGAACCGCCAACCACATCGTGGTGTCGCTATTGGGTTCTGGCCTTCCGCCGGACAACCCAGAGAACCACGCTTACGCGGTGTCTTATGTGATCCGAGGCGACTCGGGTTCGCACGACATTACTGTGTCTCAGATGGAGATCATTTCGTTAGGGACTTTCACTATAACGTATGGGGGTGTCGAATGAGATTGTTTAACGAAGGTCTCACAAAGGTAGCTATCGCAAAGAAGCTTGGTACCAATAGGGTCACGGTTAGGCAGAGACTAGCAGCCTTAGGGGTGGCTCATGGCTAGATTCGTCTTCGACCCAAGTCGTTTGAACTCTACTATTTCCCAATCGGGGAAAGAGTACAACCTGCGTCTCATGCAGAGGGCGCAGACCATCTTCTCCACCCTCTTGAACTTGATGCCGTCGAACTACGTGTCGGCGATCCAGGGCCCCAACTACACTCAAGCTCTCAAGGCCGTGGCGGTAGAGTTGGCCCGCCTGGAACTTGCGCTCGAAGACGTAGACCGTGACCGTGCATTCGCCACAACACGGTCCGATTTCCTGTGGTCCATCGTGGGTTACTTGGTGTTGGTGAACAGCAAGTTACCTGAACTTGGGTTCTCAGATGAGGAATTCCGTACTTTCTTCCTCAACCTGGTCCGCATCTACTTTCAAGGGTCCATACCCGAGTCCATGTCCGATGTGGTTGAGCTGTTCCTCTCGGGGGACATCCAGGTTACTGAGCAGTTCTTGCTCGTCCGTAAGGGTGCCAGTGGGCTCGACATCTCAGATGAGTTCGGGTTCACCGTTGACTACCTGGTGCCGCCCGGCGGGGGCTTCCCACCCAACATCTTTGAGGCGGACTCTGCTATTCGGCAATTGCTTGACTTGGTGCGTCCAGCCCACACGCTCTACCGCATCAGGTATATCTTTAACGATCGGTACATACCTAATGACACAATCGGGAAGATCCTAGACGCCATGCGGTGGCGGATGGGTATCTACCACTACGACGATTTTCGTAGTTATTGGACGGGTATTCGAGACCGAGACCGTCTTGGAAAGAAGGTCAACCAGAGCGTAGTCGGAGAGGATCACACGCACGACTTTTAGAAACGCTTTGGTCTCTAATGGTAAGAATACAGTCCTGTGAGCTTGTATGTGCCGTTTGCCATGGACTCAGGACTATACTCCGACGTACTAAAGATCCTGAAATCCTCGATTTTGCTGCATCGTGGAGAAAGCAATGACTTTTGACGATGACTTCTGATCTATCCCGGCGTGTAGCGCAGCGTTATGTCACAGCCGAGCTGCTTACCAAGCAGTGGCTGATGGGTGTGCGTCGTGGGTGGTTATCGTTGCTCAAGCCCACCATTCACGATTGGCCGGACGTATTCAAGGCCTTCGATCGGCTGATCGAGTTCGTGAACAACCTCGAAGAACAAGTGCTGTTCGTACGCCGTGGGCCGTACACGACTTCCCCGCAGATGAGTGAGGGGAAGGAGCTACGAGAAGCCTCCAAGCGGCTGAAGGACGTGCTGAACGATCTGTACAGCTCCGCAAAGTTCTGGCACTTGCAGGCCACGGGCAAGCCGGGCGACCCTTTTGTGCAACGCAAAGATGACGGCGAGCGGATGCTCCAGATCTACAAGGATAACTTCGCGGGGACCCTAGAGGTCCACGTCAAGACCAAGAAAGACTTCGCGAAGGGGCGGTGGAATGATACGCGCTCTGCGGGGATCACAGAGCTGTTCGACAAGATCTTGGAGATCCTGAGGGCGGACGCCAAGCGTCTTGACGACGCGATGCAGGCCGAAGAAGAGCATGGGATCTCGGTGACCCGCGAGAACTTCGCGGAGCCTGCGTTTCGTGAGTTCTCGTTTGGCCGCATGAAGGTCATCGTTATTGACCCAAGCGCTACCGGCACTCTCGTGAAGGAGTACGTCCGGGCGCTTGACCGGGCGCACACGCTCACTTCCCAGAAGGGCTTTGGCAAGCTCTGGTACGGCGTTGTGTTCCTCAAGTCATCCAAGTACGAGAAGCTCACAGAGCAAGAGACGGCGGAGTACGCTGAGTACGGCTACGAGCAGATGGAAGCTCGCTCTGGGATGTATCACTCGGGCGAGGATAACGTGGTGCTTACGACGCCCCCGAACGACGCGGAGCGGGTCATCACCCACGAGCTGGGGCACCGCTACTGGTTCAAGTTTATGACCCCTGCGAACCGGGCGCGTTTCAACGCGGCGGTCGTCACCAACCCTTCCAAGAAGGTTAGGGACCTCCCGTCGGGTCCGCTCGATGACGAGGGCCGGGAGAAAACGGTGTTCCCGGTCAGCACCTACGGCCGTAGCTCCATCGAAGAAGCGTTTGCCGAGGTGTTTGAGCGCTACGTCAGCGGCGGGGACATGGATCGCGACCAGCTCCGCACGTTCAAGACCCTCTTGGCCTCTGAGAAAGATTCACTAACACAGCATGTAGTGGACCGCTACCTCCATGCTCGTCAACAGTAACGGAACCACGCTCGAAATCCTGTTCGGGAGCCCACTGGGCCTCCAAGGCAGCACCATTCCGTCCAACTACCAGGTGCTCGTTGGGGAACCCGGGGCGGTCCCTGTGGGGGTTCAGTCAGTCACTCCGCTCTACACGGAGTACCAGTCCGGGGTCGGCTTCGTAGGGCATTCGGATGACGGGGCCCTACGGGGTTCGGCAACCTTCCGGGCTGAGGCAGACTACTTGACGCCCGGCTTTCAAGTGAGGGCTGCCATGCGGGGCCAGGCAACCCTCACGGCGTCCCCTGCCTACGTGCAGACGGTCAGGACCCGAAGGTTCACCCCTACGGGTGTTTACGCTCCAATCAGCACCGGGGACTACATCTCGCTCCAGAGTGCTGCCAACAACATCGCGTTCGCCCGGGTGCTGGACGTCCACCCCGACGGCACCTTGATTCTGGATCGTGACCTTTTAGCTGTGGATCCCGACAACGGCTCCATCGCTTGGACCCACACCTCAGCACTTGAGGGGGTCTCACTAGAGATCAACAAGCCCACCAACGGGAAGCTCTACACGGCAACCGTTCATGGGCTCCAGGACACCCTGGGAGCCCCCTACGAGGACTCACAAGACTTCACTGCGGTGTCGGCCAAGCCCCAAGTGGTCGAGGCTGTGCAGCTCGCTGAAGGGCAGCTTCTCATCACGTTCTCGGACACGATGCGGGTAGACTTCGCCTTGTTGAGCCCAAACGAGTACGAGGTGACGGGCCCCTCGATGGTGCTCGTGAAGACCGTTCAGACCGTCACACCCCAGCAGGTTATGCTCACCACCGTGGGGATGGGTACGGGGGCCTACCAAGTCACCGTAAATGCCACAGGAACCCCGCACGATGTGGCGGGCAACCCTATGGACCCCGTGTTCAACATGGCCATCTTCACGGGTAGCCCGGCGCTGGCTTCACGCTCAGTCTACGTGGACAAGGGCCCAATCACTAAGCCCACGTTGGTGATCCAGACGGGTGCGGCGGGACCCGGGGCTCCGATCATCGGACAAACGGGCCTGTCAGCGAGCATTTCGGGGTTTGGCTCTGGGGTCGCTACCGTGACGGGCTTGTCGGGGATGACCTCAGGTTCGGTAGGCCATCTCTTGGTTCTGAGTGGGGCCGCGTCTGCGGGCAACAACGGGACCTTCCTGATCAAGTCGTACGTGTCTGCGTCGAGCGTGACGGTTTACAACAGCTCAGGGGTGGCTCCCGACGTCAACGATGGGTCGATCACTTGGACTGAGCACTTGGCCTCGGGAACCATCAATAGCCCCACGCAATTGACGCTGCCCACCGCCAACATTACGGCAGCGCATGTGGGGCTCTACCTCACGTTGACCGGCTCCACAGTCAACGACGGGACCTTCAAAATTACCCAGAGAGTCTCGGCTACCGTGGTCAAGGTGACGGCAAGCTTCTCGCTTCCTGACCCCGTGAATGGGACCATCGGTTGGCAACTCCAGGACCCCCGGAACGGTGAAATCGCGGATAACCCCACGGATGTGGTGGTCCGGGTCAATGCCGTTCCTGTGATCCCCGACGCAGTGATCGGGCTTCTTGGTCAGATCGTGCTCCCTATGGTCCCGTCCCCCACCGATACCGTGGACGTGGACTACTGCTGGGTCTGCAATCCCGTGGTGGACTTCCGGCGGCTCAACTCGCAAGAGTTTCGGCTCAACAACTGGAACCGCGACAACGGACGACCCGCCGATTCATCACGGCACAAGTACCGCTACAACAATACGCTGATCCAGACCGATACGTTCTTGAGCCTGAGCCCTGAGGAATTGACGGGCACCGCTACGTTCCCAACGAGCGTGACACTCAACGATGTGAATGGCCAGTTTCTAACGACCATTCAAACAGCGTCGTTTGTGACAATCACCAGCGGACCCAACAGTGGGACACGCAGACAGATCGTCACCGTTTTCAGCAACACCATGCTGATCCTAGATGCCCCTATCTTGAGTTTGACCGGGGGCACTTATCGGATCGACCCCGTGGATCTCAGGGCTGAAGTTGCGCAACCGCAGCAACGGGATCTCAAGTACCGGGCCTACGAGCGGGCTTACTCGGTTGCGCTCAACGACCCGAACCTTCTGCTACTGAACTCGCCGAATCACCGTATCGCGTTCCCGCCGATGGCTCGGCAGCTCCAGAGCACGTTCGTCAATTACCAGGCCACCGTGCTCCCAGAGGCGGATCCTGTGGCCCCCTGGGAACGGCACGGGTCTGGGTCCGCTGTCATTGCGGGTACTGACCTCGTGGTGGTGGACACCTCGTCCGGGCCTTCCCCGACGGGCAACCCCATCTTCTGGTCCCAAACAATTGACCTCACGTTTGACCATGTGTTCGCCATTGCATGGCGGATGATGATCAATGCTGTGCCGTTGCCCCAAGGCGTCTTTACGGGCATCGCAGCGGGCTACTCGGATGACGAGAAGGCGGTAGTGATCGGCTTCTTGGATGATGGCGGGGTCAAGAAGATCGGCGTTCTGAAAGCGGGCGCTGGTAACGACCCATCGGACATCACGGCCTGGACCGGCGGTCTTGATGGCTCGGGAAACCCCACGGGTGTCCCGATGGATCTCGACTGGTCCATCCTACGCAGCTACCGGGTGTTCAGGGCCAGAACGGGGATCATCACCTTCTACGTGGATGGGTCCATCACGCCCTCTCTCCAAGTGGTCCCGGATGACCTGCCGTACCTTGAGGAACTGAATGCCCCGTTCAACGAGCTGCAAGGGTCGTTCTTTGGATCTCTGTCTCGTGAGGCCGAGAACACTTCCACGTGGAGCTTCGTTCGCTACACGGCGATTCCGATCAACCCCAAGCAGACCGCTCCTTCGATCTTCGTGTCCTATGAAGGCACTACGCCCCCGGAGTCAGCGTCGCAGCCTTGGACCCCCGTGGGCTTTCATGGAACCGAGACCATCATTGCGTCTGACTTCTTGCTGTTGGATTCAACGAGTGCCACGGACCCTGTGTTGACGATTCAGACAGGCTCAACCGGGACTGTTCTCGATCACACCACATTGTCTCTGCCAACAGCTTCCCTGACCTCCTACATGGTGGGCTTGAGCATCAGGTTAACTGGCACGACAGTTAACTCAGGGGTGTTCAGAATTACTGAGTTGCTCTCATCTACCATAATAAAGGTAGCTGCAATTCTAGACCCCTTTGACGCCGCCAATGGTGCTATTTTTTGGGAGGTTTTCAATCCTGACGTGTCTGGTTTGATCAGCGGGGACTTCAAGGGCTTTGCTCGAATCGAGCCCTTGCTGGCTGAGTCCTTTGACACGGTGCTCGATGTGAATGTTGCCTTGAGGACGTTCACTCACGGGATTACGCCCAACGCGGTGATGGCTGCGGTGGATGACGGGACACGCCTCATCCAACTGAGCCTATTCCCGGACAAGGCGGCCCCGAAGTTCAGCTACGGCGGCCGGTCCCTGCCCAACCAATTCGCCCCTTATCTGTGGAATCAATCTGGTGGTGAAACCCCGACGATGGTGGGGCAGTACCTGCGGATCGCGGACTCTTCCACGCTTGACGGCCTCGTGTACTACCTGGACGACCTGGCGTTGGTCACGTCGGCCAATCGTGTCGTTGGGTCACTCACGGACTACGCGATAGAGTTCCGGACTCAGGTCCAGAGCTACACACCTGACATGGTTGGGTTCGCGGGCGTCATGTCCTCGGTCTACGATAGCTCGCGGTCCGTGGGAATCATGCTGGAAGACGTGTTGGGGACCCGGTACGTCACGCTTCACTCGGACGGCACTCCGGTTGTGGGCGGCCAATTCGCCTTCGACTGGTTTGACGGTAAGTTCCATACCTACCGTGCTGTCAAATCTACGGGTGGGAACCTTGTGACCCTGTTCATCGACGGGATCTTCGTAGGGTCCACGCTCTACAGCAACTTCACGGTTCCGGCCCCTTCGATTACGGGTCTTGTGTCATTTGGCTCGGCCACACCACTCAGCGTCCAAGCTCAATCTTCGGCGTTGTGGGCATACGCTAACTTCTGGCGTATCAACCCAGACTACGCCTCAGCGCCTCTCGATCCCACGAGTTACCGGCGGTACTGCGGCCTTTGGAAGGGCTACGACTCGGATCAGTTGACCGGCTACCACTTGCCGCTTCGTACAGCGGGCCGAATGGCACAAGTGGCGGGTAACGTCCTCACCGATGCGAACCAGAACTTCGTGGCCAGCGGGGTTCTGGTCGGGGATCGCATCGTAATCGACTCTGGGCCCAACAAGGGCGCTTACGATGTGGCTTCAGTGGCCCCCACCATCCTGACAATTTTGGGTATGTTCCCTGTGCAGCCCTCGGGCGTGGCCTACCGGGTAGTGTTTGAGACCGATTGGTCCACACCTCACCGGTATCGCATCGTGAAAGACCCCGGGGGCGGCGTCTCGGTCTTCTTGGACACGAACCCTCTACCACTCATCCACGCAGATTACAGTGCCGTGGACCTGCCTCCGAGCACCTCGGGTATCGCCTGGACGGTTTCGGGTGCATTGCCCTCGATCCTGTGGGGCGCTTTCGACCCCACCAATGTCTCTCAGACCTCTTGGGATTACGTCCGGTTCGGGGCAGTCCGGTCGGTTTCGGAACTCGGGATCGTCCCGCATCACCAGGTCTTGAACCAGCGCAACGTCATGGCTTCGTTCGAGCACCACCGGACCAACATTCCGCACGCCCACACGGACTTCTGGTCGGAGTCTGAGGGGATCCCGCCGCAGACGGAACCTGATCTGCTCCGCGATCCCAATCTCGTGGCCTACACGTTGCTCAACGACTCGACCCCGTTGGTGCCTTCGACGCAGACCTACGAAGTCCGGAGCCCAACCCCTGTGTTGGTTTCGACCGTAGGGCTCAACCGGCCTGAGGACGTGCTGGGCAGCCAAGCCTTCCTGCTCAACAACGCATCGCAGACGATCCAAATCTTGGTTCCTGACGACGTGCTCTACAACTGCTTGCAGGTCATCGAGAGCGACATCGGGGATCCTAACCTGATCTTCCCGTTCGATGATGAGTGCCAGCCAAGCTTCGGCCCGCTGTTCTTCCAAAAGGAAGTGTGCCTCACCTACGACGGCTCGGTGCTGCCTGAGAATGACCCGACCGCCGCATCCCCGTGGACCCGGGTCAGTGACGACGACTCGCACCAGTTCGCCTCTGCCTTCTCGGGGGTCTTGACCTACGGGACCGACGCTACGGGCACCCGGACCACGTACCGGAACAACTCCCCGTTGCCCGACTCCATCGGGCTTGAGACTGAGGTGAAGTTCCGACTCAAGCTGCTCCTGGACTCAACGGGCGGCCTCGGGGACTCACAAGTCCGTGTCGGTTTCTCCAGCCCGGGTGCGACGGTGGGTCTGGCCTTCGTCACGACACCTCTGGGTGAACGCTACGTCCTGGCGGTGGACCTCAACAACGGGCAGACCTTGGGCGGTATCCCGTTCGACTTTTACGACGGAAATTATCATGACTACCGCTTGGTGCGGACCCCTGGGTTGGACAACATCCGAATCTTCATCGATGCGTGAGGTAGGGTATGGCGAAGCTTTCGATCACATTCGATTCCCATGCCCCGGCGGCAACTCTCGTTCGCATTGATGATGAGGTTGTCGGGTATATCCAAAAGATCCAAGTGACCCCTAACAGCACAACCATCGGGTTTCCGGCAGTGGGTAAGCTCTCCGCAGAAGGCGAGCAACATGTTCAAAGTGCCATCGACCGGCTTAACCAGTTTGTGTCATTAAAGGTCGTGAGGGAATGATCATGCCCAGACCCCTAGCAGTCAAAGTCGCAGCTCGATACACGCAAGCGATCCTCGAAGGGATTGCGCGAGACGTAGTTTCATACTCAATCCAGAAAGCTTTGGAGAAAGTTAAGCTTGGTAAGCACCTGAAAAGTGTAGTGGTCCCAGATGCCCCAAGTGATCACTTTTCAGATGGTAAAGAATTGTCGTCGGATGGGGACTTAGGCTACGCTTTCACGATTCACTACCCAACCAAAGCGGTGACCACTTTCTCATTTGAGGTTGATCTACAACCTACTGAGCTTGAACAAAACATACGTGTCGAGCTTGATGATGACGAGGGTATTTCGTCGGAGCAAATTCAGGCAATCCTGAAGGGAATTGACACCGCTGGTATGTTTCGATCAGCTACGCCGGTTATACCGAAAGACGGGAGTCGAGAGACTTCGGAGATTCTAGAGGACATTGAAGCACGAGTGGAAGTCCAGCAAAGAACTGAGGCCTACTCGCATGACGGGCCAGTGGAGTTGGCGGAGTACCCTACTGTATACCTTCGTTGGGACGCGCAACCTACCAAGCAGGAGTTGAAAGCTCAATCGCAAGGCTCCGGGTTCAGTTACAAGGTCCTACTTAGAATTGAGTGGGACCTCAAACCGAGTGGGTGGGCTTTTGATGCAGACTTACGTAGATACAACAAATGGCACCCACTTAGACTTGCCGTTAACCACGGGCCTTGATGACTGACTTGATCGGACCATACGGTAGTGGCGAGTACGGATCTGGACCGTATGGATCGGCGTATCCTCCGTACGGTATTGAGTCCGCCACCGCTCTATCTCCGACTCTGGTCAGAATCCGGTACACGGCGCTCTTTGATGCGTCTTTCCCGCCGCTCTTATCCGCAGCCAATTACTCGATCTTCCCTTCGTTGGTCGTCCACACGGTTATCCTGGAGAGCGCCCAAACCGTACTGCTGATCACAGACCCACAGGTCGAGATCGTCTACACAGTAACGATCTCGGAAGCCAAGGGGTACTTTGGCCAACCCCTGGATCCGAATCTCGATGAAGCTAACTTCCTGGGTGTTCCTGAGGCCCCAACGTTCTTTGCGGTGGCTACCCGTAAGAATCGCGTCCGTGCAGTGTTCACAGAAGCGATGCTTCAGAACTCGTCTCTGACCGATCCGTTGCAGTACGTTCTCACGGACCTGGACAACAACCCCATCCCAATCTTGACCGTGGGGGCGGAGCAAACATCGAACGTTCGCTCTACGGTTTTGACTCTTGGGACGGATCTTACGGATGAGAGGCACTACCGGCTCACCACGTTGGGCGGCATCATTACGGCGACCCTCAAGCCACTCACGCCTGACACCTCAGTATTTCAGTTCGTAGCGAACCTGCTTACTACCGCGATCCCGGTGGATCAGTTTTCGGGTGAGGTACAGAACGGCCTCTACGGGATCCATGGTGGACTCGTATTCTTCTCACCCGCTCTGGTAAACGCGGCTGCCAATTCCATCATCCAGGTGGAGGACGTGTCGGTTTGCACCAAGGCTTACGACGAATACCACTTCCCGCAGCCTTTGGATCCCCCCGTACTGTTCACACATGGCGCGGGTGTTGGGCCCACTCCAGTTGTCACAACTCTCAACTCGACAGCCGCACTTTGGGCCAAGTTCCCACGTCTTGTGGATGCTCGATTTGACCTGGAGCTACTGCCCGCTGATACGGTAGAGGCCCCTTCTGATACTTCTGTGGTGGTCACCATGTCGGAGACTTGGGACCCGACGTACATATCGCTGCTTAACTCGACCAGTTGGCGCACGTTTGATGCAGACGTGCCCTACACAGGGGCTGTCGCTAGCATCACGGCCTTTGCTGCAAACGAGGTTACCCTGACTGGGCTGGTAGGCATGACGGTCAACTCGGTAGGCGGGTTCCTGAAGCTATCCGGTGCCAACACCCCGGGGAATAACGGGACGTTTCGGATCACGGCTTTCATTTCAGCCGTTTCAGTAAAGGTTTTCAATCCACTTGGTGTAGCCCCAGACGTGAACAACGGGGCGATCACGTGGACCAAGCCCCCAGCTTTCATCACGGCCAACAACCTTGCGCCAATCCCCCCAGGGGCGGCTTCGGTCACTACCGTCTTGTGGCAAGCGATGCAGGGCAGTTCGACGTTCGGGGCGGATGCAACGGTCCTTTGACTAGTTTCCTTATGGACCACCTAGTTCGGCAAAGAGACTGTCCACCTTGTGGACCGCCAGGAGATGAAGATGAAAGGGATCGAAGCATTCGGGAAGGCTAGTGAAAAACCACCCGCCTTCGCTGTACGCAGCGTGAACCAGGAGGATTTCGGTTACTACATTCGCGGCGATGTCTTCTTTACGCTTCGGGATGGCCAGACTGGCGAGATTCAAGAGGAGCGTGCGCTTCGGAATCTCGTGGTCTTGGATGCCTCGATTCTGATCGCCCGGCTCATGAAGGACCCTGCGGAGCCCCCGCACGGTATCTACGCTCTCGCGGTAGGAACGGGAGATGTGGGATGGAACCCCATGGCCCCACCGGCCCCGACGGCAACCCAACGTTCGTTATACTCAGAGCTGGCCCGCAAGACATTCGCCAACACGCAGTTCATTGACGGGGCTGGCGTTCCTACCGCGATCCCCACAAAGGTCGTGGACTTCACCACCACCTTCGCAGAGTCCGAGGCGGTTGGCCCGCTCGTGGAGATGGGCCTCTTGGGCGGCAACATCTCAACCAACATGGCGGTCAAGAACCCGGTGCTCCCGCCAAACGGGCCGTACAATGTAAGTGTAGACCTTACCTTATATGACACTGAAGTGAACTACCTTACATTTGCTGTAATTAATAAACCGCCTACATCCACCTTGACGATTGTGTGGCGCTTGAGTTTTTAGGTGTACACGCCTGTCATGAAAACCTGCACAAAATGTGGTCAGGCTAAGTTGCCAGACGACTTCGTAAAGAACCGTCGTGGGTGGTGTTGTGCTTGCCACCACGCCTACGTCCAGGTTCTAGGCACGTTGCCAGATAGCCAGGTAGCCGCACGGTTTAGACACCATGAGGAGAGTGTTCGTCTTGAACGTGTAGCTCTTGGGATCCTTAGTTTTCGAGAGCGGTGCGTGTCTCGTTTAGAGGTCAATGGGGTTCAGACAAAGCTCTGCACGAAGTGCATGGATCGCAAACCTTTGACAGCGTTTCCCAATGCTAAGTGTGGAGACGGTTTTGCGGCTGAGTGCAAAATTTGTCGCGCCTCGCCCAATAGTAGACCCCAAGGAAATCGTCGCCTGTCTTCAGAAGGGGTAGTCCGCCATGCCTAAGAACTTTGGGCCAGCCGTCTCCGGGTACTTAGTTCCAACCGGGAGAAGTTTTGAAACTGTCGTCTATCAAGCGGGCAAGCCTGTTTTAGATAGGGAAAATAACCTTCTCCAGGACGTAGACGGTGGGGCCGCCCAAGACGTCTTGCGGCGTTCCACGCCCTCGGGTTGGATCTCTGATGATTTCACCAACACTTCGGACCCCGTGGGGGCCATCTTCTCACCGCTGCCTGTGGCGGAAACGATTGAGATCCCCAACGGCCTCGTGGCTCACGTCAACGGTTGGATGCTCAAGATCCAGCACACTGGTGTCACGGGTTCCAACCAGGTCTCCCTAAGTTCAGGTCCAGTAGGGTCTGGAGCACAGCGTACCGACATCGTGGTGCTTGAGGTTTGGCGTCGTCTAGTTTCGGCCTCCCCGAGCACCGACGGCAAGTCCGCTATGGGGCGCATTTGGCAACAAGGTAACGTTGCCACAGACCCGGCAAACGATGCAGTTTTGAACTACCCGGACGACATCCTAGATGTCAACGTTGGGTCGGAGACGACCAAGCGGGTTCAGATCCAGTACCGGCTTCGTGGTGTTCAGAACGTCAACACTTTCTCATTCCCCTACGGCCTTGACGACCCGGCGGTAGTGGCGAACTCGGTGCCTCCGAGTGCTGCATTACCTGACGGTACCGCGACGGTTTTCCCTTACGTGAATCAGTCGTCCGCAGGGGATCCGGGCCTTTGGATCGCCGGGGACGGTAATCCGGCCAACACTCTGGGTACCGTTGATGGGTACATGTACTGTATCCCACTCTTGGCCGTGTTCCGTCGGAATCAGACGGCCTTTGATCGCCGTCTCAATCAGAACGGTGGGGTAGCTTCGCCTGGGCCCTCGGACCGTCCGGATGGCCTTTTTCAAGACATCTTTGCGGCTGAGGACATCGCGGACTTGCGTCACGGCGTGTCCCCCACGGGCTGGTCGTACGCGGAGCTTCTGGAGAAGGCCACTAACTCCATTTTTGATAATTCCATTCGTTCAGAGATCACCGACACTTCGCCCTTCGGTGGAGGTTGTCGTGGCACCACGGTTCTTGTGGCGAATGAGATTGGCATCTCGGCGGCTCACGGGGGTGTGTTACCAGACACTGGGATCACAGGATCGGGGCCGCTAGTAGGTGAGTTTGACGCGATCCGTAGGCGCTTCTCGGATCGTTCAATGTTTGAGCCCGTGACGGTAGTGATCCCTCCGCCTGGGGGTGGTTGGGTCAATGGGGCGGTCATCAACATTGATCCCACAGCGCTCGCTGTGTACCCCTACCCGGCCTTCAACTGGTCAAGCTACGCCCCAGCCACGGTGCGCTTTCTGGACGTTTTGTCGGCCCGCTGGGCGGGTTCTGCGGGGCCTCTCAAGAACATTGACGCGACCCCGCACATCAAGACCGTCACAGACTTGGGTGCCGCACCTATCCTTCCGTTGACGGTCACGTTTGGCACCACCGTGACGGCTCTGCTTCTCACGACTGAGCCTCTGTATGTGACCCTGCTTGTCGGTTACCCGACTGGAGTTGGTCTGGCGAATACCCCGATAGCCGACTACGGGGCCAACTCTTTCGCGGTCAACAATCCGGCTCAGTTGCCAGCGCTAGCTCCCGTGAGCTTCTCTGCCTTTACCGCTCAGGCGTTGGACTACGCGCATCGGGAAGTCCAGCTAGAGTACACGACCGTAACGCTGACTCTCCTTCTTCGGTCGGATTCTGTTGGTACTTCGCTACAACTCCCGGAGCGTGCTCAGGTTCTTGTGTCGAGTGCTCCGACTGCTGGGGTGCTGACTGCGGATGGACGCAGCATCACCATTGCAGCGACCCCCAACACAAACTTCACGATCATGTATCAAGCTCGTCGGCCCATGCCGCAGAACGATGAGCAAATGGTGATCTACTACCGGACTGCCGCCCCTCAGATGGCTCGTAACGCCTTGTTGAGCGGTAGTTTGACGGTAGTACCCAAACTGGTTGGGCAGAAGATGTACGCCTTGCTGACGGGGTCAGGCTCTCAGGATGAGGGGTACCCGTTCTCTCAAGCGTACGTGCAGACTGGCGGCATATTCCCAAGCAATCTTGTGGTGTACTCGGGTGAGTCTGAGTTATCGGGCCGTTCCGATGTGTCGGTGGCTGACTTCAACGCAGAGACCGGTATGTTGGCGTTGCCTGTGTACGTGCCGATGGTTGCTAACCCAGAGTCTTTGACTCTCACACGGGGGCTTGGCGACATTGACATCGAGGGGCGGACCTACTTCAAGACGGTTCCGGCTGGGTACATCCCGAATGCGTACGCTCAGGATTTGAGTAGCCCAGATCGGCACAAGGATATTTTGCCGCTTTTGGCTGAGTTGGCGGTGGATGGCCCGTTGGGGCACCGAGGGCAGCTCGTTCTCATCCTACTCCTTCGATACGCTCTCTTTGATGAGACGAACGGTGTGTACTTCGACGCTGACCTGAACGCGAACACAACGAGCGCTTCGGTGTTTCGAGTCAAAGGGAATCTGCTTACCAAGAGGGCTTCGTAATGCCGTCTACACGCGACCCAGTTGCAGTTGTGAACCCTGGCCCGGGCCGCCTCCCGGCCAACACCGTTACGTCCAGCGCTCTCCTGTTCCCTCCGGGGGGCGGGGGTGGTGCAGCGTTGACGGCCCACATTACGGATCCCGTTGATGCTCACCAGGCCTCTGCGATTGGGCAGGCAGGGTATGCGGCGGTTAACGCTACCTGGGTTGAATCCGTTGCCGGTGTGGGTGGGACTCAGAACGCTCTTACGAAGCTATTTGACGCAGCCAACGCTCGTCCTACGTGGGTCTTGGATGCCAACCCCGCTGAGAAGGGTGACTTCGTTGGACCCAACGCCTTGATCAACGCCGTAGCGGCTGCGGGCGTACACTACCCGAACCTTTTCTTGCGTCCCGGTACCTACAATTGGAATGACGCTGTTGCGATCGGCACCTTTACTATCATTGGTGGGCGGCGGGACACTACGATCATCCAGAACTTGGCGGGTGACCTGCGTACGAGCGGTAACGCCACTTTCAAAAATCTCATCATTGAACTGAGTGGTGATCTGAAGGTGATGGGGGGCTTCGGTGGAGGACACAACACGTTCCAGGACATTAGCTTGGATGTCACTGGGGTCATTGATGTATCGAGCACCTTCAACACGTTTGATCGGATCACTGGCCTAAGCGGTGGCCAGGTCATGGAAGTTACGGGAGGCGGTACAACGGTCAGGAACCTGTTCCAAGTTGCCGTCCACCTCGACACCACTGCCATTAACTCAGATCTTCAGGATGTCTTTTTCATTTCGGGTTGGACCCGTAGTTTGGTCACCCCTCTGATCCATGTGGACACCTCCGGGAGTCAGGTCCGCAACGCCTATGCGTCCGTAGATAACTTCAACGCCTCGTGCTTCAAGGTTGGCGGATCAGCGGTGGGCTGTATTCTGGAGAACTTGACCGCAGCATCCATGGCGACCTTGGGGGTGAACTTTCGTGCTTTTGAGGTAGCTTCGGGCAGTCTCCAGAACAAGATGTCCGGGTTGTTCGCGACATCCCTAGACGGTACGGGCTTCGTACAACCCCTAATCAGCATCGACGGTTCTGAGCACATGATTGACGATATCCGCATGTCGGATCTTGTCAATTTCTCCGTGAATCTTCTCAAGTGTGCCTCCACTTCCAGCTTCTGCACGATTTCTGCCGTGAGGGTAGTGGATGTCACAGGCCAGGTTGCCAACTTCATAGACCCTCAAGGCACCGGGCATGCGCTGCTTGGGGTAAGCTTTGAATCCACGGCATCCGCTGGCGCAAGTTCATTGTTGGCCCTGGACACCAGTTTGACCAAAAACCTGGTTGTGTCCAAACTGGTCACAGACGTATCGACGGCTACCGGGGCTTCACCCGTTGCGATCACCAACACGACGGCTGATTTCGACAGCATCATCACCCTGTTGGATTGCGTCCTCCGAGGCTACTCCGGTAGTGTCGCCTCTGCGCTGAGTATCTCTACTGGCTCCAAGGTGGTGCTGGAGCGTGTGCAGGTCAGCACGACTTTTGCGACCAGTGCCCCTGCCATCAATGTGCTGAACAGTCGGATCGTTACGGGTAACGACTGTGTGTTTACGGCTGGTAACGGTAAGGCGTGTAACTCCCAGAACTCGGGGACCACGCTTACCAAGTGTCAGTTCATCGGTGGGTCTTCTGTCCCGAATGCTGGGAACCAGCTTTTCACGGGGCACGGATCTTCAAGTCTTATTGCGCCCAACAACCCGACTCAAGCGCTCTCTTTGGTTGATTGCACCATGGAGTATGGGTCGTCCAACACGGACCCCCTCCTGGGTACTGGAGCCGGGGAGCCAGTCATCTTTTTCGGTGGCGTCGGAGGGACAGCCACAACTAACCACGGTCCGACGAACATTTACGGTTTGTCCATTGCTCCCGGAAGTTCAGTCGTAAACCAACATCGGGATGGTTTGGTCCTAGTTGACTTGGTCTCTCAAAACAAGGCAGCGAACCCTGGTGTCTACAAAGATATCACCCTCAACCTAAAAGAGATCAAGTGGGCGGCGACTGGACTTGGACGGGGCGCGGTTTTCACCATTAATGGCAACGCCACTAATGGTGATGGTTCTTTCCGTAGATCAGCCTTGGTTGAAAACCTGGCAATTAAAAACATCAAGGAAAACGACATTGGGTTCGATGATCGACGCACCATCTTTAGAGCCCTAGCGGTCAAGCTAAATGGTTTGATTCTGGACGGGCCAACCATAACGGGGGTAAACGGTACCAATGGTTTTTGTGAGTCTCTAGTATTCTTGAACGCATGTGAGGCATCGAACATTCGCATAGGGTACGAAAGAGGAATCAAACTCAAGCTTGTGGCCCCTGTCACTGTTATTGAGTATCTTTACCTTTATGAGAGCCTAGTGGACACAGTGGATATCCGCGTAGGGGTTGCAGGTTCAGTCTTCAGTCATTTATGTCGTATGAGTGGCTCCACTCTAACCAAAGCCGTGATGTCGGACAGCGGATCCGGCACCAGGTTGGGAGCTGGTTTACGCCTTGAGGGCACCGCCTCCGGCCGCCGTGATTATGTTGATGATGTTCTAATTGAGGCGACATCTGCACTGTCTTCGACAATGGGACTAGAGGTTGAATCGATTACGCTGAGCGCTACCATTTCCAACGTACGAGTCTATGCGCCCTCTAACGGTGCCGCAGGACAAGAATGTCTGCGCATCCTTGATTCCGTGAATGTCGTGGTAAGTGATTCTACGTTCTACGCTGAGGGTGGTCGTGCAGGCCATGTCAACAACTCGGGTGCCACCCTAGAGAGAGTTTCATTCCTTGGTGGATTTGGGGCCCCCTCTGCGGGTACCCAGCTCTTCACAGGTTGGGGGCGTACCGGAAGCGGAGCCGCACCGCTGATTATCCGGGACTGCCTTATGGAGTATGGGGACTCCAACTGTAACGCGGCAGCGGGATCTGGTACGGGGGAACCCGTGATCTTCCTCGGTGGTATTCTTGGCAGTGTTACCGCGTTTCATGGTCCAATCATGGTGGATGGTTTGCGGATTAGAACAAGCTTCACCGTCGTGAATCAACACCGCGACAGTATTCTCTTGATCGACACAGCCGGTACCGTTCCCTCAAACTACACGCAACGGAATCAAGCTCTCTTTAGAAATATCGAGATAGATCTACAAGAAATCACGTGGTCAGCATCCGGCACAGGACGCAGTACAAGTGGTTTTATAACGGATGCGGCTATTTTTGGGGTGAACGCGGGATACGCCATCCCAACTTCATTCGAGAGTTTGAAAATTGTCAATATCAAAGAGGATGCTATTTCGGACGGCCGTCATTTTCTGACGGCTCAGGGGTACACCTCTTTCTCTAATGTGCAGATCTTGGGCCCGGGAAGTGGAACGCACGGTGCGGGGTCCTTCTCCAATCAGTGTGTCTATTTGGCCGCCCCCACCATTTGTTCAGACTTTGTCATTGGTGGTGCAAACGGTGTGAAAGTGTCAGGCGCTAGTGCAACTCACTTGTACCTCGCCTTCTTATCGGGTAGCCGACAGGATATGACACTAAGTAATGTTCTGATCGGAGCCCCCGATATAGCCGTTACACCCCACAGTCTACTCTGGGCAGACGATGGTTTTGTTGATTTGAGTGGGGTGACAGCCCAAGTGCCCTCAGCCTTGGTGGCTCCGTCAACAGCCGTAGTGTACTGCACGGCTCGGGCCAGTTTTAGGGATTGTGTGTTTTCAGGGGCCAACGCTGTGCCCGTTGTGTTTCTAGACAGCGGCGCGAACGATGCGGACTACTCAATTCTTGAGCACAATCAAATCCTCACTTTAAGCACGGGGGGTATCGGACTCAAGCTTAACAACGTCGATCACTGCTCGGCAACGTCGAACTCCTTCACGCATAACTCCACAACTGAACCGGC
>Ga0315284_10002211_pt1 | contig 27929 bp, 26 predicted proteins | sample YL17G09_16_MG_FD_203696 | JGI IMG/M metagenome (GOLD analysis project Ga0315284, IMG submission 203696) | Sediment microbial communities from Yellowstone Lake, YNP, Wyoming, USA - YL17G09_16 | ecosystem: Environmental > Aquatic > Freshwater > Lake > Sediment | place: USA: Wyoming | collected...
CCACCAGGCCGCCGCCGCCCTGCTGGCTCCCGTGCTGGAGCGCTGCCTCTCGGAAGCCGCCCAGCTCCCCGTCAACGACCTGCTCGAACGCCGCTACCAGAAGTTCCGCAAGATGGCCCAGTTCTGGCAGGGTGAGTAAAGGCCAAGGTGACGGCTTATTCAACGAGGACGGCGGGAGATTCAACTTCGAGAATGACGGCGTCGGGTGGGATCGGTTTCCCTTCCTCGATCATCTCGTCCACGATGAGTTTGACCGCTTCATTGATCCGCTCCAGGGCCTCTTGCCGACTGTTTCCCCAAGTGTAAGCCCCTTCAAGCGAGGGGCAATAGGCGGAGAATCCGGGCCGTCCGTCTTCAAAGTGGTCTTCTTCGACAACAACCCGGAACACGTAGCTCTTCAAAGCTGGTCCTCCTGCCCTTCAGCATAGCATCGCGGCCGGCTCCTGCGGCCTTCTTTTGCCGGAAACCATCGGAGAGCAAATCGGGTTCAAGCCCCAGGCATAGTTTAGCCGCAGATTCCGCCGATTGCACAGATTTGAACGAACGTTCGGTTCATCTGCGGACTCTTCCTCTCCCCGGAAAGCGAAGTTTCCCTGGCATGTGTCTCAGTCGATCGCGGTTCCTGGCTCCCCTCGGCGATCAGTTTCTGTCTACAATCTGAAAGGATCGGTAGTGGGTCAGCTTGGGCGGGAGGTGGCAATTGACGCCTCCTGAGGCTCAATTTGCGCCCGAATGCCGGTTGCCGTTTCGGTCAGGTCCGCACCGGCCGTGGGACCGCAACCGAAAGGATAAGGAGCCGTCGCCATTCCGGAAGCCGCGCCCCGTATGGCCGCGCCAGCCGGAAAATTCCTATCGTCGACCGGTCAAGCAGGCGTATCATTCAACGGATATGACGTTGTGCATTGGCGCAATAGCGTGGGAGCAAGAAACCAACACCGACTGCATCGTTCTGTGCTGCGACTACAAGGTTTCTGGTGACGAATGTGCCTCGGAAACACAGTACAAGTTCCAGACCCTCAGCGATCAACTGGTGTGCATGTTTGCTGACTCGGCGGGCCGAGCAAAGGAAGCCATCTGGAACTACCGGGCCTATCTGCCAACGGTGCAGTTGACTCAGCAGGACATTGCGGACCACCTTCTGTATCCGATCCTAAAGCTGAAGCTGAGGCTTGCGCGATCCTACGTTGGCAGGCGACTCGGCGTTGAATACACAGACTTCCTGGCAAATGGGGCTGCGTGGTTTGGAGTCGATTACCACAGGGAATATATAAAAACCATCGAGGAGCATCCGCTGCGGTTGCAGCTGGTCATCGCGGGATTCATTGACGCTGTGCCGATCCTCTGCGAGTTTCGGGGTGAACACATCGAATTATGCGATAGCTACGCGATGATCGGCAGCGGGGCGTACATAGCCGAACCTGCCATGCACGCACGCGAGCACGATAAGAACACGGCGCTCCTGCGCGCACTCTATAACGTGTACGAAGCTAAAAGGCTTGCTGAAACCAGCCCGGCTGTGGGCCAGATCACAAAGATGTTTGTTCTGCGACCACCAGAAGCCCACTGCTCAAGGATTCAGGTGTGGGTTGTCACAACCGAAGTGGAAAACCATCTTCAAAAACTGTTTGAGGAATACGGCCGAAAGCCGATGGGGAGGATACCGGAATTCCCTACAAACGCCCTGGTGCTTGGGAAGTGGTAGATTGATCCACAAGGGCAATAACCTCCTCGACAGACCAGACGTGATCCGTAACGCCCGCCTCCATTGCAGGCGTGACGCGAAGCGTCTCGTGGATGCGGCAGAAGTTGTAGTGCATGTAGTGAAGCGCTACCGCGGCGGTGTGGTTCTCGATCTTCTTGGAGAAAGCGTTCGTCAACCGGGTGAACCGCCGCATGCACATGCGCATCGTGAGGTTCTGGCGTTCCACGTAGCTGGTGCTGATGTGGTCGGCATCGGGCCGGCCCATGATGATTTCGGTTCGGGTTCCGATGCACTGCGCGGGGCTGTAGCGCACTTCGGTCTCAGGCTCGTTGCCGTAGAGTTTAATCAGCATGGGTTCACAGTGCGATCTTGAAAATGTCGTTGGCGATTCGTTTGGCGATGCAGTCCGTCCGGTCGGCTATTTCCAGCAACGTTCCGACCATAAGCCATCCGCCTACGGCTGGCGTTCGTTGATCGAACGCTATATCAATCGCGAGTTGGCCCTTTATCTCGTTTCCAGCGAATGGCCATTTTGTGGCGCCCCTCAAGAAGCCACGCCAGAGTACGGCGTCTTGCTGCATTACCCCTTGCCCAAGGATTTCGACCACTTCAGCGGTGAAGCTCTCGGCGACCGGCGGGAACGTGACATTAAAGGAGTGCAAGAGCGTGCCCACGATATGCAGCGTGCGGTGCTTGTCGGCGTTAGAGAGTTCACGCATATGCCAGAGCGGACTCTTGACGCCCTCCCCTGTGCGAAAGGGTTGCTCCGACTGGATCAAATTAATCGCATCGGCTCTGACGTCGTGGAGGAACTTGCGAACGCCACGGGCGTTGAAACCAGCCTCCGTCTCGAAAATGGGGAACTGGTTTTGGTTGGTTCGCGGCGGATTTCCGGTATTCAGAATAACCAGCTCCCAAACGATATGATCCAGGGCAGATCGCATGTTGTGAACGATTTCGCCTACGCGAACGCCCCACATCGGATCGGGCGTTTTGTTGATCTTGACGGAGACAGTCAGTTCCTGGGTTGTCCCGTTGAAATTGATTGTCGGCGCGTACGGCTCGCCTCCTCCGGTGAGGAACGCTTTCACGTCGGCTTCAAGCACATCGATTTGCTGCCGTGCTCGCGAGAGTTTCAGTCTGATTCCTGAAAACACGTCAGTCGGCGTTGCCACGGCGGGATGAGGTCCAGAGGTCACAATATGCCCCGCTCTGCTGCTATGGTCTCTTGCTCCATCTTGCCTTCGCCGCTTTCGCCGCAATCTGCGACCGCTTGCGGGGGCTGAGTTTGGCAGCGCGGGCCGCGCCGCCCCTTAAGCCGCCGAGTCGGCCGAGAGCAACCGCGGCTGGGTTCTTGGTCGATTGTTCGGGTTGGATTGGCTGAACCAAGGCGGTTGATTCCAGCATGACGTGGTGGGCGAGCTGGTTGAAGTCCCGACGGCGTCTGTTTGAGCGGTCAGGCATGATGTGGCCAGTATGACAAATGGGGCGGGCGAGTCAAGAGGGGAGAATTTCAAACTGACCCACTACCAAAGGATCGATCCTGCGCGGAAACGGGTATTAGCTCGCTACCAGGCGGCTCAACTGATGTATCCTACTGCCGATTCACCCGGCCCTGGTAACAGGGAGGTCAACCATGCTTCTGTTGCGCATCGCCCTGGTGGCCGGTTTGCTTGCACTCTCCGCGCTCCCTGCTGTTTTGCCGGCCGCGCAGCAGGCCCGCTGGGAAGAGTTGAACGCCCGAGTTCAAGATCTGTATGCACGAGGGAAGTACGCGGAGGCCACTTCGGTAGCACAGGAGGCTTTGCGGGTCGCCGAGGCAACCTTTGGGCCCGAGCACCCCGATGTGGCCACCTCGCTGAACAATCTGGCGGAGATGTACACAGCTCAGGGCAGGTATGCCGAAGCCGAACCGCTCTACCAGCGCGCCCTGCGGATCTGGGAGAAGGCCCTGGGGCCCGAGCACCCCGATGTGGCCCTCTCGCTGAACAACCTGGCGATGCTGTACAAAGATCAGGGCAAGTATGCCGAAGCGGAACCACTCTGCCAGCGCGCCCTGGGGATCAAGGAGAAGGCCCTGGGGCCCGAGCACCCCGCTGTGGCCATCTCGCTGAACAATCTGGCGGAGCTGTACCGAGATCAGGGCAAGTATGCCGAAGCCGAACCGCTCCACCAGCGCGCCCTGCGGATCAGAGAGAAGGCCCTGGGGCTTGACCACCCCGACGTGGCCAACTCGCTGAACAATCTGGCGGAGCTGTACCGGAAGCAGGGCAAGTATGCCGAAGCCGAACCGCTCTACCAGGGCGCCCTGCGGATATTCGAGAAAGCCCTGGGGCCCGAGCACCCCGATGTGGCCAACTCGCTGAGCAATCTGGCGCTCCTGTACCACACCCAGGGCAAGTATACCGAAGCCGAACCGCTCTACCAGCGCGCCCTGCGGATCAGGGAGAAGGCCCTGGGGCCCGAGCACCCCGATGTAGCCCGTTCGCTGCACAACCTGGCGGGGCTGTACAGCGCTCAGGGCAAGTATGCCGAAGCCGGACCGCTCCACCAGCGGGCCCTGCAGATCTGGGAGAAGGCCCTGGGGCCCGAGCACCCCGATGTGGCCGCCTCGCTGAGCAATCTGGCGGGGCTGTACGACAAACAGGGCAAGTATGCCGAAGCCGAACCGCTCTACCAGCGCGCCCTGCGGATCTTCGAGAAAGCCCTGGGGCCCGCGCACCCCGACGTGGCCACCGCGCTGAACAATCTGGCGTTGCTGTACGAAACCCAGGGCAAGTATGCCGAAGCCGAACCGCTCCACCAGCGCGCCCTGCGGATCAGGGAGAAGGCCCTGGGGCCCGAGCACCCCGATGTGGCTAACTCGCTGAACAATCTGGCGGAGCTGTACCGAGCTCAGGGCAAGTATGCCGAAGCCGAACCGCTCTACCAGCGCGCCCTGCGGATCTGGGAGAAGGCCCTGGGGCCCGAGCACCCCAGTACGGCCACCGCGCTGAACAATCTGGCGGTCCTGTACTATGCGCGAGCGCAACCCGAGAAGGCCGAGGTCTTTTTTCAGCGTGGCCTTGAGAACCTCTTCAGTCAGTTCGAGCGCTATTTCCCTTACATGAGCGAGAAAGACAGGCTTGCCTTTCTGGATACAGTCTCGGACAACTTTCCCGGCTATGCCAGCTTCTGCTCCTCTTACGAGGTCCGGAACCCCGTTCTTGCTGCGCGGCTGTATGACTCCCTGCTCTGGCGAAAGGGGCTGGTGGCCTCGGGCATGGCCGCCCTGCGCTCACAGATACTCTCCAGTGGAGACAGGCAGGCATTGGCGCTGCTCGACCAATTGAACGCCAAAAGAACCCTGTTGGCGAACTTCCTTAACCAGCAACCAAAAGACCGAGCTGAATGGAAGAAGGCCGTCGAACAACTGGGCCGGGAGGCCGATGAGATCGAGCGCGAACTGGCAAGAACGACCAGCGCCTGGGCCGAGCAGAAACGGCTCGCCCGCGCCACTTGGCGGGACGTGCAGAAGGCCTTGGCAAAGGATGAGGCGGCCGTCGAGATCGTTCGCTTCCCCTTCCACGACGGGAAGCGCTGGACGGGCAAGACTTACTACGCCGCGCTGGTCCTCACCCCTGAAACCACAACCGCACCCGCGCTGCTGGGGCTGGGCGAAGCCGAAAAACTGGAAGGCGAGCCGCTCGAAGAATATCGCTGGCGAGTCGCGACGCGGGACAAGCCCGATGAGAAGAGCGTGGGCAGAACCGGAGCCGCCCTATACAACGTTTTTTGGAAGCCGCTGGAAACCGCGCTCGCGGGCAAAAAACGAATCTACCTCTCGCCGGACGGAGCTTTGAACCAAGTTTCCCTCGGGGTCGTCCCTGCGGAGGACGGCCGTCTGCTGATGGAAGACCGCGATCTGCGTCTTGTCTCCAGCACCAGGGATATTCTTCGCCAGAGGCAAGGCCCTGCGGCCGGCTCGGCCGTTTTGATTGGAAATCCCAATTTCAACCTGTCCGAGGCACAACAGCGGTCTGCCGCGAGAGCATTGCAGCCGGCGAAGGAACCGGAAGTGCTCCTGGCGGCTGCCATCGGCGGCCGAAGGTCCGGCGAGCAGCGCGGCCGGGCGCTGGAGCCGCTTCCGGGCACCAAGGCCGAATTGCAGTCGATTCAGGCCCTGCTCGGAAAAAAAGGGTGGCGCGTGGAGGTTTACGACGGGGACAGCGCGCTGGAAGAGCGTGTCAAGAACGTCAGCAGACCCCGGGTGTTGCACGTGGCCACTCACGGTTTTTTCTTTCGCAACCAGGAGTTCGCGCCACGGCCGCTGGGAACCGATCGGCCGTCGGGCCGCGAAGACCCGATGCTCCGCGCCGGTCTCTACTTTGCCGGCGCCAACCGGGTTCTCACCGGCGCCAACGCCGCTGCGGACCTGGATGACGGCGTACTGACCGCATTCGAGGCCACGGGACTGAACCTGCACGGCACCGAACTGGTGGTCTTGAGCGCGTGTGGGACCGGGCTGGGCCGAGTGGAGAGCGGCGAAGGTGTATTCGGCTTACGCCGCGCGCTGGAAATGGCCGGAGCGGAAGCGGTGTTGATGAGCCTGTGGTCGGTGCCGGACCAGGAAACCCAGGAGCTCATGGGGCTCTTCTACGAGAAGTGGCTTGCGGGAAAAGAGAAGCACGCGGCGCTCCGCGAAGCGCAGCTCGAGATGCGGCAGAAGGTCAAGGAACGCTACGGAGAAGACCTACCTTTCTACTGGGGCGCATTCGTGCTTGTGGGCAAGTGAGCGGCAGCACAAGGCGCAGTGGGTTGAACCCTGGCTCGATCGGCGTGAATCTGCGAAATCTGCGGCTCGCAACTGCTTGTCATAATGAAACTTCTGGGCAATTCCGAAATCTAATAAAATGTCCATATCTGTCGCAGGAGGACGAATGGCGTCTACCGAGGTCCTGCCGCAGGAAACCATCCTGGGCGAGCGCGAGCGCGTCGTCAACGACTTCAGCATTCAGGTCGCGACGGTCAACGGCTCCGGCAGCCAGACCGCCAACATGGTGCTGTTGCGGGCCATCTTCCAGATGGGTGTGCCGGTGTCGGGCAAGAACCTGTTCCCGTCCAACATCGCCGGGCTGCCCACCTGGTTCACCATCCGGGCCAGCAAGCACGGCTACATCGCGCGCAAGAAGGAAACCGACTTCCTGGTGGCCATGAACCCGGAGACGGCCCGGGACGACATCCTGAGCCTGGCGCCGGGCGCGGCCGTGGTCTACGACGAGCCGCTGAAGCTCGACCAGTTGCGCGACGACCTCATCTTCTACCCCGTTCCCTTCGACAAGCTGGTGGCGCCCTGTTGTCCCGAAGCCAAGCTGCGGAAGCTGGTCCGCAACATGATCTACGACGGCGTGATGGCCCGTCTGCTGGGCATCGACTTGGCGCAGGTGGAGACGGCGCTGCGCAAGCAATTCAAGAAGAAGGTGAAGGCCGCCGAGCTGAACTGGAACGCGGCCTTGGCCGGCTACACGTTCGCCGAGGAAAACCTGGAGAAGCGCGACCCGTACTTCATCGAGCCGATGAACGAGACCGCCGGCAAGATCATCATCGACGGCAACGCGGCGGCGGCGCTGGGCGCCATGTTCGCCGGCGTCAGCGTGGTCACCTGGTACCCGATCACGCCTTCTTCCTCGCTGGTGGAGACACTGATCGACTACATGAAGCGCTACCGGGTGGATAAGGAAACCGGCAAGGCCACCTTTGCCATCGTGCAGGCCGAAGATGAGCTGGCCTCAGTCGGCATGGTGCTGGGCGCGGGCTGGGCGGGCGCGCGCGCCATGACCGCCACCTCCGGCCCCGGCATCTCGCTGATGTCGGAGTTCGTGGGCCTGGGCTACTACGTGGAAGTGCCGGGGGTGATCGTCGATGTGCAGCGGGCCGGGCCGTCCACCGGCCTCCCCACCCGCACCATGCAGGGCGATGTGCTTTCCACCGCCACCCTCTCGCACGGCGACACCAAGCACCCCATGCTGTTCCCCAGTTCGGTCGGCGAGGTTTTCCAAATGATGGGCCAGGCCTTCGACCTGGCCGAGCAGTTGCAGACGCCGGTGTTCGTGATGAGCGACCTGGACCTGGGGATGAACAACTGGATGTCGGACCCCTTCCTTTATCCCGAGAAGCCCTTCCAGCGCGGCAAGGTGCTGACGGCCGAGGACCTGGAGCGGGTGAAGGATTGGGGCCGGTACCGCGACGTGGACGGCGACGGCATCCCCTACCGCACGCTGCCCGGCACGCCGCACCGGCGCGCCGCCTGGTTCGCCCGCGGCAGCGGCCACGATGAGTACGCCCGCTATACGGAGCGACCCATCGATTACGTCCGCAACATGGACCGGCTGGCGCGCAAGTTCGAGACGGCGCGCAAGATGATGCCGGCGCCGGAAATCGATACCCGGCTCGCCGACATAGGCATCATCGCCTACGGCACTTCCCACTGGGCGGTCGAGGAAAGCCGCGAGCAGTTGCGCGCCGAAAGCCGCCTGGAAACCGATTACCTCCGCATCCGCGCCTTCCCGTTCAGCTCCGAGGTGGAGGATTTCATCCGCTGCCACCGGAGGGTTTACGTCGTCGAGCAGAACCGCGACGCGCAGATGCGCGACCTGCTGGCGCTGGACCTGGGCATCGGCACCGAGAAAATGCGCAGCGTCCTGCACTACAACGGGCTGCCGATCGATGCCCGCACAGTCACGGCGTCGATTCAACAGCAGGAAGAAAGCATCAGAGCCGCGACCGTAAGGGAGCGGACTGGGACATAGGACAACCGCAAAATGAGCACCACACCACAGACTCCGCCGAAATTGAACCGCATCGGGATGGAACTGGCCGTATACCGCGGCGCGAGAACCACGCTGTGCGCGGGCTGCGGCCATAACGCCGTCACCGAGCGCATTATCGAGGCCTTTTTCGAGCTGGGCGTCGAGCCCTACCAGGTCGCCAAATTCAGCGGCATCGGCTGCTCCAGCAAGACGCCGGCCTACTTCCTGCAGATCTCGCACGGCTTCAACGGCGTGCACGGGCGCATGCCGGCGCTGGCCACCGGCGCGGCCCTGGCCAACCGCAACCTGAGGTGCGTGGGCGTCAGCGGCGACGGCGATACCGCATCCATCGGCATGGGCCAGTTCATCCACATGATGCGCCGCAACATCCCGGTCATCTACATCATCGAGAACAACGGCGTGTACGGGCTGACCAAGGGCCAGTTCTCGGCCACCGCCGACATCGGCTCGACGCTGAAAACCGGCGTGGTGAACGACCTGACACCGATCGACTGCTGCGCGCTGGCCATCCAGTTGGGCGCCAGCTTCGTGGCCCGCTCCTTTTCCGGCGACAAGCGGCAGCTCCTGGCGCTGCTGAAGGCCGCCACCGCCCACCGGGGCACGGTGCTGCTGGACATCATCTCGCCCTGCGTGGCCTTCAACGACCATGAAGGCTCCACCAAGAGCTACGCCTACATGAAGGACCACGAGGAGCCGCTGCACGAAGTGGACTTCATCCCCCATTACCAGGACATCACCGTGGATTACGAGCCGGGCTCCTCGGTGGAAGTGCGGATGCACGACGGCTCGCGCATCGTTCTGAAAAAGCTCGGCCACGACTACGATCCCACCAGCAAATGCGCGGCGCTGGAGGCGCTGGTGAAGGCGGAGGAAAAGCAGGAGGTGCTGACCGGCCTGCTCTACCTCAACACCGCGCAGAAGAACTTCCTGGAACTGCTGGACACGGTAAGCGAGCCGCTGGCTTCCCTGCCCCAGGAGCGCCTCCGCCCCTCCAAGGAAGCACTCGACGAAATCATGGGAGAACTGCGGTAACGCTTCAAACCATGTAGCGGCGACCCCGCTTGGCGGGGTCGCCATGCCTGAAGGGTGGGCCCTCAGCCGGCCTGTTTTTCCACCGTGACGCCGGTGGGGGAGATGCCGGTATCGAGCACGCGCGCGCCCTCGGCGGCCAGCACCCGCGCCACCCGCGCGTTGGCGCCGTCGCGCACATAGAACAGGACGCAGCCGCCGCCGCCGGCGCCGCACACCTTGGCCGCCACGCCGCCGTGCCGCGCGGCCAACGCCACCAGCCGCTCGATAAACGGCGTGGTAATGCCCGGCGCGTTCTTCTTGCGGTTGTTCCACTCGGCGCGGATCAGCTTGCCGACCTCATCCCAATCGTGGCCTTCGAGCGCCTGCCGCAGCAGGCGGGAGATTTCCACGATGCGATTGAAGTTGCGGATGACGCGGCGGTCGCCGTCGATGTGCGCCTTCATCACTTCCCAGTTGTTGAGGCCCGATTGCCGGGGCGCGCGCGTGTAGGCCAGCACCACGCGCCGCAGCAGCGCCTCGGTGTCCACCGCCAGCTTCTCGCGCACCACGCCGCCGGGTCCCAGCCGCACGGCGTTCACCCCGCCGTAGGTGGCAGGGTAGTAGTCCTGGTCGCCGGTGGGCACGCGGATCACCTGGGCCTCCACGTTCTTGGCGATCCCGATCAGCTTCTCCTTGCTGTGCCCCGCGCCGGTCAGGGCGTTGAGTGCGTTGCAGGCGGCGATGTTCATGGCCGAGGAGCCCGCGATGCCCGCGCCCGCCGGCGCTTCCGAGTCGGTGGTCAGCGTGAAGCCGCCCGCGGGCGCGAAGTGCCGGACCAGCAGGGCCGGCAGCGAGAGCTTGTAGCGGGCCGCCTTCCGCAGCTCGTTGAGGTCCGCGAACTCCTCGGAAAGATCCAGGTCGCTGGACTCCAGGCGGATGCGCTTGTCGCCGCGCGGCTCGATGGTGCAGGACGCGTACAGCGTGGTCGCGAAGTTGATGGTCTGGGCGTCTTCGTGAAACAGGTAGAGCGGCCAGATATCGACGGTGCCCCCGGCCAGGTCTACCCGCGTGGGAGCGCGGCTGATGATTCTCATAGGCTACAGGCTGCAGGCTGCAGGCTGCAGGCTGTAAGCCGGCGGCGACGCGGCTCCCTGTAGCCTGTGGCCTGTAGCCTTCAGCCTTCTTTCATGCTTCCGTGGAAACCGTCTTCTGCCGGGCCTCCGGGGTCACGCCGGCCTCGAAACAACGGCGGCAGCGCGCTTCGTACATGCCGCCGGCGCCCACCACGATCAGGTCGTCGGAGGCGATCAGGCGCTGGGTGAACTTGGCGGGATTGCCGCAGCGCATGCAGATGGCCAGCGTCTTGGTGATCTGCTCGGCCAGGGCCAGCAGCGTCGGAATGGGATCGAAGGGACGGCCCAGGTAGTCGGTGTCCAGGCCGGCGACAATGACCCGCTTGCCCAGGTCCGCCAGCCGGGTGACCACCTCCACCAGGCCGTTGCCCAGGAAATTGGCCTCATCGATGCCGATCACCTCGGTGCGCGCCTCGATGCGCTGCATGATGTCGGCGGCCGATTCCACGGCCTGCGAGTCGATCCGCAACTGGCTGTGGGAAACGATTTCGGAATTGGAGTAGCGGTCATCGAGGGAAGGCTTGAAAATCTGCACGCGCTGCCGCGCGATTTCCGCCCGCCGCAGCCGCCGGATCAGCTCCTCGCTTTTCCCCGAGAACATGGGGCCGCACACCACCTCGATCCAGCCCATGTTGGCTTTGACAATGTCCATGGTCCCCCCGGAAGCGAACCCCTAGCATAAAGAAAGTAGTGACCAGTGACAAGTGACGAGTGACCAGCAGGAGGAGTCAGAAGTCAGAAGCCAGAATGCCCCCGGCTCAGCCGGACGGGTCCTGGCTCCTGACTCCTTTCTTCAGCTTCTCGATTTCCGCCTTCAGCTCGCGGACGGTCTGCACCAGCTCCGGCAAACGGTTGTAAACCGCCACGCAGCGAAGCCAGAGCTTGTTGTCGATGGCCGGGGCGCCGGAAATCGTCTTGCCCGGCTCGACGTCGCGGTGGGGCGCGGCCATGGCGGTGACCACCACGCCGTCGCCGACCTTCAGATGGCCGGCGGAGGCCGCCTGCCCGGCAAACAGCACGTTGCGTCCCAGCTCGGTGCTGCCGGCCAGGCCCACCTGCGCGCAAATCAGGTTGTTTTCCCCGACCGTGCAGGCATGGCCGACCTGGACCAGGTTGTCGATCTTGGCGCCGGCCTTGACGCGGGTTTCGCCCACCGTGGCGCGGTCGATGCAACTGTGGGCCTGCACCTCGACGTCGTCCTCCAGAACCACGATGCCCGCCTGCACGATCTTGTAATGGCTGCCGTCGGTTCGGTGCGCGAAGCCGTAGCCGTCGGCCCCGATGACGGCCCCGTTCTGCAGGATGACGCGGTTGCCGATCCGGCAGTATTCGCGCACCACCGCGTGGCTGTGCGCGTAGAAATCGTCGCCGATGCGCGCGCCCCGGTAGACGGCCACGTGCGAGTGCAGCACGGCGTTGTCGCCGATCTCCACGTCATGGTCGATGAAGGCGAAGGAGCCGATGGAGGCATTCTTGCCGAGGCGCGCGCCCGGCGCGATCGAGGCCCAGGGATGGATCCCGGGCGCCGGCCGCGGCGGCTGATAGAACAGCTCCAGCGCCTGCGCGAACGCCAGGTAGGGATTCGGCGAGCGGAGGACGGCCAGGGTGGGACGCGGCACTGCGACATTCGGCGCCAGCACCACCGCCCCGGCCCGGCTGTGCTTCAGCTTCAGCGCGTACTTCGGGTTGGACAGAAAGCTGAGCTCGGAGGGCCCGGCCTGTTCCAACCCGGTCACCCCGGTGATTTCCAGCTCGCCGTCTCCCTCGAGCTGGCAGTTGGTTCGAATCGCAATTTCGGAGAGTTGCATGATTGTAGTCAGACGTGACGAGTGATGAGTGAGCAGTGACAGGCGGGCGCTGGCGTCTGGCCTCCCTCGTCACTTGTCACTCGTCACTTGTCACTCGTTGAACAGCCTGATCTGCGCCCGCGCCGCCGCCTCCCGGCGCTTCTCCAGCCTCAGCGGATTGCCGATCACGCCCAGCACCATCAGTTCCTGCAAAGCGGTCTTGGGCACAAAGATCCGCTGGTTATTGGCAAAGGGATCCGGCGGCACCACGGTGAACCCCTTCTCGGACACCAGCAACAGGTTGTTGGGCAGGATCCCATCCAAAACCTCGTTGTCCTTGAACTTCATGCGCAGCCACAGGCCCTCCAGCTTGGGACGCGCGGAGAATGTCTTGCGCTCGGCGTGGTCATAATCGCCCTCAAAGTCGCGGACAAAATAAACGCCCTTCACTTCCTTGTAGGGAAGCTGGAGCGCCTGGCCGGCGATGGAGAGGATCTCGATGAAGTCGGGTTTCAGGTACGACTGCGGGTTGACGTAGCCGCGCAATACCTCCTGATCCATTTTGCGAACAACGACTTTCTTGTGGGTTGACGGGCTCAAGGGATGTTCGGGCGCTTGCGGATCGCCAAAAGCCGCATATTTTGCCGGAAACCTCGACGTATGCTAATATAGTTGGCCCGGAAAGTCAAGGCGGACTTCCGCTAAGTGCATGTGGCGGCGACCTTTAGGTCGCCACTCAGGGTTGTCGGCTGGGGGAGGCCACGGAAGGCCCAAATGGCGACCTGAAGGTCGCCGCTACAATCGAGGTTGTAGCTGCCGCTGAAGCAGTCAAAAGAGATCGTTAGGTCGGCCGGCTTGATCGGCACCCTCACCCTCATCAGCCGGGTGCTGGGCTACGTGCGCGACGAGCGCATAGCGTACCTGCTGGGCACTTCCCTGGTTGCCGACTCGTACGTGCTGGCCTATCGTATCCCCAACCTTTTGAGGCGGTTAGTGGCTGAAGGCTCAATGACTGCTTCCTTTGTGCCGGTCTTCGCCCAGTACCTGACCGAGAAAGAGAAGGACGACTGGAAAGAATTCGCCAACCGCATGTTCTGGACGCTGATGGTGATCCTGGCGGCGGTCACCGTCCTGGGCCTGGTTTTTTCCCCGCTCCTGGTGAAGCTGCTGACCTTTGGCGGCAAGCGATTGAACATCGACCTGGCGGTCCTGCTCAACCGCATCATGTGGCCCTACATTTTTTTCGTGGGGCTGTCGGCGCTGGCCACGGCGGTCTTGAACAGCTTCCGGTCGTTCGGCGTGCCGGCCTTCACGCCGGTGCTGTTCAACGTCTGCGTCATCGCGCTTTCCTTCTACGCCTTCCGATTCCGCCAGCCGGCCGTGGCCCTGGCCATCGGCGTCACTCTTGGCGGCCTGGTGCAACTGGCCATGCAGATGCCGTTCCTGTGGCGCCGGGGGATGCACTTCCAGTTCGGCATCTCCTTCCGGCACCCCGGGGTCCGCAAGGTGGCCAAGCTGATGGGGCCGGGGCTGGTGGGCATCGGCGTGGCGCAGATCAACTTCCTCGTGGACACCATGTTCGCCAACCATCCGCTGATGCCCAACGGCAGCCTGATGTCGCTGCAGATCGCCGACCGGGTGATGGAGCTGGTTCTGGGCGGATATGCCATCGCCATCGCCACCGCCATCCTGCCGCTGATGTCCCAGCAGGTAGCGGAAAGGAACCTTTTTGAGCTCCGGCAGACAGTTTCCTTTTCCCTTCGGCTGGTTTCTTTTATTACAATTCCGGCCATGGTCGGGCTTGTGGTGCTGCGGGGACCGATCATCGAGGTCCTGTTCCAGCACGGGCGGTTCAATCGCCAATCGACGGACTTGACCGCCTGGGCGCTGTTGTTCTTCGCTGTCGGGCTCCCCTGGTTTGCGGCCACGAAGATCATCGTGCCGGCGTTCTACTCGACGCACGACACGCGGACGCCGGTGAAGGTGGCCATGGGAGTGATGTTCGCCAACATCACGTTCAACCTGCTGCTGCTCAGGCCCTTGCTCAACGGCGGGCCGGCCGCCGCGACGTCGCTGGCGGCGCTGCTGAATTTCAGCGTCCTGTTCTGGATTTTCCGCCGCCGGCATGGGTTGCTGGGCGGCCGGTCGATTCTCCGCTCGGGCGCCAAGGTGAGCGCGGCATCGGCGGTCATGGGCCTGGTTTGCTGGGCCATGCTTCGCATATCCGGCTTCCAGGATCTGGCCGGCGCCATCCACCATTCGTTGGCCTGGCAGGTGGTGGCGCTGGCTTCGATGCTGGCCGTGGCCGCCGGCCTGTTCTTCGGGCTGGCCTGGCTGCTGGATTGCGAAGAATTGGGTGAAATGTACGGGATCGCGCGCCGGAAACCAAAAACGGCGGAAGTCGTTTCCTGATTGCGGATCCCCTGATTGCGGATTTCGGATTGCGGGTTTCGGATTTCAACCGGCAACCGATCCGCAATCCGAAATCAGAAATTGTTAGCATGGACGACGCACGGCGGTTGATTGCCGAGTTCCTCAATTACATCCGTGTCGAGAAGCGGCTGTCGGCCAACACCGCGGCGGCGTACGAGCGGGACGTGCGGCGCTACGCCGCGTTTCTGGAGGTGGACGGCGGCGCTCCGCGCCAGGCCACGCGCGCCGACGTGCAACGCTATCTTTCCAGTCTTTACGCCGCCGGTCTCGACGGCCGGACCATCGCCCGCCACCTGGCGACGATTCGCGGCTTCTACCGGCAGCTTCTGCGCGACGGCGTGGTCCGGGAGGATCCCACGCTGAACCTGGAATCGCCGAAGACCTGGAAGACGCTGCCGCATTACCTGACCGTGGAAGAGGTGGACCGGCTGCTGGCGGTGCCCGACACGGCCACGCCGCTGGGGGCGCGCGACCGGGCCATGCTGGAACTGCTGTACTCGACCGGGCTGCGCGTTTCCGAGCTGGTCATGCTGCCGAGCGGCGACCTGCACCCGGAGCTCGGCTACCTGCGGGTGACCGGCAAGGGAAACAAGCAGCGGCTGGTGCCCGTGGGGCGGCCGGCGCTGGAAGCGGTGGCCGCCTACCTGCGCGGGCCGCGCCAGGCGCTGCTGGACCGGCGGGCCTCCCCGTTCTTGTTTGTCAGCCGCCGCGGCTCACACCTGACCCGCCAGGCATTCTGGAAGGGCATCGGCGCCGCGGGCCGCAAGGCCGGCCTGGAGAAAAGGCTCACGCCGCACCTGGTCCGGCACAGCTTTGCCACCCACCTGCTGGCGCGGGGCGCCGACCTGCGCTCGGTCCAGCAGATGCTCGGGCATGCCGACATTTCGACGACCCAGATTTATACCCACGTGGTTTCCGAACAGATCAAGCGGGAATACCAGCGGCACCATCCCAGGGCCTAGTTCAGTAAGCAATTGCGGATTGCGGATTGCGGATTTAGAGCGGGAACCGTTTGAAATCCGCAATCCGAAATGGATCAACGAAGATGCCTGACTTTATGTTTCTTATGGAGAGCCGCCTGACGCCCGAGCAATTGGCCACGGCGCAGAGCGTGCAGACCCAGGCCGCCGCGCAGGGGCTGAACCTGTTCCTGGTCGGCGGAGCGCTTCGCGACATGCTGTGCGGCCAGCCCATCCGCGACCTGGACTTCGCCGTGGAGGACAACCCCGCCAGGGTCATCCGCGCGCTCGAGAAGCAGGCCGGCGTGGAGACCATCGAGTCCGACGAGGAACGCCGCGAGGCGCACTTCGTCTTTCCCGGCGGCGTGACCGTCGAGATCTGCCAGTGCCGCTCGGAGCGCCACCGCAAAACCGGCGAAGAACCGGCGATCGCCTTCGCTTCCATCCACGAGGACCTCCGCCGCCGCGATTTCTCGATGAACGCCATCGGCCTGTCGCTGAACCCCACGTCGCGGGGGCTGGTGCTGGACCCCAACAACGGCGTGGGAGACATCGAGCGCCGCGAAATCCGCGCCATCAGCAATTACGTGTTCGTGGACGATCCGGTGCGCATGCTCCGGCTGGTGCGCTTCCGCACCCGGCTGCATTTCGGCGTCGATCCCAAAACCGAAGCGCAGTTCCAATCCGCAAAGCAGCGGGACCTGATGCAATACGCGCTGCCCAGGCTCCTGCTGCGGGAGCTGCGCGAGATCACGCACGAGGTCAGTCCCAGCGAGATCCTCAAGGTGCTCGACAAGGAAGGCATGGCCACCGCCTTGCACCCCAAGCTGACGGGGCCGCGGCTGAACCTGCCGGCCATCCAGAAGATGGAGAAGACGGCGCGGTCGCTGGAAGAACACGGCCTGCATCCGCGCCTGTACGGCCCGGCCGTGTTTTTCCTGGCCCAGAAGCTGACGGCCGCCGACCGCCCGGTTTTCGCCAAGCGCCTGCACATGAAGCGCCCCGACAGCGAGCCCTGGATGAAGCTGGAAGAGACGGGCAAGAAACTGGTCCGCCTGTTGGGGAGCAAGGAGGCCAACACGCCCTCCAAGGCCTTCCGCGTGCTGGCGGCGCAGCCCGCCGAGATGATCCTGTTCGTGCTGCTGCACTTCCCGCAGAAGAAGGTGCAGGACAAGCTGAAGGCCTACCTGTCGCGCCACCGCCCGCTGCGGGAGAAACTGCCGGAGAAGGAGTTGGAGTCGCTGGGCGTGGCGCCGGGCACGGCCCGCTTCAGCGCCATCCTGGACCAGTTCTTCGCCGCCGTTCTGGACGGAAAAGCCAAGTCGCGCACCGAGCAGACCAAGCTGCTCAAGAAGCTCGCGGCGGAAGCCAAAGGTTAGGCTGGAGGCTGGAGACTGGGGGCTGGAGGCCGAGAGCCGCCGATGCGGCGCTACTGCTTCATGCGGCTGCGCATTTTGCGCGCCAGTTTCTCGATTTCGTCCAGTTTTTTCAGGGTGTTCAGCGGCAGCACGTTCTCGCCGCCCTTGTCCAGATCCTCTTCCACCTGGTTGGCCAGCTCGGTCAGCTTCGAGCTCAGCTTCTTTAACTCGTCGTGTTGCTGCTTGAGCATCTTGGAAGGCGAGGTGGGCAGAGTCTGATCCACGGTCCTGTCCACCTGCGGCCGTTGCCCGGCCGCCGGTGCAATCAGACCTAAAAACAACGCCAGCACGAGAACATCCCGCATGGCGGTATTCTAGCAGGTGTCAGGCGCCCGGTGTCAGCCTCCGGTCCCCGCTGGAATGCCTTGGCAGGTGCCGGCCTGATTGGGTATAATTCGCGCGTTCGCAGGCGGGTGTGTGGATTGAAACTGGAGCTTAGCTTTCCAAGTGATCCGAGGCTGTTGCGGGTGATCCGCTCGGTCGTCGGGCAGATGGCCGGGCTTTGCGGCTTCGAGGAGGATGAAGCCCGGTTCATTGTCGTGGCGGTGGACGAGGCTTGCGCCAACATCATTCGCCATGCCTATGGAGGCCGCACCGACGGCGACATTCGCCTGGCTTGCTCGACAGAGGATGACAGGATCGAGTTCACGTTGACCGATCGCGGCCGGGCGCCCCAGCACGTAGCCCGCTTGCAGCCGCGTTCCCTGGAAGAGGTTCGGCCCGGCGGCCTGGGAATGCACCTGATCCGGTCGGTGATGGACGAAGTTCGCTTCCGGTTCGGCGAGGAAGAGAACCAGTTGCAGCTCACCAAGCTGCTTCATCCCGGCCGGCGCGTGCCGAGTGGTGCAATTATCGAATGAGCATTCAAATCGATGTACGTAGACAGGAGCAGACGGCGGTCATCAACGTCGTCGGCGACATTGATCTGTATTCGTCCCCTCAGGTCCGCCAGACCATCCTGGACGCGCTGAACGAAAAGAGCGACAACCGGGTCCTGGTGAACCTGACGGGGGTGAAATACATCGACAGCTCCGGGGTCGCTTCCCTGGTGGAGGGGCTGCAACTGGCGCGCCGCTCGCGTGTCCGCTTCGCTCTGTGCGGCCTGAACAAGGCGCCGCGCCAGGTGCTGGAGCTGACCCGGCTGATCAATGTCTTCGACATCTTCGAAAGCATCGAAGATGCGCTGAAAGCCTGATGTCGGCAACACCGCCGGCAACACCGCCGGCACCCCTGGCCGCTCGCTGCCGCGTCGGGTTGCTGGCGGTACGGCCCTGCCCCTGGCCTCTGGCCTTCTTTCGGCAGGGTGGAGGTCCGTAAAGGAAAGGACAGTGGCAGCGGGCCGGCGCACAGGCCGCCCGCGCCGCAGGGTTCATGCTCACCCGCATCGGAACCGACGCCCTCCGCCTGCTGGACTACCTGGGGGGCCTGTCCCGGCAAACCAGCCGCGGCCTGTACTGGACCGTGGTGGCGCCCTTCCGTGGCGCCCGCGTCCGCTGGCGCAGCACCATCCACCAGATGGCCGCGGTGGGCGTCTCCGCCCTGCCCGTCGTCTGCCTCATCACCTTCCTGATGGGCCTCATCATGGCCATCCAGGGCGCCTACGAAATGAGGAAATTCGGCGCGCTCCATTACGTGATCGACCTGGTTGGGGTGTCGATCACGCGGGAACTGGGACCGCTGATGACCGCCATCATCGTCATCGGCCGCTCGGGCTCCGCCTTCGCCGCCGAAATCGCCAGCATGACGGTGAACGAGGAGGTGGACGCGCTGGTCACCATGGGCCTCAACCCCGTCCATTTCCTGCTGTCTCCAAAGCTGCTGGCCACGCTGCTCATGATGCCTTGCCTCACCACCATCGCCGACCTGATGGGGATTTTGGGCGGGGCCACGTTTGCGGCGCTGTCGGAGATGGGCATGGGCCTCGGCCCTTATCTGCGCGCCACGGCCGACGCCCTGGTGATGCGCGACATCGTCTCCGGCCTGATCAAGAGCCTGGTGTTCGGCCTGGTGATCGTGCAGGTGGGCTGCTACCAGGGTTTCACGGTGACGGGCGGGCCGGAAGGCGTGGGACGCTCGACCACGGCCGCCGTGGTGGTCTCGATTTTCGGCGTGGTGCTCGTGGATATGGTGTTCACGGCGTTTTTCTATGTCCTCGGCTGATTCCAGCGAGCCGGTCATCGTCGTTCACGACCTGGTGACGCATTACGGCGGCCGCCTGGTGCTCGACCAGGTGAGCCTGGAAGTCCGCCGCCGGGAGACGCTGGTGATCCTGGGCGGCAGCGGCTGCGGCAAGAGCACGCTGTTGCGCCATCTTGTGGGCCTGGCCAGGCCGACATCCGGCTCCGTCCGCCTGTTCGGCGAGGACATCTGCCGGATCCCGGAAAGCGAGCTGAATCGCATCCGCCGCAGGATCGGGATGTCGTTCCAGGGAAGCGCGCTGCTCAACTCCATGACGGTGGGGGAAAACGTCGCCCTACCCTTGCGCGAGCACACGCGCCTGGAGGATTCCACCATCCGCGTCATGGCCCGCATGAAGCTGGACCAGGTCGGGTTGGCGGGTGTCGAAGATTACCTGCCCGCCCAGCTTTCCGGCGGCATGAAGAAGCGCGCCGGCGTGGCCCGGGCCCTGGCCATGGACCCGGAGATTCTGCTGTTCGATGAGCCGTCGGCCGGACTGGATCCGGTGATTGCCGCCGGCATCGATCACCTGATTCTGAAACTGAAGGCGGCGTTCGGCGTCACCATCGTGGTGGTCACGCACGAATTGGCCAGCGCCTTCCTGATTGCCGACCGCATCCTGCTGTTGGACAAAGGGCGGGTAGTTGCCTGCGGAACACCCGAGGAAATCCGCGCCAGCCAGCATCCGCGCGTGCGCCAGATGCTGGACCGGCAACCGGACAGCGAGGCGGCCCCGGGACAGGCCTACCTGGATTCGTTATTTGGCTTCAAAGTCGGCGGAGGAGCGAAGGCTTGATCACCAAGACACAAAGGCACGAAGTTACAGAGCGAAACCCCGAAGGAGGGCGCTCCCTCGGTTCTTCATGTCTTTCCTTTGTGTCTTTGTGCCTTTGTGCCTTCGTGTTGAGTAAGCGATGAGTGAACAGGCCAAAGTCGGACTGGTGGTGCTGGTTGCGCTCGGCATTTTTGTCGGCACCGTCTTCTACATGCTGAACCTGGGTGTCGGCGGGCAATACGACGAGTACAAGACCTGCCTGAAGTTTGCGGGCGGGCTGGAACCCGGCGCGCCGGTGCGTTTCGGCGGACTGAAGGTGGGCCGCGTCCAGGCCCTGCGGGTGGCGCCCCAGGACTCGTCGCTGATCGAGATCTCGCTCTCGGTCCGCCGCGGCGTGCCGGTGCGCTCCGACAGCCTGGCGGCGGTCTCTCAACTGGGGCTGCTGGGCGAGAACTACATCGAAATCCAGCCCGGCCGCTCGCCCGCCCGGATCACGCCCGGCGGCACCATCCCCTCGGCCGAAACGCAGGACCTGAACACCCTGTTGCGGCGCATGAACGCGGTCATGGAACAGGCCGAGCCGCTGGTCATCGACCTGCGCAAGAACCTCAACAAGGTCTCGACCGACCTGGACACCATCACCGCCAACGTGCGCGATCTGACCGGCGATGAGAACCGGGCGCACCTGGCCGGCGTGCTGCGCCAGACCGATGAAATGATCGCCGCCAACCGGCCGCGCGTGGATTCGCTGACCGCCGATCTGCAGTCCGCGTCGGCAAAGATCGAGCCCCTGATCAGCGATCTGCGGAACACGACGGCCAAGGTCGATAAGCTGACCGCCGACTTGAACGGCGTGGTGGCCGAGAACCGCAAGGAGCTCCAGGCATCGATCACCCAGCTTTCCAAAACGCTGGACACCACGCATCAACTGGTGCTGCAACTGAACAGCCTGGCGGCCACCAACTCCGGCAACCTCGATGCCATCCTGGAGAATCTCCGCGCGACCTCCGACAATCTGAAGGAATTCTCCGAGACGGTGGCGCAGCATCCGTTTTTGCTGTTGCGAGGGGGGCCGAGCGCCGACCGGCAGGTGCCCGGCGCCGCGAAGACCAAGGCCGCGAAGCCGGGGGCAGCGAACGGGAGGAGCGGACGGTGACGAAGGCGGAATGGCGGTTCGGAATTGCGGATGGGCGGCGCGGCCGCGCGGCCATCCTGGCCTGCGCGGGAGTGCTGGCGGGCGCACTGTTGCTTGGCGGCTGCACGGCCAAAGTGCCTAAGAACCATTACTACACGCTGCGCGCCGACCTGCCGGCGCCGCCCCTGCCCGCCTCTTCCCTGCCCGTCAGTCTGGCGGTGGCGCGCTTCACGGCCGCCAGCCGCACCCTGGCCCAGGAGCGCCTGGTCTACCGCACGGCCCCGCACCGCGTCGATTTCTATGAGTACCATCGCTGGACGGATCCGCCGCCGGACCTGGTGACCCGCATCCTGATCGACCGGCTCGCCGCCTCCGGCCTGTTCCGCTCCGTGACTCGGGTGCAGACGGGTTCCGCCTCGGATTTCATCCTCGGGGGGCGGGTAGAGAGCCTGGAGGAGATCGATTCCGGCCAGGACGTATCGGTCCGCGTGGCCATCACCGCCGAGCTGACCGATGCCAAGACCCGCGCCATCGTCTGGACGGGGCGCGGCGCCAAAGAAGCGCCGGTGCGCGACCGCTCGGTAGACGGCGTGGTTCAGGCGCTCAACGAGGCGCTCGCCGACAGCCTCGAGCAGATCACCCGCTCCCTGGTTCCATTCCTGCGGAAAAAACAGTAGGACGCAGACAAACAGATTCACGCCGGTCGAATCTGCGTTTATCTGCGCTTTTCTGCGTTCATCTGCGTTCCATTTCCGGGTCTGCTGCAACTCGCGGCTACGGCTTTCTTGCCGCGTGCAGGCAGGCAATCCCGCCGCTCAGTTCCTGGACGCGGACTTCCGTAAACCCCGCCTCGCCCATCCAGCCGGCCAACTGGAGGGGTGGCGGAAAACCGGCCACCGAGGTTTGCAGGTAGCGGTACGCGGCGCGGTCACCCGAAATGCGCCCGCCGATCCAGGGCAGCAAGCGGCGGAGGTAGATACCGTAGAGAGGGCCAAAGAGGCGCGAGCGCGGCTCCGAGAATTCCAGGATGCCCACTTCCCCGCCCGGCGCCAGCACCCGGTAGACCTCGGCGAGTGCGCCCTTATAGTCGGCCAGATTGCGGAACCCGAATGCTGTCGTGACCAAATCGAACCCGCCGTCCGGGAAGGGTAAGCGCAGTGCATCGGCCTCGGCCAAGGAGCACGCGGAACCCGTCCCGCCCAGCTTGCCGGCCGCGCGTTCCAGCATGGGCCGGCTGAAATCGACGCCGTAGATTCGCACCGAAGCAACGGCGCGGCTGCGCAGGGCGGCCACCATGTCGCCGGTGCCGCAACAGAGATCCAGCACGCGCGCGCCCGGCCGCCCGAGGACCCGTGGGAACCGCCGGGCGGTTCGACGCCTCCACCAGCGGTCCATCTGGAACGACAGCAGATGGTTCAGCAGGTCGTAACGGGGCGCGATGCGCCCAAACATCCGGCGCACGCCCGCCGCCTCGAGCGCCGTGCCCTTGGCGACGGGCACGGGACGAAAATGGGACGCAGATAAACGCAGATACACGCAGATTCGACTGGCGATCGATCTGCGTTCATCTGCGTTCATCTGCGTCCCATTCCCATTCGTGCTATCCGTGTCGTAAGCGCTCCAGGACGCGGGCGACGGAGCGCGGCTCGATGCCGGTCACGATGCGCACCTTGCCGATGGCCTCGGGCAGCACAAAATGCACGGCGCCGCCGCGGGTTTTCTTGTCGGCCAGCAACCGCGATGCCAGCCGGGCCGCGGAAATGCGCGGCAGAGGCGGCAGCGGCCCCATGGCCTTGACCAGGGCATGAATGCGGGCCGCCTCGGCCGGCCGGATCATGCCGCGGTCCTCGGCCAGCAGCGTGGCGGCGCGCAATCCCCAGGCCACCGCTTCGCCGTGCAGAAAGCGCCGGTAGCCGGTTTCCGATTCCAGCGCGTGCCCCACGGTGTGGCCGAGGTTGAGAATGCGGCGCAGGCCGCCCTCCCGCTCGTCGCGGGTCACCACCCAGGCTTTCAGACCGACGCAGCCGCGCACCAGCTCCGCCAGCGCCTCCGGGTCCTTCCGCAGCAAGGCCTCGCGGCGCTTCTCGATGAAGACAAACAGGCTGCGCCGCAGCATACCGCACTTGATGGCTTCATACAGGCCGGCGCGCAGCTCGCGCTGGGGCAGCGTGCGAAACACCCGCGGGTCGGCAATGACGCGCTTCGGCTGGTAGAAGCTGCCGACTAGGTTCTTGCCGCACGGCAGGTTGACGCCGGTCTTGCCGCCCACCGAGCTGTCAATCTGCGCCAGCAGCGTGGTGGGCGCCTGAACGTAATCGACGCCGCGCAAGTAAACAGAGGCCACGAAACCGCCAATGTCGCCAACCACGCCGCCCCCGAAAGCAATCAGCAGGGTGCCGCGGTCGGCGCCCAGCGCCACCAGTCGCTCGCTGATGCGCTCGACGGTCTCCAGTTTTTTCCGTTCTTCGCCGGGCCGGATCTTGATCAAGCCGTAGCGAAGCGGGGAAACAGCGGCATCAAACGCCCGGCCCCAGTGCTTCCAGACATTGCTGTCGGTGATGACGAACAGCGGGCGTTGGGCGACCGGTTCCGGGCGGCTGGGTGTAGCGGCGGCCTTCAGGCCGCCATTCGATAATTCGGCGGCCAGCCGCGCCAGCGCGCCCGGTTCCACGAGCACGCCGTAGGGGCCGCCGGCGGTTCGAACCTTGATTTCATGTGCAGGCACACTTCTTTATTACCACCAAGACACCGCGACACCAAGTCTGATAACCTCGCCGCATGTTTCAGACGAGAACGAGGGCCACGATCCTGACCGCCGCCGCCCTGGCTGCCTGCTGGCTGCCTGGCGCGCAAACACCGGCCAAACCGGCGCCCAGCGGCGCCGCCAAGCCGCCATTGACGCGGCCCCTGTTCGAGAACGAGCGGGTCCGGGTAATCGAGGCGCTGTGGGAGCCGGGCGCGTCTGCCGCCGCGTTCAAGGGGTTTCCAAGCAGCGAGATACTGGGGGTGGTCGCGGTTGTTCTGAAAGGAGGCGCCGTCGAGCACCTCTACGCCGGCGGGAAGAAGGTCCGCAAGGAGCGCCGGCCCGGCGATGTCTTCTTTCAGCCCCCGGACAGGGCCGTGGAAGCGCGCCAGAACGTCGGCGGCACCCGGCTGGACATGATCCAGGTGGCGCTCAAGAAAGCGCCGCCCACCCAGCAGTACGCCGGCCCGGCGGCCGGCGCCAGGAAGCTGTTTGAGAACGCCCGCGTGGTTGTGTTCGAGCTGGCCCTGGCGCCCGGCGCCAAGACCGTGATGCACAAGTACGGCCCCCGCGCCTGGGTCATCCTGGAGGGCGGCGACCTGCGCTCCTGGGACAAGGCCGGTAAGCCACAGGAAGCGCGCTTCGCCAGTTCACAGGCCGTTTTTCTGCCGGCCCAGGAGCACACGATGGAGAACATCGGCAAGACGAAGGAGCGCATCATTTCGCTGGAGCTGAAGTGACTCTCAACAGGGACTTCAACCCAGGGCAGGAGGAAACATGAAACGACGTGACTTCTTGATGACTGCGGCGGGACTGGCAGCCACGAGGCGCGCGGCAAGCGGCGCGGAGACGTCGCCATGTGCCTGCACCGAGCCGGGGCAAGCGCCGCAGCCAGCGCCGACGCCGGCTTATGCGGGCAACTGGCGGCTGATCGCTTACGATGCCGCGGGCCAGCCATTGCCGCCGCGGGCGTTCGATCCGCTGCTGATCACCGACCTGCTCAACAACCCGTCTGCCCGAACCGCATTGCAGCAAGGGCCGCCGGAAGGTCCCTTCCTGATCTCGCTGCCGCTTCCCATCCCCGGCTTCGGCCACGTCTACCTGTTTGCCGATAACGGCGGCGCCGGGTATCGCGCCCGCGACGTTGCCGGGCGCGAGCTGTTGCTGAACTTCGAGTTCTCGCGCAGCCGCATCGGCGCCGTCGAGCGCTACCTCCAGCAGCACGGCAAGGCCGGCTTCCGCTTCTCCGCCGAGCTCGATAAACGCCTGGACGCGGCGCGGGCCGCACAGCGCCAGGCCGAAGCGGCGCGTGCCGATGCTACGCAGTGCGCCCGCCTGGCCAACGAATCGCTGGCCGATTCCCTTTGGGCCGGCGAGATGGCCGTCTTCGAGAAAGCCCGGCAGGAGATTGAGAAGCGCGGCAACCGCCCCGGGTTCCTGTTCGGCTGCAACGGCTTTGCCGCCGCCCGCGGCCCCGAGTACACGGAGCGCTTCGCCGAGTTGCTGAACTTCGCCACCGTCCCGTTCTATCGGGCAGCCACCGAGAAGGAGGAAGGCAAGGTTGATTACTCACGCGCCGAGTTCGTTGTGAACTGGCTGGCGCGCGCCGGCATCAAGGCCAAAGGCCACCCGCTGGTGTGGTTCCATCAGGCGGGTATGCCTGCCTGGCTGAAGGACAAGGACCAAGACGGCGTGCGCAAGGCCCACCGTGACTACATTGTGAAGAGCGTGACGAAGTTCCGGCCCTGGATCCCGATCTGGGACGTGATCAACGAGGCCCACGATCACGCCAACATCCTGAACTACACCACCGATCAGTTAACGGAGATGACGCGGCTGGCGGCCGACACCGTGCGGCTGGCCGATCCCACCGCCTTCCGCGTGGTGAACTGCTGCTGCACCTGGAGCGAGAACGTGGTGCTGGGCCGCAGCCACATCGGTCCCACCGGCCGGCCGACCCGCAGCGTCCTCAACTACGTCAAAGACATCATCGCCGCCGGCGTCCAGTTCGAGGCCCTCGGACTGCAGCTTTACTGGCCCAACCGCGACATGTTCGAGGTGGACCGCCAACTGGAGTTGTTCGCCGCCCTGGGCAAGCCCATCCACATCACGGAATTGGGCATCTCCTCGGACGACACTCCGGTCGATCACGGCGAGGTCAAGCGCCCCAGCGGACGCCACTGGCACGGCGACAAGTGGACCGAAACCGTCCAGGCCGACTGGGTCGAGCAGTTCTACACCATCGCCTACAGCAAGCCGTACCTCGACGCCCTTACCTGGTGGGACTTCTCCGACCCGGCCTTCATCCCCCACGGCGGCTTCCTGACCCCGCAGCTCAAGCCCAAGGAAAGCTTCCACCGCCTGCTCGAGCTTCGCAAGAAGTGGCAGGCCATGGCGTGAGTTCGCGGAGGGCAACGGCAGACTCAATAACTGAGCAGCATTGGGTGTCAAGCAATTGGCTTTTTCGGTGCGGATAGTTCCTCCGTCGGTTGGCGGCCCTCTCGTAATTCGAAACAAATATCGCGGCGCCGGGTTTTACCCTGGAGGAGGAGATAGCGTTATGAAGAAAAGGTCCTTGGTCCTGGTCGCGGTTTCATTGCTGTTATTCGCGGGGCTCGTTGCCGCGCAGGGGCAGCAAGGCCGAGGCCGCCAGTCCGGGCAGGGCAACGTCCCCCCAGGCGGCGCGCCCGATCCTCAGCAGATGATTCAACAGCGCATCGACCGCCTAACGAGCGAACTGAACTTGACGGAGGCGCAGAAGACGCAAGCAGCCACCATCTTGGGGAACGCCGCCAAGGCGGCCCAACCGTTGAATCAGCAGCTCCGCGAGACGCGGCAGTCTTTGCAAGAGGCGATCAAGGCGAACAACACCGCCCAGATCGACCAACTGTCCACCACGTTTGGCACGCAGATGGGGCAAGTCACCGCGATCAACAGCAAGGCCGAAGCGCAGTTCATTTCGATCCTGACCCCCGAACAGCAGGCCAAGCTGCCGTCCGGGTCCCTCGGTTTGTTCGGCGGTGGGTTTGGCGGTTTTGGCGGTAGCTTCGGCGAACGGCGCGGCCCGCCTCCCAACCGGTAACGGGTCACGCCCCCCGCGCCTACGCCGGGGGACTAGACGCAGAGGGACGGGCCTTTAGCACGCACACAGTCTGCCTCTTTCCAGGTTGACTGCCGATCTCGCGGCAAGAGAACTTCGGCGCCAGGCGCGCTTGTAACTTCACTGGCCGCGTTCAGCGGACCGCAATGGCACGCGGATCAGCCCCCAGGCAATCACGGCGAAGACGATCAGCGAGAGCCAGCCGCCCCAGGCATCGACGAAGCCGAGTTGCGCGCGGCCGATGAGCAGCTCGGTCACCGGCTTCCTCCACAGCAGCACCACCACGGCCAGCAGCACGCCGGTAATGGCTTCCCCGGCAATGAAGCCGGAGGCCACCAGCGTCCCACGGCGCTCGTATTCCTCGCGCTGGGCCGCGGTGTACCTGCGGCGGGCGGCGAACTTGTCCGCCGCCCACTTGAGCACCCCGCCTACAAAGATCGCCGAAGTGGTTTCCAGCGGCAGGTACATGCCCACGGCAATCAGCATGGGCGCAGGCGCGCCGATCATCACCAGGGCGAGGCCGAACAACATGCCCATGGCGATCAGGCCCCAGGCCATCTGCCCGCCGACAATGCCTTTTGCCAGCGCGGCCATCAGCCCGGCCTGCGGCGCCGGCAGTTCCTTGCCGCCAATGCCGATGCCGCCGGTGGCGATGTTTGCTTCGTGCAGCGCGATCATCGGAAACAGCAGGAAAACCGCCAGCACCACGACGGCCAGGATTTCCGCCACCTCCATTTTCCAGGGCG
>Ga0315284_10002212_pt1 | contig 27929 bp, 22 predicted proteins | sample YL17G09_16_MG_FD_203696 | JGI IMG/M metagenome (GOLD analysis project Ga0315284, IMG submission 203696) | Sediment microbial communities from Yellowstone Lake, YNP, Wyoming, USA - YL17G09_16 | ecosystem: Environmental > Aquatic > Freshwater > Lake > Sediment | place: USA: Wyoming | collected...
CCTCGGTCGAGAGGTGCGTGCCGAGGTCGCCGGCGGTGTCGCGCGCCCGGACCAGCGACCGCTGGTCGAGGCGGTCCATCGCCGACCGGAAGTCGTGGCGCAGGCGCTTCATCGCCTCGGCGAGGTCGGCCCGTTCGAGGGCGAAGCGGGCCGCATCCTCGGCTACGCGCATCGCCTCGCGGGCGCGGTTGGCGTTGGCGTCCAGGATCCGCCAGACGGATTGCCGGTCGCGGTCGTCCATAACGCCCATTCTATTCGGAACCCCCGGGCGTTGCCAGCGGCAGGGCGGCCGATCATGCCAATTCCCGCTTTTTTGACTTCGGTCAAGGAGCGCCGCCTTCCAGCCTGTATCATGGGAGCAACGATGGCGAGGCGCAGCACAGACCGTAGCAGGACAACGGAACCCACAAGGAGAGCGATATGACTCAGGCAGAAGCGGGAGCACCGGCGATGTTCTGCTACCAGTGCGAGCAGACGGCCAAGGGATCGGGATGCACCGCCTTCGGCGTATGCGGCAAGGACCCGGAGACAGCGGCGCTTCAGGACCTGCTGGTCGAGGCCGTCAAGGGCCTGGCGATGGTCGCCCGCCGCGCGCGCCGCGTCGGCGTCCGAGACCGCCAGGCCGACGTCCTCTCGGTCAAGGCCCTCTTCGCGACGCTGACCAACGTGAACTTCGACCCGCAGGCGATCGCCGGTTGGGTGCGGCGGGTGGTTGCCGCGCGCGACAGGGTCAAGGCGGCCTACGAGAAGGCATGTGCCAAGGCCGGCAAGAAGCCGGAGCGGCTGGGCGGACCGGCGGCGCTCGTCCCGGCGGCCGACCTCGACGACCTCATCCGCCAGGGCGAGGGTGTCTCCGTCCAGAACCGCATCAACCGTGCCGGCGAGGACGTCGCCGGCCTGGAAGAACTCGTCGTCTACGGCCTGAAGGGCGCCGCAGCGTACCTCGACCACGCCCAGATCCTCGGCAAGGAGGACGAGAAAGCGTATGCGACCGTCCACGAGGTGCTCGACGAGGTCGCCAAGGGCGGGCACGCGGCCGGCGACCTGCTGGGCCTCGCCCTCAAGGTCGGCGAACTCAACCTCCGGGCCATGGAACTCCTCGACGCCGCCAACACCGGCGCCTACGGCCACCCCGAGCCCACCGAGGTCCGCACGACCCCCGTCAAGGGCAAGTGCATCGCCGTCAGCGGGCACGACCTTAAGGACCTCGAAGCCGTCCTCAAGGCCACCGAGGGCAAAGGCATCAACGTTTATACCCACGGCGAAATGCTCATGACCAATTCGTACCCCGGCCTCAAGAAGTACAAGCACCTCGTCGGCAACTACGGCGGCGCGTGGCAGGACCAGCGGAAAGACTTCGAGGAGTTTCCCGGCGCGATCCTGATGACCACCAACTGTCTTCAGAAGCCCAGGGATAGTTACGCGGCCCGGCTCTTCACCTCGGGCACCGTGGGCTGGCCGGGCGTCAAGCACATCTCGGACGGCAACTTCAGGCCCCTGGTCGAGGCGGCCCTGGCGGCCCCGGGCTTCGCCGAGGACGCCCCCAAGAAGACGATCCTCACGGGCTTTGCGCGAAACGCCGTCCTCGGCGTGGCCGACAAGGTCATCGAGGCCGTCAAGGCCGGCAAGATCCGCCACTTCTTCCTCATCGGCGGATGCGATGGCGCCAAGCCCGGACGCAACTATTACACCGACCTGGCGAAGGCCGTCCCCCAGGACTGCGTCATCCTGACGCTGGCATGTGGCAAGTACCGGTTCAACAAACTCGAGTTCGGTTCGATCGGCGGGATTCCGCGGCTTTTGGACGTCGGCCAGTGCAACGACGCCTACTCGGCGATCCAGATCGCGCTTGCGCTGGCGAAGGCGTTCAATTGCGGCGTGAACGACCTGCCGCTCTCGCTGGTCCTCTCGTGGTTCGAGCAGAAGGCGGTGGCGATCCTGCTGACGCTCCTTCACTTGGGCGTGAAGAACATCCGCCTGGGCCCGAGCCTGCCGGCGTTCATCACGCCGCCCGTGCTGAACATCCTGGTCGAGAAGTTCAACTTGGCGCCGATCTCGACGCCCGAGGCGGACCTGGCGGCGATTCTGAAGTGAGCCGAGGGTCGGACAAGATGCCAAGCGGTTCGAGACAGGGTGTGCGCGGTGGTTCTCCGCAACCACCGCGAAGGAAAGCACTTGACCGCGCATGTCGGCGGGAGCAAAGCGCGGCCGCGCTATCGTTTTTCCCAGAGCGGGGCAAGAAAAGCCTCGTTCAGTTCAATGATCTTGTCGGCCGCCTGTTTGACATGGTATGCTTTGCGGAAACAGGCGACCTCGACGTGTTTGCCGAGATCGCGAACGGCCTCCATGACTTTGACGAAATCGCCGTCGCTCGACACCAGGACGGCCGTGCCATAGGCGTTGTGGAATGCCATCGACAGCATATCGACGGCGATTCGGATATCAACGCCCTTCTCGACAAAGGTGTTGTCGCGCGGCTCCAGACGTCCAAGTCGGATGTCCAGGTAGGGTATCCGGCGAAGACGATCGAAGAATCTTTGCTGGTTGCTGGCCTGCTCGGCATTTTGGCTGGCTGGGATGGAAGCATTGTAATAGTAGGTCCGAATCAGGCGGCGACCATTGACCAACTGCTGGATGAAGAGGTTGAAATCCAGGTCGGTTCGCCCGAACTCGCCCTTGAGGCCATGATACAAGTTGCTGCCGTCGACGAAGATGCTTACTCGGTCCATGGTTGATTCCATGAAAAAACCGAGGGCTGCGGTGCAGCCCTCGGGAGGTCATATACCCGTCTGCCCTGTGGGCTGGCGGGGTAGTAATCCTCTGTTATTATACACCATATCGGCAACCAGTCAACTTGCGATAAACATTTTCGCCTTCGTGTTGATGCTACTATGGCCGCAGGCTGTGTCAATTGAAATCATCCAAGCCCACCCGGTGAAGCAGGCGTGTCTGAATCGAGAAGGGCCTGACCGCCCCTGGCGGTCCGGCCGCAGGAAAAGAGTCTGGGCCACGGGAACCGAGGCTCAAGGATGTTGAAGTCTGGCGGGGTTTACCCCAACAGCGCTGGGCGGGCCAGACGCTTGACGGCCGGGGCCGGGGCGGCTACAAATAGGTTCAAAGTTCCAAGTTCCAAGTTCCAGGTTTTGCGTGCCGCGCGCCCTCCGTTGACCTGGCACCTGAAACCTGGAACCTGGAGCAGGGAGATAAAGTGAAGCCGAGCGACATCCGCGTCCGCGACGTCCAGACGTTCACCGTGCCCACCACCTGCCGCACGCCTCTTAAGTTCGGGTCGGTCGTCGTGGACTCGCTCCCGATCGGGTACGCCAAGGCGACGGTCGTCAACCGCGAAGGCAAGATGGCGATCGGGTGGGGCGCGATGTTCCTGATGGACCTCTGGGCGTGGCCGCTGGCGAAGGCGCCGCACGAGGCGCGCAGCCGCGCGATGTGCGACCTCCTGGCCGCCTACGCCCGGTGCGTCCGCTCGTACCCGGACTTCGCCCACCCGATGGAGATTTTTTTCGAGACCGAAGCGGACCTGAAGCGCCTGGCCGGCGAAATCTCGGCCCGGCTGACGCCCGGCGAACAGATGCCTTTCCTCGGGGCGCTTGTGGCCGCCAGTCCCGTTGATCACGCCCTGCACGACGCCTTCGGCCAGGCCTCGCGGATGGACTCCTACCGCGGGTACGGGCCGGAGTGCATGGTGTGGGACCTCTCGCGGTACCTCGGCCAGGAGTTCGCGGGGGTCTACCCGTCGCAGTTCCTGAGGACGAATTACCTGCACCGCGTGCCCGTGTTCCACCTGGTGGGCGGGCTGGACGCCCTTCGCGAGAGCCAGGTGGCCGAGGCCCCCGACGACGGCGTCCCGAACTCGCTCGAAAAATGGATCCAGCGGGACGGCGTCTTCTGCCTGAAAGTGAAGTTGCGCGGCAACGACGTCGAGTGGGACATGGAGCGGACCCTCGAAATCAGTCGCATCTACCATGAGGTCCAGCGCCGCGACCGGCCGGACCTGCCCGACCGGCCGCACCTGACGGCCGACACGAACGAGCAGTGCGAATCGCCGCAGTACGTCGTCATGTACCTGAGGCAACTCCAGGAACGCGACCCGGGCGTTTTCGACGAGGTCCTCTACATCGAGCAGCCGACCGGGCGAGACCTCCAGGCCCACCGGTTCGACATGAAGCCGATCGCTCGCCTGAAACCCGTTTTCATTGACGAGAGCCTGACCAGGCCCGAGGACTTCCGTCTGGCGATGGAACTCGGGTGGAGCGGCGTTGCGCTCAAGTCCTGCAAGTGCCTTTCGTCGGACCTCCTCTTCGTTTCGATGGCCGAACTTGCGGGTGTCCCGTACGCCGTCCAGGACCTGACGAACCCGTCGCTGGCGCTCATGGAGTCGGTGGGCCTTGCGGCACGGACACACACGATCCTGGGCGTGGAGGCGAACTCGCGGCAGTTCTTCCCGGCGGCCAGCGAGCCCGAGGCGGCCGCCCACCCCGGCCTTTACGAAATCCGCGACGGCTACGCCTACACCGATAGCCTCGCGGGGCCGGGCCTGGGGTACCAGATCGAGCGGATCGGGCGCGACCTCTTCCGCAAGTAGGCCGGGCGGGGCGGGTCCGTCTGCCGCACGCCTGCACGGCTACAATTCAACAACAATAGCCGATAGCCAACACTCAACACCGCGCCTGGCGGCACGGTTCGCGACCTGGTGACGCCGCGCGGCCTTGGACGTTGGGCGTTCCTGGTTGACGGTTGTTGTTGTGCTTCCTCCGCTTCCGGGCCGTTGCATCGGCCGTCCGAATCGGAGATCGAAAGCCTTGTCACGCAACGCGATCGAGGTCCTTCCATGTCACGGTCATCGTGAGCGGCTTGCTGGCGATCCAGGCCTTGACGTCGCGGACGACCTGGGCGCCGATCCTGGGGGTCTGGCCGCCCGCGATGTGGCTCGTCAGGACGACGTTCGGCAGTTTCCTCAGCGGGCTGTCGTCGTCGGCCGGCTCCGGCCTCGTTACGTCAAGGAAGGCGAACAGGCGGCCCTTCTGGAGTTCGTCAATCAGTGCCGCCTCGTCGATGATTATGCCGCGCGCCGTGTTCACGATCACGCAGTCGTCCTTCATCGCCGCCAACTGCTTGCGGCCGACCATCTTCTCGCAGTCGGGGTTGGCGGGGGCGTGGATCGACAGGGCGTCGCACTCGCGGCAGAGGTCGGTGACGCTTGAGCGGAGTTCGGCGCCGAGTTGCCTGGCCTCTTTCTTCGAGACGTAGGGGTCGAACAGGAGGATGCGCGGCCCGAAGGGCTTGAGGAACCCGATGACCCGTCGGCCGACCTGGCTCGCGCCGATGATGCCGATGGTCGATTCGCCAAGGCCGCGGCAGTTGGCCGGCCGGCCCGTTTTGCCGAGGCGGTTACGGGCGGCGTTTTCGAGGATGCGGCGGACGCCGAGAATCAGCTCGCCGACCGCCACCTCGGCCACCTGCTCGGCGGTCGCCGGGGCGCACGAGGCGATCACAAGGTCGCGGTCCTTGAGGGCCGCAGTGAACATGTACTTGACGGTCCCGGCGGCGTGGACCCAGAGCCGCAGGTCCGGGCACGCCTCCAGCAGGCCCTCGGTGGAGGGGTGCGGCGTGCCCCAGGATCCGACGCCCACCTCGCAACCCTGGAGGACGGCGATGGCCTCCTCGCTGGAGCACTTCTCCTCGGCCTGGCACCAGGTGACGCGGCCGAGTTTATCGAGGCGGGCCCGGTCCTCCGGCGTAAAGATCTCCCCGAGGAGTTTCTGTTGGATGACGACGCCGATCTTCGGCTTACGCATGGTTCAACCTTTCTTTGTTGTGGCAATTGCCTGGAACTGCAAAGGGCGCAAAGACCGCAAAGGAAGGGCTTCAGAGGCTCCCTTGCCCCAGCCCTCTTCCGCAAGGGAAGCAGGGGCGTTGTGTGGTTGCTTCTCCCTTGACGGGAGGGGAGAAGGGCGCGAGCGAATCCGCTCCATAGCCGTGGGTGCACCCCTTAAGCCGCAGGCGGACGGCAACCATCCATCGCTGCCCCGAGGAACAACAGGAGGCACAGTGTAGGCGCCTCCTCGCCGGAGGTCAAGCGATACTCGCCGTCCCGCCGGGGCGGTCGTCTGGCGTCGGCCGGCTTTCGTGAACAGGGCGGCCTCCGATACGTCAAAGGAGGGGACCGGCGCATCCGTGCGCACAGGGCGTTTGATTTTGTGCGCGCCTTCGGCCCTTGTATAATGACACACGAGGAGGATCCTCGTTATGCGGACCGGCGCGTTTCTCGTGGCGGCTCTTGCGGCGCTCGGCGCCGCGGCGGCGACGGACCCCGTCACGGCCCGGGAGGCCGACCCGGTCGGCCTCACCGTGACGATTGCGTCGGATCGCGGCCGGGTGAACGTGGGCGAGCCGATGGCCGTGCGGATCATCATCACGAACCGCGAGAAGGCGCCCGTGGAAGTCGTTGACTGGGAGAAGAACGTGCAGGGCCTCGTGACGGCCCTGCGGATCGAGCCGGTGCCGGGCCAGCCGACGCGCTTCCCGCCGGCCCATCGCATGCCGAACCTCTGGGCCGCGCCCGCCAAGGACTGGTTCCGCACGCTTCCGCCGGGCGAGACGGTCCTGGACCGCTCGATCGTGCCGCTCGTCCCGGGCTGGGCCACCGTGACCGTGACGTTCTCCTCGACGACGGAACTGTACCGCGACCCGAGCGGCCGGGAGCAGCGCGTCGCCGGGGCGTGGCTCGGCGCTGTTTCCGGCCAGGCGCGCGTCGAGGTCTCCTCGGAGATGCCCGAGGCGATGAAGAAGCAGTGCGAGGCGATCCGCCGCCGCGCCACCGACCCGAAACTCACCGACGACGATCGCATCGGCGCGGTGGCTGAAGCCGCCGCCGGCAAAGACTATTTCGCGGCGCGCTGCGTCCAGGAACTCTACCAGGCGCTCGCCCCGGGCCCCGTGAAGCAGGCGGCCCTGGCGCAGTTGGCGGCCCTGGCGAAGTTCGGGACGGCCTACGACGCGATGCCCCTGCTCGTGGAGGCGATGGGCTCCGGGGCGACGCCCCAGGCGGTCCGCCTGGACCTGGTCGCGTGGGTCGAAGCCGTCCTGGCCGCCTCCGGCCGCGCCGACGTCGGCGACCAGGCGGTCCACGTCTATCCCGAGCCGCTTCGAACACAGGCCCGCGACGTCCTCCGCCGCATGGTTGCCGACCCGGACGCCGAAGTCGCCGCCCGCGCCCGCCAGGTGGTCGAGGGCTGGGAAAAGGACGATTGAGCGGCGGCCTGCCCGCCGCGGCCCGACGCCAGGCCAAGCCCGCGGCGGGCTCGCCCCTGAGTTCCTGCTGTTTGTTGTTGTGCCATGCCGCATCGGTCGGTAAAGTCCTGCCACGTCTGCTCCTGAGGAACCCGCGCATGTCGGCATCGCCAGCGACAAGCGATTCGCCGGACGGCCTTCCCGCTGCGCCGCGGCCCTACGGCCTCCTGCATCCGCTGTGCGGCTGCACGGCGTGGAACTGGGCGCGGCTGGTCCTGGCGAGCGGCGGTATCGCCCCGAGGTGCCTGCCGCAGGCCGTTGTTATCTCGCTGATCTCGATCTTCCACAGCGCCGACCGCCTGCGGTACTGGCTGCTCCGCGGCCGGCGGGTAAAGCGCGTGCGCCTGAAAGACCCCGTGTTCATCCTCGGCCACTGGCGAAGCGGCACGACCTTCCTGCACGAACTGTTCAGCCGCGACCCCGCCCTCGGCTACGTGACGACCTGGCAGGCCCAGGTGCCACACAGCGCCCTGGCGTTCGGGGCCGCCGCCAGACTCTTTCGGCGGCTGATCCCGAAGCAGCGGCAGATGGACAACGTCGCCACGCACCTGCTGTCGCCGGTCGAGGAGGCGGCCGCCATGGCCAACCTCACGCCGTGGTCGGTGCACCACCAGTGGTTCTTTCCGGCGGATTCGTCGCGGCACTTCGAGCGCGGGGCGATGCTCGAGGGGCTCAGCCCGCGCCAGGTCGAGCGGTGGAAGCGGACCTTCACCGAGTTCCTCCAGATGGTCACCCTGGCCTGGGACGGCCGCAGGCTGGTCCTGAAGAACCCCGAGAACACCGCCCGCATCCCGACGCTGCTCGAGATGTTTCCGGGGGCGCGGTTCGTCTTCGTCTACCGCAACCCGTACGTGGTGTACGCATCGATGGTGCGGCTCCACCGGACGCTGGTCCGCGACATGTCGCTCCAGGGGCTCGCGACGAGGCGCCTGGAGGAGCGCACGTTCGCCTCGTACCGGCGGCTGCACGAGCGGTATTTTGCGGCCCGCGCTCTCGTGCCGGAGGGGCGGCTCGTCGAGATCCGCTTTGAGGACCTCGAGGCCGACCCGGTCGGCCAGGTGCGTGCGGCTTACCGCGGCCTCGGCCTGGACGGGTTCGAGGCCGCGCGGTCGGGGATGGAGGAATATGTCCATGCCATCTCGCCCTACCGCAAAAACCGCTATCGCCTGGCCGCCGAGACGATCGAGCGGATCGGGCGCGAGTGGGCGCCGACCATCGAGCGATGGGGCTACCGCGTGCCGCCCGAGTTGGTGGCCTGACGGCCAGCGTCGGCCGGCGCGCCGTCTATCCCGGGTTGCGGCCCCCCCCGAGTCCCGTCCATTCCGCGTTCCGCATTCCGCGTTCCGGCGGCCGTCGGTGAGGAAAGTCGGAACCCCCTTGCACGGGCCGGGCGCGACGCGTACGCTTATGGGCGGCCGCGGCGCGACAGCGCGGCCGGAAACCGCGAGTTTGCTCTTGACACCCCTCCGGGGCGTTTATACAGTTCGCGCCGGGTGTCGCCGCGGCAAGGCCGGTCTGGGCTCTGGGGAAGCCGGGCCGCGGAAGCGGAGGTCGTTCTGCCATGGCGAAGGACGCAGGAGACGGCGCCGCCGGCGGCGAGAACTATACGGAACTCGTCCTGGTGGTCCACGCCAGCAACCTGCCCGAGGCTGAACTGTTCAAGGCGGAACTGGAAGCCCACGGCATCCCGGCCGTCCTCGAACAGACAGGCGCCGGCGTGGCAGGGGTTCCCGACGTCGGGGCCGGCGTACCGGTCCTGGTGCCCGAGGACTATGCCGATCAGGCGGCCGAACTGATAGCCGAACTCGAATCCAGCAAATCGGAGGACAAGAACTTGGACGAGAGCAAAACCCTCTTCGACGAAAACGCGGACGACGACCTCGACGACCTCGACGACCTCGATGACCTCGACGACGTCGATGAAGACCCCGACGAGGACGAGGACGCGGACGAAGACCTGGATGAGGACGAGGACGAAGATTGGGACGATGAAGAGTCCTGGGGCGACGAGGACTCGGCGTGACCGAGGCCGCTTCGCCTGCGACTCTGCGCCCCCGCTCTGCGATTCTTCTTCGCCCGCCGAAGCAGCCGGTGGGCTGCGAAGAGCGGAAGCCCGCTCCGCAGGGCGAAGCAGAGAGTAGCGATGCGGATCCGCTACGATCCATTCTCCGCAGCGGCCCGTACGGGCTGCGAAGGACGAAAGCACGAGCCTCGCCGTCGCCCGCCACGCCGGTTCCATCCGTCGCGCGTCGAGTGCAACCCACCCGGGCCCGGGCCCCGCTTGACGGCGGCGCCCGCTGAAACGGGGAGGCTGTGCGCATGGCCTGCTTGCTCGGCATCGATATCGGCACCAGCGGCACCAAGACCCTTCTGATCGACGCCCGCGGCCGCATCCTCGCCTCGGTCACCGTCGAGTACCCCGCCTACGCCCCGCGGCCCGCCTGGAGCGAGCAGGTCCCCGAGGACTGGTGGCAGGCCACCACCCGGAGCATCCGCCTGGCGCTCCACGCCGCCGGCGTCAAGGGCGACCAGGTCGCCGGCATCGGCCTCTCGGGCCAGATGCACGGGTCGGTGTTCCTGGACAAGCGCGGCAAGGTGCTGAGGCGGGCGATCCTCTGGAACGACCAGCGGACCGGCGCCGAGTGCCAGGAGATCACCCGCGCCGCAGGCGGCCGGCGCGCTCTTCTCGCCATGGTCTCGAACCCCGCCCTCACGGGCTTCACCGCCCCCAAGATCCTCTGGGTCAGGAACCACGAGCCGCGCATCTACGAAAAGGCCGCCAAGGTCCTGCTGCCCAAGGACTACGTCCGCTACCGCCTGACGGGCGAGTTCGCCACCGAGGTCAGCGATGCCAGCGGCACGCTCCTGCTGGACGTCAAGAACCGCCGCTGGTCGAGGCAACTGCTCGGCCTTCTGAAGATCGCCCCCGACCTCCTGCCCCCGGTCTATGAGTCGCCCGAGGTCTCCGGCCGACTCACGCGACAGGCCGCTGCCGCAACGGGCCTGGTGGAAGGCGTGCCGGTGGTGGGCGGCGGCGGTGACCAGGCCGCCAGCGCCGTCGGCAACGGGATCGTCCGGCGCGGCGTCATCAGCGCGACGATGGGCACGAGCGGCGTCGTCTTCGCCCACGCCGACCACGTCGAAACCGATCCCCAGGGCCGCGTCCACACCTTCTGCCACGCCGTGCCCGGCAAGTGGCACGTGATGGGTGTCGTCCTGGCGGCGGGCGGCAGCCTCCAGTGGTTCCGCAACACCCTCTGCCAGGACTTGGTGCGGGCCGCCAAGCGAAAGAAAGTGGACCCGTACGAACAGATCACCGCCGAGGCCGCCGGCATCCCCGTCGGCAGCCACGGCCTCTATTTCCTGCCGTACCTGACGGGCGAGCGGACGCCCCACGCCGACCCGAACTGCCGCGCCGCCTGGATCGGCCTCTCCAACATGCACACCCGCGCCCACATGGCCCGGGCCGTCATGGAAGGCGCGACCTACGCCATGCGCGACTGCCTGGAGATCATCCAGGGGATGGGCGTTCCGGTCCGCGAGATTCGCGTCGCCGGCGGCGGGGCACGGAGCGTCTTCTGGCGCCAGTTGCAGGCCGACATCTACCGGAAGTCCGTCTGGACGGTCTCGAGCGCCGAAGGCCCGGCCTACGGCGTGGCCCTGCTGGCGGGGGTCGGAACGGGCGTCTGGAAGAGTGTTCCCGAGGCCTGCGATGCGACCATCAAGACCCTCAAGGAAACTGCCCCCGACCGCGCCGCCGTCCGCCGCTACGACGCCTTGTACCCCGAGTACCGGCGGCTGTATGCGAGTTTGGCGGACAACTTCCGGCGGATCGCCGCCCTGGCGTGACGCCGTTTGCCCCCGGGGCAGTGCACCCAGGCCACGCCTACTTGCCAAACAGCCCTTTCGCCTTATCCAGCAGGCTTCCGCCGCTCTCGCCGGCGCCCTTCAGCGTGTCCATCAAGCCTTTCTCGAGCATCTTGGTGATGCTCTCTTCGGGATATGCCTTAAGTTCCATTGGTTCCGGGTACAGCGACGGGGCGTTCGAGAGATTGTGCCCTTCGACGGTGACGCCCGGCAGGTCCTTGTAGACCTCCAGGCCGGTGATCTTGAGGTCCTTGACGACCCACGTCGGATGCTTGGCAAGGTAATCCTGTGCCGAGAGACTGAGGTACCCGCGAAGGCGTGCCTCGGCCTCCAGGTCGCCCTTGGAGGGCTGCTTGCCGGCGGCGTCGCCCGACTTGAGGAACTCCCGGATCTTCTGGACCTTGTCGTTCAAGCGTTTGGCCTGCTCGTAATACGCCTTGTACTTGCCGAGGCCGCCCACGTCGAGCGGCGGCAGGAGCGGCTCCTTGGACGCGGGCTCCCTGTAAACCTTGCCGGGCGCGGCACGGGGGACGTCCATGCGCATGCTGTCGCTCTCGACCTGGTCGAGGACGAACCGCCGCGCCAGCAGGTCCTGGAGGCTCACGTCGGCGACGATGCGGTCGGCCTGGACCTGGTTGTAGTCCGGGCGGGCGGGGTCGGTCACCTGGAGCCCGTCAATAACGAGCCGCCCCGAGAAGAGTGAAAGGTCGGCCTTCTTGACGTTGACCTCGGCGCCGGTCGCCTGGGCGATGGCGGCCTCGAGGCCCTGGCGGGCCAGGCGGTTGATGAAGAGCGCTTGCAAGACCAGGACGACCGCCAGGACGATGCCGCCGGCCACGAGCCGGCCTTTCCGCAGGAGCGGCGCCTGGGTCGCCGCCTCCTCATCGGTGGGCTTCTGCTTGCCGACCGCCACGCGCACCAGGAACCGCACCACCGGGTTGGCGCCGACCTTCTGGAACCGCTCGCTCGTCTCGCCGGCCGCGCGGAGGCGGGCCTGGGCCTTGCGAATCGCCACCGTCACGCCCAGCGCCAGCCCCCCGCCCACCACCAGGACGATCGGCAGCGCCCCGAGGACCGCGTACACGTGGAGGTCCAAGAGCGCCAGCACCGGCCTCTCGGCCGCCGCGCGCACCACGCTCACGAGCCCCAGCGAATGCATCATGAAGTATCCGAGGTGGAACGTCACCGGGGCGAGGAGGACGCAGAGGGTCTTGCCGAGCAGTGCCGCAAAGGCAGCCAGGCCGCCGTTGGTGTTCAGCAGGAGCAACAGGACGACGAGCGCCAGGACCGTGAGGTTGCCGCCGGGGATCATGCCGGCGGCGAACCCGAGGAAGACGGCCAGGAAGATTTGGCGCGGCGTGGCGCCGCCGCGGAGGGCCTTCAAGAGTTTGCGGACGAGTTTGATGGGGTTCGCGGCGGTTCTCCTTGTGTTGAGAAGGGGGCGTTTCGTCAACCCGTTTCGCCGACCCGCCCGTTCGGCCTCGCCGCCGGCGTGGCACCCGCAAGGGCTACATGGGCGGCGGTTCGCCGCCTTCAAGCGCCAGGCGCGACGTGTCGCGGAACAGCACGACCAGCGTGTAGATGCCGCTGGCGATGCCGAAGGGCCAGAGGCAGCAGCCGCTCCAGAGGCTGAGGACGGAGACGAAGCCCGCGACGATCCCGAGCGTGCGGGCCCCCCGCGAGCGGCGAAGCAGTTTGATCCCCGCCACGATCTCGATGACGGCCGCAATCAGCGAAGGGATGGCCATGACGAGAAAAATCGTGACAAGTAGAGCGACCTGGGGCGGCTGCGAACCATTTTCCGTTGGAATGGCGCCGGACGCGAAGAGTCCGGCGTACAAACCCATCAACCCGGCCCACAGAACGCTCAGCGACCCGAGGATGATATTGAAGATGCCGGCCACCTTGATCGGCTTCATCGGATCGGGCGCGTAGCCCCCCGAGTACCCGTACGCGGGTCCGTAGGGCGACGGCGGCGCCATGGGAGCCCCGGGCGGCACCGGCCCGGCCGCCGGCGCCGGCACCCCGAACACCGTCTTGCAGACCGAGCACTGGACCTGGCTGCCGGTGTACTGCTCCGAGACGCTCAGGGTCTGGCCGCAGCCGGGACAACGGACTTGTCTATCCATAGGTTGCCCTTTCGGCGGCGGGCCGGCCGGACCTGGGCCTGCAAGGTGTGGCGGCCCGGCGAAACCGGGCGGGCCCGCTCGACGGTTGTGCGACGCGAGTATGAGAGCGGAGTGGACAAGAGGTCAAGAGAATTTGGCTACGACGCGTTTAGCCGCGAGCCGCAGGCGAGCGAGATCTCAGTGCGGCCGGCGCCGGGCCGCCAGGAGGGCGAGGCCGCCCAGGACCATGAGGGCGAGCGTCGCCGGCTCGGGCACCGTCGGGAGTTCCTTCAGCGTAAAGGTCGCCGGCAGTGCGCCGCCGAGGTCCGAGCGGATCACGAGGTCGGAGTCCTCCGACCCGGGGAAGTACGTCCCCCCGGCGACGAGGAAGCCGCCGAAGACCGACAGGTCGCTCGCGCGGTCCGGATGACCGGGCAAGGCCGTCCACTGCTGCGACTGGAACTCGGGCGGCGGCTGGATGCCGAACGCCCCGGACGCATCGATGTCAAACCATGTCTGGTTGTGGTCCAGAACGATCCAGTGGAAGTCCGTCCACGTCACGCCCGTCTGGTTCCGGATGGTCTCGTCCGCGATGACGATGGTCCCGACGGTGGCCGCGTCGCCGAGACGCTGCGAGAAGTCCATCAGGACCGGCGGAATCTGGCCGGTGAACGGGTTGGGCCCCGTGGCGAACGTCTTCGAGATCTGGAGGACGACGAAACCGCCGTCGCCAAGGCTGACCTGGTCAACCGTCAGGTCCACCTGGGCGTCGTTGTACGTGACGCTCCATCCGGAATCGGCGCCCGATCCGGCGACGAGCGCGGTCGTCACGATGCTCGCCCCGGCCGCGCCGCATCCCAGAAGCACGATGGCTGCGACCCACGCCGCCGTCCAGGATGCCGGCCCGATGCCTATGCGAGTCATTTGCCGAGTCATGTTCAGGCTCCTTTCGACTGCCAGGCTTAGCGCTTGTTGTGTGGGGGTTCGCGCCTGGTGGGAAGGAGCCGGCTTGAGCGACAGCGGAATCCGAGAGTCGGTACGCTGCCATCGCTCCTGCATGGGTCTGCCGAAACGACCGACCAGCCCCGCCCGAGATGGGCGTTTCCCCGGGTGCAACCCTTATCTTAACAGTATGGCGCATCGCGACCGATTGTCAACCTGGTTTTCATTTCCCGGCGACAGGGCGCTCTGCGGCGGGTGCGGACAGCATGGCCGATTCGCCCGGGGAATGGCGTTTTCGGCCCTTTCGGGCCTGCTTAGACTTCGGCTGGTGTGGCGTTCGGCCTTCAGAAAAATCGGGCGCGCAGCCGGGGATTCGTGCAGAACACCCGCCAAATACGGGAGAAAAACCCCCCGCGGCATCTGTCTGAGCCAGGGCCTCGTTCAGGGGCAGGGGATATTGGTGCGGCGCCAGGCCGAGGGCGCGGACCTCGTGGACGAGCGCATTGATCCGCGAGGCAATGGCCGGGCGGCGCGGCTCACTTGGCCAGCGGCAGCCACTCCAGCACTCGCTGGATCTGGCGGTCCCACAGGTCCCACGTGTGGCCGCCGGGCCCTTCCTCGTACTCCAGGTCCAGCCCCAGCCGCCGGGCGTGGTCACGGAACCGCAGGTTGTCCCGATACAGGCCGTCCTCCGTGCCGCACCACTGATACAGCGCAGGCCGCGGCGCGTCGGATGCGGCCAGCCGCGCAGCCAGGTGCAAGAGGTCGTTTTCGCTGCCGGCGAGGGCGTCGAGGTCGCCGAAGATGTTGGCCAGTTCCTCCCGCCACTCGCCCTCCGCCTCCTTGACCCGGCTTGCGATGTCGAGGGCGCCGGAGAGGCTTGCGGCCGCGGCGAACCGGTCAGGGCAGGCCAGGGCGAGTTTCATCGCCCCGTATCCGCCCATCGAGAGGCCCGCGGCGAAGTTCGCCTCGCGCGCCGCCGACAGCCCAAACAGCGACTGTGCCAGGGCCGGCAGTTCCTCGCTGATGAACGTCCAGTACCGCGGGCCGCACGCCATGTCGGCATAGAAACTCCGGCCGGCCGCGGGCATCACCACCGCCAGGCCGAGCGGCGCGACGTACCGCTCGATGCTCGTCCGGCGGAGCCAGATCGTGTGATCGTCCGAGAGGCCGTGCAGCAGATAGAGAGTCGGCTGCTTTCCGCCGGCGGCGCGCTCTAGGCTGCCGATCTGGCCCTTTGCGGCCTGCGGCAGGATGACGCACATCGCCGTCGAGACCTTCAGCGTCTCGGAGAAGAAGTCGCAGTGGATCAGGGCCATCGGGAACTCCTTTGCGTTTCGCCCCCCGCGGCGGGGGCATCCAGGGTCACGGGCCGGCCGCCTCGAGGTGCCGCCGGAGGAAATCGTCGAGCCCCTCCGTGTAGACCGTCCCCGACGTCAGGAACCCCTCGTTGTGGGTGCCGGAGATCTCGAGAAACTCCTTCGGTTCCGCGGCTGCCTCGAACAGGCGCCGCCCAAGGGCGAACGGAACCAGGCGGTCCTCGCGGCTGTGGACGACGAGTTTCGGGCAGCCGAGGTCCCGGACCCGCGCGGCCGCGTCGTACCGGAACGACGACAGCCAGACCGCTGGCGCCAGGGCGCGGCCGATCCAATGGTCGGCGACCTTCGTGAACGTCGATTCCAAGATGAGCGCGGCCGGGGGGTGTCGCATGGCGAGGTCGGCGGCCACCGCGCCGCCGAGCGAGCGACCGTGGATGACGAGCGCCCCGGGGGCGACGCCCCTGGTGTCCACCAGGTACCGCCAGGCCGCCTCCGCGTCGCGATAGGTCCCCTCCTCGCTGGGCGAACCCGCGCTTCGGCCGTACCCGCGATAGTCGAACAGGAGCACATTCAGCCCCAGGCCGTGCAGGACGCGGATGGTGCCAAGCCGGCCGGAGATGTTGCCCGCGTTGCCGTGGCAAAACAGGACCGTCGCCCGCGCGCCGGCGGCCGGGACGTACCAGCCGTGCAACTTCACGCCGTCGCTGGTCTCCAGCGCAACGTCGTCGAAGGCGAGCATGAGGGCGGCCGGCGTGGCCGTGATCTGGCGCGTCGGATGGTACATCAACTGCGCCTGGAGGACGAGGACGAGCAGGCACAGGCCGGCGTAGACGAGGGCCAACATCGCCGCGGCGCGCAACAGGAGGCGCAGCAAGCGGCGGCGCCGCCTCCGCGGGCCGGCGGTCTCCGGCGCCGCAGGCAGAAGCCATCGAAGGATCGCCGGCCTCTGTTTCATAGGCCACCAGCATATTCCCCCCCGCGCCCGAGTCAACCGGATGATCGCGGCGGCCAGCCTTGTTGAGAAAGCCGGGCACTGCCGATACAATCGCGGCCATGCGCTCGATCCGGATGACCGTCCGCTACGATGGGACGAATTACCACGGCTGGCAGGAGCAGCCGGGCCTCCCGACCATCCAGGGGGCCCTGGCCGAGGCGCTCGCCACGATCCTCGGCGAGCGGCCCGTGGTTGACGCCGCCGGCCGCACCGACGCCGGCGTCCACGCCCTCGGCCAGGTGGCGGCGCTTCGGACCGACCGGCCGATCGAACTCGGGCGCCTCGAGGCGGCCCTGAACAGCCGCCTCCCGCCGGATATCGCCGTCGCCGACGTGGCCGAGGCGCCGCCGGCCTTCGACCCCACCGCCGACGCCGTCTCCAAGCATTACCGCTACCGCCTCTACATCGGCCGGGCCAAGCCGGTCTTCCAGGCGCGGTACGTGTGGCACTGGTACCGGCCGATCGAGGTGGGCCCGATGCAGGAGGCGGCGCGGCTGCTCGTGGGCCGGCACGATTTTCGGAGTTTCGAGGGGCGCGGCTCGGCCCGCGAGGATTCGGTCCGCGAAATCTTCCGCCTCGACGTGGCGCGCGAGGGCGACGAGATCCATTTCGACGTCGAAGGCAGCGGGTTTCTGTACCGCATGGTCCGCAACGTGGTCGGGACGCTGGTGGAGGTGGGGCGGGGCCACCGCTCGCCCGGCTGGGTGGCCGAGGCGCTCGCGGCGCAAGACCGGACGGCCTCGGGGCCGTGTGCGCCGCCCCAGGGCCTGTGCCTCATGGCCGTACGCTATGCGTAGAGCGGCGGGCGGGGCGCCCGCCCGCGCGGCGGAAAGGCGCAGCAAATTGAAGATTGTGCATGTCATCACGCGTCTAATCCTCGGCGGCGCCCAGGAGAACACGATCCTCTCGGCCCGCGAGGCCGCACGCCGGGGGCACCGCGTCGTGCTCCTCGCCGGGCCGCCCGACGGGCCCGAAGGCAGCCTCCTCGAGGCCGCCCGGGCCGAGCCGTTCCGCACCGTCCTGGTGCCCGCCCTTTGCCGCGCGGTCAACCCCTACCGCGACCTCGTCGCCTACGCCGACCTCCTGAAACATTTCCGCGACCTCCGGCCCGACGTGGTCCACACCCATTCCTCGAAGGCGGGGATCCTGGGGCGGCGCGCCGCCAGGCAGGCGGGCGTGCCGTGCATCGTCCACACGATCCACGGCTTGGCGTTCGACCGGTATGCCGGGCCGATCGCGCGGCGGCTGTACCGGGCGGCGGAGCGCCGGGCCGCCGCGTGGTCGGACCGGCTCATCGCGGTCTCGGGCCGGACGGCCGACCGGGCCGCCGAGGCGGGCCTTGCGCCGCGGGACCGCATCGCCGTCATCTATAGCGGCATCGAGACCGAACGGTTCGCCGGCGCGTCGCCGGAGCGCGAGGCCGTCCGCGCCCGATGGGGCGCCGGCCCGGAGACGTTCGTCTTCGTGAAACTCGCGAGGCTGCACCATCTGAAAGGGCACCGCTACGTCCTGGCGGCCTTTGCCGAAGTGGCGCGCCAGTATCCGGCCGTCCTGCTCGTACTACTGGGAGAGGGGATTCTGCGGCCGCAACTGGAGGCGCAGGCCCGGCAACTGGGCATCGCCGGCCGCGTCCGGTTCGAGGGCTTGGTGCCGCCCGAGGACGTCCCGGCCGCGCTCTGGGCCGCCGACGCCGTTGTCCATGCGGGCCTGCGGGAGGGGTTGGCGCGGGCTTTGATCCAGGCGGGTCTTTGCGGAAGGCCCGTGATAGCGTATGATATCGGGGGCGCGGCCGAGGTGGTCGAGGACGGGGTGAACGGGTGGTTGCTTGCGGCGCCTGCGGCGCGAGCCGGCCTGGATGCGGCCTCGCGGCCGTTGGCGGCGGCAATGCGGCGGATGGCGGCCGACCCGGGCGCAGCCCGGCGCATGGGCGGCCGCTGGCCGCCCGAGGTCCTCGCACGCTTCGATTACCGGGTCATGGCCGAGCGGATTCTGGAGGTCTACGCCGAAGTCCGTGGGTCCGGCGGCGCGGCAGGAACTGAGGGGACGTCACGATGAAACGTCTTGCGGTGCTTGTGGCTGCAGCGGTGGCGGCCGGGGCGGCGGCCGACGCGTGCCGCCGCCTGATGCCACAATCCCCGGCCAGACCGCAGCGGCGCCTTCCGCCACAATCCCGTTGACACCGCGTCCGCCGTTCGCTACAAGATTCCGCTCTAGAAGGCGCGATTGCACCCCGAACCCGGAGAGGCGACCATGGACGTCAAGGAAATCGAAGCACGCGTGATGGCGACGCCGGTCCCCCAGGTCAAGAAGATCGGCTTGGCGTATTCAGGCGGCCTGGATTCGAGCCTCGCCATCGAACTCATCCGCCGCGTCTACAAGGCCGACGTGGTCCCGATCACGTGCGACGTCGGCCAGGGCAAGGAAGAGATCGCTGTCTCGAAGGCCAAGGCCAAGAAACTCGGCGTCAAGCCGATCATGCTCGACCTGATGGACGAGTTCACCGAGAACTGGCTTGCCAAGGCGATCCGCGCCAACTCCGACTACGAGGGGTACCCCGTCTCGACGTCGATGACGCGGCAACTGGTGGCGCGGGAGGTCGCCCTGAAGGCCAAGGAACTGGGTTGCGACGCCCTCATGGAAGGCTCCACCGGCAAGGGCAACGACCAGTACCGGATGCACAACGTCTTCAAGATGTTCGCTCCGGCCTTGAAGGTGCTCGTGCCGGTCCGCGACTTCGACCTCGTGCGGGCCGAGGAGCGGGCCCTGTGCGAGGCGTGGGGCGTGCCGGTGGACGAGCAGATCGAGGGCGGCGACGACAAGACCCTGTGGTGCCGCTCGATCGCCTCCGGGGCGATCGACCTCAACCAGGAGATCCCCGACTGGGTGTGGATGTGGCTCGTGCCGCCGACGAAGGCTCCCGACAAGGTCGAGGAGATCACGATCGAGTTCGAGGAAGGCATCCCGGTGAAACTGAACGGCCGCGCGATGGCCCTCGGGAAACTCATCCTCGCGCTCAACGTCATCGCGGGCCGCAACGGCATCGGCCTCATCGACATGTTTGAAGACGGCATCATGGACCTGAAGTCCCGCGAGATCTACGAGGCCCCCGCCGCCCACGTCATCCTCAAGGTGCACCGCGACCTCGAACAGTGGTGCCTGACGAAGGACGAACTGGAGTTCAAGGCCATGGTGGACCGCAAGTGGGCCTACCTGACGTACCACGGCATGTGGTACCATCCGCTGAAGCGCGAACTCGACGCGTTCGTTGCCGCAAGCCAGCGGTTCGTCAGCGGCTCCTACAAACTCGGCCTCTACAAGGGCACGATCACGCTCCTGGAGCGCAAGAGCGACACGGGCCTCTTTTCGCGCGAGATCCGCTCGATCAAGTCGAAGGGCTTCTCGCAGGCGGCCTGCAAGGATGCCGCGCTCATCCGCGGACTGCCGTTCGAAATCCTCGCCCGCCGCGGCGGCATCGAAGGCTGAGCCCTATGCGAGCGGCGACCGGAAGGTCGCCGTGGCACTCGCACAGCGATTGATTCAGGCCCGGGGATAGCCATCCCCGGGCCGGCTTGCTATAATGCGCCCCACGAAACCGAGCGGGATTGTATTCGAGCCCCGTGCGGGAGCACGGGGTAACATCGTGCGGCAACGGGACTTCCGGTGCGCAAGAGCCTGCTGCGAAGGGGGCTTGACCATGGCCAAACTCTGGGACAAAGGCTACTCGATTGACTCCGAGATCGAACGGTTCACCGTCGGCGAGGACTACATCCTGGACCGCGACCTCGTGCGGGCCGACGTCCTCGGCTCGGCCGCTCATGCCGAAATGCTTAAGGTCATCGGCATCCTCTCGGCCGAGGAACTTGCCGAGATCAAGGAGGGCCTGCGCGCCGTCCTCAACGACTTCTCCGACAACCAGTTCTCCATCCGGCCCGACCAGGAGGACGTCCACACGGCCGTCGAGGAATACCTCACGCAGCGGTCCGGCGACCTCGGCAAGAAACTCCACACCGGCCGCAGCCGGAACGACCAGGTGCTGCTGGACCTTCGCCTGTGGGGCAAGGAGAAACTCCACGCCCTCTCGGAGCGGACCATCGCGCTCGTCCGGGCGCTGGCGGCCTTCGCCCGGAAGCACGAGTTCGTTCCGATGCCCGGCCGGACGCACATGCAGATCGCCATGCCGTCGAGCCTCGGCCTGTGGGCGGGCGCGGCCGCCGAGGCGCTCCTCGACGACCTCGAACTCCTGAAGGCCGCCCACACCCTGGCCGACCAGTCGCCCCTCGGGTCCGGCGCCGCCTACGGGTCGGCCCTGCCGCTCGATCGTCCGATGGTCGCGCGGCTGCTCGGCTTTGCGAAGGTCCAGAACAACGTGCTTTACTGCGCGAACTCGCGCGGCAAGGCGGAACTCGCGGCCCTCCAAGCGTGCGCCCAGGTGATGCTGGACCTGGCGCGGCTGGCGCAGGACCTCCTCATCGGCTCGACGCCCGAGTTCGGATACTTCCGCATTCCGAAAGAACTCTGCACCGGCTCCTCGATGATGCCGCAGAAGCGAAACCCGTGCGGCCTGGAACTCGTCCGCGCGAAGGCGGCGGCGGTCCTGGCCGATGAGGTCGCGGTCGCCGGCATCCTGCGGGCGATCCCCTCCGGCTACAACCGCGACTTCCAGGAGACCAAGGGGCCGGTGATGCGCGGCATCGAGGCGACGCTTGGGTCGCTCCGGGTCATGGCGCTGACGATCGAGAAGTTGGAGGTCGTCGAGGCGAGCCTCCGCAACGGATTCATCCCCGAAATCTTCGCGACCGACCGCGCCCTGGAACTTGTGGCCGAAGGGACGCCGTTCCGCGATGCGTACCGCCAGGTTGCCGCCGGCCTGAAGGACCTTGCCGGCCGCGACCCTGTCGAGAACTTAAAGTCGAAGACCCTCCAGGGCGGGCCGGGGAACCTCGGCCTGGACTCACTTGCCGCACGCGCCGCTGACGCTGAGAAGTGGCTGGCGTCGGTCCGCGCGCCCTTCCGCCGCGCGCTCGACGCGCTCCTGGCGTGATGCAAAGGCGCCGATAACCGCAAAGGGCGCAAAGACCGCAAAGAACAAAGTTGTTGCTTAGAACCTCTGACAAAATGGATGCCACGGGCAGATTGTCTACCCGTGCACTGGCGGACAAGCCGCCAGTGCCACTCTGGGGTTTCGTTTTGTTAGAGGCTCTTAATAAATTCTTTGCGCTCTTTGCGCCCTTTGCGGTTTCAATCACGCATTCGCATCGCGCCACCAGATACAGATCGCCCGGCGGCAGCTTGCTCAGCAGACTGACGCCAAGCAGCCTTGAACGTTGCCCCGTCAGAAAGGTTGCCCGCGACCGCCTCACTGCCTAGCGGTACAGTAACACTTTTTGCGAAGTGGCCTTGTGTTTGTGGCATGGTCCAGTTGCACCAGACCTCTATGGTCACTTCGGTTGCTGTCGAATCGGTCACATTGACACCTGTTGTTGCGCCGATACCCTGGCCATTTGGTGCGACCCCGTCGCAACACTCGATGCTGTGTCTTAAACTCGTAAGGCTGTGATTGGGAGTCCCCTGCTGACCGGAGAGTCGCTCCTCTTTCATGGGGAAAACATAGTTTCGGAGGCCAAGTACGCCTGGGAAGTTTAGCTCAAACACCAGGAAGAACTGGGATTCTTCTTGTGAACATTGCACAAGTTTGGTTGATACGGCGATGGGAATCTCTGGTTCCGGCCCCACAAGGATTGGACTTGTCCTAACCGGTTGTTGATCGGGCAGCGGTTTCGAGGGTTGATCCTTGTTGGCACAAGAAGCCAGCAATACCCCGCAGAGTAACGCTGCAAGTGTTGTGTGCCATCGCGCGCCGAAGTTCATGTTGCCGCTCCTCTGTTTTCCTTCGGTGCATGGGTATCGCGAGCCCCGCCCCAAATACGCAAGCGGCGCCTAAATGTTTTAGGAATTCCGGCGATGTCACAGCCCTCAAACGTGCCGTTTGGCCGCAATGGTTATACCGCTGTCTTTGCGGTTCATTCCGCATTCCGCATTCCGCGTTCCGCGTTGTCTTTTTCGATGCGGATGGCCCGGCGGCGGCGGGTTGCGGCGAGGCCGTCCGGCAAATCCACCGGCCCGGCGACTGACTTCGCCAGGAGCGCCTGGACGGCCGCGCTCGTCCGCTCGGCGCTCATGTGCTTGAGGCCCCCGCCCAATCGTTCGACGGCCCGCCTGAGGATCGCCCCCTGCATCCAGGGGCGCAGGGCCGCAAAGTCGTCGGCGTCAATGACGATGGCGGCGGGCGCGGGTGTTTCGCCGACCCGCTTGCGGGTCGCGGCCGTTGCCGGCACGTCGCGCGCAATGGCTCGCCACGTCTCATCGAGCGCGTCGGCCAGGACCTCCGACGCCTCGGCCGCCTGGTCCGCAAGGCGGCCCAGGGCCTCGTCCACCTTCGGATTGAACTCATCGCGCAAGAGCGGCAGGAGTTCGCGGCGGATGCGGTTGCGGGTGTGGGCATCGCTTCGGTTGGTCTCATCTTCGCGCCACGCTTGGCCGCGCGCTTCGAGGAACTCAAGGACCTCCCGCCGCGTCGAAGCGATGAGCGGGCGGACGATCTCGATGCCGGCGTCCGCATCGAGCGGCGCGCGCGGCCCGAGTGCCGCAAGGCCCTCGACGCCCGTCCCGCGCAGGATGTTGAAGAGGACCGTCTCGGCCCGGTCGTCGGCGGTGTGGCCGAGGGCGACCTTGCGGGCGCCGGCGCGGCGCGCGGCCTCGGCGAGGAACCGGCGCCGAGCGTTGCGGGCGGCCTCCTCGACGCCAAGGCGCGCGGCTTCGGCCTCGGCCGGGACGTCGGCCCGCTCGGAGAAACAGGGCAGCCCGAGCCGCGCAGCCAGGTTTTCGACAAATGCCTGGTCGGCGTCGGCGGTATTTGGGCGGAGGCCGTGGTTGAGGTGCGCAACAGAAAGTTTGAGGGCAAGGCGGCCCGACCGGGCGAGTTCCGCAAGCGCCAGGAGCATCGCCACGCTGTCGGGCCCGCCGCTTACGGCGACCACGAGCGCTTCGGACCCGGCGGCGGGCGCAAAGAGGCCGTGGGCCGCGACGGTTGCGGCGACGCCCTCGACAAACCGGTCCGCCCCGGGACGTTTCATGGGCGGCCATTATACCGCCTCGGGCGGCAAGGTTCGAGCCCCGCGCCGGGCGCCCGGCGTGGAAACTCGTTGACGGGGCGGCAGCAGCGTTGTTATGTTTGTGCGTCCGTCGATGCCGCTAGCGCGAGCCGTCCAGCCGGGAGGAGCACCGATGAGTTCGAGCGAGCCTGTGCCGCCTGCCGTCATGGCCGGCGGGCGCCTGCCTGTCATGGACGCGGTCGGCCTGGGGTGGCGGCTCCTCAAGAGCGACTTCTGGACGCTGTGGCTCGTCAGTCTCCTTGTGTTGGCGATCCAGGGGTTCGCCGGTCCGGCGGCGATCGTGGTCGGTCCGCCGATGGTGGCGGGAATGTTTTACGTGCTCTCGCGCCGGGCCGAGGGCGGCCAGGTCGAAGTGGGGATGGTCTTTGAGGGGTTCAGCCACCGGTTCAAGCAATCGTTCTTCGCCTACCTCCTGCCCTTCGGCATCGGGTTCGGGGCGGTGCTCGTGTGGGTGCCGATCCATCTGGCGACGGTCTTTGGCGCGATTGGCGCGGGAGCGTCCGGCAGCGACAAGGCTGCGGCGGGTGCGCTCGTGGCGGCGATCGCGCTAGACGTCGTGGCCTACGTCGTCCTTGTCCTCGGGGCGGCAGTGGTGTGGCTCTTTTTCATCTTCGCCCAGTGTGCCGTGTGGGACCGTCCGGACTCGGGATGGGAGGCGGCCAAGGAATCGGCCCGGCTGGTCTGGAGGAACTTCTGGTCGGTGGTCGGGCTGTTACTTCTGTTCTGGGCCATCTCGCTCGCGGGTTCGCTCCTCGGGATGGCGGCCTGCTGCATCGGCATCTGGTTCACGATGCCGATCGTCATGCTCTGGTGGCATGCGACGGTGCTCTACCTGTACCGGTCGTGGTCGGGGCGGCCGGGGCCGTGGCGAGTTGAAGCCGCGCCGCCGGCCGTCGTCGGCCCCGCGGCGCCGGGTGTCGGGTTTGTGCCGCCGGGCGTTTCGCCGCCGCCGGCCGAGGGTCCGATCCCGCCGACCGACGTCGGGCCGTAGGTCCAGACATGGAACCTTCTGCGCAGGCGCGCGCCGGGCGACCGTTGGAGGCGCGCCAGGTCCGCCCGTGGCGCGCCGGCCACGCGGCAGCCGCCTGCCTCCTGGCCGGCGTGCTGGCCGCCAGTTTCCTGGGCCGCACGCCGCTCGGCCGCATTGACCCCCAAGAGGACCACCCCGAGCGGTCCATCTGCATCCTGCGGCGCCTGACGGGCCTGCCGTGCCCGACGTGCGGCATGACGCGGTCGTTCTCGGCGATCGCGCGGGGCGACCTGTGGCCGGCGGTCGCGGCGCATCCCCTCGGGCCGCTTACGTTTGCGGCCTCGCTGCTGCTCCTGGTGCGGTCGGCCGGGATCGCCCTTACGGGCCGGCGGTGGATGGATCGCGTCGCCCGGGTGATGGTCTGGTCGCTGCCGTTCGTGGCGGCCGCACTCCTTGCGCTCTGGGTCTGGCGGCTGGCCGGGATGTTCTCGGACGGGTCGGCGGCTGTGGCGTGGCACGGGTCGGTGATGGGGAGACTGCTATAGAAGAAGTTCCAGGTTCCAGGTTCCAAGTTCCAGGTTCCAGGTTCCAAGTTCCAGGTTCCAGGTTCCAAGTTCCAGGTTCCAAGTTCCAGGTTCCAAGTTCCAGGTTCCAAGTTCCAGGTTCTAAGTTCAAGGACCGGCCGCGCAGCAGGGGAGCCGTTAACCTTAAACCTGGAACTTGGAACCTGGAACTTTCTTTACGTTCTGAGCGATTCCATAGCCAGGATGCTCGCGGGGAGGACCACGAACGGCGGGACCCACGCGGCCCAGAGCGGGCTGATGTGTCCGGTGTCGCCGAACGCCATGAATGCGAACGCCAGGATCATGACCCCGATCTGGAGGATGAAGGCGATGCTGATGCTGGCGAGGTAACTCTGTTCCTCGCGGCCGGCGACGAACGGCAGGCCCAGGAGCAGCGTCAGGATGAGCATGATCGGGTCGGTGACGTGGCGGTGCATGACGACTTGCAGGCCGCGCCGGTTGTGGAGCGGGTCGCGGGCGAGTTCCTGGAGTTCCCGGTAGGAGAGGTACTTGTAGAAGTCGTTGGCGCGGTACCGCTGGATGGTTTCAGGGCCGACGTTGGTGGCGTAGAAATCAACGGGTGCGCCCTCGGCCTGCTCGGGGGCGCGGTCGAGCAGGGGGAGCGCCTCGGCGGCCTTGTACTGGCGCCCGCCCACCAGAACCCATCCGCCGCGCGCTGCGTCCCAGTTGGCGCGGTCGGCCTCGATCGTGCCGAGGGCGTTGTAGCTCGAGTCGCGCAGGAAGATGCGGACGCGCGCGAGGACCTTGACGGTGTCTCCCTCGATGGCCTTGGTGCTGGCGCGCATCTCCTTCTTTTCGGGGTCGTAGACCGGCGCGAAGAGGATGTTGTTGCGGTCGTCGCGGATGAACTCGACGCGGGTGAGGCTCTCGCCGGCCAGGTCGTTGGGGCTGCGGGCGATCTCGACGGCGAAGTGCGGGACGATGATCTCCTGGTTGACAATGTAGAGGCCGTCAACGACGAGAGCCGTTACGATGAGCGGCCACAGGACCCGGTACATGCTGATGCCGGCGGCCTTGACGGTCGCGAGTTCCTGGTTCCGGTTGAAGCGGGCGAGAGTGGCGGCGGCGGCGGTCAGCAGCCACAGCCCGGCGAGCATCTTGAAGAACTCGAAGAACTTGTAGAAGTAGTAGTCGCCGATGTTCCAGAGAATGGTCCAGAAGCCGAGCGCCTGCTGCGAGCCCCGGGTATCGAGGAACTCGTCCATGTTGAAGAAGACGACCAGCACGAGCGTCAGGCCGACCATCGAGATGCCGACGATCAGGAGCGAGACGAAAAACGTCTGGAGGATGTAGCGGTCGAGCAGTTTCATGTTGATCGATGCCGCCTGAAGCGCAGCAGCCGGTTCGGGCGGGCCCACACCCACAGGAGGTAGGCGACCGCCCCCGCCGCCAGCACCACCATCGCCATGTTCGGCAGCCACACCAGGTACAGCCAGTTCTCGGCCTGCTCGACGTGGCTCTCGACGACCTGCATGCCGGCCATGGTGGCGAGGCTGGCGCCGATGCCGGGCACGGCGGCGATGATGAAGGCCGTCAGGAGATGCCCGCTGTGAAAGACGATGCCCAGGACCGCGCCGAGGATCACCAGGCCGAGACACCCGACGGCCGTGGCCAGGCGGCCGTGGAACGCCGCCATCGCCGCGGCGCGCACCTTGTTCTTCTCACGCTGGACCTCCTGGGCGGTCAGGTCCTTGCTCTGCTGGGGGTCGCTCAGGATGTTCGAAAACTGGGCCGGGTAGTGCTGGGCCGCCATCAGTTCCCAGAGCGTCCGCTCGCCGATGGCGCGCGGCACCTCGCTCGGCAGTTCCAGCGACACCTTGTGCGTGCCGCGCACCGGCGTCTCGCCCGACTCCCGGATGATCAGCGAATCCCACAGGGTCAGGTTGACTTGGTTGCGGGCGTGGTCGAACTGGACCTTTCCGATGGGGGCGTAGACATAGGTTTCCTGGTCGCCCCGGCGGCGCGTGAGGGTCGGGCCGTAGAGGACGTCGCCGTCAACGCGGTCCACCGTCAGTTGGAACCCCTCGCGCCGGACCTTGACGTTCTTGTCGGCCAGTTCGGCGAAGAAGACCCGCTCGACGTCGGCCAGCGCCAGCCGCTTCATGGCGTAGTGCCCCTCCGGCAGCGGCCACGCCGCCAGCGCCAGGCTCGCCAGCGCCATCCCGACCGCCAGCACGACCGCCGGCCACAGGAGGCTCGCGAGGGGGATGCCGCTGGCGCGGCAGGCCTGGATCTCGCGGTCGGCCGTCAGCCGACCGTACACCACCGTCGTCGCCAGGACCGCCGCCAGCGCCAGCGCCAGGTACGTGGCAAAGGGGATCGCCAGCAGCATGTAGACGACCGACGTCACGGGGCCGAGGCCCTTGTCCTGGAGTTCCTTGAGCACCAGGCCCAGGCACAGCACCCCCGTGATGGCCGCCAGGCCCAACCCGAAGGCTTTGGACATCTCCCGGAGGATGTAGCGGTGCAGGATCCGCATAGGGACACCACTGTAATCGCGGGGGCGCGGCCGGACAAGCCTAAAGGGCCTCGGTCGCGCTCGCCGGGTGTGACTGCGGATTCTGGCACGGCAGAATGTAGGGTGCGTGCTCCGCACGCACGCAAAACAGAACAGCGCGCCGGCCTGCCCGTTTTTATTGAATGGAACGGCTAGGGGTCGCGTGCG
>Ga0315284_10002213_pt1 | contig 27922 bp, 25 predicted proteins | sample YL17G09_16_MG_FD_203696 | JGI IMG/M metagenome (GOLD analysis project Ga0315284, IMG submission 203696) | Sediment microbial communities from Yellowstone Lake, YNP, Wyoming, USA - YL17G09_16 | ecosystem: Environmental > Aquatic > Freshwater > Lake > Sediment | place: USA: Wyoming | collected...
ATTGCGACCGGATAAATGGACGCTTAAAATCTACAGCGACAATCTGCCGGAATATCACTATCTTGAAGAAGATACTTTCGAACTTGAATTAAGACCCGGCCAAAAAGAGGAAATCTCCGCTAAAGTATTACCCAGAAAACGTCGTATCCATATTATAGCCGAGCCGCAAACTCTGCTCGAAGAAAAACAAAAATGACGAGCGGGCCGTCTCCATTGTTCGGAGGGTCGCAATCGCCTTCCTCGCCCCTAAAAACGAATTTTTCTTCTGAAATCGCACCCTTAATCTGCCGATAATTGAATCGTCTGGAATGGAGGTAATGTAGGCGGGTATCATTAGTTATCGGACATTTTATGAACGGCGAGATAAGAGTCTTACAAGTAGATGATGACGAAATTGATGTTCGGTTAGTCAAGCGCGCTTTGACCAAATGCACCAAGCCCGCCAAATTCACCGTCGAATCGGTCTGTTGCCTGGCAGATGCCATCAACCTGCTCAAAACCAAACAGTTCGACGTCGTGCTTCTCGACCTCGGGCTTCCGGACAGCAACGGCATAGAAACGGTCCGAAGCGTCTGCAAGGTCATCCCCAACACACCTATCGTTGTGCTCACGGGCCTTGAGAATGAGGAGACGGGACTTGAGGCAATAAAGAGCGGCGCTTCCGATTATCTTGTCAAAGGCCCGACGATGGAAAACTCGCTGGTGAGAACCGCCCTCTACGCCATCGAGCGAAAGAAGGTTGCAGAAAAACTGCACGAATCGCAGCAGATGCTGCAACTGGTTATGAACAGCATTCCGCAGGCGGTTTTCTGGAAGGACCTCAATTCGGTATATATGGGTTGCAATCCAATTTTTGCCAGACACGCCGGCCTGTCGTCGCCGGAAGAGGTCATCGGCAAAACCGACTACGACCTGTGCTGGCGAAAGGAAGAGTCGGAGCATTACCGCCAGTGCGACAAGCGAGTTATGGAGAGCAACACCCCCGAGTATCATATCATTGAGCCGGAACTACAAGCCGACGGCAAACAGGCCTGGCTCGATACAAACAGGGTCCCTCTCCACGACTCTAAAGGCAATGTAGTAGGAATCCTCGGAACCTACGAGGACATAACCGAACGCAAAGAGGCCGAACGCGCCCGGCAATTCGCCGAAGAAAGATACCGAACCATTTTCGAAAACTCCGCAGTGGCAATCACAATGGCCGACGAGAACGAGCGGCTCATCTCCTGGAATAAATTCACGGAAAAGCTGCTTGGCATGACCAAAGAAGACCTGCACCTAAGGTCCATCAAGTCACTTTATCCGGAGGGAGAGTGGGAGAAAATCAGAACACATGAAGTAAGGCAGAAAGGAATGCAGCACCATCTGGAAACCCAGATGGTCAGGAAAGACGGAGAGATAATAGACGTCGACGTGTCGCTGAGCGTATTAAAAGACCCCGAAGGAAGAGTAACCGGCTCCATCGGCGTCATCAGGGATATCACCGAGCGAAAGGAGGCCGACAAGAAAATAAAAGAAGCGATGGACCTTAAATCACAGTTCATTTCCACCGTCTCTCACGAGCTGCGCACCCCGCTGACCATAATAAAGGAAGATATCGCCCTCATTATGGATGGAGCGGCAGGACGGGTTAAAAGCAAACAGCGGGAAATTCTGGAGATTGCCCAGCGCAACATAGACCGCCTTGCCCGGCTTATCAACGACGTCCTGGACTTCCAGAAACTACAGTCCGGCAGGGCCAAATTCAATATGCAGGATAACAACATTAACCGCATCATCGAGACCGTTTACAACACGATGGCGAAAACCGTAAATAAAAACGGCGTCGAACTACGCCTTGCACTGGATAACGCACTGCCCAAGGTCACCTTCGACAGCGACAAGATGATTCAGGTGCTCACCAACCTCGTCAGCAACGCTATGAAATTCACCGAGAAAGGCAGCATCACAATCGCAACACGCAGAATAGAAAACGCGATTCGCGTCTCAGTCTCCGACACCGGCTGCGGAATGAAACAAGAAGACCTGCCCAAACTCTTTCAACAGTTTCAACAGCTTAGCAGCGGCGGCAACCGCAAGACCGGCGGAACAGGTCTCGGCCTCGCCATATCAAAGGACATCGTGGAAAAGCACGGGGGGCGGATATGGGTGGAATCCGAGTTCGGCAAGGGCACATCTTTCCATTTCCTGTTGCCCATCAAATCAGCCGTCCGCGAGCCCGAACCCGAAGAAGTAGTTCATCAATCGCAGCAACAATAATAGAACCAGCGGCTCAAATACTGCGAGGAAACCCAAACATTTGATTTGTCGGGAAAACAAACCGTAGTAACCGAGGCATTCTCTTTACCGGCCTACGCCGCTTAATGCCTTTTTGCCTTCCAGGGCGTTGGCAATCTTATCTTTCAGCTCGGCAAAATCGAACGGCTTGGAGATGTAATCCACGATACCGAAAGATGAAGCGGTGGCAATATCATCCACCTCGCAGGCGGCGGTAACCATAATCACCGGTATGTTTTTCAACTGTGGGTCCTTGCTCAAATGCTCCAGCGTCTCATGTCCATTCATCACCGGCATACTCGTATCCAGCAGGATAAGGTCGGGTTTCTCGCTCGCCGCCTTCTCCAGCCCCTCTTTGCCGTTGACAGCCACTACCGCCTCATAGTTGCTCCACTCCAGGTGCTGTTTGATTGTGCTGACGTAATCCGGCTCATCATCCACAACGAGTATCTTGGCCTTGCCTGATTTTTTATTCGACTTAAATAACCCAAACATCGCTATTTCTCCTTTTCTCGGCTCCCACTTGCCTAATCCGCTTCATAATTCTTTATCGGCCCAAACCTTTCGTCAGGTTAGCAAAAAGCCGTCGTCTGCCGGCTACTTTTTAGTCTGTTCCGATGGCTGCGACTTCGATTCGCCGGGCGGCGAAATCAACGTCTTGTCTTTTATCTGGTTGTATCTTGCCATCGCCCCCGCCGGCACCGGCTCGCCCTTATACACATGCGGCGACAAAAGCACCAGCAGCTCCGAGTTCTCTACCACTTTGCGGTTATCCGAAAAAATAAAACCGATAAGCGGCAAATCACCCAGCAAAGGCACCTGATACTTAATCGTCTGCGTTTCCTGTCTGCGTAAGCCGCCCATAACGACCACCTGCCCATCGTCCATTAGCAGCGTGGTGCTGGCTTCCCGCGTATCGATAACCGGAACACTGTTAATCGACGTCCCCGTGCTGACGCTTTGCTTGGGCTTTACCACCAACAGGATTTTCCCGTCATCGGTTACGGTCGCCTTGACCTCCAGAGTGACGCCGACTTCCTTAAACTGCGTTGAGGTCAGTTGTCCTCCTCCAGAGGTATCGGTTCTCTCCTGATACGGTATTTCTTCCACAGTTTTAATCTCGGCCTTCTGGCCGCTGACGACCATCACGCGAGGGCTGGCAAGTATATCAACACTTCTTTTTTCCTGCAGCAAATGAACCACATTACGAACGGTGCTGCTGACAATCGATAATTCGCCGCCCAGACCGGTAGTCATATAATTCGTCGCGTTTCCAACATCGAGAGCGTTTTTTGTGGATATCAGGCGGTCGGGGTAAACCATACCCTGTCGGTAACCAATATTGTAGTTCTCGGCCGACAAAAGGTCCCAATCGACTCCGATTTCGGTATCGTTTTTCAGCAGAACATCAACGATGACAACCTCAATCATTATCTGAACAGGCGTCTGGTCGGCTTTCTTTATCTCAGCGAGAATTTTTGCCAGGTTCTCTTCAGTATCGCAGATAATCAGTGAGTTTGTGTTGTCATCAACCCCAATGTTGCCGTATTCGGAAGACATCTTAGCCAAAGCATTTTTCAGATTAGCGGCATTAAGAAACTTCAATGTGACCGTATGCACGAACAGCGAAGGTTTCGACTTAATCTGTTCTTCGCTTACCGAGACAACCGACCTCGGTTCTGCACCAACCCCGCCGAAAGCGCCTGCAAAGGGGTCATCCCGACCAGCAGTCGTTGCCTCGCCGGTTATCCGGCCGGCCCCACCGTCGGTTTGTTCGGCACCGTAACAAATACCCGCTGCCAAAACAAGAATACCCACACCCATCATTTTTTTCATTCGCTCATTCATACAAAGTCGTCTCCAGACTATCGATGCAATAAAGCGTCAGAACCACCTGACATTTCAGTTTCCCAACATTGTCGCCGGTTCCCAGTTTCACCGACTCAACCCATACTTTGTGCTCGGAGGTCTGCAGTTCTCCAAAAAATCCGACGATATCGCCGTATCCGCCGATAATAGTAACGACGGCCTTTTTGCCGATTATACCCGAGCCATCCTTCGGCTGGTTTGGGGAACCGCCACGTTGCTCAGGGGCAGAGCTGACCGACTGAATGACACAGCCGGCCTGCTGGGCAATAGTCTGCAAAGAAGCAAAGAAATCATGAACCTCGCCCGGTGTAAATAACTGGTTTTGCAGCCGATTAAATTCTTCGGTCAATTTTCCTATCTTCGCCTTTTTTGCCTCCAGTGTTGTGCCCAGAGCATCAGCTTTGCATATCGCGCTGGCCAGCGTGGAATTGTACCGTTGCGCGGCCCAAAGCTGGCCGCTGTATGGGGCAAGTATCCACCTGTATAGCCCCACTGCTGCAACGACCACCAGTGCAATCATCAAAACGCGTCTGTGCGAACGATTTAGTTGGATAATCCTGTCAGCCAACATTGTGGACCTTACCTCTCCCAGTGCCCAGCTTGCAACTAAGCTGGTAAGTTATCAATCCGCTTTGCCCGTCCTGTTTACGGGTCTCCAACAGGACGACCGACGCGATGTTATGTGATTTCTCAAGTAAATCGACAAACAAGCTAACCGCCTCATTCGACATCGCCAGCCCTTCAATCTGCACTCTCGAGCCGTCTCCGCAGGACAGCCCCGTTATGCGAACAGAGGCAGGTGTGGCTTTGCGTATGTCTTCAAAAACCTCCGCCCAGTTGACATCGCGGTGCGACGCCGAGATTTGTGCGAGACTGTCAAGTCGGCTCGACAGAACCTTCAACCTGGCATCGAGCTGCTGGTGCTGGCCAACCATCACCTCGGTATCCTGTCCTGCGATAAGCTGCTTCTTTGCGACGGTACTGCGGGTTGCTCTCTCAACCATCAAAGCAAATCCGTAAATGGCCAATACCATTATCAGCAGCATCGCTGCGACAATGTTGGCGGCAATCAAAGCATCTCTCTTGACCTCCCTTACCCGCATTATTTGCGACGGCACCAGATTTATCCTCACATCGTCCCTCTGTGCCGTCAGGAGTTCCATCGCAAGCCCGACAGCCACCGGCGAGGGCAGCTTATCCTTTCCTGCTGCCGAGCCGCCTAAAGGCGTATCCATATAAGCATCTTCAATCGTCCTGACCTGCAGGCGTCCTGTCTGGATTTTGGATTTGAGACATTCCTCTATACCCCGCGGCGATTGCGCGGCATCGACTCGTGGTGAGCTTGTCGAATCCACAAAGAGGGTTGTTTCCCATTTGCCTGTATTCTCCGGCCCTTCAATATCGTAAAATCTGACGACATCCGATAGCTCCTCAGCCAGCCGGCGGTTCAAATCGACCGAATCCGTTGAACTGCCTGGAATTTCCTTTGTTCTGATGAAGTCAACCGAACCGTTTTTGAGCACGCATAGTGTCAGAACCGCCCCTCGCAACATGGCTATAAGCACATTGCATCCGCCCTTGCCGATTACTTTCTGTGAGTAAATGGCCCGCAGATAGGCAAGCAGAGGCGGTTCAATCACCTCGACGCTAAAACCGGCCCGGCTGCAGACCCGTGCAAGCTCGACCATCCTGGCGCTCTCAGCCGCGACTGCAAGCACTCTCTTGTCGGCCTGCGGTGAGCTTGTCGAACCCGCCGTTCGCCCGGTTGAGCCGATTCCGCAAAAATCAAGCGCTATATCTCTGCTCGGCAGCGCAACGCAGTGCTTGACCTCATTGTGCACGAACTGCCTTATATTCGACGGCACCTGCTTGGGCATATCTATAATCTGCACAACAACGGGCTTGGCAAATAACGAGACCGCTGCCCGCTTTGTCCTCAGCATCCCGTTGCGACGCTTCAATTCTCTTATTGCCTTGGAAAGCAGCACTGCATCTGCAATGTTGCCGTCTTTTACTGCTCCCTCCGGCATAGGCGCAACAGCCGACTTAACCAGCTCCGGACCGTTCTTGCCGTTTTTGAGCAGCACGATGCTGATACGGTCCTGCGAAATATCTATCCCAGCCGCCGTTTTGTCCATTCTCCGTAGCAGTAGTGAAGCTACCGCTACTGCGAAGGATGAATTGCCAAATCTCATTCGTTTATCCTCAACTTGTCGATTCTGATTACATAATTCGGTGTGCTGCCGCCTATCGTGACATCCGCCGCAACCCTCGCTATGTATCCCTTCGATGAGGTCGCGCGAGAAGTAATCGTGCGAGTTGGCAGCGTGCCCGTAACAGTCACGGTATAGGTATCACTGTTAAACGCCTTGTTCGTAAAGCCGGTCGTCCAGCTCGAAGCCGCCCGTATCTCTTTAAAGGCGTCATTCAATCCCGCCTCCGCGGTTGCCATCGCTTCGGCGGCAAACAACTGATTTTGCATTAACTGCAATTCCTCTGTGGTCATCACCATAATGCCCATTGTGATTGTCGCCATAAGCGCAATCGCAAAAACGACCATCAAAAACACTGAACCGTTATTTTTCATCTTCATTCGCATATCAGTTCTGCACTAAGGTCGCAGGTCTCCGCAACAATCGTGAACGGTAGTATCAGCCGGGGCTATCGCTATGGTAAGCGTCCTCGCTTCATTCGACGAGCCAAGCGAGAAGGTCGAGGTCCCGCTACTGCCTGAAGACGATTGCTTGACATAGCCAGCTCCACCAGAGACTATGCCGCCGGATGAGGGTGTGGAAAGGCCGGTTACATTATCAACCACAGCAGCGCAAAGCGAGTGACTAGTATGGCTTGTGACCGCAAGACCAATGTAAACATTGGATGACATACTTATCGAAACGGTGGTCCCAACCTGCGTCCACGCAGAGCCATCGGGGGAGTGGTAACCGCTAAAGTTATTTCCGCTTCGAATCAATTTGACCCAATATGGCGCACTATAGGTGCCACCTGTTCCGCTGCCGTCGGTACCTGAATAGCTGCTTGCGTTCGTAACGGGGCGATATTGAAAATCCGTGCCCTGCACGGGTGTAACGATCATCATAGCGTGCTTTGAACTGGCGTTTAATGTTTCACGAATCATAACTCCTGCTTTGGCCCATTTGTTTGTGTTTTCGACGCTGACTACGCGAGCGACGATTTGACCATCGCCGGTGAACGGCTGATAAACGTAATGAAATGCATCGCTGTTTGCCCAAATATCGCTACCTTGGGCTTCGATGGTCCATGTACCCGACGCGTAAGTAGCGCTGCCCGCCAACGAGACGGCCCCTATGTCCTGGTTTTGGACCTGCGATATGGAACTCATATCCGCCGTAATCGCGGTATGGCCGGAAAGTCCGGGATTACCGGGTTCCGGGAGAGTGTTGACATCGTTATCATCAAACGCCCCCAGACGAAGAATCAGGGAGCAACCGACTGCTGTGGTTACTGCGGGGCTGGTTGGATTGCTGCTGGTGACTCCGGCAGTCGAATAGTTGCTAATCGGGCTGGCAGAATTGTGGCCGGTAAACCGCATCATCCAGCCGTATGCCTGCTCACTGCCGCCCGACCAGGCGAAAGTATGACTGGTTACCCCTGCGGCACTTGCATTTCTCCACCAGGCACCAAGAGTAACCTCACTGCCACAACTGCCCTGATCAATCAGATACCATCCTGACGGCGTTGAAAAGGTAGTGCTGCCGTCTGTGGCTACTGCCGCGATTAACAGATCCCCCACAGCAGTACTACTTGACGTTGAAATAGCAAGAGACGTGGTATCAGTACCGGCCTTGGCCTCGTTGAAATCCCTGTAGCTGATGGGATAAGCTATCTGGGTGATTTCATCGGCGCTCTGAAGCTCGAAGACGCTAAACGCGTACGCCTTATAACCACTTTCCGAATTCGGGTCTGCTGTCGCTCGGACCTTGAAACTTCCATCAGTCCCCGGTCGAATGCCCGTCCACCGCGCCACGTAACCTTCGAAGTGATTGTTGCCCGTGTTGAACCGCACTGAATAGGGATTACTGACCTCCGTTGTGCCGGGTGTGCTGGCGTTGGTAGCGGCGTCGACGTCCGAGATGGTGTATATGGTCCATCGGTTGGTATAGCCGGGTGCGCCATCTGTGGTACTCTTGGCGCGCGAGGCGCTCGTGGCAAAAGTGTACGTCTTACTGGGATCCAGGCCTGTAAATGTTACATCAACCCACCAGCCGGCACTGCCATAGTAAACGATACCAGTCATATCGACAATACCGTGGAACGTGTTATAGGCATCCGTGCAGACAGAGGTGTCATACCCGCCGGACCAACAGGTACCGCTAACGCACCCAACTATTGGCTGCCAGACCACGCCGCCGCTCTGCGTTAGCGTGGCCGTCACACCTGTGCCGGCGCTGGTGGCGTAGTTTTTCAATTGCCCGGATGAAGCAGAGTACCTCACGCCTGGAGGTGTTTGATAGTCAGGCGCCATGGTACCTATTCCGTAAACCGTAATACGGTTTGTGTCTCCGTAATGCACTATATTTCCGTAAGGGTCGGTGCCGTAGCCAACTAATCCGGGGTCATACACGCAGTCATTGTAAGCGCACCAGTTGCCGAAATTTGCATTTGTCCGCAGATAAACCCAGGTGGTAAAAGTTTTGTCCTGGCCGATTGAAGCTGAATTGGTAAAGGTGGCATCAACCTTCACAACTCGGACGTCGTTTGTATCCGTAACAGGCGATAGTGGGTTGTCCAAATCACAAGCATCGTAACAAGTAAACTTAAGCAAACTGACCGGCCCGGCCAAATCCGAAAGAGTGCCGGGTTGCGGACCAAACTCAACATAGTTGTTGTTCTCGCCGGCAACATACTCATACTTAAATGTGTTGCCGTCGTTGGCGACAAACTGGATGTAGCCACTCGTTACTGAGGACTCGCTGACGGCGGTTATACGAACTGCCTTCGACAAATTGCGGCTTATGTGGTCCATCAGCACCCTGCCGTTCTGAAGCGCTTCCGCAGTTCCTTGCTTGACGTCCCAACTGTTTCTAATAAGTGCAAACTGAGGCAAAATGGCCGCAAAAATGATGCCAATCATAGCCATCGCTATGACCAGCTCAAGCAGTGTCATTGCATCCCGTAACCGGATTTTGCCGCCTCTTCTACCCATCTTTCATTCTGCGCATCGGGCTTCGCCTTCGGCTATGCCCTGATAAGCTCAACTTATCACGGCGAAGCGCAGCGAAGCCGGATAATAGTCCATTTACTACCGGTATTTTTCGGCATAAAATGCGGTCGGCGTTTGATGCAAGGTGGCTTGTCGGACGTGAAAGACGCAGATGAAAAAAAGGCGAGAAATCCGACTTGGCTGTGGCAGGAGGGTGTTTTTATAAGACAGTTAAGGGAGCGAAGTATCGGAATTTTGACGCTTACCGGAGACGTCCCATAAGTTTACCATCTCTTGGCGACATAAGTAGCCAGAGTAACGCTGTTATCGCCATCGTAGCCGACAGAGACAGTTATCTTCTTCAAATCAGGGTTAGCGGCCTCAACCGCAATGTTACAAATATATGAACCATCTGTTTCCGTAGAAGAACCTGGAGATAATGAGTCAAAATTGTAGATGGAAAGAGCTTTTATCTCATCGAGTTTGCCCTGAGCGAGAACAAGACTTTGCGTCTTTCTCTCAATCTCCGATGCAAACATATGGGCCTTTGTCAAACACTTGAGGATTGGAACCATCGCCCCGACCAGTAAAGCCGAGGCCATTGCAACCTCAATAATGCTAAGCCCCTTGTGTCGCCGAGCCGCTTTGGGCCATTTGCCCCAAACACGCCTGCGTATGATATTCATTGAGCACATTGCCTCGCTCAACCTCCCGTGCATCCCACCATACCGGTGGCGGATGTAATCGTGATTATATATTTCCTGTCCTCATCAGCAAAGACCTCCAGTTGCGTGCCGCTACTGGTTAGATTGCCCAGCGGGCCGAAGGTGAAGTCGGGGCCGCCGTTACAGTGAACCTCTTTTGGTATCGTTTGCTGCGAATTAGGCACCGTCTCGCCACCAGGAGTATTGTTATCAATGATTAGATAGCTCGAGCTGTCTATTCTCAGCGTAAAGCCGTTTTGTTTTGTTGCGGCATTGACGATTGCCAGCGTGCGTGTGCGGCGAAGGTCGGTAACAATCGTCTTGGCAACAGTGTGGCTTTGTTTGCGATAAAGAGCTGCGAAATTAAGCTTCGGCACCGCGATAAACGCCAACGCCCCTATAATCAGGACCACTACTATCATTTCGGCAAGACTATATGCTGTCCTTTGTCCGGTCATAGTAAAGGCCCGCCCATACAATTAAACGGGATGGCCGCCGACTGTTCGCAGCCATCCCAGACAGTTTGCACATAAAGCACTCGACCAGACGGCAATTCGCCTGGCCAGTGACTTTTTAATGAGTGTGCGCGGGGACCCTGTTGGATGTGTAGCCGTACGTGGTTCCGAACGGGCAAACGGGAACGTCATCGGAAGAAAAATAGTTCGGGTCACCGGTAACGTCAGCCAACAAGGTCGGGTAAGACCCATGGTCTATGTGGTACATCTCAATGGCCGTGTTGAGTGTATCAATGTTGGTCTTGCACGCGTTGCTCTTGGCTGTGGTGGCACTGGTGCTGATTCTCGGAATAGCAATCGCCGCCAACGCACCGAGAATGATGACCACAATCAACAGTTCAATTAACGTTAAACCCTTTCTGCTCCGCATTTTTTATCTCCTTTTAATAAAGCACACAAACTCGGCTCAACAAACCCATACTCGACAGAACGCATTAGAGACTTAACCAAAAATCCTGACAAAGAAGCGTGCCAGCAACAACTTATAGCCCCCTGACACCCGACCAAATGCCGATTATGGGACCTCGCATCCACATATTTAGCCGGGCAATCCCTGAGTTTTTCGCTATTTCAAATGGCCCATGTAATCGAACATCGGCAGATATGCGCCCATAAGAATGCACCCAACGATTACACCCATCATAACCGTCAAAGCCGGCTCTAATTTCACAAGCAAGGCGCTTATTGCCCGCTCAATGTCCTTGTCTAAAAGGTCCACCCCCTTGGTGAGCATCTCAGGCAACATACCGACTTCCTCGCCTGAAGATGCCATCTGCACGATTACAGGGGGAAAAATATCGTACTTTTTTAACGAGGCAGCCATCGGAGCGCCCGCCTGTATCGCCTTCTGCAGCTCCGCGGTAATCTCGCCGACTCTGTGGTTGTGGGCAACCAAGCTCGCCATTTCCAGCGACTTTATCACCGACACACCAACCGAGACGAGCATTGCAAAGGTCCGCGTAAAGTGCGACGCAACCAGCATCCGGTTAAGCTTCCCAAAGACCGGCATATTGAGTTTGAAATTGTCCCACCTCGCTCTGAATATCGCATTGCGCGACAATCTTCGAACCGCAACCACCAATCCTCCCACGACAATAATCATCGCCCACCACCAATGTCTTACAAAGGAACTGGCCGCTATAAGAACAAGGGTCGGACCCGGCATCGGCGCGTGAACTTGCGCATAAAGCTTCGAAAAAACTGGAATAACAAAAGCAAGCAGGAAGGTAATCACCACTAAGCACATAATCGTAACGAGCACCGGATATGCAAAGGCCGACTTAACCCTCTCTTTCAGACGCACCTGCTTTTCGAGATAAACCGCGGTCATTTCAAGCGTCTCGTCAAGCTTGCCTCCCACCTCTCCCGCCTCGACCATTCCGAGGAAAAAATCAGAGAACACGCCTTTGTGCCTGGCGAACGCTGCCTTCAGACTCAAACCGGTTCCCACATTATCCCGGACATCGGCGATTATACACTTGAAGCCCTGGTTGTCTGTCTGTTGCTCCAAAGTCTCAAGGCATCTAAGAATCGGAAGTCCCGCTGAGTACATCCCCGCAAATTTGTATGCAAACGTCGCGACTTCCGACTGCCTGACTTTGCCTGGCCTGCAATGGCCTTTGCGGGTCTGCCTGCCACGCTTGGCCCTGACCAGGACATACCCCATCTTATCCAGCTCGCTGCGCAGCGAAGAGGCGCTGTCCACATCCGTGTACGTGCCGGAAACGGTCACGCCTTTTTCGTCTTTCGCCACGTATGTATAAACAGCCATTAATCAACCCTCAAATCCACGACTCGCATCAACTCCTCGATGGTGGTATTACCGTTGAGCACCTCGTCAATTGCGCCTTTGGTCAGCGTCCTCATACCATCCTTTATCGCCTGCTGCTTGATTTCGCCGTCGCTGCGGCCGTCGGTTATCATCCTGCGAATCTGCGGACTAACGGGCATTATCTCAAAAACGCCCCTTCGCCCGTGGTAACCGGTATTACGGCAGCCATTGCAGCCGGCACCTCGATAAAACTGCATCTCCTTTTCAGGTAAAGACTTACCAAAAATGTTGGCCAGTTCCTCAACGCTGGGTTTATACGGCTGTTTGCATTCGGTGCAGGTAGTCCTGATAAGCCGCTGTGCAACTGAGCCCAGCAACGCCGATGCCACAAGAAACGGAGCCACCCCGAGGTTTATCAAACGCGACACCGCCCCCGCCGCATCGTTGGTATGCAGGGTGCAGAGAACCAGGTGTCCCGTCAACGCGGCGCTGATTGCTATTTCAGCAGTTTCAGGGTCGCGTATCTCACCGACCAAAATCACGTCGGGGTCCTGCCTGACGATACTGCGCAACGCCGACGCAAACGTCACCCCCGCAACGGGCCTGACCTGCAACTGCGTAATTCCTTCGAGTCGATATTCAACAGGATCTTCCACCGTCACAATGTTCACTTCGGGGTCATTAAGCAGCTGCAACACCGTGTAAAGCGTCGTTGTCTTGCCGCAACCCGTAGGTCCCGTCAGGAGAATCATTCCGTATGGACTGCTGACAAGCCGCCTGAACTTCTGGTTGTCCTCAGCCGAGGGCACAACTGCGTCAAGCGACCATTTAAGCGAGTACTTGTCCAGAATCCTCATTACTATCTTCTCCCCACCCGTTGCCGGCAGCGACGAAACCCTCAAATCATACTCGCGGCCGTCGTGCTGCACCGCCATATGCCCGTCCTGAGGCATCCTCTTCTCGGAAATGTCCATCTCCGACATAATCTTGATATGCGAGATAACCTCAAGCTGGGCCGAGACCGGCACAGTCAATGCGTCATGCAGGAGACCATCGATACGATACCGCACCCTCATATCAGTATCTCGCGGCTCAAGGTGTATGTCGCTGGCACGCGAGTCAATGGCGCCGTTTATTATGGATGAAACAAGCCGTGTAATTGGCGACTCGGCAACCCTCACTGACTCACGCTCGGCCTCGACAAGCTTGCCTTCAAGCTGCTTGTCTTCCTCCTGGCTTTGTCCCGGCTCTTGTTTAAGCCGCATCGAGACTATTGTCTGCCTGGTCACGTCGCGGACGTTAAAGTGATAGTGTATCGCCTGTTTGATAGCCGCCGCCGAGGCGGCAACCGGCGCAACCTCGTAACCCGTCTTCATCTCTATCTGGTCGCGGACCGAAAGATTCTGCGGGGAACTCATCGCAACAAGCAGCCGATTGCCCTCTTTTCGGATCGGAATGACGTTGTGCCGGCTCACCATCTCATACGAGAGCAAATGGGCCGTCATCGGGTCTATCATATCCGGCGAAAGAGTGATATATTCAATGTTCTGGGTGATGGCGATAACCCTCGTGAGCTGTTCCTCATCTACGAGCTTGCCCTTCTTCAGTATGCTTATCAAATTCTCCCCGCTTTGCCGTTGTTGAGCAAGCGCCGCCTCCAATGTGGCTTCATCGAGAATATTCTCTTTCGTAAGCAGCGAGATTATCGGGTCCTGATTTTCCATAACACCTCTTTGTCTTGGCAGAACATCTCCCAAACAGCACTGTTTATCGACACCGCCTTTCGACAACTTAAAGACAAAGACACCAAGGCGCTACGCGACGGCAAAATCCACCGAAAGAAATACCCAGGGTCCTATAAGGTCGGTTTTGGAGAACGCAAAAATGCGTGAAAAACTCTTTATACTGTCAAGACAAAGCACTATACCCCCAAAAAACAGGACAAGCGAAAGCGCCTGTCCTGAAAATGTTACCTCAATAGCGGGGACATCATATAAAGACATGGAGATACCGAATAAAAATTGGAAATTACAGGGGAGAGCCTGCAAAAAATCGACCCGTTTTAACAAAATGAACCGCTCACAACGCTATATTTACTAACACCTTAGCATCGGATGAGTTTTTTTTATAGTACGGGGTTATTCGGATAGGCTCTTAATGTTATCGTTGAATACGCCTTTAATAATTGATCTGAAAATATAATTTAGAAAGCTTGTTGTCGCGGATCAATCCTTATCGTTCGGGCCTCTTCGGGAAGCTGATTAATTGGTCCTGCGTAACGTCGCTTACCAACTGTTTGACCAAGCAAGTCTCGCTGAAAATGTCTGCCAGTTTCTATCTCCGGAATTTTGCCTGTTACAGAGCAGGTGAGAGTGAGCAAATCCAAATCCAAACTGAAATTCATATCCGCAGAAGCTCCCTGTTTGTCGAATCCAAAATATTTCTGCCATGCGGGCAAATCAACCCTTAATGCCTCAGGCGTCGATATCCAATTCAGTCCCAAACCTCTGTTTCTTTCAGTTTTCGCGTAAACATTTCCTTCCGCGGTGTTTTCTTTATGTGAAAAGTCAATGGATTTCCCGCACTGATAAAAAATGTTATTTAACACCTGGCTCCAGAAAGATGTTCCACCCCTGCTTTCGACGATGCGGCCTTCGACGGTACGCGTTTTAACTCCGGCATCTTCACAGTTGCCTAAAAGGTTATGGGCGATTATTGTCTCATCACTTCCATCGGTGATAATGCCCCAGCCGCCTTCATCAACAATATTCCAGCCGGAGCCGCCTTTGCCCCGTGTCACTTTCCAGATTATATTGTGGTCCAGCATGTTTTGATACTGCGAAGCTTCCAGGTATATCCCTCCGCGCACGGTCTCTATTATATCGCCTATAATATTGCCTGTGACCCTCGTATTTTTGTTTGCGTAGTCAAGCCATATTCCCGGGGCATAGGTCAAATGCCGGATAACATTATTGCGAATCACAGTGCCGTCGGCCCCATGAAATTTTATTCCGCCTGACTCCCAGGCCAGTTCGGCATCCTGCCAGCCGACATTTTCAATGAGATTATATTCCACAAGCGAGTGGATTACCTTTGGGCCGGTCAGGCCGCATATCCCAGCATCCGCTATTAGATTGCGGCGCACAACCATATAACCTATCTGAGGCGGTTCCTCATAAGTCCAGTCCTGGTTGCCGATATCCAAAGCAACTGAATTGGCATGGCGAATGACGCAATCTTCGATAACCCAATGATGCCCGCAATTAGTCGAAACCAATCCGCGCTGAGGAACAGGAAAACCGCTCGCGGCGTGTTCAAACGTGATTCCTTTTACGCGAATGTAGCCCAGGTAACGTTTTTGCGGCGCGAACACCTGTTCCTGAATAACCAGTTCAACTTCGTGTGCACAGGGGTCTGCATCATTGGAGAGACGGACATGCACCACCATTCCATTATGCTCACACCAGAATGTTCCGTCCTTCTGCGCCATATCCCTGTAACGCTCCACCTGTTCCAGCTTTTGACCATCGACAAAAATCATTCCCCGTCGCAACAGGTGGGGCTTTAACTCTTCGGGTTTGGGCTTCAAATAAAAGCGTTCCATCATTACGTTGGCCATACCAAAGGGGTTGTATCCGTTGAACTGTAACTGCTCTAAATTGAGCTGATAAATCTTTGCCTGACCCGCATTTGAATCGGGCCTTCCTATTCTAAAGCCGGTAGAAGGTTCCCATCCTGACTTTACCAGACGAGAACCCTTAACAATGACTTCGGCCCCCGGCGCTGCCTCATAGCTGATGATTTTGTCCGGTCCGGTTCCTCCTCGTAATGGCGCTACTTTTTCACGATATACGCCTTTCATAATCACCACGCGCTCGCCGGCTTCAAGCACCTGTGCCGCTTTATTGATTGTAAGAAAGGGCGCTTCTTTGGTTCCGGGATTCTGGTCCGAAGCTGTTGGATTGCCGTTATCCACGTAGTATGTCTTTGTAAACTCCAACGGCACCTCCCATGAAACAAACTCCTGCCCGTCAGGCAGCAATACTCCGGTGGAAATTTTTGCTATTGCTGCTGATGAGAGCAATAATCCGATAAGAATTGCCGCTCCGACAATACTGCTTGAATATTTCCAGATTCCTCTTTGAATCTGTCTCATGTTCCAACCTCCTTTATTTCGGCTGATATTCACAAGCTCCAATATCGAACGTCAATCCGGCCGGGATGGGATGGCCGAAGAAATCGTGCGTTCCCATGTCTATTTGAAAGAGTGTTTTCAAATCAAGGCCTTTATCGATGCAGGGCGAAGTCGCCTTGAGCAGAAACGCCGTCATTTGCGGCAATTTGGTCGGGTCCGTGGGTCTTGGTTCGTTAGCGTCCCAATAGGTGATTTGAGGGTCGGCGAACAAACCGACGATTTTACCGTTGACCTTTTCCTGGCCGGTAGCGTTGGCCCATTCTTCAATGCTGGAATACTTGCCATATATGATGAATTTGCCTACGCTGGACCAGTAGCAGTTTCCCTGAAAAATAAAATTCATATCTTCCTTGGCGCCAACCAGAAAGCTGGAGGAGTAATTGTTAATAAAAATATTATTTCGAAACCGCAGGTCATATATTTTCTTACCCTGCAGACCTATCGTGGGATTTTCGTTTATGACCAGGTTGTTGTAAAAATCATTGTCACGCACCCCGGTCGCGGAATCGTCATTATGGCCGACCCAAATGGATTTAGACATATCTTTCCTGACGTTATCGAATATGTTATAGCGGATGATATTTTTTTCCAGCCATTGGCTTTTACTGCCCCACTGCCATAATTGAATGCCGTAATTTTTATTGTCATAGCAATAATTGTACTGAACGATATTGTGATGGCTTTCCGAGTCGAGGTCGAGCCCGCCGCCGTCTCCGGTGGGGTTGGTATTATGATGAGCGATACAATATTGAATCGTGGTAGTCTGTGAATGGGCAATCCAGATACCTACCGGGCCATTGCCTCGCCCGCGGCGCTGGTCTCCTCCATTATAGCCGGCTTCGCAATATTCGATAGTCGCATCGGACGCGTTATAAACCTCAATCCCGCTTCCGCTGATATTATTAAGGTCATTATCTCCGGGATTATGGTTCGCTTTGCAGTAGCCGATATACAGCCGCTCCATATTACGCTTTCCGCGTATGCCGGCATATCCATTATCATGGGCATACACATTGGTAATCCGGGCATCGGGAGAATTTGTAATCTCCACGCCCGCCCAGCGGAAACCGCTGGCTTCAACGTTATCAATTATTATGAATTTTGCGTTATCGACTTTCACTCCGATTCCGCCGAACTTCTGGCCGGTTTTAATACCCAGCCCTACCACATTGATATTCTGTATCGTAAGGTAATCAGTTCCGTTGCAGTCAATCGCGTGCAAATCTGCCCCGTCAATTGTCACGCGTCCTTCGCCATAAGAGGTAATGGTCAAACGCTTTTCTGCAGTTCCTTTTTCATTATCGAGTTTCAGTGGCCCTTTAAAGGTTTTACCGCCCTCGAACTGAATAGTATCGCCGGGGGCAAATGACATTTCATTGACTTTACCGACGGTGGCCCACGCCGTGTCCTGAGAAGTTCCAGCATTATTATCGTTACCGGTAGAACTGATATAGTACGTCGCACCCATTGCAGGACAAACGTTCAGGATTAGTATCAATGCGATAGTTATTTTTGCGATCATGTTTCGAATTGGTTTCATTTTCTAATCTCCCCTATGTTAAATCTGAACATGTTAATAAACACTGTATTATTCTTACTTATTGACCTTACCCCATTTATTGTACCACTATACATTAGAGTATCCAGCGTTAATTGATTCTGCCTTTACGCGCCACCTGCGCAATATTGACACGCCTAAGCACAAAATGAGCGACAGAAAGGAAAGAAAAAGCCAGTCGCAAGTGACTGGCTCATAAGACGTTATGTGCAATAGCGGGGGCATCATATAAGGACCTGGAGATACCAGATATTTGGCAAAATGTGCCGAAAATCGATGGCACTTTTGTCACTTTTTGAGCATCGCCAAAACGCGTAACTCTTTATCCGTCAAACCTTTAGCTAATTTTACCCCTCTATACCCTGACACGTATTTAAGGCCTACCTCGCCTTCGGCCACGGTGGACATAGGCAACTATCCTGTTGGACGAATTTTTTTTTACATTACAGTGTGTAACCGATGCTTCTAAAAAATGGCTTATATCTTGTCCGTTTTAACACCACAAAGCCGCTGAAACCATCACACCGAGAACGGGCAAGAAGCGAGGTACTCACTTCAGAACCATATTTTGGAAAAAGTCGTTTTTCGTCAACACTTCATACTGGTTGAACGCCTTTCATAAAGAATGATGTAAGGGATGCTCTCAAGGACCGAAGGCGTGTGGCATACGGTTAAAGCTCGCTTTCGGTGGATTTTTGCGCTGAGGTATTAAGAAGGAAGTTCAGTAACGATATAGATAAGCTCAGAACCGAAGTGGCCAGCGACCCCAAGCAGATAATTGAGCAGATAGAAACCTACATCCGCGAAGGAGGCGGTGAATATGAGGATTGGTATGTAGGTTTAACTGATAATCCCATAGAGCCCGTTACTGAAACTTTGTTGCTCCGCAAGGTGCAGGGGCAGTGGTTGACGTATATCGAGACGACATCGTCGCAAATTGCACAGGCAGTTGCAGATTATTTCGTAAGCCTATGTGGGACAGATGGCAATTTTAATACGAAAGAGATAACTCGTGCTTGCAACTCTCTCTATGTATACAAAAAACCCCCACATCTTGTCGGTTGACCGAAGTAGCTATACGGTCGAATAACGAGGATTTCTATGCACCGTGACCATAAAGTTTTCATTCAAGCAATCAAGGACAAGAAAAAGGTTCTCATCAAACACCGTAATGATACGGGACGCGACGCACGCACAAAGGTTTGTCGCCCGCTTTTTTATATCCCCGATAATAGACAAGATAGCTGTGCTCAATACTACTTCTGGGATGGCAAGAGAAATGGAAAAGGTGATATATTTTGGGTTGCGCCAGCCCAAATTGTCAGTATCGAACCCACTCAAGAGTCCTTTGACCCGTCTGGGTTTACACTTGTGAGCAATGAAGAGTTACCATTGAAAGATTCGCAGTCCTCTGATTCATAAGAACACGTGCAATAGAGCTTCGCTTGTGTCGTTATTGGCTGGCAGGGGCAGATGTAGGCGAATTTGCCATTCTTTGGGCTATTTGCTTAATCCGCTGTCTTAACATGCACGGAGTAAGAACCTCCACCTGGTCGCCATAGCTTAGAATCCACCAAGTTATCTCGTTAAGGCCGTCAACGCGAAATTCAACTATAGCCGAGCCATCGTCCTCAAAATGAACCGTTTGCGTTTCATGCCACCGCACGGCCGTAACATCATCCGCAACCTCGGGTATAAACCGCAGCTTGACGTTATAAAGCCGGCCTTCGGGCAACATCGACCACGCCCGTCCGAGGTAGTCACGAAGGTCAAACGGGGGCTCCTCGATAAAGTTGCTATCCAGGATATGAACGTTTTTGATATAGCTTAGTTTGACCGCATTGATTCGCTCGTCCGCTCTCGACTTGCCCAACAAGTACCAAGTATGTTGACTGTATAGCAAATGGTAAGGATTGAAATCCATATCAATCTCCCTGTGTTCTTTGGGACAATAGCAGTGAATGTTGATTATACATTTATCCATTATAGCTTTTTGTATCTGTGAAAAGGTCGTATTGAGCGGTGCTTGTGTCGGTATAGGATCCGGCTGTAATGAAACAGTTCGCAAGGCGCGGGTGCAGTATCTTCGTATATCCGTTCGCAGGTTATTCTCGACCTTGAGGCCAGCCATTAGTGCCGCTTCCCGGAGCGGGAAGTTAATATGATTTCTGCCTTTGTGCACAAGTAAGAGCAGTGCAAACGCCTCCTCTGCTGTTAGCGCCAATGGTGGCAATAGAAAGTGTGAATCTGCGGCGTAACGACCATGCCTTGGATTGAAGTCGTACTTTACACCCGCTTCCTGAAGTGACTTGAGGTCTCTGAAAACTGTTCGTCTGCTTGTGCCGAGGACAGTGGCCAGGTCAGCAGCAGTGTATTGTTGGCGTGATTGCAGCACAGTGAGAAGTTGTATAATTCTGCTGGTTCTATTTCTTTCCATTACGATTTACCTGTGGCCCGGTTCCTTAACCAAGTTAGACTACTACCGTATGATATAAGGCGTTTGAGAAGCCCTCCGTGTTGGTGAGTATTGTCGGATTTTATGCGGAGATTGAAAGGTTCTGGTGTTCGGGGGTGCCGTGCCATTTTCGTTTGACTTTCATAGTAGGAAATTGTTTAATAAGCAATGATTTTCCGGCATTGAAGATGTGGAGAGGTGCTGTTGGATGTTAAGTAGGGCAAGAAGAAAAACCGTAACAGACGAGTTGTTGAATGGCTGAGGAGGAAGGATGATAAGAAACCTTCAAGTGTTGGCGATAGCAATCTTTATGAGTTCAGTGGCAATGGGTTACAAGTCAGTAAGGGTATGTCTCTCTGATGGTAATACACCTCTTGAGCTTGCTGACCCCTGTGTGCCGTGGGTCTATCGAGACATTATGGTGGGAACGCATCTCACGATTATTGTCGATTCCAATGAGGACGGCCTTTGGGAATTCGGAGAACTGTTCATTCAGGGAACGGACCGTGAGTATGGCGTTTTGTCGGGAAGGGACTATAATGACGTAACCCTTAACTGGGAAGGTTCGCGATTTCCGGTTGCAGGTGATGACGCTAAAGTGGAGGGTTATCAGGACGATGACGCCAACGCTTTCCAATTCTATACCGGTCATGATGCTGTAGCCGGTGACTGGTTTATCATTGATTACAACGCAACCAGCGTAGGTGCCTGTCAAGTCGCCTTTCTTGATGGCGATTTTGATTGGGATGTGCCGTTATACGAAATGTCATTCACGCATGTTCCCAGCCGGGACTTTAATGAGGACCGCATAGTCAACTTTATGGATTTCTCGGTTTTTGGCTTGTATTGGGGTATAACTAATTGCACAGACCCTGATGGCTGTAAGAAAGTCGATTTTGACAACGACGGAATCATCGATATGAACGACCTGAAGATGTTTGTCGAATATTGGCTTGAGAGGACCGATTAGCTGTATACGGCTCATGTGGTTACTGGTAATCCCGTGACTTTTTTCTGCACAGTAATTTTTGATTGCCGAGTGCCATCTTTTTGTACTATCTCCAAACAAGAATCAACATCTCTTCTCTCAGAACTGCCATAACTGTGTAAAGGAGTTTGTTAGCACACCGGAAGTGCGGTTATTTACATATTGGACGCGAGGAGGTTATTTATGAAGACGCGAATAGTGTTATTGGTGATGGGTTTGTTGTGCCTGTTTTCCGTTGAAGCCGCGGCGGACAGAACTCTGGAGAGGGGCGAGATTCTACAAATATTCGAGCGGCTTACAAGTCAGCCGAAGAAAACGTGGATACCGGCTGGAACGATTCAGGCCAGTCACGAGGAATACAAAGCTCCTAAAACAACCGACCCAAACAAAATTGAAGCCGCGATTCAGGCGAAAATACAGGAGCATCAGAGCAATCTAAACAAGCCAAAATTGGCCGAATCTCTGCGCAAAATGGATTTCGACGCCATTCCTTTCAATGTTCGCTATGATCTGGCCAACGAATACACGATGAAGTCCAGCGTCGTGGTCAAGTTTGACGGCGAGAGGTTCTATTGGGAAATCAATGTTAATTCGAGGACCGATTCGGTCACCCAGGACAAAGATGTTGCGGAAAATTTTATGGCCCGCCGCTTTGACAGGGATTGGAACCAGAAACGCATCTTTGCCTGGGATGGTGAAAAATACACTACTTACTTCCTACCGGGTAACCATGCAAGCGTAGACTCAACCGGCACTACCCCACACGTCGTAAACGGCCCCTTAACTGCGGGTATTGTTCCGTGGGGCTATGGATATTACACGTATGAGAATCTTGCATCCCTCGATTCATCTGCTGTCGAAAAAGATGTCGAAGGAGAAACGCAGATACATCTGACCTTGAATATGCCGGGCGGTCTTGTGACAACCTTCGTCTTGGCGCCATCGAAAGATTACGCTCTCGTATCTTATCTGGCCACCGGACGTGGTAAATCAGTGACTTTCAGGAGATACTCGGATTATCGGTTAGTAGCCGGCATATGGGTTCCTACGACGATTCTACTGGAACGGTATGATTCTGAAACAAATCGTCTGCTGGCTCGTGACTTGTGGAACATCACTAATATCGATGCCAGTACTCCAGGAGTGGAGAACTTCCGTGTAAACTACGAGTTGGATGCACAGGTGGAATTTTCCTCTCCCGTCACAGAAAAACCGGCAATGTACCGTTATTCAGGCGCTGTTGATACTGATTCTCTCTTAGCTGAGAGGTTGGTCTATGCTTCTTCTCAGGGCACCCACACACAAAATTGCGCGACGGTCGCATTAAAATACGCACTGTCGAAATTGGGCAAAGATGTTTCACAAGCCGAACTGGCTCAACTCGTATCCGGCTCGACCGGCTCCACGAACATGGCAACAATGAAACAGTTTGTAGAAGCTCTGGGTCTTTACTGCCGGGCTGTCAAGACAGATATTCAAACGATGCAGAATCTCAAGGATTGTCAGGCCATTCTGCATATACCCGGCAAGAGTCACTTCGTTGTCCTTGAGGCCATTGATGACAAGTATGTGTGGACGATAGACCTCGCCAACGACAAGTTCTACTATCGCACAGATAAAGATTTTTTCGGAATGGACTGGACCGAGGGTGTGGCGCTTTTGGTGTCCAATCGGCCGATTAGCCAAGACGCTAACTTAGTTGAACTCACAGGTGACGACTTGGCAAATATCGTCGGAGGTGCCGGCTACTCGTGCACAAATCTATTGCAGGAATATAACGTAATATTTTGCTCGGAGCCGATACCAGGGGAGTGCGTAGGTACTTATCAGGAATATTACGAGCGGTGGGGTTGCAAAACTGCCCCAAGCGGCAGTTGCAGCAGTTCGAGGATGATTAGATACAAGGAGAGCCCCTGCATTGAAGACCCTTATGACCCCTATTCTTGCACTGGAACAGGTGAGTGGACCAGCTATTATATGAGGGCGTGTGCTTGAAGCGGTTTTAGCGGGGTGTCGCCGTAGTGGGGCAAAGTATCAGCATAATTGGCAGTGCGGTTCGGATTGACTCTTTCCAACACAAGGCATACAGTGTTAGTTATGCGACGCTCCGGACTTATGCTAATTGAGCTGCTTGTATCCATAGGAATTCTGGCTATTCTTGTCGCAGTATTAGTGCCTGCTCTGAATAAGTCCAGACTTCGAGCCAAGGCGACCGTCTGTACTTCTAATATAAGGCAGCTAAGCTTTGGCTTATGCACGTACGCTGCCGATAACGACAGATTTCCCTATGGGTTTGACAACACACCTAACGAACCTCCACCTGGTGGCTATGTAGGCCACCACCAATATAACAGAATGGGGTGGTGGTGGTTCAACTACTTGGAAGGACTTTATGAGAAAAGTATGGGCGGGAATACCGTGCTCCAGTGTCCATCTAAAAACCTGCAGCACCCAAAACTCAGAGATGATATTCTGTGCGGAAATTACGGCGTCAACCTGTCAATCTGCAAAATGTCCTCAGGAAGAAAAAGCCGAAAGGGGTTTATTGGTGAACCTCTAACAAGTATAGAAGTACGACGTCCCAGCCAGACATTGCTTGTGCTGGATAGCGGTTATGCAATCATAAGCTGGTGGCACGCGGCTGACATACCTCCCGTCCCCCTGAGTAATTCTATAATTGAGGATGCCGCTTATGTTCCCGGCCTTAAAATCAATAAAGACCGGCTCCTTTGGCCGGGCGGTGGCCAAAATTACGATGCCCTATTCGGGCGACATCCCCGTAAGACCGTCAATATCGGCTTTCTGGATGGTCACGTAGGACGAAGCAGTGCGGACGACCTTCTGGTAGAGAAAGACTCTGATGGATACAAAAACCTTGTGCCGCTATGGCTTCCGAAATAACGTTAACTAAAAAGATAGTTGCTTGATTATTTCTTGCATCCCACTATCTGTTGGGTAATCAATAACTTCGAACGACTTCAAAACGTACTCCTGCTCGCCGGGTAACATCTGGTAGAACTCGGTTCTTCTCGGAAGTTTGGTCTCAGGGTCTACATACACACGCCACCTGTTAAAAGCTGACGGGCCAAGATAGCTCTTATCAGCCCATAACAGGTCGTAGACCTCTACGCTCGATGCATCTTTTGCCTCACTCGCATCAGCCAGCCGATGCCACTGTGCGTCTTTGGGGAGTGTTGATATATCTTCAAAAGGCACCAATCCGAGAGAACCACTTATCTTTTTCTCGGTGGCGGCTAAAGCATTTTCCTCCAATTGAGTGGCCTTTGTTATGCCTGTGACTGTATTCCGGTGTCTTTCTGTTACGTTTGTAACATCCCATAGCGCCAGCTCATTACCCGTTTTTGTCACATAAATTCCCTGCCTCCGCGACACCCATCTTTCCTGTTCCGGTTCTGTCTTGCCAGAAGTAAAAATAGCAATATGAATGGTTTTAACTTCGAGGACCGCTTCATAAATCTGTTCAAGCGTAACTGCCTTTACAGATGGCATGGCGAATAGAAAGAGTACCGCGACTATGGCCACCGTAGCAGCTACAGCGCCGAACTTAGCCAACGGGGTAAGACGCCTGATTGAAAACATTCGTGCTCCAGCCGCCGTCCCAATACTCGGCGATGTTGGTTGCTTTTTTATGGCGACATCCTTGAGACCACTTACTTCGACACGTATTGGAAACCCCGAATATAAATCCTCAGGTTGTTCAGCTGCTGATGTCTCCAACGCGGGGGATTCAATCGTATGACAAATCGTCACGACGCCTGATTCCGGCCGGTCGAGAATACCGAATATAGTCTGATGCAAATCCTGCATCTTCCTCATACATTTTGGGCATTTTCGCAAGTGTGCTGTAAGCGATTCACGAAACTTCACATATTGGTCGTTCAACGGGTCTAAGCCGTAAGGTACAGCATAGTCAAAAATGTCGCTTGGTGATAACTGGCTGCAAAGTGATTCCTCGTTGCCTTCGGTACTCTCCGGCAGCAGCTGTATGGCGAACTTTCTCGTTTCATAAACCAGTTCTCGACAGTCCGAGCATAAACACAAATGCTTCAAGACATCCGCGTTGGTTTCTTGCAAAGACAAGTTCACCACTGAATTGATGGCTGCTTGTGCCTTCGGACAAGCAATGTACTTGTCCCTTGGCCTGTCGGCATACATCTGACTCAACCTGCATAATTGTCCCCGGCTGAGGTTCAACTCCCGAATCTTCTCGATATCTTCTGAACAGCGTTGGCAGTGGTCCAAATGTACTATGATTGGCGTTGGTATTCTAATCTCCAGCGTCTGGTCAAGTAATGTAGGGAAAAACGGCTTTACCGTTTTGCATGTTACCGGCTGACCAAGATAAGCGAAGTGAAGTTTTAGCATAGTGTCGAGCGCTGCGTCGGCTCGTGAAGCCGCAGGACCCGAACAGGTGTGAGCTAAAATGCTGCTGAGTTGCTCTATACTCGAACGGCATCGCTGGCAACCACGGACGTGGTCGATAATGTGTTCCGGTATAATGTTCGAATCGCCTTCCGCAAGGAAGTTAAAGTAATGCGCCTCAGCTTCTTTGCACAATGCCTCTGTGTTAAAAGTAACCATACTATGTGCCCTCTTTTTCAAAGACAAATTGCCGAAGCTTTTTTAATCCTACGGAGATATATCGACTTACAGACCGCTTGTTTACCGCCATTTGCTTTGCAACTTCTCCAATACTGCTATCGTTTTCGAATTTCAAGATTACAGCCCGTGACTCACTGGAAGGCAGCAGCAACTCGATCATTCTAAACATCTTCTCCGTCTCTTCAGTCTCTATTAAGGCATTCTCCGGACAGTCTTTGTTGACTGGATTTTCGACACGTTTCGAATAACGACGGATTCGGTCCTGATACTGCCCAACCCGACGTACCGCGTCAAAGCTGTCGTTGATAAGGGCTCTATAAAGGTAGTTTTTGATGTTCTGAACGTCCGGAGGTATCGGCCTCGCAATTAAAGAGAGGAAAAAATCCTGGTATAAGTCATCCACGAGGGCTTCGTCACCAATTCGATACCGGATAGTTGCCCGGATGAAATCGCCGTGCAGCGCGAATATCTCCGTTGCCCGGGCCACGTTGCTCATTACATCATCCACTTCTTTCCCATCGGCTGAGGGCACCCTTTGGCCTCCAAAGATAATGCACAAGGTAAGAGAGTATTTCCCATTTTACCAAAAAAACAACTATTTCAAGCAAAAAAACACCGGTTGAGGTCCGGGACTGACAATTAACCCACTTTTTCCAATCAATATACGCCTTTCGACAAACGCCTCATATAGCAGAAGAGTTTATTAGCAGGTTATTTTCTGCGCAAAACCGGCTGGGGGCGCAGAAGGATTTTTCCTCCTGTCCTTCTGTGCCTTTGGCCATGTTAAAGAAGCAATCTAAGCAGAAGCTTCCACACCAGCAGATCTGCTGGAGGCGCGGCAGATGGAAACGGACTTTATCGGTCGCGCCTCAAATATTTTTGAAGAAGGGATGTACTGGAGAAAGCCGAAATGGAAAAGCTGTGCAGGAATTGTCGGCACTTTGAGCCAAAGAGCCTTAACAATGGAACACAAATCTGGGGCATTTGTGTAAAGCCAAAAAGCGGTGATTTGGAAGCAAAAGCCAGAAAGAGAGGAAATGTCTTCCAGTGGGGAGATGCCGGATGTGTGGATTTCAAAGCAAAAGAAGAATCAGTTGAGCATCATAAACCCGCAAAATCACCTCTGCACTGATAATAATCCAAGTGCAAGGAGTGACAGATTCCCTGTCCGCCGTAATCCAACAAGATGAAGGCGGATGGCACACTATAGAAAGATTGGGGGAAATTCGTTTAGAAACAAATTCGCAAAAAATTTGTGCTTTAGTCGGGAAAGGGTATAATCTTCAGAGAGGAATTACATTGGTGCTATTTATGATCATTCGATAAGCTCAGGACAGCATAATGTCTCCCGCAACATTGATAAAAAGCGGGAATTATAGCGCAGAACCGTAGGAAAGTCGACTAATTTCAACAAAGTAAGCTGCTTATAAGATTAGCTTTCCTAAATACTTAACGTCGGATGAATATTTTTATAGTACGCCGTTGGCATAAATGTATTTCTTTTTCAAAGAGCTAAACTTGCTTCTGTTTACGAGTAAACAATCCAATAGAATTATAGCCGATCAAAACAAAAAACGTAGGTATTAGGAAAAACGACTCGTTTCCTCCCCATGTGAGAAAGGAATAAATACCAGAAGTTGGGATAGGCCTAAGCCACTCTTCAGTATCTATTCCCAAATAAGGGAGAACTGCATAATCTATTCCCAATAATGGAAAAACCCAATATACAAACACAGAACTCAAAATGCCCATTATGAAACCTGCGATTACCCTCCGTATATAGCG